>Ga0307512_10007812_pt1 | contig 10523 bp, 9 predicted proteins | sample 14_EM_MG_FD_200267 | JGI IMG/M metagenome (GOLD analysis project Ga0307512, IMG submission 200267) | Populus trichocarpa ectomycorrhiza microbial communities from riparian zone in the Pacific Northwest, United States - 14_EM | ecosystem: Host-associated > Plants > Roots > Unclassified | place... | reverse complement strand
CGGATCATGGAGCGGGTGCCGCCGCCGGTGCCGCCGGATCTGTACGGGGACGTCCTGCGCCGCGGCACCCGCAGGCTGCGCCGCAGGACGGCCGCACGCCGGCTGATGTGGCTGTTGCTGTGCGCCGCGAGCGTGGCGTTCCTCGTCTGGGCGATGACGGCCCGCCCGTGGGTGGAGCCGCCCTCACAGACGACTCCCCCGTATACGGGCTGGTGAGCGGGCGCTCGGCTAGCCGAGCGCCTGCTGCAGGTCCTGCAGGAGGTCGTCGACGTTCTCGATGCCCACGGAGAGGCGTACGAGGTCGGCGGGCACCTCGAGGGCCGAGCCGGCCACGGACGCGTGCGTCATGCGCCCGGGGTGCTCGATCAGCGACTCGACGCCGCCCAGGGACTCGCCGAGCGTGAACACCTTGGCGCGGTTGCAGACCTCCACGGCCGCCTCCTCGCCGCCCTCGACCTGGAAGGAGACCATGCCGCCGAAGGCACGCATCTGCTTGGCGGCGGCCTCGTGACCGGGGTGCTCGGGCAGCCCCGGGTACAGAACGCGGGTCACGCGTCCGTGCCGGGTGAGCATGTCGGCGACCCTGGTGGCGTTCTCGCTGTGCCGGTCCATGCGCACCGACAGCGTCTTGGCGCCGCGCAGCACCAGCCACGAGTCGAAGGGCCCGGCGACCGCGCCCATCGCGTTCTGGTGGTAGGCCAGTTCCTCGCCGAGCGCCTCGTCGGCGACGACCAGCGCACCGCCGACCACGTCGGAGTGACCGCCCATGTACTTGGTCAGCGAGTGCACGACGACGTCCGCGCCCAGGGACAAGGGCTGCTGCAGGTAGGGCGTGGCGAAGGTGTTGTCGACGACGAGCTTCGCGCCCGCGTCCCGGGCGATGTGGGCGACCGCGGCGATGTCGGTGATGCCGAGCAGCGGGTTGGACGGGGTCTCCACCCACACGGCCTTGGTCTTCGGAGTGATGGCGGCCCGTACGGCGGACGGATCGCTGGTGTCGGCGACCGACCATTCCACCCCCCACCGGGCGACGACCTTCGCAAACAGACGGAACGTGCCGCCGTACGCGTCGTTGGGGATGACCACGTGGTCTCCGGGGCTGAGCAGCGTACGCAACAGGCAGTCCTCGGCCGCCAGTCCGGACGCGAATGCGAGACCACGGCGGCCGCCTTCGAGGGCCGCGAGGTTCTCTTCCAGGGCGGTCCTGGTGGGGTTGGCGCTGCGGCTGTACTCGTAGCCGCCGCGCAGGCCGCCGACGCCGTCCTGCTTGTAGGTCGAGACCTGGTAGATCGGCGGGACGACCGCGCCGGTCAGGGGATCGGCGGTGTTGCCCGCGTGGATCGCGAGGGTCTCGAAGTGCTGACTGATGTGCCTGTCGCTCATGGGCACCGAGCGTAGTGCGCTCGCGGGGCGGACGTCGGGCGACGAGGCGCGGGAGGCCGTACTGCCGGGTTTTCCCTCGGTTGCGGTGCCGGGCTCCCGGCGTTTTCCACAGGTACGCAGACCGGGTTGGCCAATTGTCGGTGGCGTCTGGAACGCTTGAGGCATGGAATTTCTCTGGGCCCTGATCGCGCTGCTCATGCTCGGCTTCGTGCTGCTCCCGGTCATGCGGCGCAGGCGGGGCATGATCGAGCAGGTCCCGGCCGGTCACCCGGACGCCGCCGACCCCGAAAACTACGGCTTCGCGCGCGAGGAGGAGCTGGACGTCCGCCTGCCCGGCCCCGACCGGGACCTGCTGGAGGTCCTGGACCTGGTGCAGCGCACGCAGGACTATCGCGCGGCCTCCCAGCTGCTGGCCGGTACGGAGGCGGAGGGCGAGCTGCGCTGGCAGCGCGTGCAGGCGTTCTCGGGTGCCGCGTCGCTGGAGCTGCAGCAGCGGCCGGGCGGGGTGAGCGAGACGCCGGGCGCGCAGTGGCTGCGGGTGTGGCGGGCCGAGCAGGCCAAGGACGCGGGCGGCGCGGCGGTGCACGCGGAGTTCCTGGTGCAGCAGGCGTGGCGGACGTCGACGCCGGGCACGGACGAGTTCCGGATCATCATGGAGGAGGCGAAGGCTGCACTGGGCGATGCGGCGCTGCTCGCCCCCGGTGACCCGATCCCGTACATCATCGAGCTGTCGGTGGCCCGCGGACTGGCCTACTCCCAGCCGGAGTTCGAGCAGCTGTGGCTGAAGATCCTGGACCGCGCCCCGTCGCACATGGGCGCGCATCTGGCGGCCCTGCACTACTGGTGCGAGAAGTGGCACGGCTCACGGGAACTGGCGAATTCGTTCGCGGAGGCGGCGGCCGCCAGGGCCCCCCGGGGCTCGCTGCTCGCCGCGATGCCGTTGTTCGCGGTCTTCGAGCATCTTCCCGAGGTGAACCTGGTCCGCAGCTTCTACCAGAGCGAGGTCGTGACGAAGGCGATTCACGGCGCACTGCACGCGGTCCACTCGGCCCGCCCCGACGACCCGATGCTGGCGCACGTACGCCATCTCCTGGTGTTCTTCCTGGTCCGGGCCGAGCGCTGGTCCGAGGCCATGAACCAGCTCATACACATCGACGGCCATGTCGGGGCTCTCCCCTGGACCCTGTCCGCCGACCCGGCGGCGGAGTTCGCGGTGTACCGGGCGCTGGCGGTGGCGGGCTACGAGGCGAACGGCGGGAGCCCGGCGACGCTGTCGCACTGACCGTACGGGGCCCCGGGAATACAGCCCTTGGGGGTCTGCTCGGTCCCGGGTCCCGCCGGGCCGCCTTGCGCGGTCAGCCCTGCGCGCGGGCGGGCAGCCGCCATCCCGGGCGCGGGAAGTGGCAGGTGTAGCCGTCCGGGTAACGCTCCAGGTAGTCCTGGTGCTCGGGCTCGGCCTCCCAGAAGGGGCCGACCGGCTCGACCTCGGTGACGACCTTGCCCGGCCACAGTCCGGAGGCGTCCACGTCCGCGATCGTGTCCTCGGCGATCCGCTTCTGCTCGTCATCCACGTAGTAGATCGCCGAGCGGTAGCTGAGGCCGATGTCGTTGCCCTGCCGGTTCTTGGTGCTCGGGTCGTGGATCTGGAAGAAGAGCTCCAGGATCGCGCGGAAGTCGGTCTTCTCGGGGTCGAAAAGGATCTCAATGGCCTCCGCGTGCGTGCCGTGATTGCGGTACGTCGCGTTCGGCACGTCACCTCCGGTGTATCCGACCCGGGTCCCCGTCACACCCGGGAGCCGGCGGATCAGGTCCTGCATCCCCCAGAAGCATCCGCCCGCGAGCACGGCCCTCTGCGTCTGCGCAGCCATTGCGACCCCTCCAATATCTGTCAGCTCGGTCACTCGGGCTGCTCGGCTCGCACACCACCGGCATCCCCTTCCCATTGCCTCAACGCGCGAGGGCTCCAGGCGATTCCGTGCCCGCCCAACGGGCCCTTCGGCCGCCGGCCGCCGGCCGCTTCCGAGGGATTGTTGACGAGGGCGCCGCGGACGGCCATCGCAGTCGCGCCGCCCCCGTCCCGCAGTACGGGATCGCCGCAGCTAGTTCGGCTCGGCGCGCTCGCCCGAGCCAGAACCGTGGGTCCCCGGCTCAACTCGTCCGACACGTAGGGTGAGAGGTCATGTCACTGCGTGACGGTGACGGAAGGCGTGGTCGGGCCCGGTGCGCGTCGCCCGGGCACAACTGCACGGGCGGTGACCGTTTTCCCGGGTGAGGAGTACGGATGAGCCAGTGGGGTGTGGTGGTGGCCGGTGGCGTGGTCGTCGGCTACGGGGCGCTCTCGAGGCGGCTGTCGACGACGGTGCTGTCCGGGCCCCTGGTGTTCGTTGTGTGCGGGCTGGCGATCGGGCCACTGGGCCTGGACCTGTTGAACGCCCACCGGGATCCGGAGGTCACCCGGACGCTGTTGGAGAGCGCGCTCATCCTTGTGCTGTTCACGGACGCGGCGGCGATCAGGATGCGGAACCTGCGCAAGGAGGAGTTCCTGCCGGTGCGACTGCTCGTGATCGGGCTGCCCGTCACGATGGCGTTGGGGTGGCTGGTGGCCTGGCCTCTGCTGCCCGGTCTGAGCGTGTGGGAGCTGGCACTGGTCGCCGTCATCCTGGCTCCGACCGATGCCGCGCTCGGGCAGCAGGCCTTCTCCAACGAGCGGGTCCCGGCGCTGGTCCGCGGCGGCCTGGGAGTGGAATCGGGTCTGAACGACGGTCTGGCGCTTCCGTTCTTCGTGCTGGCGCTGGCGGCGGCAGGTGAGGGCGAGGGTCATCCGGGCGTCGTCGTGACGTTCCTGCGTGCGCTGCTGCTGAGCGGTGCGATCGGACGCTGCCGGTTGGGCCGGGGCGGGCGTGTTGCGTTGGTCGGTGGCTCAGGGCTGGAGCACTTCTGACTGGCGGCAGTTCCTGACGTTCGCCGTTCCCGTGATCACTTACGCGGTGTGTGCCGCGGTCGAAGGCAGTGGCTTCATCGGTGCCTGGGCCGCCGGTCTGGCCTTCGGCAGCCTGCTGCGTGGCGCGTCGTCAGGTCGAGGAGCCGGCACCGACAGCCCGGATCCGACGCAGAGCGCGGAGTTCGGCAAACGGCTCGGGCTCCTGCTCGCCTCGGTGAGCTTCCTGGTCTTCGGTGCGGTCATCCTGGGGCCGGTCCTTCAGCACCTGACATGGCGGATGGTGGTCTACGCCCTGATCAGCCTGACCGCCGTCCGGATGCTGCCGGTCGCTCTGGCCTTGACCGGCACCGGGCTGCGGGCCGCCTCCGTCGCCTATATCGGATGGTTCGGTCCGCGCGGGCTCGCCTCCCTGGTCTTCGGCCTGCTCGCCTTCGACGAGCACCTGCCCGGGACGACGCTGCTGAACGGCGTCATCGCCGTGACCGTGGGCCTGAGCGTTCTTCTCCACGGCGCCACGGCCCCGTTTCTGGGAAACCGCTACGGCGACTGGTTCACCAGAACGCTCCGCACCGAACCGGGCCTGCGGGAGAACACGCTCACCACCGACAACGCCCCCGGTGTGCGAGGCCCCCACAGTCCCTGATGGACATGGCGGGGTCGTCGCCGGCTGGGACGGGCCGGCCTTCCACCAGCTGCCGTCCTGCACACCGGGGCAGCGGTACACACGCTGCCGTACGACGGAACCCGGGTTCGGTCGGACTTCCGGGAGTCGTACTTATTACGCATGTTCCTTTCGTCCTTTGGCAGTTAGCGTCCCTGGGATGGCAGTCGCGTTTCTCCGGACGATTCTGCGTGTGTGTGCCGTGGTCGGACTTGCTCTGGCCCTGAGTGACCCGGCTGCTGCGTCATCGGCGGCGGGGACGGGTCACCCGTCGGGGTTGCCCTCGTGGCGCTTCGCGCAGACCGCCACGAGCAACACCTTGATCACGGTCGATGTCACGGACCACTCCGCGATCTGGGCGGCCGGCGGCGGATTCCAGCGCGTGGTCGGCGGTGCTGTGGTGCGGAGCGTGGACGGAGGGCGCTCCTGGAAGGACGTGACTCCTCCGGGAGGAGCGGCAGAGGAGTTCCGGGACGTCGAGGCAATCGACCGTGACCATGCGCTGGTGCTGGCGCTGAACAACGAAGTCACCGGGGAGCCTGCACGCATCTACCGCACGGTTGACGGCGGGGCCGACTGGCAGGAGGTGTTCCGGGCCGCAGATCCGGGCGCGTTCTTCTCCTGCATGGCCTTCTTCGACCGCCGTCACGGTCTCGCCGTGGGTGATGCGGTCGGCACCAGGTTCCCCGTCCTGGAAACCACTGACGGCGGACGCAGCTGGCATCCGATGTCCGCTGCCGGGATGCCCGGCACCGTTCCCGGGACGGGTGCCCTGGCGACCGGCACCTGTCTGGTCACCAAAGGCCGTCATGACGCCTGGTTCGGGACGACCGGCGTCAGCGGCGGCGGCCACAACCCGCAGGTGTTCCACACGCATGACGGCGGCAGGACCTGGACGGTGACCGAAACGCCTGTACCCGGTACTGCGGCGAACATCGCCTCACTGTCCTTCCGGAACCTCAGGGACGGCCTGGCAGTGGGCGGAAACTTCAACGCGGGCCAAAACATCGACCTGGGCGCGGTCGCCCGTACATCCGATGGCGGCACCTCGTGGGCGCTCGGTGACACCCCCGGCGGGTTCAGGAACGGCGTCATGTGGATACCCGGCCGTAGGAACACCGCGGTCGCCGTCGGTCCGGACGGGAGCGACGTCACGACCGACGGTGGACGAACCTGGTCCCGCTTCGACCGCACTCTCCTCCTGGGCATCAACTGCTCGCCTCATGCGGGATGTTGGGCCGTCGGCAAGGACGGATCGGCAGCCCTGCTCGTCTTCCCGCATCGTTGAGCGCTCGTATGCCCGCATCGTCGAAATCTCGTATTCACGCATCGTCGAAATCTCGTATTTCACATCCTTGAAGTGCGGTATCGCCCGCCGACCCGGCCCCGATGAGTTCCGGCCGGGTCACGAGTCTGTTCTGGTGACCGTCGTAGGACGCCGTACGACGCTGCCCGGCACGAGACACCACGGAGGACACCATGACGAGCACACCGAGTGACCCGACCGCTCCGCTGCCCGGCCGCCCGCCCGTCGTTGACCCGGCAGCCTGGCAGACCGCCCGTGACGGGCTTCTGGTCCGCGAGAAGGCCCACACCCGCGAGGGCGACGCGATCGCCGCGGCCCGCCGCCGGCTGCCGATGGTGGAGCTCGACGGGACGGTCGAGGTCGTCGGACCCGACGGCCCGGTCCCGTTCCTGGACCTGTTCCAGGGCCGCGACGAGCTCGTGGTCTACAAGCACATGTGGTACGACGGCGCGCCGCACCAGGGGCAGTGCGAGGGCTGCACCACCACGGCCTGGCATGTGAAGGACGCCGTCTACCTCAACGCCCGCGGCGTCTCGTTCGCCATCCTGACGACGGGCCCTTGGGACGAGGTGGCCTCCTACGTCGAGTTCATGGGTTACACCCAGCCCTGGTACTCGGTGCGGGGCGTGGACGGGCCGGCCGGCGGCGACATGGGGTACATCACCTGCTTCCTGCGCGACGGCGACCGCGTGTTCCTCACCTACTCCACGACGGGCCGTGGCAACGAGCCGGTCAACGGGTCCCTCAGCCTGCTCGACATGACGCCCTACGGCCGCGGCGAGGCATGGGAGGACAACCCCGAGGGCCGGCCCAAGGGCGGCAACCCCTGCTGGTCCTGGCGCTCGGGCGCGGACGGTAACGCCACCTGGGGCCCGACCAGCCGCCCCGTGCCGCAGTGGACCCGCCCCGGCGCGACTCCCGTGGAGACCCTCGGCCGGCGCGGCCACCACCACTGACGCGCCTTCGTCCGAGGTGGGCGTGACTTCGCTTCGGAAAGTGTCGTCCATGTCTCACCGGTGCTGTCCGGCGTCACACTCCGTGGCGTCCCGGCCCTCTTGTCGGCAGAACCGACTTGCAGAGGGGAAACCCAGTGAACATCGTCATCTTCGGGGCGAACGGGACGACCGGGCGACTGGCCGCCGAACAGGCGAGTGCCGAAGGGCACGCGGTCACCGCCGTCACGCGCCACCCAGAGGCCTTTCCGGTACGTGGTCCGCGGCTGCGGGTGGTCGAGGCGGATGTGCTCGATTCCGCCGCGGTCGAACGCGCGGTGGCCGGGCAGGACGCCGTGATCTCCGCACTCGGCGTCCCCTACGGCCGAAGCCCGGTCACCGTGTATTCCGTCGGCATCAGTCACATCATGCAGGCCATGGCCGAGCACGGCGTCCGACGCGTCGTCGGCGTGACCTCGACCGTGCTCTTCGGGACGGCGGCGCCCGGCGAGGGCTTTCTGTTCCGAAAGGTGCTGGAGCCGTCCGTCGTACGTTTCATGGGGCGCACCGTCTACGACGACATGCGGCGCATGGAGGAGATCGTCCGCGAGAGCGACCTCGACTGGACGGTCATTCGCCCCGGCGGCCTGTTCGACAGGAACGAGGTCAGCGACTACCAGGTCGGCAGGGAACGTCTCCCCGGCCGGTACACCGCGCGGGCCGACCTCGCGCACGAGTTGCTGCGGCAGGCCGTCGACGACCGGCATGTGCGCGCCTTCATCGACGTACGCACCACGCAGGGCACCCCGAGCTTCCTCGACCTCATCCGCAACGAGGCGTTCAGCGGCAAGGGCGAGAAGAGCGGGAGCACGAAGGGGCGCGTCCATGGCTGACGACCGGTTCATCCTGCCGGCACCGGGTGCCGCCCGGCCGGGGCCCACCTTGACGACCTGTTCGAGGCGGGGCCCACGGTGCTCACCGACGGGCGGCTGGATCCCGCGAAGATCAATTCGATCGCGGCCCGTTATGACATCTCCTACGAGGAGACTGTCCAGGCTGACGACAGGCCCTGGTTGTGTGGTCCGGGCAGGTTCCGGACAAGTTCCGGACAGGTTGGTGACGCGGCCGTCCGGGCGCGATTCGTCCAGTCCGAAATTGAGTTGCCCCTCGCGTGCCGATGCGGGCTAATGCCACACATGGCTGACATTCAGGGCTCGTACGACGATCTGTTCACGGCGGTGCCCAGTGCGCTGGCCGAGTTGCTGGACGGCGGGGACACGGGCGGCTCGGTGGCGGTGTTCGTGGACGGTGAGCCGGTGGTGGACGTGTGGGGAGGGTTCGCCGACGCGGGCCGTACGGCCCCGTGGGAGCAGGACACGATCGTCAACGTCTTCTCCGTCACGAAGACGATGACGGCGCTGTGCGCGCTGGTCCTGGCCGACCGCGGCGAGCTCGATCCGGACGCTCCGGTGACCCGGTACTGGCCGGAGTTCGCGGCCGCCGGGAAGGGCGGGGTGCTGGTGCGGCATCTGCTCTCGCACACCGCCGGACTGCCCGACTGGGACGGGCCGGTCGAGGAGATCTACGACTGGCCGTCCGCCACGGCGCGGCTGGTCGCGCAGGCTCCGCAGTGGGAGCCGGGCACCGCGGCCGGGTACCACTCCCTCACCCAGGGGTTCCTGGTGGGCGAGGTCATCTGGCGGATCACCGGCCGGAGCGTGGGCGAGTTCTTCGCCGACGAGGTGGCCGGGCCGCTGGGCGCCGACTTCCACATCGGGCTGGCCGCCGAGCACGACCGGCGTGTGGCGCTCGCGGTTCCGCCGCCGGGACGGGACGAGGACTACACCGCGGGCGCGGCCGGAAACGACTCGGCTTCCGGGACCCCGATGCGGGTCCGCGACGGAAACAGCGTGGCCTGGCGTCGCGCGCAGATCCCCGCGGTGAGCGGATTCGGCAATGCCCGGTCGGTCGCTCTCGTGCAGTCGGTGATGGCGTGCGGAGGGACGGCGCGCGGGGTGCGGCTGCTGTCGCAGGCCGGGTCTGACCGCGCGCGGGAGGAGCAGTTCAGCGGCGACGACCGGGTCCTGGGCATGCCGATGCGCTGGGGCCTCGGCTACGGGCTGTTCGGCAACACCTACGGGTGGGGCGGCTGGGGCGGCTCGCTGATGGTGATCGAACCCGAGGCCCGGATGGTGGTGGCGTACGTGACGAACCAGATGCGCGAACCGGCGGGCGACAACAGGGGTATGGAGATCGTCATGTCCGCCTACGACGGCCTCATGGGGCTGCGGGCCTGACGGAACAGGGCCAGACGGAACAGGAGCGGACGGAACAGGGAGAGGACGGAACAGGGGGCCTCGGACCGGGTCAGCCCAGTCGTTCCGCCAGGAACTCCTCCCACGTCCGCTTCCCGACGTCCGCTCCCTCCAGCGTGAGGTTCTTTCCCGCCCGGTACGCCCGCCCCGCCCTGCCCGGGACATGGACCCGCAGCTTCGGACGCGGGCGCCTGCCGCGGAGTTCGAGGTAGGGGCGGGCCAGGGCGGGCACGTCGTAGAGCTTGGGGCCCGCCAGGTCCGGGACCAGGCCCGCGGGCTCGCCCAGGGTCAACTCCACCAGTCTGGCGGCGACTTCGCGTGAGTCGACCGGCTGGAGACGGAGGCCGCCCGGGGCCGGGAGGACGGGGAGCCGGGTCATCTTCTCCACCATCGTCAGCGTCAGGTCGTGGAACTGGGCCGCGCGGAGCGTCGTCCACGGGATGTCCGAGTCGGCGACGGCCCGCTCCGAGTCGAGCTTGGTGCGCAGCCAGGCCAGCGGGACGCGGTCCACGCCGATGACGGAGATGTAGACCAGGTGACGGACGCCCGACTCCTGCGCCGCCCGTACCAGGGTGCGGGTCGCCTCGTCGTCGCCCTTCTGGCCGCCCGCGAGGTGCAGGACGGTCTCGGTGCCGGACACGGCGGCCTCGATGCCCTCGCCCTTGAGGAGGTCGCCGGTGACGTACTCGATGCCGTTCGCCGCCGGGCGACCGCTGCGGCTCAGCACGCGCACCTCGCGGCCGGCCGCCCGCAGGAGTGGGACCACGTGGCCGCCCAGGGTGCCCGTTCCGCCGGTGACCAGGATGGGGGAGGTCATGATGCACTGCTCCAAAACTCGTGGCGCCCGGAGCCGGTGTTCCGTAGCGTCTGCCGTCTTGTGCCTTCACTGGTATGACTCCGCGCGGCGCGGTGGTGTGACATGCGGGCGGAGAGAATTTCTCGGGGGCGATTTTGGGGGCAGTGATGGGCAGTCGTACCTTCCTCA
>Ga0307512_10007811_pt1 | contig 10524 bp, 8 predicted proteins | sample 14_EM_MG_FD_200267 | JGI IMG/M metagenome (GOLD analysis project Ga0307512, IMG submission 200267) | Populus trichocarpa ectomycorrhiza microbial communities from riparian zone in the Pacific Northwest, United States - 14_EM | ecosystem: Host-associated > Plants > Roots > Unclassified | place... | reverse complement strand
TAGAGCCATATACATCTGGAAGCATAGGAGCTGCTAAAAATGACAACTCTGGGTTGGCTGGGCTGGAGATCTATCTGGGCGCCTCCAAAGGGCGGCGAAGCCGCCACCGTACCTTGTAAGTATATAATCTCACTCGCCCGTGGAAGCGATCCCAAAGATCGCAATTCGCAAGCGGACTCTACCAAATAGATAACTTGACAAACCCTCCCTCCCCACCGTCTAGTTCCCCGTACCCCGTTCATTCATCGGAACGGAATTTTCAATAACATACGCACAAAATTTACCATCGCCTCATTGCACGACCTCAACAACGTTACTACAACCCAGAGAATACCGCCGCAAAACTCGTACATATTGTCAATTGCCTCAAAAGACCTTACGGTCTAATTCCTGAGATACAGTTCATGGGCAACTGACGCCGGTCTGCAGCTAACTTAGCCGATCAGAACGTGCAATAAATACGATCGCATTATTTTTTACTTGCTGCATAAACATACACGGCAGCTACCTTTCCACAGGTCACAGAACTGCAATACAAATGCCTTCGCTGGAGAAGCGAGAACGATGACGTGAATCTCAGCGCACTGGTGGCTACGGTAATCGGGGTCCTTATAACTGCGATTGGAGTATTTGGATGGAAGTGTTGGAGAAGAAGGCAGAGAGTCAGCCCAGGCTGAGTGCAATACTCTGTTGACCCCATGGATTACTGACCAATTCTTTCCAGAATCAATAATATACCGTTGACCGACAGTTATTAGTCAGGGTCCCACCGCGAACTTCCTACCCATCGATCAGCAATGGCGACATACACTATCACTATTATGCTGCATCGCCGGCGATCCGACCTTCCGAGACCTCGTTTCTTGACCAAGTTGTGGTGCAGCAGGATAGTTACAGATACCGAGGGTTTCGATACCCACAGCCGGTGTTACTACATCCGCAGCGCTCAACCCGTATGATACCAGGTATCACGCCATCATTCCCGCCGCAACGACCGGTGTTTCTCCATGCTACAACAAGCAATCGATACCAGTATAGTCCGCCACCTCGAGTTTCGACATGGCCTATTAGCCTGCACACACAAAAGGCAACCAGCAGCTAATTCTACTACATGCAAATCAAGTATTAAAGCGTGATTACAAGGATAGATTAGCATAGCATAGTTCCATTCTTTAACTCTCCACATGGCGTTATTTTCTACTGTTCCTTACCTTGCTTGGAATTTGAGTGGTACTTGTATATATACTGGTTTTTGATCTTCGCATCGCACGGGTACTGTAATTATCTAGTTCTATCTTTTATAACATGTAACGCGCTGAGTTTACCACTATTTGGTATAATCTGGGTAAGCATTTTCGCTACGTTGGAGTTCTCCCATATGTGGTTGCTAGCCGAATTTGATCAATAGGCGCAATAGCCTAGTAGCTGCGTAGACAATAGTTGTAACTGGAACTACGCTTAATATACAAAGGTACGAAACACCATATTCCGCTACTAATCGGTTATGTAACCTCACATACCTGATACTATAAGCTCGGCTTCATAGTTCTAACTTCTCTTCTAGATAGACTATTAGTCTCTTCGCTATTCTCTCTGGTGAACGTCATCTCATCTCAAGCAGCCTCGATGTTCGTAGATTACTGTCTACGTGGATGTTAGAACAGTCGTTACTTCAAACAATGAACTTTTTGAAGCAATAAATGACCTGGCGTACTTGAAACACCGCCTGTTTGCGCACTTGCTATGGTCGGCTTGTTATTCGCTGTGATCGAGAGTTGCTTCGTAGCGGTGAGGTTGACGACATCTTCAAACTATCTACATTCCCTGAAACCACAACCGATTCATTTCGGTTTACAGAGCGAGACCTGATGGTGCGTTGTACAGTTAATGCTCTTCACAGGTATTCACTTCCTACGAGTTCTGCACTCCATCTGCTAGAACGGAGTAAGACAGAAGAACTTCCGGTAAGCATGAGGAAGTACCTTTATCATGCAACAAAAGCGACCAACGAGGACGACGATGAATAAGGCGAGAAAAACTCGATTGGTAGATGGAATACAGGTCGGAATGTTTCACGATTTATCAAACAAAGCTGCTGTGGACTCAGAATTTTTCTCAAATTTCCTTACAAGACCGAAGTGCAGAAAACTCATGCCAAAGAAAAGTAGGTGATCTTCTAGTGTATCGCTCTCGATGCCTCTATCCAAACATGTTTTACATCAACTGTCCATAGGCGTCTGTCAGGAATCAACAGGGCATGTTACATTCTGTGGAAGAGGTGTATCTTGAGGGCTATTGCCTAGAGTTGTGCGAACTGAGTCCGGTTGTGAAGATTTAGGACCTCCGACAGCGCGGACTGTCGATGGCGGCTCGCGTAGTGGGAAGAGATTCTGAAAGGTCTGGCGGCTGTTCGGTAGTGTCAAAGTTCGGCCTTGATCAGGGATCGTGGGAGGAGGCTGTAGCGACGAGGCCGTCGGTTCGTTTGCCTGGAAAGTGCGTAGTGGGATATCAATCAACTGGCCGTCGACGACTTCATCAGGGGCTCCACTCTACACAACTGATAAGTATTCGATTCAGAGTGAATAAATTATTGAGCCATACCTGGCAGCTTCCGACCCAACGCCTGCACCTGAATACCCCAATTGCGGCAATCAAGACTCCAACAATCGCGACTACCAGTCCTGCCACTGCAACAAAGCCATTCCCATTTCTCTTCCGGAGCTCTAGGTGCTGGGTTGAAATCGGAGTGCCCGACGTCGGAGTGCTCTGTACGAGACAGGCAAGTAGGCAAATTGCCATACCATCTATGATGCGCCAATCTGTCAGCTGCACTCATGGATCTCGTACTCGTGGCATCCTTCTGCGCTGGTTTAAGGCCTACCTTTGAGCTGAAGGCGCGGAGAACTCATCCGTATGGGTTCAGAAGACTTCTCTGGATGATAGGTGCAGCAGCGGCGAAGGTTGCGATAATGTAGTTGTCAGAGGGTTGCGAGAAGCGTTCAGCGGATATTGTGGGGTTTTATGAATGTGAGGTAAAATGTGTTGCAGAAATGTCGTTCGTTGTTAAATTATGGCGCACATCATTGCCGTCAAAGTTCCGAGACTACATTATTTGGCTGTGTCAACCTGCCTGATTGCAACTAGCCCCTGGCGAAGCTGATCTAGTTAGCTCTTCGGGAAACAAAGGATCCCATGGGGTATATTTGATGTCTAATATAGTCTCCAGATGTCTTCCAAGTACATAGGTCATGAGCGTCTCAAGGCAAGAGACGAGAAGCTGTCACCAATTAAGGATTCATTTAGATCATATTTGAGATCCTCTGGGTTAGGTATTGTGCCATCCCTGAATTTCACCCAGGTTCCAGAGAGCACGTTCTAGTCCTAATAATTTTAGAGACTCAGGCTACCCCACCTGCCAGGCCAATCTTGGTGGATGGATAGTGGTTTATCAATCAGACGAGTCCGGTTTGGCAGCCCTGTAGCATACCTGCAGTCAAGATTGCACAACTCTATCATTCGCTCCCGTTAGTTTTTAGTGTGATTATAAAGATCGTAGATCTTTGCGTCACCAATTACATTCCCACATGTGTGTGCGTTTGGGGATTGCGGCAAAGCTTACTCTACATGAGAAACGCTCACACCAAAGCGCCACAGCGGAGCCACAATCAGGCAAAATCCGTGTCCGTCTACTACCCCGCTTACATGAGTATTCTAGAGTGCTCCATACATGTATCTCAATGACATCCGAACTTCTGCAGTTTGAACAATAGACTTGTATTGAATATGGCAAGGTGTCGGCTCCTTAGACCAAGACGTATATCACGGGGCCTTAAATATGCGAACTGGCATGTTAGGGAGAAAGAAGATCGCGCTCAAGAGGCCGTGGGAAACACGGTTGATCGCATTCTGAACGCAGAACGCACCACAGACACCTAACCCTAACATCTAAGGCATGTTCTTAGAGACAATCTGGCTACGCTATGTGCATAGACATATTTCCGCTCCTCCCGGCGGCTAAGACCGTTGTAGCTAAACCCGGGATTAGCATTTGCCGAACACTACATAGTTAGTGCCGTTTTGGACGCCACATCGGACCCATTCGGCACGTAACAAAAGCAAGTATGGGGATCGATGCGCAGTCAGAGTCTGAACTACGTAAAGCACAGTTCGTTCGTGAATAAGAGCACTTTCGTTTCCTCATGTCGTGCGCAAAATAGTATCTCGTCTCAAGGCCCCGACATCCACGGATTCCTGTTCCTTCTTCACAATCCGAAAGTTTGCATCGTGGTTTGAAAAACACATCTCCCAGCATCGTGTCGCAACTTCGCCGCCACTCCAGGACCTTCTCGGTTATTTCCACAACCAATACCCCAGAGCTCTAATTTACGCGTAAATCATCCACCGGAGTTTGACGGACCTCAAACTTCAGCTAATCCAACAGATTAGGGTATGTAGCGCTTAGCATCGTAATCTTCCTACTCACTTCTTTTGCACACAGCACCGTTATCCCACCGGAACACATGCGATTTCAACACACAAGAATCCTCAAAAGAGGTGAGAGCGAAGCAGTGAATCTGAGCGCACTGGTGGCTACGGTAATTGGGGTTCTGATAAGCGCGTTTGGAGTATTGGATGGAATGTTGGAAACGAAGACGGAGAGCTAGAGTATATCACCATACCCCATCGACCGAATGGGTTTCTTACCAGCGTTTTGGAGCATCAGAACAGCACAACTCAAGATCAGACTGTTGACAGTCAGCTATTCCCGCCGCGTATCCGAACCCCTGAGCCTGCGCATCTTTACCCATCAGCCGACCACAGCGGTATACACTACCACTACCACGCTGCTCCAAGTTCCTGTTTCCATAGTGCCGCAAGACATCCACAGGGGTTCAGAGCACCTGTACCCGCCATCTCCGCTACTTCAGCCACCGCAATCAGCCCGCTCAATGCTACCTACCACACCACTGCCGGAATAATCGGTATCGTTTCCCACAACAGCTGCAAATTATCGTCAGTATAGAGCCCTACCGCGAACAGCGACATGGCCTGTCGGCCTTACTCGCACAAATACTACGGGAAGTTGATATCAACGGGGTTTTTCTAGCTGGGTTGGGATAATATGTGTCGTTCTAACTAGGTATACTTGGGATTAACTGTATCTTCTCTTTTGCATGGCCCCTCGACCTACCTCATGAAAAACTCTGAGTCCATTGCAGATTTGGTTTGTTTCGAGAGTTTATCATTTTGCGTTTTGGAAACAATCATTGCTTGTGTACATATGTGCATCATATGGAATGAAACATATCTGCTGGAATGTGTCTTTGTCATTGGTTAATAGCAATAACGAGCCGAACGTCGATGGAAGCTTCCCATTTGTGGCTAGGGTGGAAGGGGCTCGGTGTTTGAAACCGTTTGGGGCGAGACGAGATATCGGTAATGTTGTACCTCGGTACTGGGTGTATGTCTGAAATTGAATTTTTTCTTCTTGTAATTCGCCGATGAATTCCGATGGATCTAATCTAATCATTATCTGCCACAAGATCTGTAACATTGAATTTTGATTGATCTAATCTAATCTTCATCTTCTACCTCATCCTTTATCGAGCAGTTGTGTTGACATTTCAATGCATCTAATCTAATCTTTCATCTGCGAATTGGAAGATTTGAAACGCTATCTGACATACGAACTGCAGAGAATTGCATACTATGTACCGGTCCACGTAGATAGTACACTCCCAGCAGGTGACAACATTTTATTTGGTACAGGATAGTTGTGACATATAAACGGAATAAGTATGTCGGCGATTGACAGATTCCAGGCATGGTATGGTGGGTGTCCTGACATATGCAGGAATAAAGTACTGCATATTGTACAACACCCTCACCGCAGAAATTAAAGTTCCACTGGAGATTTTACCATAGATATCTGTGAGAACTGCTATTATCGATAAGCCCAATACAAGTATCGCTAGCACTTAAGCTTTAAGCCCTAATTACATCCCTAAGTGGCATATTCTAGCTAAGTACTAGCCTGCTATGACAAATTTTAAAACTAGAATAGACTTCACCTTAACAATAATCTGATATTTATACGTACGTACACCCGTTCTGACACCTGACGTACTATCTACGTTGACCGTTACGGTACCCATGCGAGCTGAGTCTTGCCAACTAATCATTCACAACACCATTAGCAGCATTCTGTTAAGTTTTTCTTGTTCTTGTTGAGCCGCAAGTCGTCATAACCGAGGAAAAAATCCATTCCTAGCCTTAAATATCCCAGCTAGTGAAGTCGTAGCATCTCGTCCAAATCTTTCAATTATTCTCTGTAGTAAATATAGTAGTATTCATACATTACCATGATCCTAGAATATACGTTACGATGATGCTAAGAGACCTAAAAGTTGTACCGAAGAACAAAATTCCGATCTCGCAAACAGTCGCCTTATTTTTCGGCAAACTACGGCGACGTAGGCATTTGCAAGGATGATAGTGGTGTTCCCTTGCTTCTTCCCACACAACTGAGCAGGCAATTTAATTGGTTTGAAACAAGGATTAGACAATGGGGGTCCCACACGCGCTTGATTCACACTTTGGATAAGAGGTTATTTGGTCAAAAATGTCATCAACGTATCTTGTAGGTAGTAGCTATGTCGCCAAGCTTTCTTTCGTCGTCCTAACGGCTGCCATCTAGCGCCCGATTCTAACTTCTGATATGCGGGTCGGGTTGTAGTGGTAGCTATGTCGCCAAGCGTTCTTTCTTCGTCCAATTATTCCTAACGGCTGCCATCTAGCGCCCGATTCTAACTTCTGATATGCGGGGCGGGTTGTTGTGGTAGCTATGTCGCCAAGCGTTCTTTCATCGTCCAATCATAGATCACGATTTAACTCGTCCAGTACAACATTCAGGCCCCCCCTCATTTATCTCGACCACATCATTGACGCCATACTCACAGCATCAGATCCCCCTCACACCCTCCTCCACAAAGTGTTCAAGCTACGGCTTTCATTATCTAGATAATTTTATAGAAACCTGATCATCGTCAAATAACGATTCCGCCGGGTTCACCATTCACCCCACAGCCAAGAACGAACCAACTCCCAACACACCACAAATCGACTTCTCTACCTATCTCCCTCATCCTTCAAGCCTCAGCATCTCGCTCTCCCGACATCCCATTAATGGGTGGGTTATCCGCCCGAACAGCTCGATTCTAGATTACAACTAACACAACGATGGGAGTGTGCAGCGTGTAGAATATCAACTTTCCTCCTCGCTGCTCTTGCACACGGCTCCGCAATCCCTCCAAAATACGCAAACCTTCAGAAGAGAAACGGGCATGACGCTGTGAACCTGAGCAGCCTGGTAGCTACGATTATCGGAGTCTTGATAACTGCGATTGGGGTATTTGGGTGGAAATGTTGGAGAGGAAGGCAGCGACCCACGAAGGTAGAGAGTGCTGTACCCTATGAACTCGTTATATACTCACCAGACTCTTGGGGACTCAGGATGCTGCAGTTCCAGATCAGACCGTTGACAGGCAGTTGGTCGATATCCCACCGCAGCTTCCATTGCCACCCGCTCCCATACAGGTCTATCCTTTGACCAACACCGGTGACATACACTATCATTATTACGCCGCATCGTCGCTGTTACCTTGTCCGCCACGCCCCGTCCGCCCGAATCCAGAATCGGGCTCATTTCTCACAACCGCAGTCTACGGTGAGCTATATTCAACCCTACCACGAACTTCAACATGGCCCGTCAGCTCTACACAAAATACACACGGCAGTTAATCTTACCTAGCGGGGGTGTTTAGACAGACTGGAGTATTCTATATCGTCGCTTCTTAAGTATCCACGCCTTATTGAGATCTTTTATTTTTCCGAGTCCGGGATAGTACTATGCGTTTGTGAAGGCTGGAAGCAACTCAATCATTGATACATGATATGAGGGAAGGAGAGAATTAGAATTTCATAATTGGAGAACTGTAGGATTTCCTAGATCGCAAAATATCACAATACCACAATCCCTAAAAACTCCTAGAATGCATTCAAATATGTCTGCCATGATGAAATCCGGCATGTGGTCCAGTGTCCCTTGTGCGTGAGCTTCAAGTTGAATTGCTATTATTTAGTGTTCTGGCCTATGATCAGACTCGTCATTTACAATTTGTGGTGGGTTCTTAAACAAACGCGGAGAGATATGAGTAGGCTGCATACGTTCCTGAGGATAATTCATCGGACTTAGGCACCCTTGACAGTGCACTCGGCCATCGACTAACATGGTCAAACACAGTGCGGCATAAAAAATTTTAATCAGTCGTTGGTAAGCCACAGAGCGCCATAATTACACAACCAACAAGCTATGCCTAAACGGACTGTGGCGAGATAGGAGAGGTGTGGGAGTTCAATATTGTTTTAGAGGTGGCCAAGGCTGGGTCAGAAGTCATCATGCATTAAAGGGTTCAGCCGTGGACGATCATCCGGGCTAGATGCAGCTAGCACTGCTGTAGCTAGGTGGTGTGGCAACCTCGGATGGGCGCCAAATGTTTATCTCTTCCATGTTAGAATTAGCGTTAGAACATGGGTGCGCGGATAAGCAACGACCACCATACCCCACCTCCGGTCCCGTTTTCATAACAAGGTCACTATTAGCTAGCCAATGCTGGGCAGCTGCCATGTGCCATAACAGGTCGGCCATACTCGTTGGCTACGAGGTGCGACATCGAGATACAATATTACCCCCGTCCTCCACATCCTCTTTGTGAATCGACAATAATTTCGGACAACCATCATCTGCTTGAACTTTCTTGAAAACCGAAACTTCCACAAACATCGTTGCCGTTTAGCCGTCTCGCCAGATTTCAATATCACTCCTTGGCCCGCTCAGGTTCTTCACACTCCTAATTCATGGGTGGATTGAAAGACTGTCGCGTGTCCGTAGCTAACACTTATAACCTCCATAGTCGCAATTTACCCACATTCTTGTCTTACACAAAGCCCATCAGTCTTACCACCACACACGATGCTGCAGAGGAGAGAGGTGACTCTGAATGATGCCGTTGCTCTGTCCGGACTGGTTGTTGCGGTCATTGGAGTGCTTATAGCGGCGATTGGGGTTTTTGGCTGGAGGTGTTGGAGAGGGAGACACATAGTACAACGCTACATCCAACTGCTCAATGAAGTGCTAATCAATCTTGCAGAACAATATTGAAGAAGTTTCACACGAGACCTCGGGAGCCGGAACTCAGTTACAGGATATTCTACCGCACGTTCCCTCCACACCCGACCCCACCACCGACATCCAGGCTACTTCCACCCCCGATAATAGCCCCAACTCCGATACTACCTTCACCTCCGAGACCACCTCTAGATCAGCTTAACTAGCGACAGTCTTTAGCGTCCGCATTTCCTGGAGATTCTTTGTTCTTTTTAAAATCCCCTTCGCACGGATTTTTTTGGACATTCTAAATTTCTTCGATGTTGTTAGATATACAAATAACTGGGTTTCTTCTTACCACTTTCACCATGAATTGATGTGTAGCTCCAAAACTTCAGTGCAAACTCATTCCGTAAAATGTTCCAATTCCCTGAGTAATCGCTGTTTGCGATGTGTAGATGACCTAGAGACAGGAGAAATCGGTCGTCTAGAAGGGGGAAAATCAACACTGACAGTCGCTTCGCGCCGACCCCAGAAGAAAAGTTTTTCTGCCTGCCAGACTTCATCGAGTTAAATCACCCCAGTGCTCCTCTTTTCTCTAACAAGTGTGACTTCCTAGTGCTCCTCTTTTCTCCAACAAGTGTGTCTTCCCAGTGCTCCTCTTTTCTCCAACAAGTGTGACTTAACAGCTGGAAAGAGAAAAGAGAACCCTCCCTTTCCGAGATATTTGCCTGCCAATCCTTACCACCCAATCAAATTCTTTTGCCTCCATCAATATCCCTCATTTCCCAGCTTCACCCATTACATGTATCTATGTAGATGGTGCGGAATCCCTATGCTTTTTTCACTGCTCAATTACTCTAACTAACTGCTGACTGCATAATATGTTTTCCAGTTCAGTCCTGTTCCCTGCAGTTTTGAACGCTTCGGCATTTGCCGCCGTACCGACATGACTCTGCATTAGCGCTAAAACGGACTCGTAATACAAATGCCGTATCATACCACGATTCTGCGTGGTGAGAAATAAGTGATCAGCGTTGAGCGATGACATTGGAAATAAAACGTAGAGACGATCTGATTGTAGCCATCAACAGTAAGTAGCCGGATATCGATCGAGTTAAAGAACTTCAGAAATTTCGGTTTTCATGAGTTTCAAGGATGTCAATTTTTCTTTTTTATCTAAAACATTGCCGTAAAGTACATTCTTCGTATATGACAGTCATGTGGTCATGAAGTATAAGCGCTAAAATGAAAACAGTTGGAGGGGACGGAGGTGGAGAAAGACGTAACCATGAGTGAGACCACCGCAGAGATCGAAATGGGAGCCGCCGCTTCCAATGATTAGAGCAATCCAGCAC
>Ga0307512_10007810_pt1 | contig 10524 bp, 14 predicted proteins | sample 14_EM_MG_FD_200267 | JGI IMG/M metagenome (GOLD analysis project Ga0307512, IMG submission 200267) | Populus trichocarpa ectomycorrhiza microbial communities from riparian zone in the Pacific Northwest, United States - 14_EM | ecosystem: Host-associated > Plants > Roots > Unclassified | place... | reverse complement strand
AAACGTAACACTTACAGCAAGAAAGACCACGGGAGGTACATCCGTCCCTCACCCAATTGATACCAAAACGCCTGCCCCGCCCGGTCCCCAGCCTCCGCCGCCCCCCTCTGTCAATCAGACACAGTACCCCGCCGAACCGCTACCGACGCCGACCCCTGTTCCTACTAAGAGAAAACGGGCCAACTCAGAAGATAATGATTTTGTATGTGGGGACTTGAGTTCGCCACAGCATTCGCTGAACTAATACTTCCACCCCTCAACAGTACTGCGCACTCTGTGGCGATGGTGGGCAGCTCCTCGTTGACTGCAAGACTTGTGGACGTGCAAACTGTGCGGTCTGCATTCCAGGACTTGCAGGACTCGAACGAACAGTTCTCGAGGCCTTGGAATACAAATGTCCATCTTGCCATGGCCGGCGTCAGGTATTTTATGTACGTATGCTAGACTGCTTTACTGGTATCTCTTATGGACTATCATTATACAGGGCCTATTCACTGGCAACGAGCCATTTTTTCCCAACGGGATGGAGATTGCGTCCAGTGCAATCGGTGCTCATGGCGCACGCATCCGCACGTCCCCTATTGCCATCGTTGAACTTATCCTTGATAAGCTCCCGGCGCTCGGTACCCCAGCCCAGGTACTATTTTCATACCTCCAGGCGTCTTTTGCCTCAAACCCGGACGATCTCGAGTTCCTCCGGTGTTCATTCAACATCGACCCCAGCAACCTCGGACCCCACCAGGAGAGGATGAGTGAGATCGTCACCACTCTGAAAAAGTAAGTCTTTTACTGTCTCCCGAGACCGTGCTCTGACTGATCTTGAACATCCTAGTGGCCCGTTTGAACGAATAATCCTTTTCGTCCAAACACATGCAGATAAGGAGCGCGGTGACCTCTTCTACTGCAGTGACGAGGTTGGTAACAATGCGCAAAGTACGGACGTATACAACGTGAGTACGCCAGTTTTTTATGTATGCTCTTTTGTGCCTCTCAGGTTAACCTGGAACAGTTCTTCGAGAATATCGTCGGCGAGGAGCTTTACCAGTATACCCTGGGACGGCAGTATTCGGCTTTAGTCTTGGCTGCGTGTGGATCAGCGGTCACAATTCCCAGTGCCCTTACTGGCCTTCAGAAGGTCACTGAGAAGTACGTTTTCTCCCCTCCAGAAGTACATACTAATTTGTACAATTACCCACCACAGATTCAGATTTTCCGATGCATTCGCCTTTGTGGAGCCGGGTCTTGATCCACAGAGGATCATACCATTCATCAATGAGTTCGCCATGAACGTCCTTGTTACTGGCCATTCAACAGCGGTCGCCCTTCCGACCATTCTCTCCTCCTCCTCCACCGGCCGATTCACAGGAATCGTCCACCTCACGCCCTCGGCCAGGGGTATTGTGGCCGAACAGTTTGAGTGGCTCCACCACTCCCTCCGCCCCAATGGGAAATCTTTCCCTCTTCAATGCCCCGAATGCCACGCGTACCGACCATGGGTTATCCCCTCGGTGCGTCCACAAAAATACAACAAGAAACTGGACTTCGTGTGTGTTAAGAAGGGATGTCCTGGCGTTTGCAAGCTTCCCCGGTTGCAGGGGTATCGTCAGATCGCCGGCGACTTATCCTCTGGAGCATGGTTTTCGAAGAAACTCTGACAAGACATTTCACTCATCTCGTATCATATCCGATCAGCAATACCGTACAATCATGTGACAATCTCTAGCTTTATCTTGTGCTTCAAATACGACGAATATTTTTCTCTCAGATGCCTATTCCTGATATCAAGGCTACAACCGACTTCTGTCAACAAGATTATGTGATATCTTGAGGATTCCGAAACAGGCACCCTGGTTTTCATGTCAGCTTGATTAACTGATATCGGCACGGCTATTAGACCGATCTTTGATCGAATTATTCCTGATTGGGTGCGTCGGAGGAGTTTGCAATTTGGATTGACCGGTTTTGGTTTTAGTGGATGGCCTGTGGGCTTGATCCTCTGACGCCGCTTTCGGCGTTGGAGGTGTTCTCGACCGCTTTCGGTCGCTGTGGGTCTGAGGGATTGTCACACCTCGTCAACGACGTTGCTTTCGCGTCGGAGGTGCTTGCCATTCGCATGACCGCTTTCGGTCCTTGTGAACGACTCGTGGGCTTGACCCTTCAATGCCGCTTTCGGCGTTGGAGGTATTTCCGACTGCTTTCGGTCATTGTGGGTCTGGGGGATATCACGCCTCGTTAACGACGCTGCTTTCACGTCGGGGTGTCTGCCAATTTTCATTGACCGCTTTCGGTCTTTGTGAATGGCTTGTGGGCTTGACCCTTTGACGCCGCTTTCGGCGTTGGAGGTGTTTCCGACCGCTTTCGGTCATTGTGGGTCTGAGGGATATCACGCCTCGTTAACGACGTTGCTTTCACGTCGGGGGTGTCTGCCAATTTGCATTGACCGCTTTCGGTCTCTGTGAATGTGCAAACCTTCCCGGAAACTTATCGTTCATTGCATGCAGAGTTTACTCGGCATGCAATGTCTCCTTCTTCCCTCTGCTTACTCTCCTCGCCCAACTGTATCAGCATCCTCCAGGCGGAGTTCGACGGTTGCACATTTGTCTCTACATATCTCCCCACAATGAATTCTACGGCTTCCGGTTCCATGGCACCCTACTGAAGCCCAGAATTGCTACAGCAAGATCCCCTCCCTTACGGTCACGGGTATATATTTTATCAGCATTATCCTCATGCTCAGGCACAGAGATAGTGTCATCCCAGCCGGCCCCTGCATAATGAAACGAGGCGCTCCCCGGGCCGAGAACGGATGGTTCCGTGTGTTCCGATCAACCCGCGACACGGTGCAAATAACGGCGGTGTCACGTCACTTCAAATTCCTCTCCTCTCAACTACATTATTCTCACCTGATTTATCGGGCGGTGAATCCTTTGGGACCCTCTGAGTTTCTTGTCTGATCTATTGGACCTGAAACGCGACACAATTACTACTTTCTTCTTTGTTCACTAGCGACATCCGACAACCTCCTGACGTTTTCCACATCCCCTCGTCGAATCCTCTGCTAAAATCACTCATCGCTTGGTCCTCTGTTGTGGATCTCATCCCTCCTCGTTTCTTGTCTGATTTATCGGACCTGAACGCGACACAGTTACTGACCCGCCCTTTGCTCAGCGGCGACACTCTACAACCTCCAACCTCTGCCACATCACCACGTTGAATCCTCCGCTAACATCACTTCTGGTTTCATTCTCTGTGGATCTCGTGCCCCCCCCCCCTCCCTCATATTCAATATCTGCTCAGACATGCCGCCCCTGCCAAGGCAAGTCTCCTTTCCTCTTTACGCGTAACTTATCTGACCTTCTTTTCACAGAACATCGGAAGCCGTTGACCAGACCCCCCGCCTCGAGGAGAAAACCCTAAACTTCTTTTGTTACGAGGGGACAGGCGTCAAAGTCGTCATTACAACATTTGAAAGCTATATTCCCCAGCAGTTCGACAGAGTCGATGCGGACCATGATCCACACCCTCCTTCGTTCGCCGTACCTCCACCCGCACGCCACAAAGAAGGTTATGAGTACCATGCCTATCTGCCGAAGGATCGGGGGGCCGCCCTCAACTACCACCTCTTCAGCTGTCTGAGACGAACCCGAATAGAATCACGCGATGGACGCTTCCACTTGGATGAGGCGACCTGTAAATCCTGGGTGTCGTTTGAGAACAATATATCGCACTCGATCCGATGCGCAGCGCAGGGCGTTCTTACAAGTCTTGAGGATTCTGCACCCCCTCTGGCGGAGAAGTATGGATATCTGAGCGGCCACAAAACGTTGAAGGGCCTCAAGTACTGTCTCATGAAGTGCAGGCACGTGTTCCTGTTCCATTGGGCCTATTTCGTCTACATCTTATCATTGAGGGGCATCAGGAGTCCAAGGGTCGACATCCCGCCGTGGGTCCATAGTATGAGACAGAGTGTTCACTACGCGTGGGTGGATAGCCTCTGGGATGTGGTCTACCAACAAAGGGCCAACTCCAATTTCATCGGTGCTCTTCTTCATCCAAGGGTATACTCGGTCAAATGGGCGAAGCATGCGTCAGATATTGGTGTTCCGATTTGGGTTTCATGGCACCACTCCCCTGAAGACTACAAAGGTTTGAATGGGTCCACTATACTCGCACCCTGGCGCCCAACCATTGAACAGCTACATACTGCCAGGACGGCCCCTCCACCCACTCCAAGCTTCGCCGAACACGCTGATAATCCCCCTGCCCAGACAAATCCCACCAACACCCCACCCCCTGCCACTTCCCCAGTACCCGCACTCCCACCAGGCAGCAAGTTCATCCTCAGTTGGGAAGACTTCTTTCGAGACCGTGACGAGGCCGACAAAAAAGCAGAAGCCGCCGCTACACCCACAGAAAAGCAACAATGGGAGAACCGTAGGCGTGGTGCTCAAAAATACCGCATGCCTGGACTCCGTGGGCCACGGGTTTATACCTGGAGGGAGGGAGATTCTGGGGGTTTCGTTCGGGAGCTAGTTGACCGTGGAGATGTTGAGACGGTCTGGGATGACTACAGGAGGCGGGAGATGGTCTTCAATGCCCGAGCGAATGTCTGGGATTTGTGCCCGATGTTGAGCACCATTGTAGGGGAAAACGACCAAGAGCTTGACGAACTCGACGATGCTGAGGATGCGCTTGGGGAGAGCTTGGACAGGTGGATGCTAGAGCCCCAGATACAGGCCCAGGCTCCTGGCGAGGACACCACAGACCTTGGATTCCTCTACCGTCGGTATGGGTTCCTATCCATCGAACCTACCACCATGCCAGACCATATACTCCAACTGAAGAAGCAAGCCGCGCGAAGGATAACTGGGCTGAAGGCAGATGGTACAGATGACGGCCTACAATACACCAACCACTTCATCACCAGCATCCTCCAAGGTCAACTCCCAGACGGCCACTGCGACCTTACGCCTACCTCTCCAGACAACGAACGTTTCTCATCATCAAGTTGGGGAGTAATTGACCGGGTTTCGAGAGTGATTGTCCCCGACCTCGGAGGTGCCTTATTTGCATGCACGCCTCGTGACAATCGCAACAAGATCCTTATCCACGATCCCCTGACAGTTATTGAAATGGCGCGCCAGAAAGTCCAAACCTACCGGACATCCATCGTTGACTACCTCCTCCGTAATGGCTCTCAGTTCACCATCCTCTCTGAGGTGATTGAAGACCCGGATCTCAGGAATATCCACATCATCACCTTCCCTGTTCGCCCTGGAGATTGGGTTGCCGATGTAGGAGACTACCGGATCTATATGTCAAGACTGAAGACGTTCTTAACACAGCGCCCACATGTCGCCGCCGCTGCCTTGGCCCGAGGGGGTATTGCCTGGCGGCTCACTCGAGAAGTACTTGGGACCGACATCGATCTTGTACTTAACGGTCCTATCTTCAGGGGACTGGCCCAGGCTGTTGATGTAGCAGACTTTCCTCAGTGGTTCCATGATGTTGATGAGGGGGAGTGGTTCTTCCTCGTTGGAGGATATGACATTCTAACAGGTTCGTTGGCGTTGTGCCACTCCGATTTTCACTAACGCCCAAACAGGAAAGGGTGTGCAGACCCAGGACATCTCATGGTGGCCAAAGATCAACGCTTGGAAAGGGTGTGGTCTTGACGTTGGGTGTTGGACTCCATTATGTGAGCATTGGTTCCAACGACGTCTCGAAAGCATCCTCTCTGGTAAAGCCCGTCCCCTGGGCTCTCAAACTTGGATGAAGAACCTCAGGTATGAGAAGGAAACCAAGAAGTTCTTCACGCAGTTTAAGGGTCTGAGTGACCAGTTCCTTGCTGATAATTACCCCAACTTGCGAGCTGAGTAACTTGTCGCATATCCACTCTTACATCTCCATTGCACATCAGACAATTTTTCGATATTGGGCCAATCTTTTCTCCGTGCTTCCATGTTCACATTTTTGCCATTGTTACTGCAAATGATATTATGTTTTGTAAAGTTACCCATGCAAAGTAATCGAACCCCAATTACAATGTTGCTGGATGTAGCTTGTGGTGGATTAGTTAATACTTCTTTTCAGTTAATCTTGTTTTTTATGTCCGACCTTCCTAACTCAAGTGGTCACCCTTGTCCTCTGCGAATGTAGCTGGCCCATATCTGCCTTTGACAAATCTGTCACTGTTTTCAGCACAATGTTCGGTCTTAGCCCCCTTGGAGTTTTCGAGTGTTTGATTGAAACCACCATACTTTCCCACCATGTTGACAACTTCACGGTTGTTGTTGCTTTCTTCCACTTTGCGATCAGTTGTCCCAACATCCTCCTGGGACTAGCATTCGCTGTGAAAGCCAAATGGAATTGTTTGATCCGTACTTGGAGGTCCAGCCCAGGAGTGTTTTCGGAGTCACAAGCTAGGGGAATGTTGGAATGTTAGCTTGCTATGGGATTAGATAATTTTCCTTTAGTCAATCTAACAACTACGTTCACTATCCCCTCTACACAATAACCTCCATTTCAACAGGGCAAACATGTTCACATGTGGGAGATGTAGGTATTGGGAATATCTGGAGAGTTGGAAGCTGGGGGGGTGTTGGAATTGTAGCTTGTGGTAGACTAGATAATACTTCTTTTCAGCTGATCTTGTTCACTACGTCTATATTATGACCCTTCTACACAACATCCTCTATTTCTACGGATGCCACCCAGGCCATGAGAAATCACATGATCTGTGGTTGCTACGCAGCCTTATCCATCTCTACTGATTGCCGATTACAGGTCTGTACCTGCACCAATGCCAAACGACATACCTGTCATCCCTCAACGTCGGTCTAGCCGCCGTCGTGTTCCAAACATCAATCACCAGGAGGTGTTTACCTTGAATGAGGCAGCAGATGTGAGATCTCGCCTCACAGTAGGTGAGCTTTACTATCCTCTCATCACAGCATATTGGTAATGCGTTGTGAATAGGAGGGCCAAACCCAGATGCAGAACATCCTACTACCACTCACACGGCCCCTGAGGTGGAGGGATTTTCAGCAGGCAATGAAGCTCCAGACCTTGCATCAGATGTCGGTACAGATCTAAGCCAGCAAAACATTTCTCGTGATGCAGCGGCAACAATGTCTGTATCTGCCTTGTTTGGAAGCTTGGATCTCAGACGCACCAATGTTAGACAAGTGGGTCAGTCTGAAGGTATATATTACTACACATCTGCTTCAGTACAAAATGATGGCTCATTTGGCTTTCTAGCATCTGAAACTACCAATGAGCCAAGCGGCTCAGGCAACGTCAATACTTCTGCTGGTTCAGCACAGATTACCTCTTCCCTTATAATCCCAACCACGCCACTATTTTATGGAGACCCAGATTCACCTGAGCCTACCAGTCCTGTTATCCTGCAAACGACACTCCCCGATGATGAGGTTCCTCTCCCACAATCAGATGATGAAGAACCTGCGCTTTCCCACTCAGATGAAGGTCAGATTGCTGGGGAGATCCAGAGAGAATACAGCTGGTTAAGTACGCTGTTAACTGAAAATCAGATAAAGGGATGGGGGACTGCGTATAGGGATTTTATAGATGTGAAGCTGTTGCTAATGGCTGTGAGAGGACTGGGCATGGAGGAAATGGCTAACAACAGGGTCACGAAAGGAGTCTTCCGGTCAAGCACAGGGGAATTTGCACTCAGCATGTGGGAGTTCATTGACATCTTGCAGTTGACACACTCCTCTGGCACTTGGCGAAACAAGGTCACAGCTTACTTCCGCATCAAACAATTATATATGTTTGCCCAGTATAATGGTGGGGACATCCATTTCCAAAATCGGGAGCATCGTATGGCATGGGAGACTGTCAAGTACTGGATGGTCCACCAAGAGGAGTTGCTTGGGCTGAGGTGGGAGACGACAAGATATGGAAGTAAGGAGCTTCGCTTGCTGGTCCAATATATGGTTGGTGAGGTCTGCCATGGTAAGCGTGTTTTATTTTAAACTATCTAAATGCTGATCAATCATTGAACCCGGTACAGATTATGATACAGATGATGGTTAATGGCTTATGGATGGGGTGGATATGACAGATATATAGGAACGAAATATATAGTGTTTACTTTTACCACAGACGGGTACAGATGTGCAAAGCTTCAACCCAGGCAACTCTACGTACAAGCATGCTACGTGAGGTGAGGTCTACAGCCTGGGAGAGATGAAAATCAAGCTGATGAACACGGTTATCTGGAAGTGGACAATCAGGAGGAGTACAGGTGACCTCTGATAATGTGGATGGAGTAGTAGCAAAAGGGTTGTCAAGCTGGGGTGGGTTGTGTTCGTAGTGATGTTCCATAAGCTGTTCATCCTCCATCACCGCCCAATCAATACCATAGGTGGCAAGATCTTCATCCTCTCCTACCTCATGAGACAACCACGCACCATTTACACCACGGGGACCATCCTCAACCATACTGAAGAAGAACATCTCCTGTGGTGTCTGTTGATGCTCACCACGTATCTGAAGTTTGTGGTTGTTCCAGGCTTCAGCCCAGGATGTAGCATCTTGATTGATGGCATTGAGGAAGAGGTGGTGAAGGAGCCAGATGTGGGCAGCGTTGTTAACATCCAGTCCGTAGTTAGCTTCCAGATCAATGAACAGATCCTTCCACTTTCCACCAAATCCTTCAGTGACATCATACCAGATCCTTTCAATCCGGCTATTATGCACACTCCTAAAAAATGGGCACTGTAAGTGATCTATACAGATGACATCCTGTGGACAAATGATTGACGGACCTTCCCCAGATATATGAGCCCCTTCCTTGCCCCCGATTCTCCTCCATCCACTCCGCTACTTCAACATTCTCTGTACCATGATCCCCCCTGACTCTGCTAGGTGTTCCATGAACTAAGATGCAGTCAAGGAAGAGGGCCAAGACGGTTGCAGCCCTGTTGTTATTATGTGCCCTGATCCCAACTATGAGGCGGCTCTTTCCATCAATGAATGCATGAAGCACAATCTTCCATCGAATCAGGCCTAATCCAATAGCTTAGCCATTACTTGATAAGATTCAGGAAGGAATTCAGATACCGTGTTGCCCATCATGGTGCCAGAGAGAGTTTGCTCCAGCAACCTGATAGCGCCGTCGATGAATTCTTCGTCCACCAAATGTGCCAGGGGTTCCACTGACACGAACAAGAGAGTCTCTGACCCTGCTCTCTGGAACCATTATGCCATTTGCTCGGAGAGATGCTGTGGCAAGTCGACGTCCAAATGTAGGAAAGTCTTGAATGATAATCGACAAATACTGATCAAGTTGTTCATCAGTAATTCTGTGAGGGGGATGTATGTCTGAGGTGTCTGTTTGCTGAGTTGGCCCAGGAGCAGGAGCAGGAGCAGGAGCAGGAGCAATGAGGCCATAGTCCTGTTGCCTTCGGCGGATGGTTCGAGCAGAACAGTTTGCAGTTTTAGCAATCCGGGTCTTTGGACGTAAGTCAAGGGCAGTGGAGAGTAGGTTGGGATCTATCTCAATCCGTGGTCTTCCACGCACTCCGGTCTGTATCGCCTGGGCAAAGGGTATCATAGGGACTTCCAAAGGATCACTGGAGGCATGCCGTGCCTGGTCTAAGTACAGGGTCATAGACTGGGCATTGCTACGGCAAAATGAAAGTTCTTCAGCCGAAAAGAGGTACGAGTGCTGTTTTTAAATGCTTATCATCATTGCTGCAACTCATTTAATGGCACTCTCTACGGACCTGTTCAACTGCTTGGATATATGATAGTACTTCTTCCTGGACTTCAACTAAACGTTCACTATCACCAACTTGTGTGTTAAGAGCACGATGCACACGCCTCTCAAGTTCTTCGTATGCCTGTCGAAGGTTGGCTAGCCGGTTGATATCCATATGGCGTTAAAGTGAGGACAAAGAACAGATGGGATAAACTGCTCATCCAACAATGCCTGGTTGATGATATTTATCTGGAGTACGTCATTGTGAAGGAAAGAGATCATGTGGCAATGTGCTGATTGATGATTAGACGTGTGCTATATAGGTAGAGGGTGGTATATTAGGAAATAATTAGACCTTCTCTGTAAATGCCATATATAAGGAAGGAAGGCCGCCTGATTAACCGTTACTATGCTGGCTAATAATGTGGTGCTGTTGAGTTGTGGGCTTTTGGAAGTTGGCGTGTAGTTACAGAGTAACATACTGAGGAGCTGTTCTATTTGTCTAGCAGCCACCTACCTAAAAAGCCCAGTTGCTGTGGGCATGTGTGTAAGTAGGATGAACGACTATTCCTCTGTGGCTTTCAAGTGTTGGCTTGCCAGAAACAGATTCCGTTATTCGCCACAAAAAACTTCTAAACTTGTTAAGCGAACTCGCTTAATAGACTGCCTCCGTATTCTATTTGGAACAAATAGCTGATCAATTTAAAATGATAAGTGATCAATTGGAAATAATAAGTCCTCAATTGGAAATGATAAGTGATCAATTGGAAATGATAAGTGATCAATTGGAAATG
>Ga0307512_10007808_pt1 | contig 10525 bp, 4 predicted proteins | sample 14_EM_MG_FD_200267 | JGI IMG/M metagenome (GOLD analysis project Ga0307512, IMG submission 200267) | Populus trichocarpa ectomycorrhiza microbial communities from riparian zone in the Pacific Northwest, United States - 14_EM | ecosystem: Host-associated > Plants > Roots > Unclassified | place... | reverse complement strand
TGGTGCTTCCATTTTTTTTTTTATTTCAAGTTCTCCTGCCATCATTATTCTTATTGCGCCCATTGCTCAATTTGGACCTATGGCAGATACGCAGTATTGAAATGGTTCATAAACGTTTTGAGAGCTTCCCAGCGGCCTTTGTCAAGAATCTTGTCTCTCCACAAGCACAAAGGTAAGTGCTTAACCATCTGTTTACAAATGGGAATGCACAGTACTAGGGATGATGGGGTTGAAGTCATTGTCAAACTCAGGGTTTTAAATTTGAGTACTCGTTACCTGATTAAGTGTTGATACTCCATCAAATACTGGATAAGTGCAATCATAATCACTTCTGGTGTCAGAATGTATGTTATTTGGAATACTGAGGCAGCTGCTGAGTTGGTTTGTGTACAAAACATGTCTATTCATAAACTTTGTAGCTCACTGCTTTTCTAGCATGGATGACAAATAGGTTTTGCGAGCACTGCCTAAATTTGTTAAGCACCATGGATTGAAGCGTGCAGTTTTGACAGTTCATTGTAGAACTTGATATCTTTTAGAGTATTTTCTGTCTTGCTATCTTGTGATTACAGAATACTAAAAGCTTCACTTTTCAATGACCCCTGTACTTGTTGATAAAAGAAAAAAAATCCCTCATGGCTTTTGGTCTACATTCTACTATTTTCTCTACTCTCTTCAGTAATGTTTTGGTTGATGTGTGCTGCAGGATGGTGCTCAACAGACATGCATCTCAAGTGAGTGATTTTTTTCATTTTCCCCTTCTAAGCCATTGTTTCTGGAAGTATTCTTATGTTACCGCTTATTCTCTGTTATTTTTTGGTTGACCTGGAAAGACTGCAACCATAGAGCATTTAGGGAGGGGGGATTTGCAAATAGAGTATCCGTATCAGATAATTGGTTTAGAATGTTGCATTCTTCTGCAGAGGGAATTGTCGGGAAATATAGGAGCTATAGGGAATGTTAATTTTTTTTTATCATTTATATAGTTCTTTGAACGTGGGTGGCATCCCTTTGGCGTGCCCTTTTTATTTGCTGTTTGCATATGACAACATTAGGTAATGGGTGCACTTCTTTGAAACACAATTTTTCTAACTCATAAACAGTTGAGGCTAATGGGTGAAATGTTCATATTGAAATTAAAAAGGAAGCTTGTGTCTTCATAGAACTAACTTTCATGTGGGGAGTTAACCTCCTGTGCTTGGAGGCATAATACCCTATGTAGTTTGTGTTCTCTTCTGCATGATCTAAATGTTTGTTGTATGAATTTTTATGGTTTGTATAGGAAGCTCAGGATATGAACAAAGCATATGCTGCACTGTTTGCTCCTTTCTGGAATGAGATAATCAAAAGCTTACGCGAGGAAGATTATATCAGCAATAGGTCGATCATGGGGACATCCTTGTTATCATTCCATAAATTTATTTGTGTTTGCTGTTCTGCAATCACAATTTGCTTCATGGTTGTTTTGCTTCCAGGGAGATGGACTTGCTTTCTATTCCGAGCAACACAGGAAGTCTAAGATTAGTTCAATGGCCACTGTTTCTTCTTAGCAGCAAGGTGCATCTTATCTTATTACCTTTTAACATCCTGCAGAATACTTTTACCTTTTACAAATGAATTCCAGTATCATACCAAGCTAGGTCTTATACTGGTATGCTTTTCCAGATTTTATTGGCAGTGGATTTGGCTTTGGACTGCAAAGATACACAAGCGGATCTTTGGAATAGAATTTCTAAGGATGAATACATGGCATATGCAGTTCAGGAATGCTACTACAGTGTTGAAAAAATCTTGCATTCCCTGGTTGACGGTGAAGGAAGACTCTGGTATGAATGGCTTTTCTATGAATGCGGCTTTTGTATCCCATGTTTTGGGGGTGTGCAGCTGTTCATTTGTTTTTTTATTTTGTTTTATGCTTCCTGTATCTGATAGGGTTGAAAGGATCTTTCGTGAGATCAACAACAGTATATTGGAGGGATCACTTGTCATTACTTTACGTCTTGAGAAGCTTCCTCATGTGTTGTCAAGATTTATTGCACTGTTTGGACTTCTGGTATGTGTTTTTAGATTATACTTGCTGTTTCTATTCAGAATTAATATTGTTGGTTTTTGAATATAGCTTCAAATAGACAGTATAAGCATTTTGGTTTCTTATCTAAAGAATAATGTACAGACTAGACTTAACCCATACATCCATCAAAGAGGGGAGAAATGGTCTTGTCCCTCAAATCCTATTTTATCCTATACAAAAGCTGTACTGCCTGTAATCATCCAACTTCTTCACAGTCAAACCTGCCATTATGCGGAAGAAACTCATGGCTTCCTATGCTAGCTTTTAAAAATTTATAGCCTGTGGACATTGTATACCATTTCGTGATCTTCCTTACCAATAAAGCATTATTGATTCATTAGAATTATATTTTTTTCATTCTTTTTTTTTTCATTGAAGTTAAATAGTTAAAATCTATCAAAGCTGTCTCCTAGTTAAAAAAGCTGGAGCAATATATTATAGACAATAATAAATACAATTTCTGTTGGATTTACGCTATTTTAAATTGTACATTTCGATTTGAGAAGCAACTACTTTACATGTTGGACTGGTTGACATATGTTATTCTCATATTCTTACTGATATAATGTTATTTTATCGGGGTTGACTACATTAGTTCGGACAAGTTATGGGGGTGATGCTACACAGATCATCTCTAATGTTAGAGAATAATATAAATCATATCTTGGGACTTCACCTAACAACTTAAGCTATTAGGTTGAGATGATTCTTTGATATGGTATCAGATCCTTGATGACCAAGTGGTCACGAATTTGAATCTCATCATCCTCATTTATTTGATAAAAATTAAGCACAAGGTAGTGTTGACCTGTGCAAGTTTCAAGCTCAAAGGGCTTTCACTTGAGGGGGTGTATTAGAGAATAATATAAATCATATCTTGGGACCTCATCTAATAGCTTAAGCTATTAGGTTGAGATGGTTCTTTGACATCTAATATGATATTATTGCTTTTAATTGCTTTAAATTGGAAATAGGGTAGCTTAAAAACGCAATACTGTTATTTATATGCATTTGTGGTTTAATATGAATGCTATCTTTACTTTAAGGTAGTATAATCTTTTTTTGATCATATAATATAATTGAGACTGCTTTACCTTAAGGTACTGTATTCCCAATTATGCTAGTTCAAAAGCTGGCGTTATTCTTTGCTAAAGTTTATATAGATTTCTCTCTGCTTTGGTCATGCCATCTGTTTTTTATTTTTGTTTCTTTTGTGGTTCAGACAAGAGCATCAGTGATTATGCTATTAGATTTGAATTTTTTGTGTTGCTTATTTTAGATATTTGGCATGTGGTTAGAATATTTGGCTGTCTAAAGAACCAAGTCAAACGGACTATCTACTTGTTTAATCTTTGCTCATTACAATTTATGAGAATATTATCACCTGGCGAGCCAAAAAAATTCCAGCTCAATTCGGGCTTGTTGGTCTCACCAGCAGCTCCTGAGGGCAGCTCAGCTGCTTTTCCCATAGAAGGCTGAGTGTTAAAACTGTGGTTTTACCATCATCAACATTGACTTTGTTGTCTATATAGACAGTCATCTGGAACATTCAAGACAGGGAAAAGCTTGTCCTCTTGTGACTACCTGCTAGTCAATGCTGACTTTCTTGTGTGCCATTTTCCTCCTTGATTCAAACCAATGGGGATTCAAGTGAAACCATTTTAACTAAGTCTCTACATGAAATGAGACCATGTCACTCATAAACAATTGGCATATTTCTGACCACAGAAACTAGTAAATGCTAACAGCATGATATTGATGGGTCGCATATAATGGGCTTATGTTCCCAGAGCTGAGCCATGTGACACTGTACTTAGCTTGCCACAAGTTCGTTTAATGGACTTTTGACATTGGTTCTGGTTTGGCTGGATGACAGAAATGAACGAACCAGGCCCAGCTTTTGACCAACTAAAAGGCCTGAGCTGGTTGTGAAAAATCTGAATTCATTTGTATCTGGATTCTGGATTAAGTTTGAAACTCAAAGACTAATGATTTTCTATGCATTGAATATTAGACGCCACAATTATTATGTTTACACATGCACAAAACTTCTACCTTGAGCTTCACCATGGTCATGGATAAATCACCCTGGCTTGGGTCCATAAGTGTCGACCTGCTAGATCATCCGTAGTTTAGGAAGTAGATTGGCAGGAAGCAGACACGAATAACAGAAATAAATAGTATTTTATAAAGTAATATATGTTACTTTTTATTTGCCTTTTCGTGTTCCTGTTCACAAGAATAATTCACTTGTGTCTCAGATACAAAATGAGACTCCTGTACTTGCCAATGGTGCTGCAAAGGCTGTATATGCCGTGTATGAGGCTGTTACACATGATCTGCTGTCATCGGATCTAAGGTATTTATTTATTTATTTATTTTGGGCGGGGGTTTTGAGCCTCACTGTTGCTTTATTATTGTATTTGAAACATGATAATTCACAATTTAGTTTTGATTAATTGCTACAGAGAGCAACTTGATACATGGAACATTTTAGCTAGAGCAAGAAATGAACGACGCCTGTTCTCCAGGATAGAGTGGCCAAAGGATCCAGAAATTGTAAGCACCTGTGAGTAAAAAATCTGGTTTTGTTCTTAGTTTATTGTGCTGGTTGCATTTACATGGGTATTTTTTTTTTTATCTTCCTTGTCACAGAAGGAGCAGGTGAAAAGGTTGCAACTTCTTCTCACCGTAAAGGACTCTGCAGCCAACATTCCTAAGAATCTTGAAGCAAGAAGAAGATTAGAGTTTTTCTCAAATTCACTATTCATGGATATGCCTTCGGCAAAGCCAGTTTCTGAAATGACACCATTTAGGTAAATATGATCTATAGTATGTCAAATAGTATACTTTGTGCCTTACTGTAAATTGACATGTCCATTTGTTTCATGTAAAATAACTTGGTTTTGGAAAATATTTTCTTGAAAATATATTATGCTCCATTGTTTGGCTATGTTAATAAAATCTACTGGAAAATAATTGTTTGGTGTTTGGTTTATATGAAAAATAAGTGTTAGAAAGATAAAGACAAGAATTAATTAGTGGTGAGACCCATGATTTAATGACAGTGATTGTTTCGTAAAATATTTTCATATCCTTGAGAACCGTAAATTGTTTTTCCTTGTTTCAAGCTTCTTCTTCTTTTTTTTTTTCTTTTGACTGTAAAATATTTTCAATGACATAGTTTTTTCGAAGTGAACCTAACAGGAGAATATTTTATGCAAGCATATTGTACAAGAAACAATCATAGCCCTATTTGTCTCCTTCATGCTTATGGTTTTGATTCCTTTGCGAACAGTGTCTTCACGCCATACTACAGTGAGACTGTGCTTTATAGTTCCTCTGAGTTGCGGGTGGAAAATGAGGATGGAATATCCATTCTTTTCTATCTTCAAAAAATCTTTCCAGGTATATCTTTTTTTTGTTGTTCTACCCTGTAAAATATCTCTCAACTCCCTCTCTGTCTTGAGGAATTTTTAAACAGGGCCGGAGTTGCGAAAATTAGTATTAATGAAAATGCTAGCCCTTTAGTATATTCATTTATCTTTCCTTTTTTGACAGTCAGTTTTCTTTATCATATTATATGATTGGCATCTGATAATCTCCTTTGTTCATAGCTGAGAATCTTTTTTTTCCTCCAGATGAATGGGAGAATTTCTTGGAGCGGATTGGTAGAGCAGAGTCTACCGGGGATGCAGATCTTCAAGAAAATTCTGGTGATTCCTTGGAGCTTAGGTTCTGGGCATCTTATCGTGGACAGACTCTAGCTCGGACTGGTTAGAATTCTATTTAATATGATAGCCACATGATTCTTATTATTAATTGCATTTTGAAATTTGTATAATTTCATATTATCACTTTGCCATTTTCTTATTTTTTGAGCATTTGTTTTTTCTTATTATTCCATTTTCCTTGGGATGCAGTACGTGGTATGATGTATTATAGGAGAGCTCTGATGCTGCAGAGTTATCTAGAAAGGAGGTCACAGGGAGGTGCTTAATTTTGAACAACTCTTATTGATCCATTCAATCTAAGAGTTAAGAAATAAACTCACTAAGGTCATCTTGTATTTGCAGTTGATGATTATTCTCAGACAAACTTTTCTACATCACAAGGTTTTGAGTTATCACATGAAGCACGGGCACAAGCAGATTTGAAGTTCACTTATGTGGTCTCCTGCCAGATTTATGGGCAACAGAAGCAGCGAAAGGCTGTAGAGGCAGCTGATATTTCTCTTTTGCTGCAGCGGTATATATTCTTTTTAATTTCAATAGAATTGAATGTTCTATTTTTATCCTGTTGACCACTCTTTGCTATATAGATGTTAAATGGTTATCTTTGTTAATATCGTATTTCTTTAAGGACATATTTAACTACAAAGCCAAAGTATTTCATGTCACCTAGATGCGAGGGATGGGTGCTGGGTGCCTGTTTGTTTGCGTGTTTGGCATCTGAATAAATTTTAATCCTGGAATGGGTATTGACCAGTGCTGCATAAAATCTCATTTACTTCTGATGGAAAGAAAGAAAATTTCTGAGTTTTTAATCTATTTTGTAAATGTGATATTCACTATTCCATATTTGTATGGACTTCTACTCTCTTGCCACCCATACTAAGAGGTTACTTGGAGAGTGAGGTGGCATCCTTACTTGGTGCACGATCTTGATCCGGGCAAGATTCCTCCTCTGCCAGCTGGCTACTCTGATGTTAATTGCATTCTCTCTTCATGCTGTATGAGCGCATATGTTAATAGTGGATCTATATCAGATTGTACTCTGATGTAATCGGCTAAATGATTAAGTAATTCATGTTGCAAGTTTCTGTGCACATGGTTATGTATGCTATTTTTCTGAGTCAGGAATGAGGCACTTCGAGTTGCTTTCATACATGTGGAGGAGAGTGATAGTGCTGACGGACAGGTTTCCCATGAATTTTATTCGAAGCTTGTGAAAGCTGATATACATGGAAAAGATCAGGTAGGCAGTTTCTTTTGCAATGTTTGTCATTGGTGCAAAGTTTTCTGTAGTCTTCCAAGATCATTTTGCTAAAAGAAACTAGTAATTTTGGCATGTGCATCCACGTGTATTATTTAAATTGTTAAAAAAATCATTTGTTAATTAATTAAGTGATTAAATTAGATTTTGAGTTTGCTTTATATTCAAGTTGTTCATCATGCTTTGTAACTCTTATTTAGTTAATTAATTAATTTTCCTTTATCTAAAAAAATATCCATCAAGTTAGCATCTATATTGAATATGAAAATGTTATAGGATGTGGAGAAGTTATTGTTAAATTTAAAAATATTGAATTTTTTAAGTGTTAAACTGATTAATAATTTTCTGTATTTGATGACTTTTTGAGATAATTATTTCAATAACAGATTATATTTGCATAATTTGCCAGTCATGGTTATATGAAGAACATCAATTGAATCAACAATAAAAGGATCCATAATTTTATTAAGCATGTGTATTAAATTAAAAATAATTTGTGTGCGTGATTGCCATTACTTGTCCAAGAGATTAAGAACTTGTCAAGTGAATGCATGGGGAAAATGCATTGGATGTAGGAATTGCTTTTGATTATGATTAAGATTAAAAAATATAATAGAGTTATAAGGATATAATAGTCAAACATTTTCTAAAAATGTTTGTTGTAGTAGTCAATAAAAAATATCTTAAAAAGTTTGTGTTTTTATATATAGCCATGGATATTAGTGAGAACTTGATTAGGATCCTGTGGAAGGATTGAACAACTTTGTGGTTTTGTTTCAGCTGCTTTCACATGTGAGACCTATGGCTCTATAGTTTTAGAGGCAAGGCTCTATAGTCATGGCTTTTGTTTTTCTACCTATTTAGATCATATAAACCTGTATGGTGCAATGTTTTGTTCTACTTATTCAGTTGTGCCCACTTTTTGCAATTTACATTTTGACCCAATCATTGTTATCGTACTGGCATTGGCTATGACATTGACTTTTCAAATCATTTTCTCTTTGCATTTATCTCATTGCTTTGGAAAAGAAATGGTTGCATATATAGTTTCTTTGCTTGGGCATTGCTATAAATGTGGTATTTGTGTGCCTTTTATCTTTATATGTAGGAAATATATTCAATCAAACTTCCTGGAAATCCAAAGCTTGGAGAAGGGAAGCCTGAAAACCAGAACCATGCTATAATTTTCACTCGTGGAGAAGCCATTCAGACTATTGACATGAACCAGGTTACATATGCATACATATTCATGGATGTGTGCTCCACTGCAATAATTTGTGCATGTGTTTGTATTATTTGTGTTGCTTCATTCTTAGGTTAATTTCTGGTGTTTTGCTGCGTTTTGGAACTAACAATGCACCCCTATGTTTGAAGCTTTTGTTGGCTTTTATGATTGATGTTGGCTGGAGAATTGGTTTTATATTTTACTTGAATCTTGAGTTTCTGAGCAATTTTCCGAGTTTCACATTGTGTTTGGATGCTCATAGTACATGGGGCTAATCATTGGATAATATCTCTGGCCACACAGAACACCTGTGCGGTGCACTGGGGTTGAAGCCAAACAGATTTTTCAATCTCTTAATGATAGTGATTAGATGCCATTATTGAGGGATGCTTTCTGCAATGGCTTTTTATTTGGCCACCAAGAGACGTGCTTTACATTTGATGAACTGTATTCTCTAGAAACCATATGAAGTACTTGTTGGTGCTGTTTCTGGTGTCTTTCAATGTATAGCTAGAATGTGCTTCTGGATGACGAGGCATTTTTGTCGCAACTCCAGCAGCATTTGTTAATGTTAAGTTTCTGGAATATTCTCGTATTGCAATCGGAATGGTGTAAGGTTGATGAGGAACAGCATATTGATGCAGGAACTTTCTTTATAATTTATATTATTATATTTCTGATATTAGGGTTAATCAATATGCCCGTATATGTAAGGAAGCTGTGGTTGATATGGTAACCTGAAAGTGTCTTTGCTATCAAAGATGATGAAACACTGATCTTTTTCATTTAAAATTACTGTGAAATATTTTTTGCATATGTTGTAAACCTCTAACACTGTAGATTCTATTCCAACTGTTTCAGCAGGCACTCAAACCAAATTGATCATGAAAATCTTTCTTCTTATACTTTCTAATTGTTGATGTTGTTACTGAAATAATGTATTTGACCTTTTGTCTTGTCATGATGTTTGCTCAAAAATGATATTTGGCCCTCTGCTGTGATTAGCAAGTGTATGATATTAAATTTGTATCTCATATTTGTTATAGGAAGTTCTGAAATATAAGAATAAATGGCTCAAGGAGTTTCTTAAAGTTTGTTGGTTGCTGTAGTTTGAATTTTAGTGAGAAGTACTGGATTTTACGGTGTATTAGCAGATGCTTGGTTCTTGCAAGCATGAGTTTGTAAATGGTGCTGTACAAGTATACTTCCTATAGTATGAATTGTTTATCATGTCTATGCTTCTAATTTTTTATTTTCTTTCATAAGAAGTTTTGGAACCATAGGTGTGTCTTTGCATACAGTGTTTTGGGAAGAATTAAAATAACTAAACCTGGTTGATATGCCCTTTTGTAGGACAACTACCTTGAAGAGGCAATGAAAATGAGAAATCTTCTTGAGGAATTTCGAGCAAATCATGGCATTCGACCTCCCACCATCCTTGGTGTAAGGGAAAATGTTTTCACTGGAAGGTTGGTCTACTTTTCCTCGAAATAATGGCTACCTGATTTTTTTTTATCTTTGCTCTGACAGTCTTCTTAATCATTGTTTTTGGGTGTATTTATGCAGTGTTTCATCGTTAGCCTGGTTCATGTCCAATCAAGAAACAAGCTTTGTAACATTGGGCCAACGTGTGTTAGCATATCCACTCAAGTGAGCAGTCTCTAACTTGTTTCAGCCCTATAAAGTGCGTGAGTGAGATTAAAAGAAAATGTTGTCCACAATGGATTCTTCTACTAAGACCATTCTTTGTGACCAATTCAAGACAATAATCTATCATTAAAACCGTTTCTTAATTAGCTGCTTGGTTTCCATAGACTAGGTGTGCGGTATGTTATAAATTGATTTTTATTCACTATGCATCCTAATTTTTGTGTAGCATGAATTACAATGCAGATACGTAACATGTTAAACTATTAGTTCCTGTAGCTATGCAAAACTTGGTGCAATAACATACGATGTGTAGTCATTTTGTCTGTTTTCATTAGCCATATCCTAATATACTTCAGAGTAAACAGTTATGTGTAGTTTTGTCCTTCATTTGTAACAAATCTCCTACGTGAATGCATTGAATTTAGGAATTGATTTGTTTTTTTCAAATAAGTGAACATATACCAAGCCAAGTCTATACATCCTTGAGGGCTTTTAGATTAGAAAAAGTAGTGTTCCTTTTTCTTCTTTTTTTTGCTTTTTAACTGTTATTTTTATGATTGTAAATATATTTTCATTTATTTTGT
>Ga0307512_10007807_pt1 | contig 10525 bp, 9 predicted proteins | sample 14_EM_MG_FD_200267 | JGI IMG/M metagenome (GOLD analysis project Ga0307512, IMG submission 200267) | Populus trichocarpa ectomycorrhiza microbial communities from riparian zone in the Pacific Northwest, United States - 14_EM | ecosystem: Host-associated > Plants > Roots > Unclassified | place... | reverse complement strand
TTTTTTTTAAAAAAGGATGAGTTACTTTTTTAAAAAAAAAAATTACATACAATGCTTCGTTTGTTTTATGAAGAATCCAACCTTTTCCCAAGAAAAATAATAATTAGGTATTAATTTGCGATAAAAAAATTCAATTATATAAAAAAAATTTAGGACAAAAGTGAAAATTTTAAAAAATAGTATTACAATTCATATTGAATTGCGAGAGGATAAAGGGTAAAAACTGTTACATTGGTTTCCCACACGGCACTTTCTGTTAATTAAGTAATTGGTTAATGTTTTGACGTAAAAGAAAATGTGCTAAGTGTTTTGTCTTTATTTTTCTCTCTGTTGTTTTCCGACGTGGCAACTGTGAAGATCAATGTGGAGCAAGCACCAGCATCTTTCTCCACGTACACAAAATATACTCTCCCTCTCCCTCTCCCTCTCCCTCCATGTAGAAAATAAATTAAAAACACGCAATTTTCTTTATTTTTCTCCCTGTTGCATAAAAATCAAATTCCCTTCAGTTCATCGCGATCCTCATTTCTTTTCTGATCGCGAGAGAAATTGAGAAATTCTGAGGTTTAGGAGACCAAAGAAAAATGAAGGCTATGGAGACGGTACATGATCTGATTGAAGAAGCTAAACTTCGAACGGTTTGGTGGTGTCTTTGTATCTTTTCCGCCACTTACTTCTTATCTCGTAAGTTCTCGATTCTTTTGCTTTCTTTATCTATTTCTTGATTCTGTACAGTGCTAGTGAAGCTCGTTTTGAAGGTTCAATTTCTTAGATTTTTTGATTGATTAATCAGTGAATTTGCGTTTTGTATTGTATCAATAGAGCTAGGGTTAACGTTTTATGGAACTTGCTATCACCACGGCGTCGGTGATTATTAACTGATCAGGAGTATTTTTTTTTTCTTTCAAGATGAAAGATTTTAATTATTATTATTTGGTACTTAGTTTTGATCAACGCAGGGTAGTTACGATTTTTATGTAATTTTTGAAACTTTTTCCCCACCTGATTATGCTTTGGTTGCCTATGAAAATTAAGGACTCTTTAGAAAACCAAAATTTTGATTCTTTTTATTAAAAAATGATGAAATTACATCAGTTGAGGTTAATTATAAATGGAAGTTTAAGTGGCATGAAGTTGATCCATTGCTAGAGTCCTCGTCAGTGATAGATTTGTTGCTTCAAATAAATATTTTTATTTATGTGCATGTTGCAGCTTTGGTGTGCTTTCGTTAGGAACCAAACTACTGTGATGATAATTATCCAATATAAATAATTACTCAATATAATGTTTTTTTTCTTTTTATGGTTCTTGTGGTAATCATTGCAATTCATTACAGATACAAGTTCATCAATGTGGATGAATCTACCCATATCAATTCTCATTGTGTCTGCACTAAGAATTTTGTCTAATGAAGTGGAGTTCAGCTGGAAAGCACGCCGGTCAGTTCATCGACAGTCTTATTTGTCACATTTGGAGAAGAAACAGTTGTCTAAGAATGACTCACGACTTTCTTCTGTGCCACCGGCACCAAAGTGGAAGAGGAAAATTGATTCTCCAGTTGTTGAGGCTGCAATTGGTGGTTTCATCGATAAGATATTGAAGGATTTTGTGGTAGACCTATGGTATTCAGAAATTACACCAGATAGGGAGGCGCCTGAGCTGATACGGTCGGTAATCATGGATGCTCTTGGTGAGGTATCTGGAAGGGCTAAAGAGATAAATCTTATTGACTTGCTAACTAGGTAATTTTTTTTTCATCCTATAATATCCTTTCTAAAATGAAATAGGTCACACAAGTTTTCAAGAAACTTTTCATAGTTAAATAGTCATTTATAAGCCATACGTGTGAAAACATCGGAATGAAAGACTGTCTGGTGTTGCAGGGATTTAGTTGATTTAATAGGGGATCACTTAGACCTCTTTAGAAGAAATCAAGCAGCTATAGGAGCCGACGTGATGGCAACTCTTTCTACTGAAGAGAGAGATGAAAGGTTGAAACACCATCTAATGGCTTCTAAGGAGCTTCATCCTGCATTGATATCTCTCGAGAGTGAGTACAAGGTGTGAGTGGAGTGTTCCAATTTTTTTTTCCTGCTTTTGTATGCACCTTCTTCATTGTTATTTAATGACCTCCTTTTCTTTTGCTTCCCATTTTCCTCTTCCAAAAAGGTTCTTCAGCGACTGATTGGTGGAGTTTTAGCTATAGTACTTAGACCTCGTGAAGCTCAATGCCCGCTGGTTCGGACTATCGCTCGAGAGATTGTAACTTGCTTGGTAATGCAACCTCTTATGAATCTTGCAAGCCCTGTGTAAGTATACAGATTACTTGGTCTTGGTTTTAGGCCTTTTTTTTTCTTATAGATGCTAATCTTCTAAAGAATTGAAATTATTTTAGGTGCAACATTAGAACTAGAGGAAAATTAGAATTAAAAGTAAATGGTGTTGCTTTGCTCAAGGCCACAGTCTAAGAATGTGTGCACTTGCCTCCTAATATTTGTGATGCAAATAGCACCTGGAAAGTTTATAAAAGAAGGGGAAAATCTATTTCTATAAGCATGTCTATTTGGCTTGGTCCTAATTGGAGTAACCTAGACAGTTTTACCAGGTAAATAGAACAGAATTTAGGGGGGTCTAACTGTCAGGGGCAGTTCTGTAATTTTCAGGGGTAATTTTGTGACTTGTAAAGTTTACCAGTCAACTTATTCACCATTAAGGAAGTGACTTGCTAACTAGCACTAGCTATGGTGCGCCTCCCTAGGCACCTCCTTATTAGCCTATATATATTGGTTGTAATTCCCACTTTTGGAGAATTATTTGAAGTGAATGAATTGAGATTTTTCAGCCTTCAAGGTTAGAGATAAATGAGCCAACTTGATATTGAATAGGAGGATTACTATGACTTTAGCACTTGGTAGTTTACCAAAGATGAAAATGAGGTGTGATGCTAGGTTTGTTTTCTTTTTCTTAAACCTACTCGATCCTTAGCTCCTTCATGTTACTCCTCTAAAACACAACCTGTCCCCAATTTTCCATTTTCCAACCTATCAAATCTGTCACAACTTGTAAGCCACAGTACTAGGGTGCTGTAATTGAAGATCCTGCATCAATTTGGAGGTCATAGGAAAGAAGTAATATGAATTATAATAATGAAAAATTGGATCTTTTTTTTTAAACTCTCTCCTAACAAGCTATATTATCAACCATTGTTGCTGGTTGGACTGTCTGATTGAAGAAGTGGTCATCAACTGCTATCCTCCACCAAATGATTCATCTTTCATGAGTTGATTAGTTTTCAAAGTATATGTTGCTATGACCATCCTGATTGGTGTGTTATCTGCAAACATGTTATGATTGCTTGTGTTTTTCTTTTTTTGTATGTAATATTGTGCGGATTAGATAAATTTTTGGAACTCTTTAATGTTAATGCATACCTTTGTATACTGAATGATATGGTTATGCTTTATGTGACCAGGTATATCAATGAGGTACTTGAATTGATTTTACTTTCCATTAAAGATGATAGTCCAAAAGATACTGTTGGTGATCAACCTGCAGAGAGTGTGCATAATGCTGACTCTACCTTGAGAAAAGATCCCTCTGTAAATAGTCAAAGGACTGGAATTGTTGACAACAAAAGAGACTATCAAGGAACAGATACAACTTTGTCTAAAATTGATGATTGCGGAGAAATGTACTTGGATTATGACTCACAACAAGACCATATGCAGCCACATCCTGCAGAGTGGGCACGAATGCTAGAGGTGGCGACCCAGAGAAGAACGGAAATTCTTACACCTGAAAATCTGGAAAATATGTGGACGAAAGGAAGAAACTATAAAATGAAAGAGAAAAAAAAAGTTAAAGCAGGGGTTCAGCAATCAATGGCAAAGAGTTTAGTTACAAGCATTGCAACTGATTCTAATTTAGGAAAAGACATGCTGATGAATACCAATGTAATCTTTAAAGAAATGGATGAGAAAGCTATAGGGCGCCTAACACCTAGATTGAGTCTAGATACTTTAACAAGTCATGAGAACAAAGATGGGAGACAGTCTACTCAGGATGGTAGCCAGGAATTGTCTTTTGAAGGCGCACATGTTGGTGGTGAATTGGAGAATGCCGGCAATCTCTCTTTGAATGAAAAAAGAGGTGGACTTAAGAGATCCAATAGCACCTCTGCTCTAGAAGCCCTGCCTGATAAAAATAATGCATTTACGGGAGATGGAGGGGGATCCATTATCTCAGAATTTTATAGCCCAGATTTTCATAGGAGTCCAGATCATGCTGTTAAGGTCTCAAACATGGTAGTTAGTAGTGAGGGACGTCACAGTCCCAAGCTGAAGTGTCGGGTGCGTTTTCTTTTCTGAGTTACTGTGAGCCATACAGATTTTGGAACAATTAAATTATCTCTGGATTCTTTGTGCAATAAGGGATTTACATTAGAGCTTCTTCTTGGGCCTTGCTCTTTACCAGTCATCATACTTGAATCTAATTCATTTATTTTACATCTTGTATATCCATGTCATTACAGGTCATGGGAGCATACTTTGAGAAACTTGGGTCAAAATCTTTTGCAGTTTACTCAATAGCAGTGACAGATGCAGAAAACAGAACTTGGTTTGTGAGAAGAAGGTTTGCTTCTCATCTACAGATGACTTAAGGCTGCTAGTTTTACTAAAAGTTTTGCTTTTTCTCGATCCACTCCATTTACTATTCTTCATATTTACTGCATTGATGTTATTTCTGTGAAAGTTCTCGAAGTTTCTAGATAACTTGAAGCTATTTTGCTTTTGCATCAATTTCCATCCTCTTCTGCAGATACAGGAATTTTGAGAGATTGCATAAACATCTGAAAGAGATCCCAAATTACACATTGCACTTACCTCCCAAAAGGATATTCTCATCAAGCACTGAAGATGCTTTTGTTCAACAACGATGTATTCAGCTTGATAAATATATTCAAGTATTGTCTAATCTGTACTCTGAATTTCTTATTTAGAATGCTTATTTCAATTTTCTGCTTCTTTAATCATGTTGCATTTCCCAGGATCTCATGTCTATAGCCAACGTTGCGGAGCAGCATGAAGTTTGGGATTTCTTAAGTGTTTCCTCAAAGGTAAGGATTCTGTGGAAACTGAAATTTGTTTCTGTAGAATTTAGCTGAACTTATTGTACCCCTTTTTTTCTTCTTTATACTTCCATTTGTTAAATTAAATGACTCTGAATTTCTTTTTTTCTGTTTCCCCCCCTTGAAGAATTATTCTTTTGCGAAATCTTCCTCAGTCATGAGAACCCTGGCAGGTATGTGGGTGTGTTCTTCTATGTTGCTTCATCCTAACTTCTTATTGAAACTACAATTTCGCTGCTAAGCACCATCTTGTTTATATGGTTTCTCTCTCTCTCTCATTGTCTCTCTGTCACAAATGCACATCATGTCTGAATTGTTTGAAGACTATGCATATCTTGGTGCACATCAAATTTCTTGTCTTAAATTGAATCTTTTGTTTGTTTTGTTTTTATTGTCCATCAACTTGAGGATATGCTACAGAACATGTGCTTTGACCCCTATTTTGCAAACAAGTAGTTTAGTTTTGAAGAGAGCCATTTATTGAAGACCTCTATAACCCTTTCAATCTGAATAGCAAAATCATCTCAGTTACTGTTTAATGCTGTGGATCCTGAGTGAAAGCTATGAGTATTGTTTCTTGTCTATCCCCTCTGCTAAAAAATTTTCCTCATTTAATTATGTAATTTAACTTGACAGTCAATGTGGATGATGCTGTGGATGATATTGTGCGGCAATTCAAAGATGTTTCAGATGGCTTTATGCGTAAAGTTGTTGGTTCAACTTCCCCACTCGACGAAACCAATTCCTCAATCTACAACAGGAACTTGTCCTGGCATTTGGATGATGTGAATAAACATGTCTCAAGGCAGGATACTTTAGAAACTGCAAACAGCTATTCTGAAACTGAAGAATGTCATAATCAAGGAAGCTATGACCAGAAGGGAGTTGGATCTACTGCAGAAGCCAGTGGTTGTCATTCAGTTAATGAATTGAATGCAAACGGTTTTCCTCCTCTGGTGTTCAAACATGATGAGGAGTCACGGGCCTTAGGTTTAGAGAAAAAACCTGTATTAGAGGAGAAAAGTGAAAGGATTAACCATGGCGTGTTTTCTGTAGCAAACTCTGCAATAGCTTCCAGTCATATGGATGATCCAGTTGGAATGCCACCTGAGGTATTTTAAGTTTGGTTATCTCTAATTTATCTATCATTTTTTTCATGGCTCATGACCTTTTGCTGCAAAGATAATTTGGGCTTGGGGCATCTCAAATTACCTGATTAAGTTGATAGAGCATAATAATAGTTTCTTCTTGTAGATTTGCTGTTTCATTTTACTATTTTCCTACAAGTTAAAATAAGCATTGCCTTTTCAAGACTGGGTGATTCATTTAGCTGACTTCATTTAGTTTGGTATCAACGGTTAGTTCGGTCAAGTTCCTTCTCAATAAACCACACACAAGAATCTTATAAACATATAGAGTACCACCTTCTACTCCCCAGGTTTGAAATATTTCTTGCATTTTTGGTAGAAGATTTCTGTCTCCCAAATGTTTTATATCATTGGTCAGCTGAGTTTATAATTTTGCTAATGAACTTTTTTTGTTTTGGACACTTTCAATTGAAGAAACTTGTGTTCTAGGCAAAACTGTTCAGGTAGATTAGCTAAAGATACATCAAACCTGTCAAACCTAAACAGATTGAATGATCAGCTTCATGTTAAAAATTGTTGAGGCTGTTGATTATTGACTTAAAGCTGAATGAGCATTTTATGAGATCTATTAGTAGTAATGGAGGTCTTCGAGGAGTTTACATTGTAAAAAAAAAAAATCAAATATATAAAAATTGGTTCCAGGAGTTGAGGATAGCAAGATTAAATAGTATTAAGATAGAAAAGGGCAGATGTAGGATTAAACATGTTAAATAAATACAGTCGGACAAGGGCACTGAGACATCACAACCTAAAGGAGAATGTTGCTAGAGGTGGAAATGTTTTGGGTTAGGGACATGGGAATCGAGTAAAATAACTGCAACACTGAATCTGTATTTTATGAATGATGATGTCAGACATTGCAGTCATGTCACAGTGTTCAGATGAGACATTCCTTTTCTTAAAATGTATACTTTGCCTTTTGATTTCTGAAGCTTGTTTTAATTCACAGCCTAGGGAAGTTTGACTTTGGTATTTTTGCAGTGGACTCCTTCTAATGTAAGTGTACCTCTGCTAAATCTAGTCGATAAGGTGTTTCAGCTTAAAAGAAGAGGCTGGCTGAGGTGAGCTAATTTTTCTCATTAGTTCATTTATTTCTAGGAAGTGGTGTGTATGCTATTTATAGCAACCCTTGTCCTTTCTCCCTACCATATATTTGTGCATGATGCACCAAACTGTGGAAGATAAGAATCAGATGAAATATATAATAACCATGTCATAATTAAGGCTTTAGCTATAGAAGATCTTCCATGCATGGACTGGAATTTGGGAAAGAATCTCAAATTGTATTCCATTTGAAAATTTTGAGACATTCCTAAGCTGAGTTTGTGCGATTGTCTTCATTGAACTCATGTCTCCAATGAAGTTTGGTTATCCTCGATTTATTTGAGCTAGGAAATTTAAGTGGATATTTGGTGAATTCCAGAAGGTTACATTTAATGAAATTTCAATGCTCGATAGTTTTTCTGTGAAAAGTTGTTTTACCTGAATATAATATAATCTTTCTCCCTTTCATGGTATGAATAATCTTCCAGAACCTGTTTTTCTGGTTATTGTGCTACTATTGGTCAGTCTTTCACATGTGATCATCTTTATTAGCACAGAAGACAGGTCTTTTGGATATCAAAGCAAATACTGCAGTTAATAATGGAAGATGCTATCGATGACTGGCTTTTGAGGCAAATTTACTGGCTTCGGAGGGAGGACACTATTGCTTTTGGGATTCAATGGGTGCAAGATGTAAGAACTGAACCAATTTTTTGTTTCTTCATTAAGCTTACTGCACAGATCTTTTCCCAACTGTGTACTTCATTAAGTTTACTGCACAGATCTTTTCCCAACTGTGTACGTGATTGTTATTAAAAAAAATTACTTGGCATGATGCCCGTTAATTCCTACCATCTTCAAGTTTTCAAGTAATGAGAGAGGTGTTTATGATTGGCTATTAAAGTTTTCAAGGTTACTCTAGGCTAGCTTTGTGCTTGTTTGGGCAACCAGCTTTACAGCATAAGCCTGATGAGGGCTATCTTAGGAGTGCCAATGTGTTTTTGCTGCCATGCTTGTTGCATCCCTGAGACCTAATTGTAAATTAAATTGTAACAAAGATTCTGGGTGCCTAAACTGTTGCCCAACACATGCGAGCGATACTTGGTAAAAAGAGTCTTCATTGGTATGTGCTCCAAGTTGCCGAGGCAGGATTACACTTCTGTTTGATAGTGAACATGTTAAAGCCATCCAAAAGTAAAGCATAGATGTGGCTATCCGAATTAGGTTGTGTTTCTGTTAAGTTTAATTCCACAGTGATGCTTTGTCACTGGTCTGACTACATGTTAGTTAATGCCTTATCCGGGTTTGTGTGGTTAGCCCTCATCAAGGCATCGTCTGATGTTGAGATGAATCGATTGAGACAATTTTTTTTTTATTTTAAATAAGTTATGAACTGGACTATAGTTTGACTTCTGTTGCTCTCTTGTTGATCTTGATCAGACTGACTGACTGTTAAATTATGTTATTTTCTTATAATGAATTACTTTCAGATTCTCTGGCCAAATGGCATGTTCTTTACGAGAGCAAGGGTTGCACAAAGCAAAGTTGACGATGACCAACTAAATCTCATACCTTTTCAGATTAGCCAACTGAGTGGCTGTAAGGTCTCTAATAAGGGTTCATTCGAGGAACAACTCGAGGCTGCTTGTAGAGCAAGTGATATCAAAAAAATGCTCTTTGGTGAGTATAGTTTTCTTAAACCATTGATACTTGTATAATCTGAGGTCCTTTTACTGGTCTTGAGTTTGGCCTCATTGTCACCATGGATTTGTTGATCATCAGCTCTTTGAGAAATTTCCGAATGGTTTTATTTATTTATTTATTTTGTTCTAATAACATTGACTTGTTTTTTTTTTCTAATTTGGTAGTCATGTGATACTTGGATTCCACACAAGTCCATTTCTGATAGCATGTTTGGTACAGCATGAAGGGGGGATGAAAATAGTGGTTAAGAAAATTAGGAAAGTGCTAGATTATTGTACTTACTTTAACTCATAAAGTTAGGTTTTAACTCACTTGGGTCCCTCTCATTTTTTTTTTCATTTCCCTCTTTTTTTGTTCTTTCATTTTCATTTTTTTTTTTAATTTTATCGTTCAACATTGAGTTTGTATTCAATTTTTTTTATTTCATCCTTCAATATTTAGTTGATTTTGAATTGATATTCATAATTTGTTTCAGTTTGTTTTCTACGATGTTATTGTAGTTTCAAACAAAGAACTATCTTTTTGTTATCGTATAACTAAGTAAAAAACAGTTAAGATAAAAACAAAGTTATCAAACCTAGTGGAGTCTATGACCTAGGTCACGGGGTGGCGGGTTAAGCAGCAAAAAAAGAACTATCTTTTTGTTATCGTATAACTAAGTAAAAAACAGTTAAGATAAAAACAAAGTTATCAAACCTAGTGGAGTCAATGACCTGGGTCACGGGTTTGGCGGGTTAAGCAGCAAAACCCATACTGATTCAATATGTCGCTTCTCAATATATATATTTTTTAAAAGGTGTCATCTTGATTTTTTTTAAAACCAAATCATGTTTTTTACATGTCGTTTGAGTTGTCTTTGGACCCGTTAATCATGTCGAGATAGCTTTCGCGCGGTTTAATTTTTAAACTGAGGGCTAGGAAAAGAGTCGGGAAGGGAGGTTCCGAGGTTGATCCACTAGGCCGGGTTTAATAACAATGCCAAATAGTTTCCCGCGTTGAAAAAGTTTTTGGATTTTTTTATCCAACCCATAGCTTAGCACGAACATGCAAACTAGTTTTAATATAAACAGCTTGGAAAACAGAAATTTGTCCTCTCATTCCTCACTCTATTTCTCAAGAGAGTAAAAGTTGCATGCATGTTTTGCTACATGTTTCTATTTTCAACAAAAGCAAGTCATAGAAAGCTGTGTTTGTCTGATTTTGTTGGCAATAGTTTGTTGGAACTTTCATTGTTTGGATACCAAAGGTATAAGTTGAGGGTGTAGATTTTGTCTTCCAATTTTGGATGAACAGACTCTTCGCTTCAGAAATCTAGAGTTGAGTTCTTGACTACATTTATCAAGAACATAGTTACAAAATTTTCCCTTCTGTCAGATGGAGCTCCTGCAACTTTAGTCAGCTTGATTGGAAATAAACAGTACAAGCGCTGTGCAAGAGACATTTTCTATTTCACTCAGGTATAGTCCTCTGTACTTTTTATGTTATGGGTTTAGGCGCTGTC
>Ga0307512_10007806_pt1 | contig 10525 bp, 14 predicted proteins | sample 14_EM_MG_FD_200267 | JGI IMG/M metagenome (GOLD analysis project Ga0307512, IMG submission 200267) | Populus trichocarpa ectomycorrhiza microbial communities from riparian zone in the Pacific Northwest, United States - 14_EM | ecosystem: Host-associated > Plants > Roots > Unclassified | place... | reverse complement strand
ATCTCTCTGGGATCGCTAGCGATAATCTTACCTATCAACTACTCTAATATATTACCACATCCACGTGTGCAACCGTATCTTCTCATATACTCTCATACGCGGCCATATACGGATATACGGCCTTACATCCCGCAGGAACAATTCCGCTAGACCCAGAGCATCTATAGTCTTATGGGAAGGGATAAAATGTTGCATCTGTGGAAGACAATCTACCACTACCCATATTGCATCAAACCCTTCACACACCAGTGATCCCACAACGAAATCCATTGAAATAGCATCCCATGGTTTATCCGGTACAGGTAAAATTGGAAAGAACCCCAAAGGTTGAATGTCTGGAGTTTGGGACAGCTGACAATTATGGCAATTCCATATGTACTGATCAACATCCTGACGCATTTCCTTCCAATCGGATCCTCGTGTAATCAGGTCAAACGTGTTTGCACGTCCCGGGTGTCCTGCTAACGCTGTATCATGATGTTCCTGTATAATGCATAGGCATAACTCATCAGTATCCAGTACTTATAAATTCCCTCTATATCTGATTCATCCCTCATCTTCTATGTACGACACAATTGTAATATTCTGTAAGCGATTCTTCGTCTGAATTGCTTCCAGTATTTTTCCTGCTAGCGTGTCAGTCTCATCTGCTTCTATCAGAGGATTGGAAATAGAGGGAAGGCCCCGAGTGGGCGGGCTGCCCGCCAACAAACTCAGTTGTTTCGGTATGTTCTGCGCCTTTGAACCACCTGTTTCGAATGTCTCAATGTGTCATCCCCCCACTAAGGGAGGTCTGACGGCCTCCTCATCGAAGTATCCGCTTTCCGATTCTATTTCCCTGGTCAATAGCCTATCCTATAATCGAATCTGGTTAAAAACTTGGACCATAGTGCCTGCCTGCGATTTGGAAACTTTTTTGTCCTGAAGGATTCGAGATTCTTATGATCAGTTATTAATTTACGGGGATACTGGGCCCCTTCACATTGTGGTCTCCATTCCTCAAGCGCCTGAATAATTGCCATAAGCTCTTTATCATATACATCATAGTTGCATTCGGCTGGTGAATGGTTGTTTGAAAAATAAGCTACTGGATGTAACACCCCATTGTCATTGTACTGGGATTAACCTCCTGCAGATACAAAATCGGAGGTATCTGTGTCAATAATCACCTCTCTATCGTGGTCAAAATGTCGAAGTACTGGAGCTGTTATAATGGCGGTCACCATTGTTTCGAAAGCTAACTGTTGTTCCGCCTTCCATAAAAATGGTTCATCTTTCCTGGTTAGCTTTGTCAGTGGCTTTGCTGTCCCACAATATTTGGGGATAAATAGTTCATAATAATTGCAAAACCCAAGGAACTGCTGTACTTGGAAATGATTATGCAGCCTACCATTCTTTGTCTTCTTCTCTCGACTCCAATTCCTCACGGTCTCAACCTTATCCTCATCCATTGATATCCCTTTTGTTGGTATAATCAAACCCAGATATCATACGGTTTCCTTATGAAACTTGCACTTTTCTGATGTTCAATATAAACCTGCTTCCAAAAGACGTTGCATAACCCACGTCAGATGCTCCACATGTCCTCCCTCCGAATCATTATCTATCAATATATCATCCAAGTATGCCGATGCAACATTGTACAAAGCCTCCCTTATAGTATTGATGATGTACCCTTGAAAATCTGCGGGGGTATTCGTCGCACGAAACTGCATAATGGTGGGTTCAATCAATCCATATTTTGTTCTGAAGGCTAACTTATGTTCATCCCCGTCTTTAACTCATAACAGGTTATAAGCTCCGCGGACATCTGGCTTTCTGTATATCCTAGCTCCTTGAAGCAGGTTCAGAGTCTCTCGTATTGAGGCAAGGGGATATCGATTCTTGATCGATTTATTGTTGATATCACAATAATCAATGCAACATCGTAACCCTCTATCTGGTTGTTTCGCAAAGAGGACTGGCGCGGCAAAAGGTGATGATGACTGACGGATACACCCTTTTGAGATATTTTCTTCCAGCCATTCCTTGAGGGTAACCAACTCAGCCCTGGACAACGAATGAAGGGGTCACCAGGTTAGTGTCTCATAGTCTTTCAGGCGTCCTTCATGATCAATGCCCAGTCAACGTGGTGGAAGGCGGTCAGCTGAAACTTTATGAAATAGAGATAGAAACTCATGATACTGTTCCGGAACAATCTCTTCCAAAGATCTTCCCTTAAGCTCCTTTGCCTCAATGACTTTATTAATATCATAAAGGGATGCTTTGACAATCTTAAGCTTTCCCTATTAAACTGTCTGGGGAAATAAAGATCCATTAAGCATGACAATATTCCCTCGGAATGATCGTTGTGGACGTATCTGTGGTTCAAATATTGCCCTGTCTTTGGGATAAACTGGATCCCGAGGCTCCGCCGAAACTCCTTGAACCCTAATGGGTACATCATGGCAATGTGTCGTACAGTATTGGGACACAAAAGTGACGGTATTGGATGCAAACCATACTGCAACATCGTGTAATCGTAGCCAAGTAATTCCAACCAAAATTGGATAATATCCTAACTTTGTAACAAACATAGGTAATTGTGCCTTATGATCCTGAATCATCATTCCCACTGTGGCAATATGCGTAATATCTCCAGACTCTATGGGTCTTCCGTCAATAACCTCGACATGTCGTTCTTCCTTGACTCCTTGGAGTGCTATTAGATGATGGTGAGCAAAATCTTGATGCATAAATGCAATGCCTGTAGCTCTGCGATCAAACCGCACATGTGTGGATATCTCTTGATTCATTACCGTCAATGTGCAGGTTATAACTAAATGTTTCCCTGCCATTGATCCTGCCAATAGCTCCACCTTGCTAACTGATAATCGCGAAATCCCGAAACATTTCAAAACATCCGAAATACAACTTTTACTGTCCAATGAAGAGCCATCTTTCTTCAGTTGACTTGCTCTGTTCCCGATTCCTCGGAACCTGTCTCGGGTCTTATTCAATTTACCTCCCCTCCAGCCGTCTTGAACATCTGAGCCTTCTTTCTTGCCGCACACTCCGCAGCCCTGTGTTTGAGCCCTTCATTGTATAAACATCTCCCATCTGTAAACCTCTTTGCCCTTTCTCCCACAGAAATCTTCCTTCTGCCTGCACTGAGATCCATGGGTACAGGTCCAGAATATCCGGCCACTGTTCCAGGGGGATCCTTCGGGGGGGCTTGGGGTCTGGGTGAAGAGGCACAACCTGTCCCTCCACCCTTATTCTGTGCAGGCATTTCCGCCTGTCGTTGTTGGATCTGATTATCCCTCTTCTGAAACACTGTCACAAAAGCAGGAAGTTCCTCCGGCATATCACTATACCTAAAGGAGTGATTCACCTTATTCGACTGCCCCAGTTTTACATCATTTCGTAGGGCCGAAGGATTCCGATATTCATCCGCAGAAATAACTTGGAATCCAGCCAAGTACCGAGAGAACTCGCGGTTCTTTTGTTCAACGTCCAGCATTTTCTGTTCGGCGGTGGCTACTCAATTGGGGTCCCCAAAAGCTGCTTCCAGGAGTTCTGTAAATGCTGGTAGGTCCCCCAGGCCGATCTCTCCGTCCTCCTAGACGTGCGGCAAAATGAGTGCTAACGCTACTCCCCTGAGGCGGTTAAATGCTTATCGCATCTGCAACTGTTCGTCAGGACTGCTGGCGGGCTTGTGCCATTCAACCATCCGGAGTTGAACGATCCAGCTGTCGGCACGGGATTTGGCTCAATGACTGGTGTGGATTTTGGCCTAAAGCTGCGGGCATGAGGCCGGTGGCTTGCGGCCCCCATGCTGAAAAGTAGATCAATCACCGGCAGTGATGCTCGGCATCAGTCTCCGGATATGATACTCGGCTTTGCCGAGTATGCGCTCCTCTTTCCCATATACATCTGCCTGTCTTTCTCTGTCTCTTTGCACTTTAGACAATCACTTTTGTATGATAGTCAATTCAATATCTATATTTGTACTCGATTGAGCTCAACAGGTTATGAGCCCGCCGCTTTCTGTTCTTTGGAATCAACATCTACCAGTTTCATCATTTCAGAAGCGCCGCCAGCTATTAAAGTCTTGTATTTAACCTTGTCCTTTGAAGTCCGCCACATTGAGTTCTGTTGGAATCGATGCCTACTATTAGTACTTGTTTACCATCTCTCCTCTGCCTTGTGTTCCAGAGGATCGAGTAGACATCTCTTAGTCTTTGTTTATCGTTTCTCCACTGCCTTTTGTTGCATTGGACTGAATCGATGCCTAATGATAGTACCTGCATCGATTCTGAAACTCCACAGCCTCCAAAACCATCGAACACCCGCCAAGAGCATTGGGTTGACTGCGTGTCCCCTCTTCATTGGGTTTACTGCGTGTCCCCTCTTCATTGGGTTGACTCCATGTCCCCTAAATTTCTCGAGTCGACTGCGTCTCCTGTACCGTCCTTGTGCTGTGTTGACGCCCCTAATTTCTTGCGTCGGCGGTGTGTCCACTACCTCTCCACGTGCTGACACCTCGTCAAGTGCCACTCCTCCTGCTGAATATAGATCAACTACACCTGGATGCCTCGAGCAGCTCCGAAGTGTCGAGTACTGCCCAACGTCGAACTGCATGACTACCGTCTCGCCTCGTGTCAACTACTTGTTGATGTCGACTACTCCAGCACCTGTTATCTTTGTGTCGACTACTCGTTCATGCCGACTATCTATCCTCGCGTCGGCTACTCACTATATCAACACCTTTTGGAAGTACCGTGTGCTGTTCAAAATATCTTCAATGAGCAGGTTATGGACTGCGGATACTTGGGCGATGTCGGCCAACGCACAGTTATGCGATTCCGGACAGTGGACCTCAAGAGACCGGCAGTGGCAATTTGGGCCATGAATCCACGATGTCTAGACTGCTCATGGCGAGGATAGGAAGCTCTGTTGTGAGCTGTACATTACATACCTTCGACCCTGCAACTTAGATGACGACCGCTATTTATGAACTTTAGGATGTGTGCATGATTTTGACTTGGAGAGTTTGCGAAGGATATGTGTCTTGGGTAGAGTGTTTCGGGTATGGAATTCTTGGCAAGACTTCATTGGATGTGTATGTGTTCCCAGAATTAGGGCATGGATTTGGATTTGGTCTCCAGGGAGTGTTTCTTTACTGCGTTGTAGGGTTCAGCCCTTTCCCTATATTGCCTTCCCTTCTCTCTTGTTCTCTTTTGTCAACAGGTTGTTTGGGACTTGGAGGATTCAGGGCCTTTGTTTGTTTTCTCTTCTCTTCCACCCTTTCTAGTTGGTGTGTTCATTTTGACTGGAAAGCCTTGGGCCAAAGGGGGAATGTTGGCACGGGATATGTCCCGGATGGCTTGTATGGCTTGCGGCCTAAACCTGCGGGCATGAGGCCGGTGGCGTGCAGCCCACATTGGCTGCCACCAGCCCCCATGCTGTAAAGTAGATCTAGCACCGGCAGTGATGCTCGGCATCAGTCTCCGGATGTGATACTCGGCTTTGAGGAGTATGCCCTGTTCTTTCCAGTATATATTTGCCTGTCTTTCTCTCTCTCTTTCCACTTTAGACAATCACTGTTGTACGATAGTAAATTCAATATCTCTATTTGTACTCAATTGACCTCAACACCAGCCTGTCAGCTGCGTTCGATCCAATCCTGAATGTGCGGTGAGTCGGGAAACTCTATCCTCGGTCTTCGGGTTGCTGTAGGGGAGTCTGGGCTACCCAGGCCACTAATGATAGTGCATCCGCTACCTGCGTCCGCAAAGCTCGGACATCGTCTCCCGAGTATTCTGAGTCCCATGTGATGTCGCCCAACTCCTGCTGTTGCTCTTCGTCTATGCCTGCCACTCGCGGGGTTTTCCTGTCTTCCTCCAGCTCCAGTCACAACTTTTCTACATGTTGTTCGAATCTCGAATGGTCGTACTATAGAGGCAGGAACTGTTGTGATTGTAGGTCCTTGATCTGCTTCTGTAATGCGATTGTCTGTGACGGGTGATCGCACACCCTTTGTACCATGGCTGCGGGTTCGATATACTCCGCTAGTCTCCCCAGCATCCCCTGTGCATCATCTAGCAAAGTTTGTCTCTCCCCGAAGTCGATCTCCAGAAGGTTTCTGTTGACGATTCCTCGTCAGATGGCGGGGTGGTCCGCGCACACCCTAGCCACCCGGTGATGTTGTCCTGATCCTGACATCACAACGAACAAAGGATATTTAGCAGTGTCAATTGGATGCGTCAACTTCGGTAGAGGTCAGGTTCGGGGTTTCAATAACGATCAGTGGAATCAGTGCAGGCTTTGCTGTCGCTGCTGCTGCTGGCGCGTGACCTTCTGTCGAGTGTGTTCCTAAATAGTTATGTCCTTCACACTCGCAAGCCACCTCAGGGTGACAATTAATCCAAGCATGGGCTCTGCAATACTTAGTCCACTTGCTGCGAAATACAGGGTCGTCCAATTTCAAGCCTCCTCCATATGCAGCGGCTTCCGTCCATCGAATTTTCCAAGGGGAGGGAATGACTGACTGTTCCCAACAATATGCGGGCAAGGGGAGGTCGTCTACCTCACCAGTCAAACAACGTTTGATGCTTTCGAATGGATTCAAGGGTTGGGGTTCGGAAAAAGAACAATGAGCTCTGGCAAGATCAAACCAATTCCTTCGGGAAATACAATGACTGTTGTACTTTTGCATCCGAATCTGGGGATTGAGGTGGGTATTGACGGATATCAAAATAGGTGAGTGTTGGTAACTCTTCAATGCAATCGTCGAAAATGTGAAACCACCGACAGTTGGGCCCGAGCTATACCCAGCAGGTAACAGAACAAAGTGCGTTACTGTACTTACAGCAGTTCGAAGGGTATAGGCACATCCAAGTTCGCAAGGTCGTGGCTACAGAGGTAGTAAATCGAGATACAACTGTCGGTGACTTCACAGTATTACCAACCCAGCCCAAAACAGGGAGTCAAACAGTGTTGACAGTACATTGAATATCAGGTACGTTTGGAAGGCACTCATTCAAGTGTAATGGGCAAGGTCGGACATAGGTGATATTGGTAACAATAATGGATATCGGAATCATGATGGGCTGCTTCGAAGTTCGTATCCAGGGGATCAAGACAAGACAAGAGTCAGAGCTGTTTCAAAGTCGTACTTGCTTTGCTATACAAGAGAACGAGTAAGGAGACAAGAAAAGGAAATCCTCCAACACCGAAAAACCTCTCTTGATATATGTTTCGACTGCCACCCTCGGAACATTCCATATGTTCCGATGTACCATCCGACTATCCTCTCATGATACAGACCAGCAACCTAACTCCTTATCAACACAACCACTCCATATCATCCGACGGTGCAATAGTTCAAACCACTTCCTCATCGGAGCAAATTATACCGCAACCATCTCGCAACGTCCTCACACCATTCCCGCGTCTATCAACATCTCCGCTTTTCCGTAGCTCCAATTCCTCCCATCTACCCACTGGTATTCCTAAGCACCCTCCAACCCATCACTCATAACCTGAGCCGTGAAACACGCCCAGCTCCTGCTGGTTCACAATATTGGACGTGCGGCTAGTTACCATGACCTCTGTATTGCAACAGCCGACAGACAAAAGACGGCCTCCACCACTAAATTTGGTTGGTATGAGTGGCGATTCCTGCCGTTTGGCCTGGCGAAAGCACCCTGTCAGTTCATGCGCATGATGAATGGCATCATGGAGCCAATGAAATGCAAAATCATCGTTGTGTACCTCGACGATATTATGATTCACTGTGGTACCTTGGCGGACCATGTCCTACCTGTCTGTGAAGTGCTTACCTTACTGAGGGAATATGGTCTCAAAGCCAAACATGCAAAATGTACCTGGGCTTGTCAGAAAGTGAATGTTTCTGGCTTTGACATTGACAAGGACGGCAACGATGCCCAGGAACATAAGACACGTGCGGTGATGGATTGGCCTCAACCTGGAAATAATAAGGACGTCGGAGGCTTCCTGCGTCTCCCCAGATACTATAGAAAATTCATTGAACCCATCGCTCACATTGCAATGCTGTTGTACGCCATTGGTACCCCTCTGAAAGATAATGGAGACATTGGTTGGCGACATGGAGGGCCAAGGAAAGTCAAGCGACTCCAGTCGCCTGGGCTAGAGAATGCCAGAATGCTTTTGACAGACACAACAAAGCACTCGGCGATGCTCCAGTCCTGGCTCTGCCGGACCCCGAAGCCAAATATTGCCTGCACCTCGATGCCAGCCAGCATGCATTGGGCGCAGTGCTCTCCCAGGTGCAAGATAAGGCAGAGAAGGTACTAGGTAATATTAGCCGTAGATTACACAATGCAGAGTTGCAATACGCCGCATACGACAGAGAACTATTGGGCATCCAAAATGCAATATTATACTGGAAATTCAACCTACATGGAGCTGAGGAACCATTTTTGCTACACACAGATGATGCAGCCTGGCTTTGAGACTTCGCACGACCACATCTCACCGTATGGGGGATGGATATCTTGACGGTCATCCAAAATTTTCCCTGGGAGGTCAATTGAATCCCGGGTATAAAGAATCAGATTGCGTATGGGTTGTCTCGCCGTCCAGAATTCCGACCGGAGAGACGCAATCCACCGGCACATTGCGTTTCTGTGGAAGTGGAATGAACTGCGGACATCAATGTGGGTATAATCGATGACGAATTGTTTGGGACTATTGGACATTTCTCGGCCAACCTAAGTCCCCGCCCCCTGCCATCCACCACCTCCGCAAAAGAACCCTACTTATGGGTGTCAGCACAACGATTAGATTTGGACGAGAATGGACTACTGTTGTAATGTGGTGATTTGAAACAGGAACAGGCTGAGAATAATGCAAGGGCGAAGAAAAAGGATGACAAGTAAGTGGAGATAACAATAAGGACAAAAGAGATGGAGGAAGATGGAAAGGCAGAGAAGTAGGAAGAAGGAAAAGCAGACAAGAGAGGACGGTTGTGTAATCCAAAGACGATGCAGCGTTAAATCCTCCATAAGGCCCATACAACTCCAGTAGGGTGACACTTCGGTGCTGACCAAACATACTCACGCACGAAAGACCAATACTTCTGGAAACGAAACTGGAGCGATACCCAGCGTTACGTAGCGGGCTGGGACTTATGCCATCGAACCAACCACCGAAGCGGGAAACCCATGGGCCTCCTACACCCACTCCCAATAGCCAGAGGCCAAAGGCGAGGAATGGTCATCAACTTCATAACTGACCTCCCGGTCACAGGAAGTGACCATGCCTGCATTGTAATGTTTGTTGACCACATGACAAAGAGAGCACATTGGCGAGCCTGTAGAAACAGAATTGACGCCCCGGCCTGTGGGCGCATATTCATTGACGACATTGTGCGTCAAAACAGGGTACCACAAGAGGTTTCATCAGACCGCAATGTACGCTTCAGAGCAGACTATTGGAGAGAAGTTGCAAGTAGTCTGCGGACAAACCTACTGATGTCGACAGCGTTCCTTCCAGAAACGGAAGGCCTCTTTGAGAATTCGAAAAAGATGTGTGTACACTATTGAGGTGGCTTCGCCAGTCACAAACAAGCCAATTGGGACGACTACGTTCCATTAGCTGAGAATGCTTACAATGTTTCAGTACATCGCTCGACAAAGCAGACGCCATTACAACTCAATCCTGGCTATGAGCCACCTTTGCCGCAAGACATGACTGCAGATATCCAGCGGCCGCAAGGCAATGAATCAGCGAAAATAAGACAATGCCGCGAATTCGTCGAACAATTGCAGCACATTTTGGGAGTTGCCAGGGCTGAAATGCGAGATGCTTAGGATCAGCAGACGGTGGAGGCTAATAGGTCACGACATCCAATTGACGCCACCATCACCACTGGTGCGAAGGTATTTCCAGATACAAAGAATCTGCCAATCACACATGCCAATCTGAATTGTATGTGACACAAACTGGTACATTGTTACATTAACCCATACCAAATTCCCCGATGACGCGAAAACGCCGTGGAACTAGACCTCCCAAAAGACATGATGATCCATAACACAGTTCCTGTCAGCAGACTCAAAGTTGATCGCATGCATGATTCTATGGTCACCTGGCGGCCGCAGCCTCTCCCAGTATGGACAAGCCGCGTGGGCACAAGATTTGTCATCCAGTCAATCGCAAACCACCGTCCAAGCTCTGAGGGAACCAGTTGGGAATACAAAGTCAAATGGGAATGCTGGGACAAAAAGGATAGCAAATGGGTGTAACGGGCGGGATCGGGCGCAGGTGATATGGATGTTGCAGGACTGAACTCGAAGTGCGTATCGAGGGATAAAGATCAAGATTTGTTTCAGAGTCGTACTTATTGCTTGCTATACAAGAGAACGAGTAAAGAGAGAAGAAAAGGAAATCCTCCAACGCGAAACAACCTCTCTTTATATACGATCCGTTTACTACCTTCGAATCATCCTCCATGCTTCGATGTACCGACCGAATAATCATCCCATGATCTTACACA
>Ga0307512_10007804_pt1 | contig 10526 bp, 4 predicted proteins | sample 14_EM_MG_FD_200267 | JGI IMG/M metagenome (GOLD analysis project Ga0307512, IMG submission 200267) | Populus trichocarpa ectomycorrhiza microbial communities from riparian zone in the Pacific Northwest, United States - 14_EM | ecosystem: Host-associated > Plants > Roots > Unclassified | place... | reverse complement strand
TGAGCTCATTGCTTGTCGTGTCGCTAGGCGGCTGTTTTCCATCCTCCTGACCCGCACGGCGACCGCTGCGATTATCATGACGATTACTGGGGTCTGTTTCGAGTCTTCTCGATTCCTCCGACTGGAGCCAACCTGAGTGCAATGATCGGGAATGGCTTCGTTTATTTTTGGAAGTTTGGAGCAGACTTCTGCTGTGGTCCCTTTTCCGAGTGAATTCTGACGCCCTTAATCTTGTCGCGTGCTTGTGACGAGGTTCGTGGCTGTCCAAAGAACGACACACATGAACCTCGCCTCAAGGCAACATCGTCGCTTGTGAAAAAGCCTCCTTAACGTCCTCTCTTCACCCTTATTACTCTCACTTCTCCTATCTTATGTCCTACACCGGCTCTGGCCCACCCCGATCCATCCGCTGTTGTCGCAGAAGACCATTGGAGTTTTGTTCAATTAGCGCCTTTCTACACAAGAGGCCCTGAGCCATTCTGCAGGGCTCGCGACTTAGCTATATGAAATGAAGGTCGGTCGGCCCCTGTAACCTTGCAATCGCCAAGAAGAAGTCTTTCAATTTCACGCTGTGAGTTGTACCTTCACAGAATATACAGTATTGGGGTGATACTCAACGCACCTCAGTACTACAGAGATCAAGGCGGAGTTGGGATCTAAAAGAGATATTTCGAAGTTCATACAAGTAATACACTAGTAGCACGGCTACCAAAAATGCTTACTGGTTTACTGACGCGGTGGGCAACCTTTCCTCACGATCTCATGATTTTCTGGATCGTCTCCTCCACAATTCAAATGAAAGGCTCAAAGGGCGGTCTACAAGCTCGAAAACCCTATTGGTGTGAGTTCTAGTCGTCGTCCCACACGATGATGATATCCCGCGCATTGTATGTAAAACACTCATCTCCAGATCAGGGGCGCCAGCATCATCCCATGAATGAAACCGAAGGCCGCAACTCTCGTGGAAATTCTATCATTTCAACACGAGTAAAGCAGAAATGCATCTAAAAGATGTCAATTTCGACTGTTATGTTAAGCTACAGCCTCACTCATTCGTCCCAATGCTGGTCAGGTATCCACCATTCACCATTAACATATTCAGTTGTCTCCACCAGACCTTATGTCGGCCTGATTCGGTCGGCTTGTGGATTATTGCAGATCCATCAGATGCCAAAATCAGCCGTGGACCCGAACAATCTCTATTGTTATGCTGAACTCTGGTTTTCAGTATATCCAGACAAGGAATCTAACCTGACAACCCAGTAGTTGTGTAGGGAAACCATAACGTGGTCCACGTTCCTCATCCTCAGCAGGGTCATTCTCCGAGATCATGAGCCGGCAGGCCAACATCGTCGCCGCTACAGTAGTTCCATATAGCACCAACGACGCGTCATGTGTTTGTCCGACTGCGATCTTGACTCGGATGCACTACTGTAGCATTACAGGATTGGAATAAGCACCTTCGATTGGTCCATGATCATAGTAACCTTTGAGGTCTGTGTTATAAGTGTTTACTATCACTATATCCTTCCTACCCCTGTGATGTACTGAGGCCTTCTAGCCAGTGTAAATCCGAGTGTCCCCTATCCTCGTTTCAGGTGTTTCGGCACCCTCATTTCCGCACTCCACTAAACGCACAACATTCCATCTCATCATTTCACCATCCAAATTCTTGTCCCATGCCTACATCTGTGAAGTTGAACGGTGCGGTAGTTCTCCTGATCGTGAAGTTGCTTCTTCTATCATGTCTTTGTCACGCTTACTTTCCCTCACCGCGAAATCGCGTGGCAATTAGCGACGAATTGTGATCGTCGAAAGGGTACCCCTTCAGCCTCGAGGCCCTTAACTCCGTCCTCGTGTTTCCTCAGGAGCTATAATGTCAACGCTGCGGTTACGATGTAACATTGCCAATGTACCCTTGACCCTGTTTCCCAACAGGGCCACATCTGCTTTGCTTGGAGTGTGGTTGCCCGGTCGTGACATAAACATGCTGCTAGGGGACTCGTTGAGGGAAATTTCCTGAGGGCGTTCTTTCAGCTCCAAAAAAAGGGGTCAGGGATCCTGGCACTCCCTTGCACCTTCATGTTGGCGATACTCGGCTGACTGCGTCTACACATGAGATCGTTAGGCTATTCTGGTTGAGTTAAAATATCGCACAAAGGTCATGATAGATTCCAGTCTCACCCATGAACAAAATGCGGACTTCTTGCATCACAATTCTACTCAAAGTAGCCATACCCTAATGGCGATAGGTTAGAGCCAGGAGACGAGGACGCGCACAATGGTGACGAGTGGTGACTGACGAGGCACGAGGCGAGCACGTGGCGCATTCATGACCAGATATCTACACGATACATGTAAACATATTAGGGAGTACCATAAGGAGACTCCGTTCGGAGATAAAATGTACGTGGTGGCACGGAGAAGAGAAAATAAGAGTGTAATAAGGGGTGCAAGCGTCGTAGCCAAGGAAGGCGTACAGGCTGGTGTGTGTAGAAAGGGGAAAAGGGATGTAGGTCCTGGCCCGTGAAGCGGCTGCGAGCTGTGTTACCACTTATCGATGGGCAAGGACCCATGCCACCGCACTCGGTCTAATGTAAGGGAAAGTGGCAAATGGCGGGGTCGTCGTCGGTGTGTGGACAAAATCTAAATGTAAAGAGTTAAACGTTAACGTGCTCAATGAGTTAGAAACGGAAAACGGTCCAAAGCCCATCGCCGCGCGGCATTGCGCGCCCGATCTTCTCCATCCAACCAAGACCACACGCAGAGGCGGGCCTGATAACCAACTTAACGCGCGGGTCCGGCTCTGGCGCACCATTGGGTGCTCGCGCGCCTCCTCAACTCCTTCGGCGGGGTCAGATTTCCCCCCTCTGCTTCCATGGAGCACTTTGGGCATCACCCACGAGTCGGTCTTTCAAGGGTGTCTGGGGGTACAGCCCGAAGAACCGGCATAGCCTGAGAGACAAGGTCAGATGCCGTCTCGAGAATTTGCCGTACAACTAACTTTGATCGCTTCGAGTGCTTCGCTGGCCTTCCTCGCGTATAGCCTTGCCGGTTTTATTCGTCTTAGGAGGTGTTTCTTGTTCAAAGTACGTTTGACGTCGCTAGCACTGGAGACCGTCTTAGAATACAGCATCAATGTTGGAAGATCTACCCACTAGTCAATTAAGCCCCGGGCTTGATTACGCCTCGGCTGGTCTAACTCGGGCCCATAAGACTCAAGCAAGTGAAGGGCCACTGATAGTTGCTGGTCGCCACGTTCGACTAATACCCTGGGTCTCCAGGCGCTGAAGGTAAGCATGAGTGTGCGCTTGGATGTTGTGGAGGATACGGAGGGATGATGTGATGTGTGGGACAGTGTTTTGCCGAGGGAATGGTAGATAGTTGAGCCGTGAAGCCCCAGCGGTTGGGCTTTATAGCATATCTACCTTGGCAAAGGCACTGGGAGAAGAAAAACATCGCTTTATGAGTCGTCAGAAATATGTCAATAGAATAAAGTTTGGGGCAAGGAATAAGGGTGGTGAATTCGCAGTTAGGGGAGTCGCCCTCTGGAACATATCCGAATAGCCCCGTCTGTCGGTGTCTAACGGTATTTTCCGAGTCCCGTACCTGGCCCTTCGGCTCTTCGGAGTGCTGTCGCCCGACGAACACTTTACTCTTGTCGTCGGCCGACATCGGAAGCATCGCCTGCTCACTAGCGCTCACTCCTTGGTCAATTACACTTTGACTCCGCTTTTTCCTACTGTACTTGTGTCCTCAAGCCCTCGCCACATGTATGTCCCTCGTTGTCACCTTGGGTTTTCCCTCCTTTTCCTCTTGCCTAACCGCGTGGATCGAAAATTTCCCTTCAATTAATGCCCTCACGGCGTCACGGTACCTCGCCACACGGTCTATACCGTGGCCAACGCACGTAGTTGGAACAGCTACTGTAACACCCGCTAGGACCTCGCTCGACTTCGCGGCGCCAGCGAATGGTTGGACATACCAAAGTATCAACGTATCGACATCAACTCTACTTGTGAGTTATTGTTAACCTGTCAGATGTCCAACTCAGTTGCTACTCCGGCCGAGACTATCAGGTGTTCTCTTGTACCGGATTTCCGTCTATTCAGACCGATAATGGAAGTCTAACGCGACACCGCCGGTCGCACCATGGTGAAGGAATGTTAGCAGGGGGGTTCCTTGAACGGATATGCCAACTATGTGCCGCACCAGCGCGTCATATGCACATCCGCCAGCACTAAACATACCCTCCATTACGATTGTGATGCGTTAGAATGCGCGCCTTCGGTGGGAGATTTCATGTAGAACCATTGGCAGCTAACATTTCAATGATTCAGTTTCGTGATTCGAGGGTTCCCTATCAAAGAAATATGCCGAGTGTACCCCCGTCTGCGGAGCGCGAGGCAAGAACAGGTCCGACAACTACTGTAGTAGTCCCCAGTTTGGGTAGGCTTTGCTTGGCAATTTCTCGCTACTCGCTAGAGAATCTACCACGTCCCTTTCTGACTGCTTTACGTACAGGTCAGCTAACCGGAGAGCGCCACCACGCACGTTCGCACTTGACACAATACCTGTGCATGACTTCCCGCTCGGTGCCCTCATACCAACCCTCGGTCAAATGTCTAGACAATCCGACTTCTCGTGGTCATTTCCGAGGATGTTTTTCAGGGAGAATAACAGGCCGCTGCCACAGGAACCGGCCGCTGATGATTCGGAAGATGCCATTTCAGCGAGAACGGACCGCGAATGATGAATTCTGGGAGTTGTCTATGGACGCGAAACCTGTGAAGCAATTAATTCTAGTTGATTAAAGTTGATTGATGACCCTGCGAAATGTCACCAATGAGGCCACACCTACGCGTTTTTCATTACGTCAATGACCCATGCATAGTCCTACAGTTATACAACACATCGAGCGAGCCACGACGAGACAGCGACACTTTAATTCAACACCTTGACTGACGGTATCCAAACACACACGAGATCTTTAGGATATGTCGAGTCCAAATAACGCACAAATGCCAGTGTGCACTTGTAAAACGGTGCCCCCAGAATGAGGATAGAGTGTGATGAATTTCAACTTCCAGGGGCCGCTATCTTCAAGTTGCGCTAATTTAAACATCGATCTACATCTAATTGCCAATCGCGATTAGGTGTATATACAGTATCTTCGGTCTGCTGCTCGGCTAACGTGGCTTCATGCCAGTTAACATGTGCAGTGTCCTACCATCCCACTCGGCCTAGAGCCGCACTTTCTGCAAACATATCGTTATAAAATTTTACTCGCAACGGGGTGCTGCGGAATTGCGCCAAGTTCCACTCACCTGTCTATGCCCGTGCTGGTGCATCGGTGGCGATTTTTGCTCGCGGTCGAGAGCGCTGTTGATATTCACTCTTTTCAAAATCATGTGTCTGGGTGTCGGTCGTCCCCTTGGACGGGAAAGCTGTCAATGCTGTTGTTCAGGTCCTATGGTTGGCGGGACGAGATATGGCGTTAATGAGATAAGACAGGATTCCGGGATGTCTCACTGCAGTTGGTCACAGAAAACGCGTGAGATTCCCGGGCCCGGACCGGGTGCCGCACAAACAGACGGGAACGCTGACGCGTCGCTTGCGTCTCTACATCCAACGTCCTATTAATCTCCACACATGTACTCTCCATGCGCGGTCAACGCGGCTACTTGTATGCAAACTCGTGAATCCTGTTCCTGGCAATTTCTATGCGCGACTTGGGGTAATGGCCCAAATAATGGAGTTCTGGCCATTCATATAACAAGAAGGGGGAAGTAACAACGGAGGCTACGGGTATTGAGAACACTCCAGGTCCAGAATTTCGAGGGTGGATGGAGTACAGCATAGGAGGCTATGCCGATCATGGATCCGTCGAGCCCAGTCAAGTCATAACACAGGTTCGGGATACCGCAGCCACACCGTATACGTGTTGAACACATGTCGACGATGGTGGACGTCCCTTGGTGCTGGTGGACAATGCGGCCTATTAATGCACCACCATGATGCAGCTGCCCGTTTCTCCGGAAATATATTAATAATGTCAGAGGGTGACTTTTCTTGGTGGTCCTCCTGACATTTGCACGAGTACAGCCAGTGTTACCCCGTTTAGACCATTATTGGCCTGAATCCAGTGACACCGGCAAGTGACACTTCCAGGGCGGGTTGCTAGCGAATGGAGCGTGTAATGACGATGGCTTGGTTTCTTATCGAACATTCTTTATATGTTGTCTCCACCTCTTAAATCTCTGTGTCAACGATCAATGTACAGCCCGAACATGAGTTTACGAGTATAACACCCGCTGCTGTACGGTATGCTCCGAACCTCGGTCCTACACAAACGCTTCCCATTAATATGGTGACCTGCATTGCGACAATATACTCAAACGTGAATCAAGTAAGTACTCCCTGACCTTGTGGGTATCACTGACATTAAAGGCAGGGCAGTATCTCTAGAGGACGACAGTACTCCATTCTCCACCACCAACCCCATCGCAGAACGTGCCCAAAAACCATGGTCACTTTCAACAGCTGGAGACCTCAAAAACTAGTGGTACATGGCGACCGGCTAGTATCAGAGGCCCGTCAATTTCTCGCGACACACGGGTCCCAGTTAAGCCAGTCAGGGCGCCAGCGAGTCGAGGAATTGCTCGACCAGTAAGTAAACTCTTCAACCCTGGTGGTGTGTGTTCAAAGATGGAGCCTCCTCAGTGCAGATGACCACAAACAAATACTGAAGGGACAGCGCCTATTCGCGCGAATCAAGACTGCGAGGCTATATGTCAGGAAAGCCAGGAGAGCGTTGCAGACAATCAAGGTTGGTCTTATGATACACCTTCAGCTTTTTTAGAGCGTTAATACTGTCTTGCAGGCCATGATAGCCCATCACAGGGAGGCTGTCATTCTTGGGCAGACCGACACGCCTGTTGGATGTATGGCTGGTGCCGCTCATAGAAGAGAAACGGAACTGGAAAAGAAATGGTCTATCTCAAGCTGTGGATCACTTTTGGTCATCAATTCCTCTTCAGAATTACCCAGGTTACCGGACCTCAGACAAGTAGAGCACTGATCCCCTCGTAACCTTTAGTTTAACTTGGTCATGGTCCGTAGACACGGGATTTGGTCATGTATACCAGCTATGTTATTTGTCACGCAGATATAGGCCCCTTTTGACTCTCAATCCAGAGAGATGTGTCCGGTCGTTACCCCCACAGCAGCAGTGAGAATGTACGAGCTAGGAAGTACAGTATTGGTGTCTTCGAAGTTGGAGACGAGCCTGGACGCAACTACAGTGGCACGTGTCGTCGGCAAATCCTCGGCGGTGAAGAAAGTCCGAAAAGAATCACGCATGGCCCGGGATCGTCGACAAGCCTGGCAACGGCAAAGGCACTAAGCCGCCGGTCACACGAGTCCAGTTCAAGGCATCCTTAATTCTGATCAGAACGTCTTCGGTCCATCATCTCTATGTCTGATCTTAAGGCATACTGGTATTAGGGAAGCGTTCACGAATGGAACCACGCCGTGACTGGGACAGGACAAATGCCTTTCGCTGCCCACCTCTGCGTGATGATAATCGATGATACCCCGGGCCGCATGAGATCAGCATACCCCACTACAGGTCCAGCACTATTCCTTTACTCCAAGGTCTCTTGTACCATGTATTCTGTGTATATCTCTCCATTCAAGTTCTATTGGAATTCTGGCCACGTTTCGGAGCGGTGCGGTACTGTTGCGGTGTCTTGACCACTTCTAGACAGCTAAATGTACGCCACCTTGGGCCCCTTTGGACCTTCCACCTAGTACTAGCCCGGCAACCAATAGGCAGCGAACTGGTTCTCAATGAGTTTCGCTTCCAAGAATCTGTCTCCGCCGCTCCTTGGACACTCGCCAAGATGGGCAGCACGGGCACGTGCACTTCGGAAGGCTGTGCCATGCGCAGTGGGCGTGTTGGGGCGAAAGTGTGGCTTGTGCATGAGTTCTGGGGATCGTGCGCCGTGGGAAGGGGGGGATTGACGGCGGATGTGCTAGAGATGGAGGGTATCTCAGGACATCACAGGGGTAGGAAAGTCATGGTGGGGGATAGGTAACGCGGTAGAAGGTTTCTCCGATCACGAAACTTGAACCCACAGAGCCCAGCTTAAGTATAGGTGTTTGGGCGATGTTGACAGGTCACCTGCCAGTTACATGCCGGGAACGCGTGTCCTTGGCATGGGATGAGAAATCAGACTAAGATGGGACACTGGAGACACTTGCACCTCTGTGAACAACCAGACATCGATTGGAAGCCAACACTAGCTATTTAGCTGAGCGAAGATTCTTGATGACTAGTCACCTGCTTTAGCGAGCGCAACTAATTTCATTGATCTGACGTGGATGCGCCCATCCCAGTGCGTCATAATCCGGGGCTGCGGGTTAAGGTAGCAATCTCGAGTCGAAGACACTCGTGGCCACGGCTGTGATCGCCAGCTTATCACGATAATGTGAATCCTTTGTCTCCTCTGATAAGATAAGGATTAGCCATTGTTGGATAGCGGATAGAGTAGCAGTACGGAACAAAATCCCCAGTACTGGCTAACGGAACCGTCCGAAGGAATTGTGCCATTGTCCGTCGGAAACTTGAAAATAGGTTAGGGCGAACCCAAAAGGTCTTCCGTGACTCGACATTTAAATGGGGGTCGCCCGAGTCCGTATTGCATGCATGATCGGGCACTTTTTTGGCCTATTCCACTACGTGAGGTTGCAACACGGACATGTATATATACGTATATATATATATATATATGTGTGTGTGTGTGTGTGTGTGTGTCGATCCTGATCACAACAGAGCGCTTAGCACATCACATGCGCAGGATACGGCGAATATCTTTGCGTTCTCTCCACTTGACAAATACCTGCGGACCCTCTGATGCCCTTTCGCTACTTTGTCAGGGGTTATCCCACTAACCTCCGCGGACTTTCATGCACCGTGACCACACCCCACGGAGAGAGGGAAAAACTAATGTGGGAATGGACGGCAGTCTAGAGGATCGCGCCCGAACGTTGACCCATTGAGTTTGACCTGGAATTAGGGGGTAATAGGGTTCTGGCAATTGACAATCGGTCACATATCAAGGATGCATAGGATGATTAAAGCGCGTAGTGGTGTTTGCGGTGCCATCCCAATTGACCTGCTAATGATGGAAGGCAGTTTCTCAGTTTGGTCAAACAGTGTCCACAGGGGTCCAATTGAGTTGACGGCGGTAACGCCTCGAAGTAGCCACCCGGGGTAAATAAGAGTGTCCTAACTTTACATAGTAAGTTGATATAAGTGATCATACATTAGGCACGCGCGCTGGTGCGCGAGGATGAACCCCCATATCGCGTGGTATGCTGTATGCTCCACCAATGGCCATCAACATCTGTGACAATATATCATGAATCTGAGAACCCTTTCACCTCGCGTTGGCGGTGCAGCTGTTATTTAGTTGGGGTGGCATGACTAGTTACTACAACACCTACCCACTACCCCCCTAACTCCGCAGAACTAACGCAAACTCATGCGAATTTTCGACAACTGGTTACCCCAGAAACTTGTGGAACATGGAGACCGGTCGGTAGAAGCGGCTTTCGACTTGCTCTCAACTTACGGACTCCAATTGAGTGTATCAAGGCGTGATCAAGCCCATGCCTTGCTCGATTAGTGAGTATGCCTCCCAATACCAGCGCCGTATCGTACAGAATGACGTCGTCTCCCCAGCGCAGAGGACCACAGACAACTATTGAATGAAAGGCATCTGCTGGCGCGGATAAAACCAGCGAGGCTCTATGCAAGAAGGGCCAATGAAGCGCTGCAAATCATCCAGGTTAGTTGAATGAGACGACTTCGAGTTCAGCGTCTGATATGACCTTTCAGGCCATGGTGGTACCCCAAGCTGTAACCTTCAGCAGACCAACTCGTTCTTGATACTATCGGACACAGTTTATACTCCACCTATGGTGCGCTGAAGTTCCCTTTCAGAATGGCGTGTTGTACCTGTCTCTCATCTACATAGAAGATCACCAGCCCTTGTATAGAATAGATCCCTCAGAAAGCCTTGAATGTTCATGCCCGTTGCCGCGTTGTGTCCAGTGCTATCCGCGACTGAGATCAAGGTCCAAATGGGTATCTAGAAGGGGGGTTCCACATGAGAATTACAATGTGGTAATGAAGTGAGCAGCCACTGAGCGCCCATTATTCTCATTCTCGCCTGCAGAAAGTAGACAAGGATAGCGACTCTTGAGATGGTATGATAATCACCCACGTGGGAACCTACAGGAGACTCATTCACGGAGTCGACCGTTTGATTTCCAGGAAACCCGAGAATTCCCCAAATGGCTTACGCCGATCGGACCGCCTTGCCACACGGCCGCCAATTGAAGCTGTCAGTGGCGTGCTGTTGTCTGCTCCTGCTCCTCAGAGCCTCCACTCGCTTCGAGTCCCACTTCGAGACCTGTAGGGTGTACTATTAGGAAGTAAACAACTAAGTTTGTGGCTT
>Ga0307512_10007803_pt1 | contig 10527 bp, 10 predicted proteins | sample 14_EM_MG_FD_200267 | JGI IMG/M metagenome (GOLD analysis project Ga0307512, IMG submission 200267) | Populus trichocarpa ectomycorrhiza microbial communities from riparian zone in the Pacific Northwest, United States - 14_EM | ecosystem: Host-associated > Plants > Roots > Unclassified | place... | reverse complement strand
GCACACCACTCCGCCGTTCGAAGCCCACCGGCTGGTCGAGCACCTGAAGTCCGCGCTGGAGCAGCTCACCACCGACACCGGGTCAGAGAACCTGCCAGGACTGCGGGTGTGTCACCGGCTCTACGTCGCGGAGCCGGATGTGTCTGCCAACCGAAAGCTGTTCGACTCCGATCTCGCGTTCATGATCAACCGGATCATCGACAACCCGCTGACGCTCGCGCACCACTTCCTCGAGACGAGCGTCCCGATCGCCGGTGGCGAACTCGTCACCACCGTGCTGATCCGCGTCAGCCTGAAGGGCCGATGCCTGAGCCTGGACGTCGCGACCTGCGCGTTGACCAGGACGCCCCAGGGTTTTCAGGTGACCGACCGGTTCGCCGAGCACGGGTTCACGGCGGTGGTCAGAGCGGCGTTCCGAGATCTGTTCAAGTTGCCAGGCAACGTGTTGCGGGTCTGGCGGCTCGTGGAGATCCCGGTCGTGGTGGGTCGTGCGTGGTGGGCCATCAAGGATCGCACCCGCAAGCCGCGCCGAGGCGTGCCGGTCAGCGCGCGGGTGGCGCTCCGCGAGAACGCCGCGGAGGACTGGAGCGACGCGCAGTTGGACCGGACCACCATCTACGACCACATGAAGATCATCGAACAGCGGATCCTCAAGGCCGCGGTGGACTTCCTCAAGGCACACGACGTCGACACGTCGGCGTTCGAGCGGCAGGCCACGAGCATCATCAACAGTGGCGTGCTGAACATGGGCAGCGGCAACACCGTCACCAACAACGCGATCGGCGCCAGCGCCAAGGTCATGCTCGACGCCGCGCAAAGCCTGCAGCAGCAAGCCGAGAAGGGGCAGTCGGCATGAACCACGGCGGCATCACGAACATCGGTGACGGCAACACCGTGGCAAACAACGCGATCGGCGACAACGCATCCGTCCACGTCGGGCAGCAGAGGTCGGCCGAGAAGCGACCGGACGCCGCGTGGCACTTCGGTGTCGTCACCATTCTGGCCAAGGAAACGCGGGCTGTGCTGGACGTTCTCGGGCTGACCGACGACGGCGCGGTGGGACAGCGGTTCTACACGGGCCGGCTCGACGTGCCAGGCGGCGCCACGAACCTGGTGGTCACGCAGCCGTCCGGGCAGGGGCAGCGGCCCATCATGGCCGCGCTCACCAACCTCCGGGACCGCTACGACCCGGCCGTCGTCGCCCTCGTCGGGATCGGGGGCGGGATGCACGGTGACGTGGCCATGAACGACGTCGTCATCGCCACCCGGGTCGTGTTCTACGAGAACCGCAAGCTCCTCCCCAAGCGGACGTTGCGACGCGGGCAGGAGCTCCAGGCGCCGTCGGTGATCACGCACGCGGTGAACGCCTTCTTCACCTCGTCCGGTGAACCGGCCACCCTGCCCGGCGGCGCGGAGCCCTTCCGGGTGCACAACGGGTTGATCGGCACCGGAGAGGCGGTGATCGCCAACGCCGCAGACGAGAACCGGCACTATCTCACCGGCTACAACGACAAGGTCATGGCCGTCGAGATGGAGGCGGGTGGCTTGGCCCAGTTCTGCCACGACACCACCACCCGGTCCGGCACGCCGGTCGGCTGGGTGGTGATCCGCGGCATCTCCGACCACGCGGACGCGGCCAAGGACGACCAGCACCACGACTCCGCCGCGGTCAACGCGGCACAGACACTGCGGTACCTGATCCCGTACATTCGTCCTCGACTGTGAGACGACACGGGACGCGTGGGTCGGCGGCGCTCGGGGACGGTTGGCACGTCGGCATCGTCACCGTTCGGGCCGAGGAGACGAGCGCGGTGCTCGACGTGCTCGGAATCGGTGGTGGGCGGCGGTTTCACACCGGGCGGATGGCGGTGCCCGGCGGTGTCACGTACCTGGTCGCCACCCCACCGGTCGGGTCCGGTGGGGTGGCCGCCGCCCTCGGCGGGCTCTGCGCCCGGTACGACCCGGCCGTCGTCGTGCTCGTCGAGCGCGGGCCTGGTGACGTCGTGATCACCGGCGGCCGGGAGCCGGTTCTCGGGGCCATGGCAGGGTTTTTCCGCGCGGCGGGAGAGCCGGCCGCACTGCCGGGGTACGGCGGGGACGCGCCGTTCCGGGTGACCCGCGAACCGGCCGACGAGGGTGGCGACGTTCCCCGTTTCTGCGCGAACGTCACCACCCTGCGTGGCAAACCCTTGGCGTGGGCGACAATCCGCGGCGACACGCCGCGGAACGCCGCCCAGGCCCTGCGCTACCTGATCCCGTACCTACGGCCACGCATCAGGTGAGTGTGCCGGCCGCGACCGTGAGGACTGCCCTTACCTGGTTGATGATGTCCAGCTGGTTCGTCTCGAACGTCGGGTCCGTCAGCTCCGTGGTGTTGCCCGCGCCGAACTCCAGCACCGGGGTGTGCAGGTGGCCGCCGGGAATGTGAGCCCCGAGCGCGTCCCGCAACACCGTCGCCCGGTACGCGATCTCGTTCGACAGGTAGTTGCCGCCGCCGCCAGCACGGGCGATCGAGCCCGCGGTGGGCCCGGTCGGCGACACCACCGGCACCGTCTGGCCAGCCGGGATCTCGGTCACGGACGTGTTGTCGAACACCGGGAAACGACCGGTCGGCGCGGCGACGATCGCGGTGTACGGCAGGGTGGTCGGGACGAACTCGGGCGGCGGGGTCACGGTCGGCACGCCGGCGGGAATCGGGATCACCTCGGTGCGGGACACGTTGTCGTTGTCCGGGAAGCCGCCCCGCCACCGGCCGTTGTAGCGCTCCACGTCAAAGCGCCCGACGCGACCCTGGCTGATCGTGGTGAACATGTCGATCCGCCTCATCCATGGCTGGAACGTCCGCTCCACCACGCCCGTCGCGAACGGGTCCCACAGCACCGGGAACATCGCGGTCTCGATCCTGGCCGGGCCCGTCGCGGTCTGGATCACCGTGCCGTCCAGCGCCAGGGCCGTCGCGCCGGACGGGTTGCTGCGGCGGATGTCCTGGTCCAGTTGGAAGGGGTCGAAGCCGCTGACGAGGATGCGGTGCGTGCCAGGCGGGTAGGCGATGGAGTCCTGGCCTCGGGACGACCTCTCCAGCACGTCGATCAGTTCCGCGCGTTCGGACACCGTCAGCGGGAAGGACGGCGTCCACTGCCGCAGCGCTCTCGTCAGCTGCAGGCGCGCCCAGTACAGCGGCCGGTCGTCGGTCACCGGCAGTGTGCCGGCGGGGATCCGGCCCTGTGCCCGTGCCACCGCGGCCTCCCACAGCGCCCGGCCCGCGCCCTTGACCGCGGATGTCGCGACGTGTGTGTTCGGCAGCACGCACAACGACGGTGTGAAGGCGCGCCCGAACTTGTCGAAACCACTGCGTGTCAACACTTCCACGGGCTTGGGTTGCGCTAGTCGCTGCTCGGAGACGGTGAGTGGCGCGGTCGGGTCCGTGCAGGTGGGCGTCGCGGCCGCGGTGACGGTGGGTAGGAGCGTGCCGGCCAGACCGAGAAGGGTGGCGGCGAGCAGGGTTCTGGCTCTCATGTGGCCATCCTCGCGAGCCGTGAAACGGCGCGGCAAGGGTACGGCGTGCCGCGGCGATTCCCACCCGTTCACACCGCATAATCGATCTTCGAACACACGAACGAGGGGGATGCGCCGATGATGGGCCGCACGCACGCGCTGACCGGCTGGTGCGCGGGTCTTGGAGTCGCACAGTTCGTCGGCGCGACGTCCATCGAGCAGGCGCTGCTGTTCGCGGTCACGACGTCCGGGTTCGCGCTGCTGCCCGACCTCGACCACCCGCACGCCCGCGCGTCGAAGCTGCTCGGCCCGTTCTCCCGCGCGCTGTCCTGGTTGCTGCGACACGCCTCTGCCGCGATCTACCAGGTCACCAAGGGCCCACGGGACGAGCGGCGGAAGGGCACGCACCGGCACCTGTCACACACCGTGCTGTTCGCGGTCGGGCTCGGCTTCGCCGCGAGCGCCGGCACCCAGGCTGGCGGCCCGTACGCGGTCGCCGCGGTCGCGGTGCTGGGGCTGCTGCTCGCACAGGACGCGCTCGGTGACTGGATGATCCTGGTGTCCGCGGGCGCCGTGGTGTGGTGGCTCAGGGTGGCCGGGCCAGACCCGCTCGCCGAACTGGGCCATATGTCCGGAATCGTGGGCATCGCGGTGGCGGTCGGCTGCTTCACACACTGCCTCGGCGACGCGCTCACCGAGTCCGGCTGCCCGTTCCTGTTCCCGATCCCCATCGCGGGCGAGACCTGGTACGAGCTGCGGCCGCCCAAGCCGCTGCGCCTGCGCACCGGCAAGAAGGTCGAGCGGCTGGTCGTGTTCCCGGTGTTCGTGGTCGCCGGGGTCCTGCTGATCCCCGGCGCGTGGCAGTTCGGCACCGATCTCGTGACGCAGATGTTCGTGCCGCCCGCGGAAGCCGCGCCGTAAGCGACGATCACCACGTACGCTCGAACCGTGACAAAACAAGCACTCCTGGTGCGTGGCGGTTGGGAGGGCCACGAACCGGTGGCCGCGACTGATCGGTACGCGAAGTTCCTGTCCACCCAGGACTACGACGTGACCACATCGTCCACTTTGGACGCCTACCTCGACGATCTGTCGGGGTTGGACCTGATCGTGCAGTGCTGGACCATGGGCACGATCACGTCGGCGCAGCTCGACGGGCTGCGGGCGGCGGTCTCGGCCGGCACCGGGTTCGCCGGCTGGCACGGCGGCATCGTCGACTCGTTCCGCGACCAGCTGTACTACCACCTGCTGACCGGTGGCCAGTTCGTCCACCACCACAAGGAGTTCGTCGACTACGTCGTGCACCCGGTCGCCGCGCATCCGATCGTGGCCGACCTCGAGCCGTTCGAGGTGCACAGCGAGCAGTACTACCTGCACGCGGACCCCGGCAACGAGGTGCTGGCCACCACGCGATACCTGCCCGATCCGGACCGGCCGGAGATCGGCACGCCGGTCATGCCGGTGACCTGGGTGCGGCAGCACGGCGCGGGTCGGGTGTTCGTGACGACCATCGGCCACCGGCTCGCCGACCTCGAGCTGCCGGCGGTCGACGAGATGATCAGGAGGGGCCTGCTGTGGGCGACGCGCTGAGGGTCGGGATGGTCGGCGTCGGCACCATCAGCGGGCAGTACCTCGACACGCTGGGCCGGCTGCCCGGCGTGGAGCTGGTCGCGGCGGCGGACCTGGACCCGTCACGCCACGTGCCTGGCGTGCGCACGATGAGGCCGGCCGAGCTGTACGCAGCCGACGACGTCGACCTCGTGCTGAACCTGACCATCCCCAAGGCGCACGCTGAGGTGGCGCTGTCGGCGATCGCGGCCGGAAAGCACGTGTACAACGAGAAACCGCTCGCACTGTCCACTGTGGAGGGTCGGGAGGTGCTGGCCGCGGCGTCGGCGGCCGGGGTGCGGGTGGGCTGCGCGCCGGACACCGTGCTGGGCACGGGCACGCAGACCGCACGCCGCTGCCTCGACGACGGCCTGATCGGCACCCCGGTCGCGGCGACGGCGTTCATGGTGACGCCGGGCCACGAACGCTGGCACCCGGCGCCGGAGTTCTACTACCAGCCGGGCGGCGGCCCGCTGTTCGACATGGGCCCGTACTACCTGACGGCGCTGGTCACGCTGCTGGGCCCGGTCCGCAGGGTGACGGGTCTGGCGTCGACGCCCCGCGCGTCGCGGGTGATCGGACAGGGCCCGCGCGCGGGCGCCAGTTTCCCGGTGGCGACCCCGACACACATCACGGGCACGCTGGAGCACGCGAACGGCGCGCTGACCACCCTGCTGATGAGCTTCGACGTGTGGGCGGCAGCGCTGCCCAACCTGGAAGTCCACGGCACGGCGGGTTCCCTGTCCGTCCCGGACCCGAACGACTTCGCGGGCGAGGTCCGGGTCTTCACCCCCGACACGCAGGAGTGGCGGGCGGTCCCGCCGTCAGCCGGGCACGAGAACGCGGGCCGGGGCACCGGAGTGGCCGACCTGGCGGCGGCGCTGGCGAACGGCACCGAGCACCGGGCGAACGGCGAGCTCGCCTACCACGTCCTCGACATCATGGAGTCGCTCATGCGTACGGCGGAGTCGGGCGAAACCCAAACCCTCGCCAGCACGGCCGAACGCCCGAGGTCAGTGGAGGTCGGCTAGGGCGGTCTCGATCGTGCGGTGGAAGGTGGGGTACGCGTAGATCATCTGACGAAGCAGCTTCGTCGGGACCTCCGCGTGCACCGCCACCACCAGCGCGCCAAGCACCTCGCCGCCGGTCGGGCCCGCGGACGTCGCGCCGACCAGGACGCCGCGGTCGGCGTCCTCGACCACCTTGATGAAGCCGCCGTTACCGACCTTGTGGATGAAGCCCCGCGTCGACCCGGACAGCGGCGCGTAACCGGTGCGGACGTTCAGTCCCTTGTCGCGGGCGGCCGCCTCGGACAGGCCGACCGAGCCGATCTCCGGGTCGGTGAACGTGACGCGCGGGGTGGCGCGGTAGTCGGCGATCTCGGCGTCGTCCTCGTCGAGGATGTCGGCGGCGGCGATCCGCGCCTGGTACATCGACATGTGCGTGAACGCGCCGTGCCCGGTGATGTCGCCGATCGCCCACAGCCCGTCCGCGGCACGCATCCGCTCGTCGACGGTGACGCCGCGCGCGCTGTCGTCCAGGCCGAACGAGCCGATGCCGAGCGCCTTCATGTCGGTGCGCCTGCCCGCGGCGACGAGCATCCGGTCGGCGGTGATGGTCTCGCCGTTGTCGAGCTTCACCTCGAACCGCCCGGTCTCGTAGCTCACGCGCGCGGCCGAGAGCCCGGTGCGGACGGTGATGCCCTCCTCCGCGAACGAGGACGCGAGCAGCTCACCGGCCTCCGGCTCGTCGGCGGGCACGAGCCGGTCGGCGTGCTGCACGATCGTGACGGCGGCGCCGAAGCGGGAGAAGACCTGCGCGAGCTCGCACCCGACCGGGCCGCCGCCGAGCACGATCAGTGAGCCGGGCACCTCCCCCACGGTCACGGCATCGCGGTTGGTCCAGTACGGCGTCTCGGCGAGCCCGTCGATCGGCGGCACTGCCGGGTCGGTGCCGGTGTTGAGGACGACGCCCCTGCGCGCGGTGAAGACCTCTTCCTTGCCGTTTGGCGTGGTCACGGTGACCTCGCGCGGCGCGGTGAGCCGGGCCCAGCCCCGGACGAACGTGCCGCCTGCGTTCTCGAACCGCTCGACGGCCGCCGCGTCGTCCCAGTTGTCGGTGATCTCCTCGCGGATCCGGGTGGCGACGAGGGACCAGTCAGGAGTGACGTCCGAGGCGCCGGCCAACCGCGGCACCCGCCGGGCCTCGCCGAGCGCGTCGGTGGCGCGGATCATCGCCTTGGTCGGAACGCAGGCGTAGTACGGGCACTCGCCGCCGACCAGCCGCCCGTCCACGCCGACGACGTCGAGCCCGGCCCGTGCGAGGCGGGCGCCGACGTCCTCTCCACCCGGCCCCATCCCGACCACGACCACATCGACCTCGGCACCTGCCATGAACGATCACTCCCAGCAAAGTTGGCGACGCGCGCGGCGTTGACGATGCCGCATCCGGCACCGGTCCGGCTAGTCGGGTCCCGGCAGCCTCGCCCAGGGGCACCGAACGGGTGACTAGCCTGGGGCGCCTCGATGATCGACTGGGTGAAGCTCGCGGAGCGAGACATCGTGTGTGGAAGGGCGACCATGGTTGAGGTAGTGGCGAGCGGGCAGGTCCGGTGCGCGCTGGTGGTTCGGCTCGAGGACGGTGTCGACGACGACCTGCTGGCCGCGATCGCCGAAACGACCGGTCTGGACTTCACGCTGTACGGCAGCGGCGGCTTCGGCGGCGAGACGCTCGCGGACGTGTACAAGGCCGACGACAACCTGTTGATGGAGGTGCTGTCCGACGAGGTCGGCGCCAAGGCGCTGTTCGTGTGGGCGGACTCGGCCGACCAGGCGGTCGCGGTCCGGGACGTCATCGGCGAGCGGCTGCCGGTGTGGAGCGAGCAGATGCTGCGCGCGCAGCTGGCGGACACCGTCGAGGCGGTGCCGGAAGCGCTGGTGGCGCTCATGATGGCGGCCGGCGGCGCGGCTCCCGACCAGGAGACGCTTGACCTCCTCCAGCACGCGCTCGACCACGACGACGACAACGTCCGGACTGCCGCCGAGTACGCGCGGCTCGTCGCCTCGGAACTCGTGCACCCGCCGGTGGTGATGCGGGACCAGCCGGACAAGGAACGGGAGCTGGACGAGATCCTGCGCCCCGCCGAGCCCGTCGACGGTTTCTTCAACTGGGTCACGGTCCGCGCCGGCATCCCGGACAGGGCGGTGCCCCGACCCGTGACCTGGCTCCGGACTCCCTACGACGACCCCGACGACATGCTCCGTTGGACGTGGGACGCCGACTGGGACATCCTGGCGATCAGCGACCAGGACGACCAGACCTGGCACGAGGACATTTACTGCCCACGCGACAAGCACACCGCGATGCACATCGTGCGGCACGCTGCCCTGGGCGCCGTCCACGTCGCGGTGCACGGCGAGGCCGTCGAGGCCACCGCCGCCTCGCTGGTCGCGGACACGGGCGCGGAGCTCCTCGACGGACCGCCGGAGAACTGGGACCGCACGCGGGCTTGACCTTGGAGTTGGGTCCAGGGTTTACCGTCGAGCCATGCGAGTGGCTGAGCTTGCCGCGGCGGCCGGTGTCGCCCCGGACACGGTGCGGTACTACGAGCGGAGCGGGTTGCTGGCCGCACCGCCGAGGACCTCGGGCGGGTACCGGGCGTTCCCGCCGTCGGACGTGGACCGGTTGCGTTTCATCCAGGGATGCCAACGGCTGGGGCTGCGGCTCAGGGAGATCGGCGAGCTGCTGTCGGTCCGCGACACCGGCGAGTGCCCGTGCGAGCCGGCCGCCGAGCTGCTCCGCAGGCGCATCGCCGAGATCGACGCCGAGGCAGCCCGGCTCGCCGCACTGCGCGCCGACCTGGTCCGGATGGTCGACTCGGTGCCCGACGGGCCGTGTGAGGACCCCGAGCCAGGCACGTGGTGCAAGGCTCCTGAGCGGAGCTTGCGAAGCGAACATTGACATGAGGGAGGTGACGACATGATCGACGACTGCTGCGGTACCGACTGCTGCTCGGCAGGCTGCTGCTGAGCGCGACCACCGGCGAGGCGCCCGCCGGTGGGCCCTACGGCACCAGCACCGCCGCGCCCGTGACCCGACCCTCGGCCAGGTCCAGTAGTGCGCGGTCGGCCGTGGCCAGCGGATAGTCCGTTGTGGACACTGCCAGGCGGTGCTTTTCCGCCAGTGACAGGAACTCCCTGGCCTGCTCGCGCGTGTTCGACGTGACGCTGCGTACCTGACGGTCCTGGAACAGGTGCCGCTGGTAGTTGAGCGGCGGCACGTCCGTCAGGTGGATGCCCGCCAGCGCGAGTGTGCCACCCCGGTCCAACGCCGCCAGCGCACGCGGCACCAGTGTGCCCGCCGGCGCGAAGATGATCGCCGAGTCAAGCGGTTCCGGGGGCTCGTCAGCTGTGGCCGACGCCGCGCCGAGGGACAGCGCGAGCGTTTGCGCGGCCGGGCTTCTCGTCACCACGTGCACCGTCGCGCCCTGGGCCAGCGCGACCTGCGCCGCGAGGTGAGCACTGCCGCCGAAGCCGTACACGCCCAGCCGGCCGCCGGCGGGCAACGCGGCACGCAGCAACGCGTGGTAGCCGATGATCCCCGCGCACAGCAGCGGCGCCAGCTCGCTGTCGGAGTAGCCGGCGGGCAGCGGCAACGCGTACGCGGCCGGCACCACCGCGTACTCCGCGTACCCACCATCGGCGTCCCAGCCGGTGTAGAGCGACGACGGGCACAGGTTCTCCCGGCCGCGCACGCAGAACCGGCACGTCCCACACGTGTGCCGCAGCCACGCGATGCCCACCCGGTCCCCCACCGCGAACTCGCCAGCCGGCTCGACGACCTCGCCGACCACCTCGTGGCCGGGCACCACCTCCGGCCGGTGCACGGGCAGGTCGCCCTCCGCCACGTGGAGGTCGGTTCGGCACACGCCGCACGCTCGCACCCGGACAAGCAGCTCGCCGGGACCGGCAGCCGGCATCGGCACGTCCCGCGAGGTCAGCGGCCCGGTGGCCGCCGGGCCAGGTCGTTCGACTCGCCACGCGCGCACTCCACCCACGGTAGGGCAGGATCGGGAACCGTGACACATCTGGGACTGGTCGCGCTCCTCGTCCGCGACTACGACGAGGCGATCGACTTCTTCACGCGTGCGCTCGGCTTCCAGCTGAGGGAGGACCTCGACCAGGGCGACGGCAAGCGGTGGGTCGTCGTCGATCCGCCCGGCGGCCAGACCGGGCTGCTGCTGGCCCGTGCGGTCGGGCCTGAGCAGGAGGCGCGGGTCGGTGACCAGCACGGCGGCCGGGTCGGGTTCTTCCTCAACGTCGACGACTTCACGGCCGCGCACGGAAGAATGACCGCGGCAGGCGTCCGTTTCGAGGAGGAGCCGAGAAAAGAGGTCTACGGCACCGTCGCCGTGTTCCAGGACCT
>Ga0307512_10007801_pt1 | contig 10529 bp, 12 predicted proteins | sample 14_EM_MG_FD_200267 | JGI IMG/M metagenome (GOLD analysis project Ga0307512, IMG submission 200267) | Populus trichocarpa ectomycorrhiza microbial communities from riparian zone in the Pacific Northwest, United States - 14_EM | ecosystem: Host-associated > Plants > Roots > Unclassified | place... | reverse complement strand
AGTCGTGCGGGGTCTGAGTTCTAGAGCCTGTCGATCACCCTGAGGTGACGCAATCTCCCTCTGAAAGAGATCCGTTCGTTTGCACTCACCCCCTCATCTCCGGAGTTAGCCTAGGTCCAGTTTTCTCGGCCGACAGCTAATCTCCGTCTCCTTGATCTCCTACCTAGACTCTCTGACATCATTACCCGTGCTCCGGAAGGCAACTAGTGTCCTTTCGAAGGCCCGTGATGAGTCTCCCTAGCTACTTTCTCTAGCTACTTTGCTAAGGTGTAACACATGGCCCAGGGTGAATGCCTGTATTGCGGAACTATTGGGCACTTCCTCCGCGAATGTTCATAATACACTGCCTCTCAGAACTGCCGTCTGGTTATGGCAGCCACCGTCAATATGACTGCCGAACCTGACATGCTGTTCTGAACGAGCAGGTGGAAAACTAGCTGTCCCATGCCAACCGGTTGGCACCGGTATGGGACATTTCCCATTGTTTTCATCGTTTCCGTGTTTGCAATTGCCTGCTGTAGTTGGTCGAGGGGTGAAAGGATGTGAATTAGAAGGAGAGAATCTTTTTGTTGCAGCTACTCTCCATAACAGTGACCATTCTATCCAAACTTCTGCAATAATTGACACAGGTGCAATGGGCTTTGTATTTATTGACGAAAACTTTGTACGCCAACAGAACTTTCCCCAATACAGACTAAACCCTCCCCAAGATCTCGAAGTAATCAATGGATGACCCATCGAATCCGGCCAAATTACGCACCTCACCAAGATTTCCTATCAAATACAGGATCACACCGAAACGTTATCTGCTTTCATCACCAAGTTAGGACACTTCTCGCTGGTTCTCGGGATTTATTGGCTCTAAAGATATGCCGTCGTTACCGATTTTGTCAGTAATTCGGTCCGATTTCAGTGCCCTGACCACCGAAATCCACCGGTGGCACCTTGAGTGGCATTACAGACAATAGGGGTGTTGCCAAAGACGACAAACATGGCAACAGAAGTGCCGAAAGGAACTACAACACCACGTCCGGATGTGGCACTGGAGCCACCGGACATGGCATCGAACCTCAAATCTAAGTCTCCTATGATTTGTGTAATCTCTTCAGCTTCCTTGAAGAAACTAATCCGACGAAAGAAATCAGTTCAAATCTTTGCTATGAGCTTGTACGACATCAACAAAGCTCTTGAAACACATACACCGAACCCGCAAGACACAGAGCAGGCAGAGCCTCCTGACTATGAGCAATTGAAATCCCTAATTCCTCCTGAATATCAGTCATTCCTTCCCCTGTTCTGCGAATCCATTGCGAATAAGTTACCTCCGCACCACCCCTATGACCACCGCATTCCCTTGAAAGAGGGATTTGAACCGCCCTTTGGACCACTATATTCCCTTGCCCGTCACGAGTTGGAAGCCTGCAAGAAATAGATCAAGGAAAATTTGGATAAGGGATTTATCCAGGCCTCTTCATCCCTGGCCGGAGCAGCGATCCTGTTTGTCAAGAAGGGTGACAAATCGCTGCGATTGGTGGTGGATTACTGAGACATCAACGAACGAACCATCAAAAATCGTTACCCACTTCTACTGATTCGGGAAACACTGATGCAAATATCGAAAGCTCAGTTTTTCACAAAATTGGATGTTTGTGGAGCATACAATCTGATTTGAATGGAAAACCGCCTTGCGAACACGTTACGGTTTATTCGAATCATTGGTAATGGCGTTTGGCCTTAACTACATACCAGCAGATTTTCAATAATTCATCAATGAAACCTTGGCTCCTTTCCTCGATCACTGTACATCAGCTTACCTCGATGACATATTGATTTATTCGGATACGATGGAAGAACATACTCAGCATGTCCACCAAGTATTGGAATGACTGACCGACGCCAGCCTCCACCTCAAACCGGAAAAATGCGAATTCCACAAAACGGAAGTTAAGTATCTGGGACTAATCATTGGTGCAGACGGCATCAAGATGGATCCGTCCAAGGTTCAAACAGTGAAGGCGTGGCCCCCTCCCAAAAATCTACGAGATGAGTGAGCGTTCTTGGGATTTGCAAATTTTTACTGCAGATTCGTCAAAGGATACTCAAAGGTAGTTGAGCCGCTGACATGGCTGACAAGAAAAGGCCAGCCATTAAAGTGGGAGACAAAGCAACAGAAATCGTTCGATGGACTGAAAACCTCCTTTACGATGGCACCCATTGTACGTTGGTTTGATGATGACTGCAACATTGTGGTGGAAACCGACGCCTCTGATTTCGTCTCCGCTGCAGTCTTGTTGCAATATGATGACAAGGGAACCCTACACCCCATGGTCTTCTTTTCAAAGAAACATTCCCCTGCTGAGTGCAATTATGAAATTTATGACAAGGAACTGATGGCAATTGTCTGGGCATTTGAGGAGTGGCACGCAGAGTTGCAATCAGTGGAAAACCCAATATCGGTCTTAACGGATCATAAGAACCTGGAATAATTCACGACAACCAAACTGCTCAACCGCCAACAAGCAAGATGGGCGCAGTTTCTCTCCCAATTCACCTTCAAAATCATCTACAGACCGGGGAAAGCGGGAGCCAAACCGGACTCCTTAACTCGAAGATCCTGAGATCTTGCTAAGGAGGGGGATAAACGATTGACCGAAAACTTCCATGCTGTCATAAAACCACACCAAATCCTATGACTTGACGCCAGACTCAGACTCGAGGAACCCGGCGCCCGACACAAAGCCAGACTCAGACTCGGACTTGGACTCGAGGAACGCGGCTCCGGAGTCAACGACGGATATGGACTCAGACTCGGGCTCGAGGAATGCGGTGCCGGACTTGATGACAGATGCGGACTCGGACTTGGACTCGAGGAACGCGGTAACGGACTCGATGACAGATGCGAACTCAGACTCAGACTCGAGTAACACGGTGTCGGACTCGACAACAGATGCGGACTCTGACTCATTAATGCCAAGATCGTCGGACTATTCTCTGAAGCCTATAACTGGGATCCTTTTCCCATGGAGGTGCTGACTATGCTAGAGAAGGAGGTTCGCTATTGTAAGGATATTACGCTATCGGAGTGCTCCTGGAGCCCAACAGGAAGATTACTGTATCAAGGAAAGTTTTATGTCCCTGCCTACAGCCCTCTGAGATTATAGCGGATCCAAAGGAATCACAAAGTACCGGTAGCAGGCCACCCCAGACGATCGAAAACACTCGAATTGCTCTCAAGGAACTATCACTGGCCGAAAATGAGGCAAGATGTGGAAAGGTTCATAAGGAACTGTCACACTTGCCGCTGATTGAAAACCAGTCGACACGTACCCTATGGAGTCTTCTACCCATTGGCTATTCCCCAGCAGCCAAGGTAGGACATTTCTATGGACTTCGTCAAGGGCCTACCGCGATCAAAGAATCACGATGCTATCTGGGTGGTAGTGGATCGGCTCACAAAACACAGGCATCGGGTCCCGTGCAGCACTACCATCGATGCCTGCGATCTGGCTGACCTATTCCTACAACATGTCTTCCGATTACATGGACTTCCGCAAACAATAACTTCGGACCAAGGGCCTCAATTTGCCTCTGCATTCTGGCATCGTCTCTGTGTACAATGTCACGAATCTTACGTGACAGGCTTGTAAGTACCACTGCTGGAGCCACTGTCACCCTCGCCATCCTATGGCTTGGCCTTGTCTCTGCTGCCGCAGCCATGGTCATCCTCCACGCCTAGACGCCTTGCTCGATCATATCGCGCTGGTAGCGCTATCCCTCAAACCCGACCACTGGCCTCTCTAGATCCTTCTCCTTTGTTTCCATTTGGGTAGGCTTGCGCATTCTTTCCCCTGTTGTACCTGTTATGTTGCTTGCACATCCTTTCTCCTGTCATCGTTATGTATGTTGTTTCTCTTTGGTTATGCTTGCGCATCCTTTCTCTCTTCCTTATTGCTTACATGTCTTATCTCCTGTTGCCGTGAGTAGAGTGTTGGGTGCGAGGCGGCCGAGGGTGATCATGTATTTTCCTTGGGTGCGGTGATCAAGTCATGATGTTAGATGGAGCAACTGTGTCAGTCTTGCAGGCAAGCTGTGATTCCACAGAGGGATGGGAAAAGTATAAAGGAGGAGCGCGGTAGCTAGTCTGGAGATTCTTCTCCACCCAATCTATTATCTCTCTCCACAGACCTACCTCTCTACCTGTGACCAGCGCTGCGACCACCAAACCCCACAAGAACAACGAGCCCACGGGCATGTGAGAAGATCACGACGAGACCATGCCAGGTGTGATGGATACCATAAAACAATGAGCCCACGCAAAGGCGTGTGAGAAGACTGCGACAAGACCACGCCGGGCATGACCGATACCGTGACAACAACAAGCCCATGCAAAGGCATGTGAGAAGACCGCAACAAGACCATGCTGGGCATGACGGATACTGCGAGAACAATGAGCCCATGCAAAGGTGTGTGAGGAGACCACAACGAGATCAGGCCAGGTGTGACGGATACCGCGAGAACAACTAGCCCACATAAGGGTGTGTGAGAAGACTGCGACGAGAGGATGCCGGGCGTAATGGATACCGCGAGAACAGTGAGCGACGTTTGAGTACACTGGAAGTGTGAGTGCGCCGGAAGTGTGAGGACGAACGACGCCCCGAAGAGTCAAGTCTACGTTATCTGTCGAGCAGTACGGAGTAGTCAGGGCAGGATCTTGACACTAGATTGCGTCTCCAATCGACACCTGACGTAGGAAGACAACACCCATAGTGGAGTCCCACAATGAAGACTCCGAGGGCCACCTCAACCTCCGAGAATTCAGGAAAGTCCCCAACAACCAGCGGGCCCCAAGCCCGGTGACACCGGAACCACAATCAAGACCACAGACACCCAAGTCACCAGAACAATCTAGAAGAATGGCGGAAGGATCAGGCATGGGGGGAAGCAGACCCCACTTGCTAACTACGGAGATACTGCAAACACTCTTAGCGGCATGCAACAGACCGCTGGAGAACAGTTACCCAAAGCTCCTGGACCCTGAACCGTTCGAAGGAGAAAAAGTAAAATTCAAAACATTCCTGGCTCAGTGTAAGCTGAAGTTCAGGACAGAGGGGAACCGATTCTATGACGATGAGAAAAAGACAGGATATACATCCTCCCTACTCCGAGGGGTGATATGGAACTGGGTGGAAACCTTTCTCTACCAGGAAGGAGGAATCAACCTCACATGGGAAGAACTGAAGACCAACATGAAGCATGCTTACGGCCAAGTAGATGCCGAGGAAATAGCGTTCGAGAAACCCCAGAAAATCCAGTAGGGAAACCAAACAGCAGCAACCTATTGGACGGAATTCCAGCGAATCAAAGCAGATCTCCCATTTGCGGACAACGTATGCATCGCTCAATTTCGAGATGGATTACACCCAGAAGTAAAAAGGCAATTGGTCATGAGCGAAGTACCAGCCACCTTATCTGGTGGACTATACCATCGCGGCCATCAAAACAGATAGCCACCTATGCAACCTTGGAGTCATTAGTCGACGACCTGCAGCTAGCCCTGAAGCGCGCTTCCATGTCCACACGAAAGAACCGCTGTCAGCACCTTTGGGGGACCCAATGGACCTAGACACCACCCAGCGATTCAAGTTCGCACCAAGAACACCGAACCAGTTTTCCCGATGACCACAAACAGATGAACAGTACAATTGTGGAAAAAAGGGGCACTTCGCGAAGGAATGCCCCCAGCCCAAGAAAGTACCAGTTCCATGAAGAAGGCCATACCTGGCAGCGGAAGCCACATACGAAGAAGATACCATAAGCAATGAAGCAGAAGAAGAATCCGAACTGGCAGGAAATGACAGCCGTCAGGAACGGCCCTAAGCAACAGCCCCCCGAGGGAGAAACCCGTTGCAGAATCAGACCCACCCTACAGGATACGAACAACCAGGTACGACCGCGAAGAAATAATCATAATCAAAGTACAGATTATAGGAACAGATGGAAACGAACAAAACACCACAGCCCTAGTAGACAGTGGAGCATCCGAGAACTTCCTCGACAAAGCCTATGCCGAAGCCAGCAGAATTCCAAGGAAGCAAAAAGTGACACCAAGACGGGTTCTGACCGTGGATGGGAGTGAGGTCACCGGCGGGACGGTAACCATGACGCGCAAGTTCACCTCACAATCAATCATCACGAGGAAGACATCCAGCTACACTGCATCATGATCGGAAATGCACCGATCATCCTAGTACTCCCATGGCTCAAGCTCCATGACCCAGTGATAGGATGGAAGAATCATACTGTGAAATTCCACTCGGACCACTGTACTGAGAAATACTTACCTAGCTTACCGAAAGCTAACACAGTCCTGGAAGAAAAGGCCACAGAGCAATACCACAGAAAAACACCTGAAAATTGGGAGATTGGTGAAACAGACCCATGGGAAGTATGCCAGACTGTAATCAACAAAATCAAGGAAACCTCTAAGACCAACAAAAATCCAATTCCACTGGAATATCACGAATTTCTTGAAGTATTCAACGAAAAAGAGCTTACAGCAGCTCCGCTCCACCGCACCCAGGACCATCATATTCCACTAGAGAAGGGAAAAATGCCCCCGTATGAGCCCTTGTGACCCCTGAACGACGAGAAAATGAAGGCTCTCAAAGAATACCTAGATATCAACGAAAAACGAGGATGGATCTGCGCATCCACGTCCCTGGCTGGAGCGCCGATCCACTTTGTGAAAAAGAAGGACGGAGGACTATGCTTGTATGTGGATTACCGACAATTGAACGAAATCACGGTCAAGGACCGGACACCATTACCATTAATCGGAGAATCCCTTGATCAACTATCCAGCACCACCATCTACACCAAGCTTGACATCCGGGACGCCTATTACAACCTCAGGATTAAGGCCAGGGACGAGTGGAAAATAGTGTTCCGGACCCGATACGGACTGTATGAGTACTGTGTCATACTGTTCGGACTAAGCAACGTGCCAGCCTCGTTCCAACGATGGATGAACGAAATCCTGAGTGAATACCTTGACATCTTCTGTGTGGCATACCTGGACGATATCCTCTTATTCTCGCAGAATCTGGAAGACCACCGGGAACATGTCCGAAAGATATTAGAGCGAGTCAAGGAAACAGAGCTAACACTGAAAGCAATAGCACATCCTGCGGATTGACAGCCACGACAAACAGCACATCCTTCGGGTTGACAGCCACGACAAAGGGCACATCCTCTGGCTTGACAGCAATGACAAAGGAACTGGATACACTGCTGGTTCCCTCTCGTCGCCTGCGTATCATGGGAAGCAAGCAGACAGGGACTTGTGACGGTTTGGGGGTCCTTGTGCTTTGTGGTGATGGTAGAGTACACTCTCCCAGTTGTACTGCACATCTTCCGGGTTGACAGTGAGGACAAAGGGACTGGATATGCTGCTGGTTCTATTGTCGTCATCCGCTCATCATGGAATGCAAGCAGACACGACTTGTGATGTTTTGGGGGTTCTCGAGCTTTGTGGTGGCGGTGTAATACACTCTCCCGGTTGTACTGCACATCCTCTGGGTTGACAGCGATGACAAAGGGACTGGATATGCTGTGGTTCTATCATTGTCACCTGTATATCATGGGATGCAAGCAGATGGGACTTGTGACATTTCGGTGGTTCTCGAGCTTTGTGGTGGTGGTGCAATACACTCTCCCGGGTATACTGCACACTGCACATGGAAAAATATACATTGAACTTTTCATTTCATTTAGGTGGTGTTTGTGGTTGAATCGAACATCCTCCGTGTTGAAAGACAGGAAAGGTGTACACACAGCATATCCGCAATGGGGAAAGGGAAAAAAAAAGTCGCCAGCAGGACAGGATTCGAACCTGCACTTTCCTCACTACCCCAAGGTTACACTAACCAGTCATTACATGCTTTGTTATAAGGTGCTCTACCAACTACACCATCCAGACTGGCGATGAAAGCTGCTTGACTCAAAGCTATATATACTACATTAGGAAAAAAAAATTGCGTCCTGAGCATCCGGACGCACTAGACGCACTGGACCTTTCAGATGCCACCTGCTTAACTCGGATGCAGATCCCCACGGCACCGTGCGTCCGGACGCAGATCGCCACGGCATCTGCTTACCGGACGGAGCATGGCAGGGCATTTTCCTTCTGGACGCAGCTGTGTCAGGGCATTTTCCTTATGGACGTAGCCGTGTCAGGGCATTTCCCTACTGGACATGTCCGGACAACACGTGTCATGGCACCAGGTTTACGCTGGCTGTCAAGGCACGGAACATCGCAGCAAATACTCGGGTCACATTCCCAAACACGCAGCGGGTTCCAGGCATAGTGACTCAGTCCAGTTCTATTCTTTATATCTACGGTATGTACATCTATATATGCTACTACACACTTCGCATTTCCAGCAAAAGCACCCAGCGTCATACCCATCACCGCGATCATCACATGCAGTAATACTGTTTTGACGTGTGTAGCATTGCTCTATGTGTCGGAAACAAAGGAAAGTTGGCAAATACGACACGACGCGATGAGCACGACAACCCTGAGCAGGATGGCGATGAGGAATCCGGTGGCTAGGACAATAGCGAGTAGGACATGGCGAGTATGATGGCGAGCTTTGTGACATGGTTAGCGCAGCTCTCAGAGTGACAGAGACACAGGGAAGTTGTAGAAAACACAGTGACGAGTACGATGTCAATGAGGATGCCAGCGGCGAGGACGATAGCGAGTAGGACATGGCGACTATGAGAGCGAGTAAGAAGCGGTGAGGATGATACCCAGTAGGACGCAGCGAGTATGATGGCGAGGTTTGGGACATGGTTAGCACAGCTCTGAGAGTGACAGGAACAGCAGCGGGAACTGGTACAATACGATGTGACAAGTACAATATCGATGAGGAGGATGTCGATAAGTTTGATGGCAGTGAGGATGGTAGCAAGTATGATGGAAACGCGAAGAACGATGACGAGTATCTAGGGCGAGGTGAAAGGAGAAGAAAAACGGGGTCTATGTAGGAGTGATGAGCAAGCCAAACCTTGCGTAAGCACAAGTGTTAGTAATAGCTTGGCGCTTTGCATTGATATCATACTTGCCGCATCCTACTCCCTATCTTTCTTGCAGCCAGCAATATCATTGACATCGTACTCCTCACCTCGTATTGTACCACTTCCTGCCGCTATTCCTGTCACTCTGAGAGCTGTGCTAACCATGTCCCAAACGTCGCCGTCATACTCGCCGCGTCCTACTTGCTATCGTTGGTGCCGTGTCTTACTCACTCTCATAGTCGCCACGTCCTACTCGCTATCGTCCTCGCCGCCGGCCTCCTTATTGACATCATACTCATCACTGTGTTTTCTACAACTTCCCGGTGTCTCTGTCACTCTGAGAGCTGCACTAACCATGTCACAAAGCTTGCCATCATACTGGCCGTGTCCTACTCGCTATCGTACTCGCCACTGGCGTCCTCATTGCCATCCTCCTCATAGTCGTCATGCTCATCACGTCGTGTCGTATTTTCCAACTTTCCTTTGTTTCCGACACACCGAGCAATGCTACGCGCGTCCAAACAGCATTACTGCATGTGATAATCGTGGCGATGGGTGTGATGCTGGGTGCTTTTGCTGGAAACACGAAGTGTGTAGTAGCATATATAGATGTACATACTGTAGATATAAAGAATAGAACTGGACTGACTCACTATGTCTGGAACCTGCTGCGTGTTTGCGAATGCAACCTGAGTATTTGCTGCAACGTTCCGCGCCTTGACAGCCAGTGTGACTGTCATCAGGAAAAAAAATCTGCGTCCGGACGCACAGGCTGCATCCGGATACACCAGGCGCTCAGGACGCTCTGGACGCACCCTGGCAGGGCACATACCGCTCCCAACGGAAAACGCACAGGCAATGTGAATTCGGACGCAGCACGCCGTGGTTCCGTGCATTCAGACACAGTATGCCAGGGTGCCGTGCGTCCGGACGCAGCTCGCCACGGCATCGTGCATCCGGATGCAGTTGGCACGGCATCTGCTTATCGGATGGCGCATGTCAGGGCATTTTTTTTCTGGACGCTGCCCTGTCAGGGCATTTCCTTCTGGACAGAACATGTCAGGGTATTTTTCTTCTGGACGCAGCCGTGTCAGGGAATTTCCTACTGGACGCAGCCGTGTCAGGGCATTTTCCTTCTGGACGCAGCCATATCAGGGCATTGCCTACTGGACGCAGCCGTGACAGGGCAAATGGCATCCGGACGACACGTGTCATGGCACCACGGTCATGCTGGCTGTCAAGGCACGGAACATCGCAGCAAATACTCTCGTCACATTCGTAAACACGCAGTGGGTTCCAGGCATAGTGACTCAGTCCAGTTCTATTCTTTATATCTAATGTACATCTATATATGCTACTACCACACTTCGCGCGGAAACAAAGGAAAGTTGGCAAATACGATACGACCCGTAGAGCACGACGCGATGAGCACGACCTGATGAGCACGA
>Ga0307512_10007800_pt1 | contig 10529 bp, 13 predicted proteins | sample 14_EM_MG_FD_200267 | JGI IMG/M metagenome (GOLD analysis project Ga0307512, IMG submission 200267) | Populus trichocarpa ectomycorrhiza microbial communities from riparian zone in the Pacific Northwest, United States - 14_EM | ecosystem: Host-associated > Plants > Roots > Unclassified | place... | reverse complement strand
CGAATTCACGCGTACGCGTAGAATGCTGCCGAATCGACTGAGCGACGAGCGACGAGTGGCGAGACAATAACTAAGACACGACTGGAGGTCGCGACAAGAGAACACGGCAGGAAGACACGACAAGAGGAGGGCAAGGCATGACACAGAAAGGTGACGGCAACCGTGGAACTGCCGGGCGAAAGAGACACGGTGTCGGGTCAAGAGGAAAAGAGGGAAAGAAGAAGAGAAGAAGCTGACTCCGGATATCTGTCGCTCAGCGCTAACCGAAATTACTCATCAGCCCGTATCTTTTTCACTTACTTTGTAACGACATAGTAGCATCGCTTTTTCATATCACTCGATGACTGATACCGGGCCTCCCATCGAGTCGCAATCAGTGGATAGGAGTGGACGTGGTCAAAGAAGAGGGTCAGAGGGAGGAAGTACCAGATGCCGAAAACGATGCACCAGAACAACAGGGTGGCACGAGGACCGAAGAGGCTGGCAGGAAGGTACCACCAGCTCAAGACCGGGCATTGCCGCACAGGGCAATACCTGAAGTGGACGAAGAGCTCGAACACGGCGGAGTGTGGGTAGTGCCGGTACAAGACGCAGACGAGGGAACACCTGTTCAAGAACTGCGACAGGTGGAGGCCGCAACAGAAGATAATGTGGGCGGAGATACGGAAAAAGACAGGAAGAGGAAAGAACCGGTTCACAATCAGGGAAATGTTTGCGGACGAACGGTGCACTGGAGCGGTTCTGGACTTCTTGAGGACGACGAGGGTGGGGGCGAGGGTGGGGCCGCGGGAGCTGCCACCAGAACAAATGGAGGAGGAGGAGGGGGGTGATATACGGTCTCCTTAGGCGCGGTCATTTCTTTTGTCACTCTTTCTCTCTCTTTCTCTCCCTCTCTTTCTCTCTCTTCTCTCTTTCGCGGGACAGGCCGGGCGGGGGCAGGGGGAGTCGCCGCGAGCCGCTGGCGGACTGCTCGAGGGCGCAGTGGACGGTGAACGGGAAAAGGACTGTATATAATATCGTCATGATCCAGTAGGGTCGCATACGATTAATGAAGCATCATCATCACCATCAGTGAATAGGACTGCCGGCTTTTTGGGGCCAGCATTCCGCTTGACTACTAAGTGCCGTCCGTCCGTCTTGGGCCACAAGCAGGACTAGATACTCGATTTAGGATCAACGCCGTCCATGACATACGGAGCGAGAATGGCATACCGCCTCGTACATATATTTGGTATGCAGGAAGCAAGGCGAACAGTCAGGACAGACAAACAACACCCGTGCCGCAGAGCGACTGAGCGGCTTTCGATGTTTTACCACTCGCTGTTGTTTGAGATAACCAAGTAAAGTCTTCTGCATGCAACTGAAAGGATGTGACGAATGGAATGTAGAGAGGGGGCCGTAGCCTCGAGACATAGATGTTTTCTCTATCTCTCCGTTTACCGCATGCAGCCTCTCTAGACCGGCAATATACACACACCGTTTTCCCGTCCACCGTCTAACCAGCCTCGAACTGTCCACAGCAGCCCATGGTAGCTCCCACTCTTGCCCTACACTCGACGCCTGGGCCCCGAATGTAACTGGTAACCGCACCATGGATATGGCCAGGGAAAGGACAAAGGGAACCGTCCCCTTACTGCTCTCTGGAGGGCTCCAGGAAGGAGGGCGTGGGGAAGAACTATAAGCGTTTCTCAGCCTCGGCCCCAAGCTCCACAGCCTCCACCCTCCTCTCCTCGTCATACGTCGCCGTCGGGGTGGGTGACCACTCCCGGTATTGCACACCTCCTCTTGCGCTTTCTCCCGCGTGCCGACGCCTCGGTGCTTGGGGCGATTGCTCTGATTGTGTGCCATCCGCTTTCTTTTATCCTCGTCCCCCCCTCACGCACTCCGTTTTGTTCGGGTTCGTACGATTCAGTCATTCCAGATATCGCTATTGACAAGAAAAAATGAACAGTCAAGAAAAAAAAAAGCCGCAGAAAGCTGTCAACCTTCACTCCCCTGGTCTCCAAACAGACCAATGCACCGGCAGATGCTAGCCACCCCCCCATTAACCCACCTGCATCCCCTCATCGAGACACTGACTACGAACCATGTGGCCAGGCAAAGTTGGCCGCCGGATGGCCAGCACCCGAACCCATACCCCTCTCATCAACACTGGGGCTCCCCAAGTGCCTTTAGTCCAGCTACCCGCCATCCGCTTTTCCTTCGGCCACCATGAGATGTGCTCATACAACCCCCCACCCCCCACTCTCTCCTCCGCGCCTGCCCCCCACAATTCTTCTAGGACAAGTCCAGCTGGTGCTCCATATTGGTCGATCTTTCCCTCCCTGGTCTACCTCCGGTGGCCTGATGCCTACTAGCAAGAGGACTAGTCGAGTCGGGCTTTACGGTCGTCTCGTCCGACAGGCACCCCTCTCTCCTCTCTCGAATGGAGTCCACTAACACAGCGTCAACTGTTAGCTATCACGGAAAAGGTGTTAAGGTTGGCGTGTAAGACCACTCACCAAGCTCGTGGTCTGTATCAACGGCTTTAACCGTAATTCCGGCTTCCGTAAGCTCCACCACTTTATTCCAGTTATCTGTTCCATGTGGAACACCGACTACACCATGACCGCCATCGTTTTCGGCATTGATCACGAACACGCCTTGCAGCTGTTCGACCGCCCGCCACGCCTTCCCCAAGAACTTTTCCACCTTACAGCTGAAGTAAAGCGAGAATATCGTGGCCACCACGATCATGTGAAAGCTGACGATGCCACATCCAATGAAGAACCCCAGTTTCTGTTTCGGCACCAGAGCCTTCTTGGTGCCCTGCATCGTTCGGCTTGCGTTGCGGAAGCCGGCCCCGTCGCTCGATTGCGTCTCGACATAAACCTCTTCCGGGATGTCGAGCTGGTCATAAAATTCCTTCGAGGTGAGCGTCCCGAACATTGAATGGAGTGCCCACGACACGGAATTGTTCTCCCACGTTTCGTGGAACAACATCCAGTATACCTCACTCAGCTCTTCTACCAACATAATCGAGTTGTTGTAGTCGCTCTGGACGGCCGAGATTGACCGATTCAAGTACAAGAGGTAATCGTTGGAGCCACCACGGATGTTCCGGATGACCGGGGTGAAAGGTTTAACTTCGTCTATCGTATAGTTTCGGAGGTCCATAACGCCGCGGTGGGCGAGATCCCGACTTTCCGAGAGCTGTCTTCGCAATGCCGCCGTGTAAGACGCGTTGAGTGCGTGAGGGTTCCCTAAGGCCGGCTCATCAGCTCTCCAGCTGGACGCAATTTCGATGGTTGCCAAGGAGTGCTGGTTGGCGACAGCACACAACGTCATCCGAGTGGTGTAATTCCGACCTTCGCCGCCCTCGCCGGCACTCCAGTTGGCCGTGTTGGATATCCACCCGGTGCCGTCGAACTCATAGGTATCCTTGTTGTACAATCTGCGGGCCAAATCCAGGTCCGGTGGCTGTCGACGCTCCTGGAATTCGTCTTGCTTCCACACGAGGGACGTGTCCTCATCGATGATCAAAAACCATGTGGTGTTGGATGACAAAATGCAAGGAGTAGGGAAGCCAGGACAGCTGTTTATTACCGGGGATTTCACGGGACAGAGCATGAAGCCCTGATAGCCACCGAGCGTGCAGTTGAAATCGACGACGAAATCGGAGGGTGGCTGTGCGCCATTCCACCTGAAAGACCCTTCTGTTTTCGCCTGGCTCGTGGACTTATAGAGAAACTCCGAACTCAGTCGTCCAGTGATCCGATCTGGCTCGGTGTAGATGAGCTCGTCGATGTCGGGTGAAACGCAAAGGACGTGTCCCTCTGCCACAGCGCCACCTCCGTGATAATACACAATATCTTGCCGTTCGACGTCGCTCCTCAGCTCTGGAAACGCCCTCAAAGTGACGCCTGTGTCATTAAGGCGCCGTCCGGTGGAATCCGAAATAGAAAAAGGTTCACCTAACCGCTCCTCCCCGAATCGGCTGAATGAAACCGGGCGGCCTCTGAGCGGCTTGGAGCTGACAAAAGCAGGTCGTTCAACAGGCCGAAGATATTGCGTCGTGAATTGGGGTCCAAGAACGTAATCGTGTTGGAGATCGATCAGAAGAATCGCCGTCAGAGTCTCGGAAGTAAGCATGGCGAGTGCCAGCATTGCAACCAAGCTGAGGATGCCGAAGTTTTTGCTGACTTTTGCGCCTCGAAAAACCGAAGGAGCCATGGACCAGGGGGAAGTAGCGGCGAACCGATGGATGGACATCTTTGCGGCATCGCATAGAAGTACGCAGCCCTTCTCAAATGCCAAAGTTGGCAGCATCAGGCAGCAGATTCCCAGTTGGATCGTCGTACACGTTCGCAGAATTGTACAACAGACGGCTATCACCGACTTGGCCCAGTTGTGGTACACGATTCTCGACCGAAGGCTGGTGGGGTCGTCTTGTTTGGTCCATAGCCAGAGGGAAACCAAGGCGCCCATAATCAGAAGGATACCGACGGTGCTTCCTATCAAGAGCACTGTCTGCAGAATGCCGAGTTGTTGACGAACCCTCCGCCAAAGAGAAAGCCTGTCTGCAATGCATTTGTCAGCACCTTCTAACTTTTAGCCCCGGGGGCCAAGTTCCGTACCTTGAGTAGACATGGCGCGAGCACGGATCTTGGGGCTTGATAGCACGGAACCGGGCACGTCCGCCGAAGTGCGTGTTTGGAAGTGGTGGCAGGACGCTTGTATGGGATGAATGTAACGGTAGTAGGCGAGCGGTAAAACGCTCGAGTATTGGGGGCTGGCGGCGAGGCGTATACAAAACTGGGCGTCACCGTCGGCGGCAAAGGTTTACGCCGCGGGTGGGTGCAGGTAGACAGAGGCTCTCGATGGCGGCAGACGATTGCAGAGCGGCGGGGAGAGACAATATAAACGAGAGCAGCAATTGGTATGTCGATTTCAGTTCTGATCGGGATGCAAAAATCGGTGCCTGATATAGTGCGCTGGCAGGAAGCGGGGCGAATCCCCAGCAATGCTTGGACGGCAAGTGAGGGACGAAGTCCCTGTCCGTTTACCGATACTCGGAATTTCTCCTTACGCCTGACTGCTTGTGCTGGGGTGGCGGCAAGGAATGATTTACGCGTTTGGAGCCGAGTTGATCGAAGCCCAGGATAGGTGAGGTATGACAGGTCGCAGGGTCGGTGGAAACATGGGTGGCCTGTCTCACTCGGAATCCGGGTGCATCCACGTATATAATTGGACAAAATAGCACAGATGAATGACCGAAAGAACTGCCGCACAACCTCACCTCACTACACAGCTGCTGTGCTGCTAAAAGCACAGCAGGAATTTTCCTGGGTTTAATCCTACTCGCATTCAGCCTCTCTAGACGGTGGCGGCGTACATTTTGGCCGGTTCCCGTCCGCTGTCCGAGCGAGGGCGGCACGTTGCAAGCTCCCCTTTGCCCTTCGCCCGGGCCAATCCCAAGAAGATATCATGCGCGCAAAGGAGACCAGAAAGGAAGAGAGTCCGAACAAAAGAAAGCGAGACCCGTCCGCTAGTCCTCGTCTGCGGATGCTATGAAGGACGGCGTGGGTAGTAACAGCGGAAGTTCCGCCCCGGCGCCCAGCACATCCGCGGCACCCAACTTCTCCGCTTCTGCCTTCCTCTCCTCTTACCGCTCTCTGCGCTCCCTGCGCTCACATTCTGGCGCCTCGCTCCCCCACGTCGTTCTCGGCCCGGACCGGTCTTCCCGCGTCCGTAGTGGAGGGGAAGTCTGGTACTGCCTGGCTGCATCTCCCGTCGGGCAGGGAGGTCCCGGGTCTTGAACCTGATCTTCACCCTCTCTCTTTCTTCCCGCACCCCTGCCCACCGGATCATCTGCTGGGCCTTCTACTCGGGGCACGCCTTGAAAAGGTGGTCCCGTGTCTGCGTCCCGCACTTGCACCAACAGCACTGAGCGGTAGGGCGGTTCCTCGTCCACAGGAGATACTGCCCGTAAGAGTGTGTCCTGTCTTTAGCTGGCAGAACCCCGAAAAAGCACAGCCGGAGAGACACGGACAATGGGTTACCGGGACGGATTGGGTAATAGGGCCGTGTCAGGTGTTAGTGGGACTGGAGTAGACTCAGAATGGAATCCCGGCTCAGAGAAGCGCTCTGAGATGACGGCGCGGAAAACGAGAAAACGGCTGGGCCGGGAGGCGAAATGTAGGAACGCGCTCTAGCCGATCCCGACGCTCTGCTGGTGCGGGCATCGCATGGGTTCGGCAGCCCCTCCGGGAACTACTACAACTGGCACCCCAGCAACGGACAAGGGTCCTACTTATTTGAGGCAAGCCAACAGGCGAGCGATTCTGTAGCCCAGGACTATGGTCGCACATTGACATCGCGGATTAGCGTAAATTATAGAATGTATGTATATATACACAGGCGCTGATTGGATGGCGGCGTCGACATATAGGGGAGTCCTCAAAGTGGGCTGGGTGACTAGGCAAGCTGGAAAATGGATCGTGCAGAGCAGCTAATAGGAGTGCCTGGTTTCGGAGTCAGATTTGTACATATCCCTTTAATTCCCAGGCTAGAAGCTGGGCTAGGTGATGTGTGCATATCTAGACGTACACCCTAGGCTAGTAGAAACCATCCCTACCGCTGACGGGGTCGCTACCTGTTACGGGGGCACTATAGGTTTTCCTGCTAGTGCAAGTTTTCAAGTTCGCCTTTTCGCGAGCTGCTAGCGAGAAAGTTTTAGCGTGAGCTAGAAATTTAGAACCAACCAGAATGATACTTTTTTTTATCCAGATTGTTAGCCAGCCGGTCATCTCAGCCCACATTAGAACCCCTATGCCACCGTCTCTCTTATCCGTCTCCTAGAAATGCCCTCCTGTTGCCGAATTGTGCACGCCCGCGCCCCCACTGCATAGTTTTATGTGGGTGTTTAGAACTTCTCATCCTCACGAACAAGGCAAACCCAACTGGTAACCCTGGATAGTTGCAGTTGTGGTGAATCTGCTGAACCTCCCTATGGCTTTCGCCTCTCGTGGATGAACGGCGATTATGGGTGCCTGTTTATCCATGATAGCCAAGATTGCAGCGGCGCCCTGGCCTCAGAAGAAGACGCTAATGATGGCGATTTCTTTTGTTTTTTCATCTGTGACCTGTCATTCCTTGGTGTGCTACATATTCGTGCGGCAGTGCTGGACTGACGGCATCGGAGCCACACCGAGCCACCCCGCGGACTGATCGAGGTCGAGGAATGGACAGTGGACGGGGACCTGCGTTTGATTTCGGCATGACCGATACAAGACGCACACAATCAATAATTAAACGACAAAATAAATATCGATGGTGATGAATTCAATGCAGATACCGGATCACTTCATAAGTATTGGAGGAGGCTGAAGCTTGACGCGAGCAGGGGATTCAGCCTCACTGCGAATTAGTCTGGCTTTATCCAGTTTTTTTGTTGCATAGACGTGCATTGCATATTCTGCAGGCCAAGCGATCGGCAACGGAGGCTCTGCGGGAGCGGGGATTCGGCAGGATAGATACATACCTGATAGATAGCCGATTTGTGCGCGAAGAAAACTATGGAAAATCCAACTAGTAGTGATCATTGTCCCGCTCCCCCTCCCTAGAATGAGTCTCTCTGTTCAGAATTATTCGTATGTGCGATTCCCATTCTCCCCTCTCTACTTATCATCCACTTGCGGATGACGGGTATTCTTCTCTCCACTCGCCAACAATGGACGCTGCGAACCCATGTTATATTCTCACCGAGCCTCAACCCACAGACGACTTCCACTCGTGCTGGGTGGTGTCGCCCTTTGTTAGGATATCGAAAAGGAGGTGAGCACGACTTTCAGTAACATCGCAGCACTCTGCACGCGCTTCTAGGTAACCGGGGTATGTGTTGGGATATCTACCCATGTCCTTGTGACTCTCATCCAATCATCGGCTTTGGTTACATCATGATTTCACGAGCCCCAGAATCTATGTATGTATCACGCCGTTGACCAGGGCCCTGGTCTGCGCCTTAGGTACATATGTACTAGTACAGTACATATCCGAGTTATCATTACCGTAGCGAAATGATCGACATAGAACACGGGGGTTGCAGAGCCTCCCTCCTACACCACCCAACGCCTCTGCCATGAACGATTCAACCGGAAAGAGGGTCAGTCAAAATGTTGGACGTCCGGAGCTGGTCCGGTGATGGCCTCAGGAGACGACGTCCGAGACTGTCTCGGAGGATGGTCGCTCGTCGTATCGAGCCCCTGAAAACTTGGTATACCGCGTTAGCTACTCGTAACTCGTGCGCAGTCGCGTCCACCTGATATCTGCATACTCTAGGTAGCTCGGCTCGCGGTCTGGGTGACTAATGCTGGAAATGCTTCTCGCTGCTCAGACACGGCACACCGAAGCATTAGGTTGGGCGGCTAATGTTTTGAGAGCGCCCGATTAGGAATAGCGCTGTGCACGAGCGGAGTGAGATGGAGTGTCGTTCGGTGTTTCTTCTTGTCCTTGTCCTTTACTTCTTGGTACAACAATCGATAGAGACGGTAATCGGCCCGCTCTTGCTACGCCTTTGCTCTGCCCGTGACCGACTATTCCATCAAGAATCATCTCTACCTCTCTCAATAATCACACCTTCCCAAGTCACTACAAGTCTCCAATTACACGGTGCTAATCTTGTGTCTGTTGTGAGCCGACCACCTCGGCGCTCGTGACCAAATTCTCTACCGCAAACCCCACGGTCGCCCATTATCTTTTAACATTCAACACCACTAGATTTTCATGAGCAAGCTAACCCCAATTGTACCCCTGGATTAATCAAGGTGCGGGGCACGGAATCTGCAGAACCTCCCTACATATTCTTTGTTCTTTGTAAGTACTTTGGTTCATTCTATATCTTTGCTGTACGTAGGCCGGCAGATGGCGGAGGGCAGGCTTTTTTTTGGTTTATTCATACTCGCATACAGCATCTAGACTATGGCGGCGGCGGCGGCGGCGGAGGGCAGGCATAGGGGGAGATACATGCAATGAGCTTCCTACGTGTGCTGCGGATGGAAATGACCCGTCTGGACACTAGTCCAACTGGCGACTACTAAGCACGCGCATCCATCTCGTCCTGAGTTTTGGCTGGACTATGTATGTAAGTATGTATGTAAGTACATACATTGAAGTTGTTACAGTGCCGGTATTGATAAGGTATGCGCAAAAAATTACCCCCTTTGGTACAGTGTGCCCGCACACGCTAAAATAAAATACTTACTCATTGCCAAGCAGTAATTATGAAGTGGGTGAGGCTGGAGCTGAGGCTCCGAAAAAGAAAAAACTTCATCGGCATCGGTTTGTTCAACCACGCCTCCCGAGACCCGCCGCCGGCCGTCTGCCCCCCTCCCGAGACCCGCCGACCGCCAACCAATCCACCCAGCTACTATATCTCGTTCTCCATCCCCACTTTTACCAGCGATCAAATCTCTGTGTGTCGGTCAACAATTTGAGAACTTCTCCGCCTTCAAGACCGCAATACGGATGTGGGCAGCCTCCGACCCTCGGAAATTCACTTATTGCTTAAAAAAATCCGACGGGTACGCACCAACGTTGTTTGTGTCCAAGCCGAGAAGGGGTATCCTTTCAAGGTGAATGCGACGTTTTCCGCGGTGCAGGAATGCGGGACTGTGAACTGTGATCGTCGTCGAAGGCGATCATACATGCGCAGGCACAGCACCGATTCAGAGGAGCATTGCTTCTATTCAAGCATGGCTGTAGGGAATTCTACCATGTACCATCACGATTTCTAAAGCGGCGAAACCGAGCGTCATAACGGCGCTGTTGTGCATAAACACGGAGTCGTAATCGGTTACAAAGCGGCGAAAAAGGCGAAAAAGCTCGCTCTCGGTGATTATCTCCAGTACCAAGCAACCCAATTTGCGAAACCGCCTGCACACATCCGAGAAGTTCGTGCTGCAGGTGCCAACGCCACGGCGATCTTGACTCTGCAGGACGAGAGAGGTGTGCAGAGATTCCGTCGGCTTTTTCTTTGCCGCAGCGCAAGCACTGAGGCATTCAATCATTGTCGTCCTCTCCTTTGCGTTGATGGTATTTTTACAAAGGAAATTTTACGTTTGACGGACCTCCTGTCAGTGTCATTCGACGCCGGCAACCACGCTGTGGTGGTTGCGTGGGGTGTTGTGGAAGAAGGATCAGGATTATCCTGGCGGTGGTTTCTCTCCCATCGTCATACAGCTATACAGAATATCAACAACCCACTCACCACGATGATAAGTGACCGAGATAAGCGCCTACTCAAAACTGATAACGAAATTCCACTCGCCAACCGTGCCTTGTGTGTCGGACGCATTTCCCGCAACTTCCAGAACACCTATGGTCGTCCCTCCTGGTTGGTGTTCGATCAACAGATCAGACAAGCCCTGACACAGCAGAAGGTACAGGCAGGCTTTGCCGCCCTTCGCGATACCTCTCCAAACCGCGCGTAATATCTCAACGGTCCCGGCCCCCCGCCCTCCACCTCAGCGAAACCCCCGAGACTATAACCT
>Ga0307512_10007799_pt1 | contig 10529 bp, 7 predicted proteins | sample 14_EM_MG_FD_200267 | JGI IMG/M metagenome (GOLD analysis project Ga0307512, IMG submission 200267) | Populus trichocarpa ectomycorrhiza microbial communities from riparian zone in the Pacific Northwest, United States - 14_EM | ecosystem: Host-associated > Plants > Roots > Unclassified | place... | reverse complement strand
AATGGCGAAACTTCGGGATCGCTTATTGATTTCTTTATTACTAAAGCTGTTATGGCTGATAGATTAGAGATTTCAACAGATTTGGCAACTACTTCGGATCATGCGATTGTGTGTGCCCAGTTAAGATGGGACAAAGGAGGGGGAGTCAAAGTGTCGCGAAAGGTTACAGGATGGGATATTGATGGGCTCAAGTCTAAGGAGGAGGAAGAAAAATATAAAAAAGCACAAAAAGAGTGGGAGGATAAGAGCTCAAAGAGACCTGTTTTGGACGAAAAGAGCAGTGAAGAGGATTTACAGAAGGAAGCTGAGTGGATACAGCGGAATTTTGTTAATCATCTTAAGAGGTGCTGCAAAAAAGTTAAGGTTTGTGCGAGATCTAAGAGGTGGTGGACGGTGGAGATCGCGGAAAACCGAAAAATTTTGGGATCGATAAAGAGAGCTAGAAAGAAAGGGGAAGCGTCGCAGCAACAAGTTAAGAGGCAGCGAAGTAACCTGAGAAGAATGATTCGACAATCAAAAACGGAGATGTGGAGGAAGTTTCTAACTTCAGCTACAAGAGACCAAGTCTGGCAGGCGTTGAGATATACGAAACCAGGCGGACAACAAACGACAAAGACTTTGAAATCCAGGACCGGAGAGGTGGCGGAGTCCTGGGAGGATAAGGCAGAGTTGATAAAGGAAGAAGCATTTCCGAAACCTTTGAAGAGTGTGGAGAGAAAGGCCCAAGAGGAGGGAGGAGAAATGTGGAAAAAGATTGCTGATGAAGACATCCGAGAGGCTCTGTTTAATCAGTCAGTACAAAAGGCACCTAGTCCGGATAGATTGGGTTTTAAGGCGATACGATTGTTATGGGATTGGGATTCCCAGAGAATAATTAATATCGTTAAAGTGTCATTTAGGTTAGGAATACACCCGCGAGTTTGGAAGGAAGCAAGGGGGGTGGTTATACCAAAGCCGAATAAGCCAGATTACGGAGTCGCCAAAGCATACAGGGTGATAACGTTGTTAAATTGTCTGGGAAAAGTGGTTGAGAAGGTGGCAGCCAACACAATAGCAGAGGAGTGTGAGCGAAGGAGGTTACTTCATGATGGACAGTTTGGATGCAGAAAGAGAAGGTCAGCAATAGACGCGGTTGGAAGGTTGATGAAAAAAGTTGAAGAGGCGTGGGGAAGGGGGAATACCGCGGCTGTGTTGTTAATGGATGTTAAGGGAGCCTTTCCACATGTGGCAAAGGGGAACTTGATAAAAAGAATGGAAGAAATGGGGTTTGAAGCCGACCTGATTAGGTGGGTAGAAAGCTTCATGGAAGACAGAAAAGTGATTATGTCGATGGACGGGAAGGAGGGAGATAGTATGGATGTGGACACGGGAGTTCCGCAGGGGTCGCCAGTATCGCCAGTACTTTTCGTTATATATCTTTCGGGGTTGTTCGGCCAAGTTGAGGAAAAAGAAGAAGAGTGTGGAAGCGAGGGTATATCTTTTGTTGATGATGTGGCATGGGTGGTGGAAGGTGAGGATGTGGGGGAATGCACACAACGATTAGAGAGATGCGCTGCAGAAACGACAATTTGGGCAAAGAAGAATGCCTGTCAGTTGGACATCGAAAAAACGGAAGCATTGTTGTTCACAAGACGAAGAAAGAATAAGGAGCCAAAGATGAACGCCCAGGTGAGGGTGGGAAATCATGAGGTTTCATACAATAAAGAAGCGACAAGATGGTTGGGGGTATGGTTGGACGATATGCTTACCCTGAATGATCATACGAAAAAGACCTTAGCGAAAGCAAGGAGGGCGCAAAATAGAGTGAGATCTTTGATGACGAAGAAAGGATTAAGCTCGGAAGGGTGCAAACGAATTCAAGTTGCGGCAGTTCAGGCAGTGGCGTTGTACGGGGCTGAATTGTGGTGGCATGGACAAGAAAATCGGGCTCAGGAAATTCAAAGGTTGTTGAATGAACAGGGCAGAAGGGTAACCGGATGCTTCATAACGACACCTCAAGGAGCTTTGATGAATGATGCGGGTTTACGACCGGCAAAGGCTCTTCTTAATAACTGGGTACGACGGTATAAGTTGAGACAGATGATGATGCCCGATGCTCAAGGCGGAGGGAGAATGTTAGAAGTACGGAGGAATGTTTTACAGAGGGTGGAGGGGATTGATGAGTTGATCCCGGAGGATAAACCTTTCGAAAGGAGGAGTTACGAGAGGACGACATTATCGACGGAAACAAGACGCCTTAAAGGCGAAGTGATAATTCAGGATGAAAAACAAGCGTTGAAAGAGGCGAAGGCGGAAAGGGAGGGACTTGTTTTTTGGACTGATGGAGCGAGAAAGGAAGATGAGTGGGTCGGATGTGCAGTGGTATGGGAAGAAGGGGGAAGGTGGAATAAGAGGAGGACACATTTAGGCCAACAGAAAGAAGCGTTGGATGCGGAAATGTATGCGATGTCGGAAGCAGTGAAGATTGCGGATGAGATGGCAGAAAGAAAGGAGGTTATCAGGGTTACGGTTTTTACGGACTCCCAGGCAACTTTAAGAGGAATACAATCGGACAAGCCAGGACCAGGACAGGTACTAGTGCTACGAACGATGAACTGGACCGACGCGTTAGCCAGGAAAAATATCCAGGTGGAGTACCGGTGGGTACCTGCTCATAAGGGGATAGAAGGCAACGAAGAAGCGGATCAACAAGCAACAAAGCCGGCGTATAAGCATTGCAGAAGTTATACCGAAACGCAAAATCCGCTACCATTTCTAGATTATGTTTCTTTCTCTCATATTAGTCGAAGGTTGACTGAGACGAAATGGGAAGAAAGTCAAGAAGAGATAAAGAAGTTGGGGAAGAAGTCAAAGCACAGTTATCGGTATGATTTGGTGAAGAGGGGAGGTAACAGTGCGGTGATGGAAGCCAAAAAGACGATTGCGGCGAGGTTTTATCAGCTTAAATCAGGACATGCACTGATTGCAAAATACCTATTGCGGATCGGAAAAAGAAGTGATATGAAATGTTGGTGGTGTGGGCATGAATATCAGACAAGAGACCACCTTTTTAAGTGGTGCAAAAGATGGAAACAAGAACAAAAAAGGCTTTGGGTTGATGGGCAAGAGGGGGAGGATGGGTATGAAGGTGTTGAAAAGGTTTTGAAAAAGCCGAAGATTTCATTGCCAATGTCTCTCGTTTTTGCAGAAGAAAAATGTTCGCAGGCTCTGATGGATTTTTTATCTTGTACAGATGTTGGCAGAATTAGCGGAGTGGTGGAGGAGGCGGTTAACTCAGATCACGAGGAGTTGAGTGATGGGGGGGTGTAAAAAGTTGATGTTGTTTTTTGGCGGTTTCTTTTGTTTTTTGGGGAAGAGGACTCGCGACTTAGCTTTTGTTTCTTTATGTTACGGAAGAAGCGGGGAGGAAATATGTACGGGATATGCCATGGCCGCCAGCGGCCGAATGCAATATGATTACAAACAAACAAACAAACCGTCCACAACCACCACCCAGACATCAATACGAACCGCCACCGCCCATCGAAGGGCACAAATATGCACCTTCTGCTCATTTTGGCCGCTACCATGCGCTCGCCTCCATCTCCGCCGAACCAGCGCCCACACACTTTGCACCTTCATCACGACCTCACCACTCTTCCAAGCCGCCGCGCCCCCGCCATCCCCCTACAACCCGCACCTACACTCCTTCCCCGCACTCTCCACCGCCGTCACCTCGTACCTTCTCGCACCCTCAGAAGAGCCCCTCGACCAAGCCTCCGTCCTCGCCGCCCTCACCGCCTTCAAAGTGCACGCCCAACTGCGAATGAAAAGCAGCCTTCCCCTCCCCACCTCCTCTACCACCTCCGCCTCCACCCTCCCCCTCCAACCAGCGCATAAGCTCCACGCTAAACCCTACCTCGCACAGAAACGCGAATTCAACGACCTCAGTGAGCTTACCTTCACACTCCTCAGTGACCCATGCGTATTCATAACCCCGGTCATCCTTGCTGCTTTGTGTCACTGCAATGCTTGACCCGCGACCCCACACCCATCCCCGCCGTGTTCATGCTCTACGCTACGAAGCCGATGATTCCTGCCTCTGGCAGCGGAAGGATAACGATGTCGAATCCGGATTAGGCAAAGTATGCGATCCCGCCTGCGGGTGGCAGGATACGGTTGATCATGATCTGGCTACGAAGTATGCTTATGCTGGGCTGACGGCGTATACAGGGCTCACGGCAGGGGGTGGGGTTGCTTGTGGTGGGAGCAAAGAATGATCAGATGGTTAGGGTGACGTAGGTGAGGGGTACGCCACTGCGGGACAGGTGGGTTAGGGAGGAGGGGCGGGCGGGCGGCATTGGATGCGGTTGCTATGGCGTGGGGGTTTGAGGAGTCGAGTTGACGGGGGTTTGAGGAAGTAGAGGACTGAGAGTTACGGGAGGTTGTGGGGAGGAAGGGGATGGTGTTGGATGATCCTGCGCTGTTGGATGGGATGGAGTGGATGGATGTGTCATAGTCATAGATGTGAGATGTAACTCGAGTATGTACATATAAAAGTGGCTTGCTTTAGAGTAGAGTAAACATTTTTAGGTATTAGACGGTACCCATAGAAATACAAGCGTAATCTAACCCCCCTCACCACCACCCTATCCGCTTCTACTCTTCAATCTCCGCTTATACTCCTCCATCAATTTCATCAACCCTCACCCACCCGCCACGCCCCAAGTCAACCCACTCAAATGCGCAACATGATTCAGCACCGTCCACCCCATCACAATCCCAACCACCTCCACACAAGCCATAAACCCGACCACCACCTTCGCCTTCAATGCTACAAATAGGAGTGTAAATAGGGTGGGGCGGAAGAGTGTCTACGATGTTAGTGGGCCCCAGGGAGGGGGTATCGAGGACATCACCGGTGGCGCGCCGAGGTCATTAAGTTGGCCGGCGGCCCAGATGCGTTCGCGGAGGGAGGGTTGGGAGGGAGAGCGGGGTTTCTTTGGTGTTGCCGGGGGTAGTGAGGGATTTTTGCTTGGGGGCTTTTTGGATAGGGCGCTGAAGGGGCGGGCATTGTGTTTGAGGAAGGCGGTGAGTTTTGGTTGTGGGAGGGAATGGAGGAGTGGGCGGTGGCTGGCAGTTGTGAGAGTACGGAATGTGGTTCAGGAGAGGAGGCGTCCGGCTGTGAGGGGCATGGCGCCTTGGGGGACGGTGGTGGTAGTAGGGTGAGCTGTCGAGGTGCGTTGTGGTCGGCCGCCTCAATTTCTTAGCGCAACCGCGGTGCGTCTGCAGACAGACTATAAAATTACAAACTTCGATTCATGTTCTTAGAATGTGTGCAATAAGCTGTTACACACGAGAATCCCCGCAACACTTATCAGTTTCCAACCTCAAAATATACTATTTCCTGACTTTTGAACGCTGATAAATACAGAACTTCTAGGTATCGATCAGCAGGACTCAAATACGAAGGATAAGCCGGTCTCTTTCTCTACTAACCGACTGGAACCGACTGGATTCTAATACCAATAGTTTTGAACTCACTGCCACGGTCAGTAGATCCACATACTTCACCGTTGCAATAAAGAACTTCCTCGGCGGCATTGTACTCAGCTTCTAAGTGAGCAGGCTCAGCATCGTATAGAGTCAATTCGGCAAGGACGAAGTCTAAGTGAACTCAGTCTGGTTTGTTTATGGTACCATCATTGTGGCGATGCCGGTCTACACGCAGACAAGTGAAGAAAGTGAGCGAACCCGCACTAGTTTCACATTGCGCAACACATTCCCAAGCTCCCACTCCACACAGTCATGCCTATGGGTCCTGATGGCAGGAGAAGGGAGTCAACACACGAAGAACCCATTTATGTTATTCAGCTAAAGTCTGTAGGTTATTCCTTTCACAAAATGCAACAGAAAACTAGGGTGGGCAAAACTGCCATTCATCGCATTGTCAATGACTAGAACACAATCATCAATGTATGGTCTATGTGGAAAGTGCACTTCAGAAAAGTAATGCTAGACCCTAAATAACAACCTCATGCACATGAGAAAGTTATTGTTGTCACACAACGGTTGTGGGAGGAGTAGCTGGGACGGTGTATTTACTGGCAGATAGATGGCATGCCTAAGAGGGTCTGTTCCCTGCTTGACAACAATGGTGGTCCTACATGATGGTAGAGGATCTTATATATGTATACTACTTGTTATTTCATTCTTAATCAAATTGACCTGTGTTGTGTTGAGGAATGGACTTTCAAACGTTGCCCGTGAGTCGCGAAAATGCCAAGCGTTCGCTCACTTTCTTCACTTGTCCGGTAGTTTGCTGTACGGGTTATTTAATGACTGGTCGTTTATCCTGCTGCGGTTCCGTGCACGGATGAGACGGAGAAGAGAAGAGAATGTTGGATATCTCCGAGATCCATCGTCCACGGCAACCAGTTCTGCCTTGTCACCAACGACCCCGACGAAGATCCGCTCCCTGATCCGGCGCTGCTCGAGCTACATGTATCATGTGTACCTATGGACCGATGGGACACAATTGGCGCGACGGGGCTGGCTGAAACGAAACGCGAGAGGGAGGCACGTGCAGCGATAAGCGGAGAACAGCAGATTCAAAGAAACGGAGGGACCAGCCGCGATAGGACCACCGCGATGATGACGACGATGATGACGATGAGTCTGATGATAACAACGAAGCCGACGGCGATTACCTTCCTGCAAAAAAGGGACTCGTGGTTGTGGAGCGACAGAGGAGTGTGCCTGTCGCACATGCGAACTCTGGTAGCGAAGATATGTCAGAACAGACGCAGCCGAAACTACCTCAATTTCGGATGCTTCATCCTGCATCTCTCCCCCCACCTTGCCGTGCCAGTCCTTCGGAAAATCCCCTTCTCTCCCTGGCTTCTCTCACAAAGTCCCGCGAACCACTGCCGCATTCGCGTCTGGCAAGAGGAAGAAACATCCACACTCCTGCTACTGCGATTCCTTAAGTTCGCCGGCAACCTCGGATGATGGCTCCTTGGAAGAGGAGGATTCAGAGGATTCAGTGGGTATGTTTGGACAATATTACCGCCTCAAGGCGCGCTGTGAAACGGCAGGGAGACTGTGGCATATGGGACGGTAGACGGAATCTATCCGTGTTGGCGTTTACCATCTTTCGGTATCTGAGAGTGATGGGCCGGGATGTGAGATGCGGTTATTATACGGTCAGGCGTCTGGGTACGGTGTGCTTTTTATTAGTTCTAGTTTTATATCACTGTCATACATAAATATACACGACGTGCATTTGTGAGTAATGTTTGTAGTCTAACGAGAGTAATTGCCAACGGCTATCGCTGAAGTCAGGCACGCGCTGAGTAGCTACCGATGCATATCTTCTCCGTGATGCTGGAATATCGGCTTTGGTGATGTACATCACGAGGGTGTATGGAAGATCTCGATCACTCCTCACAGCGTGCAGGAAGCATCCTTAATGTTGGCCGCGCGACGAGACGAGACCTCAGACAAGCCCGTACGTCTCGCTTCGTGGAGATTTTAATCTCGTGGTCCCGGGACTTTTTGTAATGTCCTAGTGGTAGTCCCGGCACGTCTTGTACTACAGTTTGTAGACAGAATCCCTTCTGTTTCCCCCTCAACACCCATATATCAGGTAGCAGTGGTATCTTCGGGTCTTCCTATCGAACCACACTTTAAAACAATAAGGCAATAACAACAAGGAACCAAAACTCAGATACTACTTTGGAACAGCGGGGAAGTAAACAAACCTGGGTGTCGAGCTATTAACAAATTCGGTTGGTACTTAAACAGCTATTGAATCGGATATAAGCGAGGGGAAGAACGCAAAAGCCAGCAACCATCAACGGGTGTGACACGTTGTGAAGGCTAGATTTGGTAGGGCCTGCCAACACAGGACTCGCGTATCATTGTCTCGCGAGAGCATACTAAGTACGGAGGAGCCCATTGTCGCTTTATAGCAGTTTTCTTAGTCTTTACCTAGGTGTTCAGGTTCCGGACCCCCGATCACTGTCATTTAGTAGTAGCGGTGAGTGGATATTGATTTGATGGATGTTGTCGAGACCATTAGCTTACCACTGTGGGTCACAGTTATAACCATGTGTTCTGCCTGTTGCCAACACGTTCAGGCCCTAAGAGTGTCGATTGCCGTACCGCGACTTGCGATGGAGTACTGTACCATACATTCTGAGAGTTTGAATGACTATGTAATGGAGAAAAAGTAAGGCAGTGGTACATTTTCTAATCTACGAGGAGTCGAGTGCAGTCAAGGATGCAGTCAATTGCACCTGGAAGAGTGCAATTGAGTGCTAGGAGTCGAGTGCTGGGGGTTGAGTGCTGGGGTTGAGTCTTGTTGGAAGTTGTATAAAGTCTGAATTTTAAATAGTGTATATGTTCCGACCCATACGCCAAATTTCCCGTTGGCCAACAGGTCGACCGATTGGCAAAGCGGTCAACCTTTTGGCATACAGGTCAACCTATTGGCAAACGGGAAGATTTGGCATATGGATCAACCCACTAGCCAACTAGGAAATTTGGTGTACGGGTCAGCCTACTGGCAATGTGGTCAACTGGTGTACCAAGTTCACAATGCTAATTCCTTCCACCAAATTACTAGTATACACTCCCAGCCAACCGCTCAATCTATTCTTCCTTCTGCCCCTGCGTATGCAATCCCCTTGTCACTCTTGCTGTACTTTGTTCTCCAACAGTTGTATTGGTTCTCTTTCTTGCACTAAGTCTGCCAGCTGCCCCAGCTTGCTCTGGATCCGGGGTTCGATTTACCAAGGCAATTTCAGCCTGGATGGTAAGTGGTGATAAATTTCCAGTCATGCTCATCAGTGTGACTGTACACTGAACACTGAACTTGATTCTTCTTGTAAACACGGGAGTGGAAGTCAAGGTAGTCATTGTTTGTTGTAGGCGAGGAAATTTTTGGTGGAGTTGGAAGAAGAGGATAAGATAGACACGGCGATAGAGAAGTAGAATAGACACGATAATGAATTAGGGTGATGTAGAAGTTCAACAGTTGAAAAAATATGGTGCTTTATTGCGCCTCCCTAACTCCTCCCAACCTCAACTTGGCACATCGCTCAGTACCCTCAGTTGGTGTATAGGTTGACCTATTCACCAAGCTGACAATTTGGCATATCGGTCGACCTGTTGGCCAACGGGAAAATTTGGCGTATGGGTCAGAACATATATAGCGCTTGTGCAAAATACCACAGCGCCATGCAAAGTTGCATAGCGCTGTGCTGCAGTGCATAAGAATCTACGGTTGGATATTGCGCCGCATAGAAAGTCTGAAATTGAGATTTTCGTGCGCAGCGCCATATATATACTTAATTTAAACAAAACTTAGATGCCATAGCCGTAAAAGGCTTCTCCATTTCCTTCTCTCTCCATACTCTGCTAACTCTAATTCACTACCACGATCTCGCATAACTGTCCGCTCTTCCATCACTGTCACCGTGTAACGATGGTCAATTGAAAGTCGGGAACTGTCTTTTGAGTAAAAGTACTACACTACGTGTCGCTACGCCCCTACATGAGAAGGGGATCTTGTGTTCCTTTATGTATTGAGCGAGAGGGAGGAGAGCCTTTTATGTACAGACATTGAGAATCTCTTAACTTAATCGCTTATGAGTTATACACTGGACCTTAGATCTATAACTTATCACAGTATTAACAACAAATCCACCCGGACCCCCCGCCGGGTCAAAACCAAACGCCCAACGTCCATTCTCACAAGTATAATTTCAACCGCAGGCCACAACGGGTATACCCAATCTCTAATACCATGCTTCCGAAAGCCCTCCTTTTCTCTGATTGCCTCATCGCTTCAGCCGGCAGAGGTCGCCATTCCGCCGTGTCGTAAGGAAACCCAACCAACGCCATCGCCAACACTATTCGCAAAGTGGCTCAAGAACAGCCGTAACTGGGACACGGTAGCACTTTCTCACCTGTGCCTCTTGACCGGGGGTCCAGCATTATAAAGGCACTTCAAGAAAACCGCCGAGATGGCCGAGAACAGTGCAAGCGGATGCGGAAGCTAGTACATATGTGTTTGGAGCTGGTGATATGATGCGCATCATGTGGTTACTTTTATCTTTGAATAACGGACGTTGCAAAATATATAGGTTCCCTGCCTAGCAGGCCCACAAGACTGGTGAGATTAGGTATGCTGTTTCTGGGCTGTATCACGTACTGTCACTCAGCATGTCGCTACTGTTTAGTGTTGCATGTGTACCTGTATCGTGAGTCTCAGCTCCGTTTGGTGGCTTGTATGAAGATGGCGGCTTGTATTAGGATCTGCATATGGCTTGTATCAGGATCAGGATAATGCGTCTCATGTCAGATAGTGCATACGTACGCATATGGGAGCGATGAAGAGAGTAGAAGAAGCGTGGGGAAGGGGGAATACCGCGGCAGTGCTGTTAATGGATGTTAAGGGAGCCTTTCCACATGTGGCGAAGGGGAACTTAATAAAAAGAATGGAAGAGATGGGGTTTGAAGCCGACCTGGTTAGGTGGGTGGAA
>Ga0307512_10007798_pt1 | contig 10530 bp, 8 predicted proteins | sample 14_EM_MG_FD_200267 | JGI IMG/M metagenome (GOLD analysis project Ga0307512, IMG submission 200267) | Populus trichocarpa ectomycorrhiza microbial communities from riparian zone in the Pacific Northwest, United States - 14_EM | ecosystem: Host-associated > Plants > Roots > Unclassified | place... | reverse complement strand
TACGGAGATACAGGGGTAACGGAGGTGGAATGAGCGACGCGGAGTATATATTCGGGAGACCCCGGGGTAGATAGATAGACAGCATCTCATTTTCATCTCATCTTGTCATACAACGAAAATACACACTCTATCTTTCCCAACTTTTGGTCTCACTCGCTCTTTCTGAGATTTCGTGGATCCGCGCAATTGCGTGGATCCTTACGGCCGTGTAGCATCATATCTTCTCACCTTCTTCCTACGCTCCTCGAGCTGAATGTAGTAGGAACGTGAGGAGAGATTTTCGCAGCGTCACCCATTGCATTGCAATCCCGATGCAAGCGTGTACCGAAACGGCGATCGGAGGGGGATATGGAACGCGACGGGTGGTATTGACGCTGGGCGCTGAGTAATCCGCCACGGGGGTGTCTCTGACGGCTCTGACGGAGCGCGTCCACTCTGACGGAGGCATTCCGCCCGGACGGAAATGTTTTTTGCTGATGCAATACGATGGCCACCATTATAGGCAAAAACTGTATTGCGCATATTGCTGTCACCGCCTAAAAATGATCGTCAACGGAGCGTCAACGATGTTTGGTCTTGCATCTTCGACAATCAAGGGTCTGTGCAACTGTATCTCACCATAATCATTGTATTGGCTGCCTTTAGAGGCAAAAATGTTAGTAACAATATCACTACCGCCTGCTAAAAATAAGTGTTCATGGCAATGTCTCACAGGTTTTACTTTTTTCTTGCTGGTTGCTCCAGAGTCAATATTTAAGAACCAGCAGCTTTCTTCACGATATCATAGCATTTGTCTGTTGCTCAACTCCAATTACACAGCAATCTAATTCCTAACGCCAGGTCCGATCGGAAATCTATCAGCACCTCGTTGCGAGATGTGATGATACCTTCCAAAAATGACCGTGTCTTTATCAGTGATTTGAACGACCTTACCCTCCAAATCATATCTGATGCTTGGTGGACTTCTACGAATGTGGACTCGAAGCTTTCAATTGCCTGGGATGATTCCAGACATGCCCCGTCGTGACGATTCTATTTCCACTGCAGAATTCAGGAGACTGGCAGCCCTGGCATAATATATATTGTTTGTCACCAAGTTCTTTGTCATCCATCAGAACATAGTACCAGCTCAATGGGGAAACACTTGCTGGCAAAAGCACACATTGCAAAGTTGAACGAATGAACAGAGTCAGAAGTATCTGAATTGACTAAGTCAATGATCAATGAAACAGCTTTGGCTATACTGAAGAGAAAAGAAAGTCAAGGAATTACAATCGTAAGGTCCCAATTGAAATTATTATTTGACATCTAGACCTTAGCCATATTAACTGTGATGGCAGACAAAACGATCTAAACTGACTAATAAGGACTTGAAACTGCCGAATTCTACCAAGACACCTGGAATCGCTGCCTCACGGTAGGATTTGTTTGGGCTTACGTTCTATGGAACACTATATCAAACCTCGAGCTGCGACAGTCATATAATGTACTACCCAGCGATATCGTGCTACTGTCCGCCAGCACTCGTAGCAACATCTGCTGGAGGGACTATGCACTGACGGTGGATGCAATTAAGAAGCAATTGCCATCAAGAAATAAAGTTAGCTTAGCTTTAGATGGGTGGACATCAACAAATGAATTGGCCATAACGTCAGGCATTGCTTACTATATGGATCGAAATTGGGCATCGCATGAAGTGCAACTTGCATTCGATGAGGTTGATTACCACTTCTTTTCCTATTACAAAAGCTAACTGAGGATAATAGGTCAAGGGTCAACATACTGGGGCAAGGCTAGCCATACATGTGGAAGGAGATCTAGAGCATTTTGAGCGTACCGACGGCCGTTGACTTGGAATTATGACTGATAATGCTTCATCAAATTACTCGATGATCCGCGAATTACAGTCAACACTTGACGCCTCCGGAATCGAGTGGCCTGCTTTGCAAAACCACATACGGTGTATGGCGCATGTCATTCAGCTTGCTTTAGGTCCATTCATGAGCAGTCTCAGTGTCAAAGGCCGCACCAAGTCTTGGGAAGCCCATGAGCGCAATCAACAATTTGGAGAGAATGAAAGCACACACATTGGGAAGAGTCAAAGACTTTGAAATGTAGGCCATGCTAGAATCAACAAGGTGTCGGCCATGAAGCCAGGTTTGGTGAAGATAATTGAGAAAGTAAGTATTTGAAGAATTTTTGAAAGTACTGAAACTGACCTTTAAATAGCAGCGAATGCTTGCGGTATTGATTACATTGACACCTGGTCGTCAAAGCGAGTTCATTGACTCTCAAAAAACCAAAGTTAGGATCGCAGTACTACCCTTTGTGGATGCGAAGACACATTGGAACTCGACAGTGGAGTTGCTCAAGTGCGCCTACCGATTACGTGAATTCACACAGGAGTAGCTTAAAAATCCAAAATACAGTGATTATGGGCCACTCTTCATAAGACAGGATGACTGGACTATTGTCAAGTATGGTACGGGAGTTTTGAGGCCATTCCGGTACTGCACTCTGTCAATGTCGAAACGGCATACTGTTCCTCCACATCACGTCATCACTGTATACAATGACATGTTCGATCATATGGATGGCATTATGCATGCTTTGGGTAAGAAGAAGACCCAATGGAAGGAAGACTTATACTTTGCCGTGAAGTTTGCCAGACAGAAGCTGTCCAAATATCATTCAGAAGTAACTCCAATGACCGGGGTCCTTCTGATTTCAGCACATAGCCTTGATCCTTTTCGGAAGCTGCGATCGTTTAGGAAATGGGACAAGGGAATGGATATCAAGCCTGATGACGAAACATCTTATACCACGCACTATCCGGAGGCGTTTCTGAAGTATGTGGAGATTGAATACTGTGCCAAACACGGGCGACTGTCAGTCATTATACCCGAAAGAGTTGCATGCAACAACCCCTTCTCCACAACGGCTTCTGGATCTGGTAAATCTGCTTTTGACCCATATGATTTGTCCAGTGATGATGATGAATACTTAATGCCTAAAAATGTGGCTTAAATGACACCTGGATGCAGTCATCACGCAGCACGCTTATTGACAGCCGACAGGCTCTATTTGATTTCACCACCTGAAGCTCCAGTGAACTGGGGGCAAGTTAATCCAAATCACAATGACAACCACTCTGACCCCATTCAGATTAGCAGTACATTATGGTTACCCGATATTACCGACTGGTGGCACCATTAAGAAGAAACACACTCAAAGTACGCTGAGTTCTCCAATGTGGCACGCAACATATTTCCTATAATACCACATGGTGTTGGAGTTGAGGCCAGTTTTTCGCTTGGGCGAGACGTTATCAGATGGAGGCAGTCAAAAACCTCAGGCGAGACCGTTTGCGACAAGGTCATTTCATGGCAGTATGCCTGAGCTAATGACGGGATATTGGTGGGCGATGATCCTGTATTGGATACGACCGAAGCTGAAAATGCCATAGAACTGAAGAGAGAAGCAGATGAAAGAAAATTGCACAAGATGGCCAAGGTCCACAACTTTTTGGAGATGTGGCAGGGCAGCCAAAACCTCTGTGCTACACAGAAGGAATCTCGCGCTCAGAACAAGCAGATAACAGCCGTAGGATACATTTCAGATACAGAAGAGATCGTTAATGCAACCTGGAAAAACTTTCACCATGATCGTGCAGCTGCATTTAAATTGTCGGAAAGATCACCTCAGCCACCAGCTTTGTCTGCAATGGACCTCCTTGGAGGACGAAGTCAAATATTGAATGTACGCCAACTCAAGAAAATCTACCTACGTACACCCAAAAGTGATGAGGATAGCGCACCCGAAAGCATTTCCGATTCCGAAAATTGGCTCAATTGGAATGGTGACTCAGATAACCCAAATCTGAGCAAAGACGACTGGGATGCAGACAGTGAGTCAGATCTAGAGCAAGATAATGTCATCAAGGATCCAGAAACCCCAGCACAGCGACATGTGAGTGCCGCACCAAATGTTCCTGGATTAATTCGGCCATCATGGAGGTTATAGAATAAGGCTGAAAAGTTGACCATGACGGTCAGTGCGATGGAAACGAGAAGGAATAAGGGAAACAAGAAAATGTACCACAGCATGGGTCAATAATTTTCCACCTGGATCGATCTGTTACTTGACTGTGATTCTCACTTAGAGATATATTTTGGGAGAATAATGAGCAGTCGCATGTAAATATTTGTTCATAAACTGTAATCCAGCTGCCAAAATGCACATTTCAGCGTGATATATAAATTTCAATATAATGAGAGCGACCCATGCAAGGATATTACTGGGCCTAGGTTTGCCATGGGCCCTTGCTAAATCAGTCCGAACGGCAGCTAATAAGCTGAAATAAATATGACTACAATTATAGCTGTCAGCAGATTTTGACTAGACAATTGATTAAAATGAGCGTCAACAGAGCATCGACAATTTTTGGTTTTGCATCATCAGTAATCAGAGTTGTGAATGGTTACAGGCTGTCATAAGTGGAGCATTGGCCACCTTTATAGGACAATGAGAAAGCCACATGCTCCCTGCCCCATCATGAAAATGAGCATCAACGGAGCGTCGACAATTTTTGGTCTTGCATCCTCGGAAATCTATGTGGCGCTAGATCATAAGCATTTATATACAGTGATTTGGCAGCTTTTATAGGCAGATAGGCAAGGTATATTCCCATGACAGCCTCCCAGACAGTAACAACTTATTACATTTACAAAGCTGCAACACAGTGTTTGTGGGGCATTTTAGCATATGAAAACGATCAAAACTTCATTTATAGATAATACTGCTCACATCGCACTTTCGTTAACCATGATTCAAGGCCAGAAATCATTGATGCTCTGTTGACACTCATGTTCAAGATGGGGCAGGGGGTGTGTTGCTTTTGTTTTTACCTATTAAGGCAGTGAATACTACATTTATAACTATCAGTGACGCGACACCCCTCGGATGACCCAGGACGCAGCACCGAAAATCGTTGACGCTCTGTTGACGCTCATTTTCAGGATGCGGTAGGGAGCGTTTCTCTCATTGTTTGCATTCTACAGGCAGCCAATATATTCAAAAATGACATCAATGTACAAACATCTATCTTTTGCGATTGACAGTAGGATATCTGAATGCGAGCATAAATAGAAATCCCAACATGCACAACCGGATATTGGAACCGACGGATCTAGCCAAATCCAACACAACCCGCGGGTTGACGGTTATAGGTCCAGGTTTGGCCCGCCAAGAAGCAGCGGGTCGGGTTTGTGGATGGTTCTGAAACCGAACCGAACCGTTTTTCCGGTCCTAACCCGGACCCATTGCTAACACTACTCTCATGACTCCAAAGAGCTTACTCCCACAACTCTGACATGCTCACTCTAACAACTGTGACTTACTCGCTCCCACTCCAACTCTGACATCCTCACTCTCACCTCTCTGACAATGTGGCTTCGCGGGGAGCAAGGTGGTAGTGGTGGATCTGGCTTCGCTAGTAGCGGTGGATCTGGCTTCGCTGGGAGCAAGCTGATAGCGGTGGATCTGGTTTCGCTGGTAGAAGTGGATCTGGCTTCGCTGGGAGCAATCTCGTAGCGGTGGATCTGGTCTCGCTGGTAGCAGTGGATCTGGCTTCGCTGGGAGCAAGCTGGTAGCAGTGGAATTCTCACTCTCACCTCTCTGACAATCTGGCTTCGCTGCTAGAGGTGAAAGTAGCTTCGCCGGGAGCAAGCTGGTAGCGGTGGATTGGGCTTCGTTGGTAGAGGGGTACTACATAATTTCGTGGGAGAATAACCGAAGAGTAAAATACCCGATGCTGGTGAATGTGATGGTGGTGATGGTGATGGTGGTGATGGTGATGGTGGTGGTGGTGATGACGATTGAAAAAAGGGGGTTGATCGAATGCATGCACTCTGAGAAAATTGCATCATTCTGTAATTCGATATTACATACGGTAACACCCGCATAACATTCTCATAACTCCGCTCTACTGGCCAAAGTACAGGATTGGCTGTCATACTCCATAGGAAGCAACCGTAACCCAGTATGTACAGGAATAATATATCTCGGTTACGGTTGCACCGAAGGTTTTCCCGATGTGGCACTTTATCGCAAGCATTCAAAAACGAGTAATTGGCAGCCTTCATAGGCAGATAAGGAAGGGATAATCCCGCAACAACCTCCCAGACAGTAACAATTCATTTGATTTACAAAGCTGCGACTAATAGTTGATGAGTGTTTTAGCCTTCAAAAATGGTCACAACATCATATAAAGACAATGACAGCCACATCGCACTTTAATTAACCATGATGCATGGTCAAGAATGATTGATGCTCTTTTTCAAGATCGGGTGGGGAGCATGTGTCTCTTTGTTTTGATTATAAAGGTGATAAATACATCACAGAAAAATAATAATGTACCATAGCCAATATTGTGAGATTAACAGTAGGTTATACGCATCCAACCATGAATAGAAAAACCCGCAATGCAGAACCAGATATTGGAACCGACTGTTCTCGCCAAGCTCGGCAAAACCTGTTGGTTGACAAGTCCAAGGAGGGTTTAGCCCACCAAGAGGCTGCGGGGCAGGGATTTTGACCGGTCTACGACCGACCTGAACCGTTTTTGGTGTCCAAACCCGGACTGCTGGCATGTTCCCTGGATCTGTCGCCCACAGAAGTCTGGCCACCAGATATGCCGTCCGCGTGTTGGCCACAATACATGATGGAGAAAAGTGATCTATTGTTTGATTTCATCGTCGACTATACCCATATGGCATCAGCATTGTTATCAAAGATTGGTGTAACATTACAGGCCTGCAGACCACGATCATCATCAGACTCCTCCTGGCAGACCGAAAGATCTCGGATTTTCCGGCTAGGGTCTGGCACACAGGTGATTGCAGAGGTCAGCATTGACACAATGGTCGTATCAACAATTTATGTTACCATAAGAATGATTGATTCATCATCCCCTGGCCAGTGCCATGAGAATCGCTGAGTATTGTCTTCACCCACCCTCTTCCCAGCATTGTCAGGATCCACATAGGTAATGGTGCTGCTGTATGGCTTGACAAAAAAAATGGTTGAGGAATCGCTACACACCTTTATCAACAAAGACCTGTGACCCAAGATGTCAACGTTGTCGTCTTCTGTTTCTACGAATCTTCAGGCTCAGCACAAGAAGCATCAGGCCGATGAATAACATCCCAATGTCGATGAAAATATTTTTCTTACTCGGGGTTTCTTCTAACCTATTGTTCCTTTGGCAAAGGACCACCTCCACAAACACGTCTAGTGCTAGTTGGAGTTTCTGACCTTTGAGGATAGTTTGGTCTGGCAGTTCCGTTTCCAAAATGTCCTTTTGGACCCCCGATCACTGATTGCAGTACCACAATGAACAATTAGGAGATTCAAATGCTCAGGGCTGGCACCTAGCTTGTTGCTGATGCTCATGGACTGGGCAATCACCCTGCCGCACTGCCTCACTTTATTATCTTTCCATTGTGTTATCAAGCCACCCTTCTCCGGCCAAATCCCAATGATTTCTGATGCCGATTGGCTGACTCGATCGCCCGTGTTCGCGGCCCAGACGCAAACTTGTTCAGTCGGCACCTGGATTAATATTGCCATCTGCCATGTCCAATTTCAGCAACCAGACAACATCACATTACATTTTACGATCTCCACTGTCGTCAATCATTGAGTGGTGGATATCAAATGCTTGTTACTCTAAATATGAGTAGGGAATGCCGAATATATCATCATTGGTGATGCAATGTGGTCGCAGAGGTGAGGAGGGTGTATCGAAGGTTCTGGAGATTGAGAGTAAGGAGGGCGGGCAAGGGGAATATCATTCTGAGCTTGGAGGGGTTATCTTCATCCAGCAACATCATCTTGGCTGCTATTCAGCAAGGAAACAATATGCTAAGCATCATCTCAGCACCCTGATTTGTTGACTAAATGCATAAATTCATCACAAAGACAACTACAACTATGCACTGCAGTCGTATCTCACTCATTTGTCCTTGCTCTACTTCTTGTACCCCGCGATGACATCACTGGGTTGGTATATAAGTAGAATGCATGGTTCATGTCAGGTGCAAACTTAACAATACATGACAACCATAAATCTGGTTATGGGCGTAGGAGGGTTTTCTTATGGTGCAAAAGAATTTCAGCAATGAGCTGAATGCAGATGTGGTTTGGTTTTCGAGATCCAAGGGATGTTGAATATGAGAGAGTGATTGATCACTTTACAAATGTGTCAAGGACGGTTAGAGAAATCCTATGAGAGTGGTGGGACCCCATTTTGAACAATGGAAATCGAGGTGTGGCTATTTCCTATGACTAGCGGGTTTCCAATTTTATGAGTAGGTGAAGACCTGTTGAGACCCTTCCTAGAGTTGTTGTCATGTTGGATTTCCCTACAAAGGATGGATATTCGTCAACACTGTTTCTCCCGCTCAAAGACCTACTCTGAGATTGCCACATTCTTCATTCACATCTGTTGCGACCACAATGACATGATGGTATATGTATCAGCCAAAGAACTGCCAGATGATAGTTTTGTGATTGATAATGTGACTATTCCACTTCCATTCCTTCATGAACCGCATCGCAATGCTTATCTTCATGTTGCTATTGATCAATCCAGCAACACAGAAGCCGACAGTGAATATGCTTCTATCAATCTAGAGTCACCCCCAGTTCGAACCCATATTTCTACCACTCCACACTTGAATAATCATCTAGCCAGCAAGCCAATTAGTACGAAGTATTTCGATATCTTCGATGATAAAATAGACCTATGGTCACTCTTTTCTTGCGAGGAGTAGTCCCGATCAGCGCACTGGTTCATCAAGCACTACTCGATCAGAGCTACTATCAATGAACTATTCAGAACGCCTACAATGGCAACCGTCAGCACTTTCACTTTGACTTACACTAACTTCAAAATGTTGGATGAAATGTCCTAGGCGATGCACATCGACTCTTGCAATCAGAGAAAGAGCGATACAATGATTTGGCCGATCCAAACAACCTTCGCGATGATGATTACACACGATTCTTTCACTGCAATCCTGTTGAATCATCAGCAAAATGTATTTTTGTCACTGGAAGCCTCCAGGAGTGTCTGAGAGGATGTGGAGTGTAAACTTAGATGCGTCAAGTTCAAAAGAGTATCAGACCTTAAAAGGGCATTCCTGCCGGCTGTCAGAGTAACTGGGAGCGCCGACAACAAGACTGGGAGGACCTGGGAGCACCGGCGACAAACCTGGGAGTGCCGGCGACAAGCTGGGAGCACCTCCAATCACAGTAGAGCAGTCTGAGGAAACATCTTCTTTGGCAACGCTGCTGGTGCGCCTGGAAATGATACCTACTACATATTGTTCAATGATTTTTAAAACTCATGCATTCAGTTTGTATTCTCATCTATGTATCTATGTATCTATATAGCTACCCATCTACGCACGGTATATCTGGACTGGCTGCAGGCGGTGCTTGAGAGCAATTCGAGATGGGTGTGAAAATGGTGATCGAGTAAACTCAGAGATACACTCCGAGGCCATGCTCGAGGAAGTTTGGTGATGCACTTGTAGGCCGTGATTGAGCGGGTTTGGAGATGCATTTGGAAGCAGTGTTCAAGCGAGTGTATAGATGCACTTGGAGGCCATGATCCTGCGACCATGGAGGCTGTAATCGAGTGAGTTTGGAGATACACTTGGAGGCAGTGTTCAAGCGAAATTGGAGATATGCACTTGGAGGCCATGATCATGCGAGCTTCGAGGCCGTACTCAGGCGAGTTTGGAGATACACTTGGAGGCCGCAATCAAATGAGTGTGGAGACACACTTGGAGGCCGTGATGGAGCGAGTTTGGAGATGCACTTGGAGGTGGTAACCAAGCGAGTTTGCACGAGTACTGGGATGCAGTCGATGGACAGCGCGCCGGGTGCTGAGACTCTTTTCATCAGTTGGTTAACTCGCAACTGGGGGAATGTGACAAGGCGAGTTTACCTATCAGCTCTCATGGAGAGCTGGCTGATGGCGGTTGATCATGTAGGGATGCATGCCGGAAGCTGAAGCTATATTCAGAGGTGAACTTGCAATGATGAGAATGAAGGGAAGACACACAATCTATGGTGGATGCTGTATTCGGTGTATGCTGTACTCAGTGCATGCAATACTCATTGTCAACTCATGATCATGACCTGGCGAGATAGAGAGGGATGACTTAACTTTGTGTTCCGCAATGATAGTACAGTGGTGGATGAGAAAGAAAGATATGGAGCATCAGCAAAAAACATTTCCGTCCGGGTGGAATGGCTCCGTCAGAGTGGACGCGCTCCGTCAGAGCCGTCAGAGACACCCCGGTGGCAGACTACTCCGCGCCCGGCGCCAATACGACGCGTCGCGTTGCATATCGCCCTCCGATCGCGGTTTCGCCGTTTCTTCTCGCTCTGTCGGTATCCAATTGTAAATGAACACTGTGGCGTTGTGGCCAACTGTGACCATACATCGGAATGGGTTCA
>Ga0307512_10007797_pt1 | contig 10531 bp, 13 predicted proteins | sample 14_EM_MG_FD_200267 | JGI IMG/M metagenome (GOLD analysis project Ga0307512, IMG submission 200267) | Populus trichocarpa ectomycorrhiza microbial communities from riparian zone in the Pacific Northwest, United States - 14_EM | ecosystem: Host-associated > Plants > Roots > Unclassified | place... | reverse complement strand
GGAATAAATCTCGGACAATGGAACCCTACTGCGACGGATATATCTCCAGTCTTACGGATAGTTACTCACTTATCTGGCCCCTCCAAAAAATCAACAATGTAATATGTTATATAACGGTGGGGATTCTGAGCTTGGGCTCTTTTTTGAACGTTCCCCCCAACCCAAAGCCAAAAGGTCTCGAAAACCGGGAATTGGTCGATCCGGACTCTAATCGTGGATTGGTTCTTATCGGCCAGAAAACGAGGCATGAGTAGCCTAGCTTTTTACCAAAGATCTCAGAGTTCCCGGCTTGTGTTGGTCTTTCAGCACTGCGCCTGAAGGGCGAGCACGATTCTATCAATTTGAATACTGGCAAATGCAAAATCTTGTTTATTTCATCGATAATTCGCCCGCATCGTTGTTTCCCATGCAAAAAAATGCGCAAGCTCTTGGCATGAGCATCTCAGATTCGCACTCGATTTTTTATACGATTCAAGGGAATGGTCTGCGCTCTCGAGGTGGTCATGCAAACGAAGAGCGCTTTTCTCACCACTTTTTGGGTTTCTGGTCACATCAGTCACGCATTCCCGTCGAGAGAGACTTTGTATCGTCTGTGCTGCCTGTCATATTCACTTTCACGGGTGTTGCGGAACGAATTGAAGCCTAGGATGCAACAATCCACAGAAGCCCCACTGAGAACAAAGAAAGGATGCGACTGGTCTCCCGCTGTGAAGTCGCATGTCAAAAACTCGTGTTCAATGAATCAAAGTCGTGTGCTCGACACACAATTTGTAGAACTCTGGAGTGTACAATTACGTATGACAACTACCTGCTGTATCAGTGGGTGACTGTTCCCAGGACTATGCGGCGTTGTACACAAGTCTAGATGAGTATCAATAGCCTTTCAAGGGAACTGCCAGGACCCCGACCGTTGTGTCGGGGCGTGGATATTGTCTCCAAACCGCGCATCTGGGGTGACGGCGCCTCGACTGTTCCGTTCGAAACCCAGCCAACCTTCCAAACTGCGTGGTGCGGGAAGGGTGGCAACCGCACCTACTTCAACCGCACCACATGCTGGTATCACCCCGACACTCGATTCTCCGGTCTTGTTCGTATACACGATGTGGAACCTCTCAGATATTGAGCAATAAATCTCGGCTAATGGCACCCTTCTACGACGGATATTCAAGTCCCTAGTCCTGGGGACAGTCACCTAGTCTTGGATTTTTAAGAATAACGTGTCGACCGATGGTCGAGTTTCAGTACAGTACGTTTTACATGTTGTGAGACCTGTACACCGGTGCCTTTACTTTGTACCTCAACAGTTTTTGTTGCCGAGCGGCCGCAGCGAGGCCCCTGGGTGCCAGGGGGAGCGTTTGTGCTTAAGCGACTTTTGTACTGTCAAAATATTGAAAATTTCGCCAACACGCGCTTAAAGCAAGGCAATCCGCAGTCGCCGAGCGTTAACAGAAAGGCAGTCGGAAGCTGGCAACAGGAAACGCGATAAATGGCCAAGCCCCTCGCGATCCTTACGAGTCCCGCAGTACGATGTTCATTGAAAACTTTCAGAGTTTGCGTCACCACAAAATTTCAGGCAAAACCAAGTGTAATCCATTTCTTGCCACGACATATTATTAGTAGATGTGTCAACACCATGTCAGTAAACGATAGATACAAAATGAGTGGTAACCGCTCTTCCCTCAGAGAAGGCAGTAGGTAATTGCGCTGCAATGATAAACAACCGAGAGCAGGAATGGATCAAGATGTTTGCGTCGAGCAAGGAACGGGTCACGACTAGGCATGTACCCCGTATTGGGATCCCCGTGGGATGCACGAGGAACTTAAAGGAGTTTCGCAAGGCTTATCTCGTTCTTGTCCACATTATGTGAGAAGTACGCGTTCTTAAGGAACACGTCTCCGACACTTCAAGGGCATTAGTCATGCGGGCGTAGCAGAGGAGGGACAGGACTTACAGCCATTGGTTAGGACCCCCAACCTTCCCGGAAGAAATACCAGAAAGGCAGTCTCCCTGGAGATTGTTCGGATCGACTGGGGCGAACAACAAGTCGATGGGGTTGATATCGAAACTTTGACCACTGAAGGTGAGCGAGACGACCGCATTGTTGGTGCACGGGATGATGAAACCGCCTTGGCCATCGCTCTTCGACCCGGGGATCTTATTGTGGAGGGCCGCGGCGTCAGCGGGGGGAGCAATAATGAGGGTGGTACCGGTATCGAGGATGGCGGTACGGTCTGAAAGTCCGAGATCCTGGCCACCAACGGACACGGTGTGGCTACCCTCCCAGAAGCCATTCTTGTTGACATTCTGGAAGGTGACGAGGGTGTTTTGGTCGAACTTGGACGAGTCAAGACCTCCAAATGTAATCTCTCCATCATTAAGACCATCGGAAACTCGGGAAATCTTGTAAGACGTGGTGGCCTCTTTGATCAATCCTTGCTTCGCAAGAGCCTCGATAGGGGTCGTGACACCTTGGTTGGAAAGGCTTGACTGGGCTAGACCCATTAGACCATCGAACTTGACGGAACTGTCCGAAAAATCTGTAGATTCCACAAGAGCAACGCCAAAGGTATGTTGATCCAAAGCCAAGCCAGCGAGGTTGACATTATCAGAGATGATGTTCCCCTGGACTTCACCGGAGCCGTATGTAACCTGGAAGGGGTTCCCGGAGTCTTGGAAAGAGGTTGAGGATTGTTGGCCAAGAAAAACGTGAGGACCCTGAACGGCAAGGAAACATCAGATAAAATCGCGATTGGATAGGCTGGGATGAAGTCACACGCACACAATCGCCACCAGCTTGGGATTGGCAATTCTCCCCGCCGATCCAGAAGTCAGCGGAACCGCTGTCCATAAGGATGGAGAAATCACGTGGAGGGGTGCCGACTTGGACGGTAGCAATGTAACCGACGTCGTTTGCTCTGCCACGGGGCATCAGTTAAGGAAACTGTCAATGCGACAGGAGATGAAGTAAGCTTACTCGACATCAAGCCCGATGGAATTGGCCGTGGTAGGTTTGTTGGCTTTGGTGAGATCTCCAGCATTTCCAGCTTCAAGTCCGGCCTCCGGGAAACCTTGGTCGGGTGTCGTCTGATTGTTGATTTCCTGGAGGGACACACTAGAAGAAGTTGATAGGGGACGTTCAGATCGAACAATTACAGAGAACTAGATGAAGCGCTTACCTGCCCGAATTACCGTTTCCATGAGAGGCCAGCGTGTTCGCGCCTTTGATGCCGCTACTCCCATCACTAGAAGGGACTCTGTTCACGCCGTTGCGATTAAACCTTTTGTCGTATTTTGGGAACTGCGCAGAATTTAATCGCTTCTCCAATCGCTTCGCCAGCTCGGCAGTAGAAGGGCCCTCAACGCCATTCATCCGCGCATGACGACGGTGGCTACGGTTGATATGCTGTTGCAAGCGCTAGGGGAGGCGAAATCAATGCCACAATTCATCTTCAAGGGTGCACGAGGGTGGACTCACGATAGAGGCGTGGACATCGGTTGGTTGCGACAAACGCTTCAATGGCAGGGTTACTATGCCAGATGATTGCTTAACCGGGGCAGCTCCGACTTGAGTGAGAGCAAAAAGAAGGCCGGTGAGAAGAAATGAGAGAGAGTATCCTAGTTGCATTGTGCTGTAGGAAAGACTGCAAGTATTCCGCCAGGGATACAGAGGGAACGTGAGCTGCCGCTAGGGACGCTGTGTGCAGATTGGAAAAGAGAAACCGAGGCAAAGAGAGGGAGGAAAGACCGCTGGTCTTTTGGGAGGGTGGGAGAGAGAGGTAGGGAGAGAGACAAGGAGAGGTACAGGATTTTATACTGCCAGTGCCATGACATTGAAACTCTATTTCCATCATTGCCCGTGTAGCTGCCATGACTTTCCGATCAAAAACCATGGCATCGACAATAGACGCCCGCTCGGCAGTCACGTGTGCTGTGACCAAATCACCTCTACGCTTGGCTGAGTCACGCGTCACACGCTCCCCCTCCGTAACGAACGGCGGTGAGAGGCTCGACAGCGAAGACGACGGTAGATCAGCCTACGCAGCGTGTACCGCAGCTTCGCGACTTGGGAGAATGCGGGGTCTCGCGTTCCCAACAGACCCAATCAACCAGAGGGACCACTCGGCTGAGCGCGAGACTCCACACCTGAATGGCGCACACGAAATCCCAATCGACCCAGCTTTGGCCGGGCCAACGGTAGACCCGGCCATGGTCACCCACGACTGGGAGAAGCGAACAGAGTTTGTAAGTCTCCTCTTCTTTCCCTCTTTTCTAACATCTGTGATCGGTCCGCCGTCCCTCCGCCGAGAGATCATATAAACGCGTCGCGTCGCGCTTTCACCGGAGGAATACTCACAACTGACTCTTTACCGTCCCTACCAGTTTCCCCACCAACATCAGCCCGACTATCAGTATCAATATCACAGCCAGTACTCTCCCGGCCCCCAGGGTGATCCTTTTGCTCCTCAGCCCCCTCCGATTCAAGTGTTCTTCCCCCAAACTCCAACACCCAATATTCTTGCACCCCCATCCAAACACCCGAAGCGCAAACGACCACCAAAGCGGGAACAAGAGTGTTCATTTTGTCGGGGAAATGATAACGGGAATAAGCATGGGCAACCGGAGCTAATGGTAACCTGTGTCATGTGCGGCAGGAGTGGTGTGTTGCATGCTATCCGCACCCCAGATTTACCCTAATTCTCGTTACTAGGTCACCCGACTTGTATGGATCTTGGACCGGTAGCGGAGATCATGCGCTCGTATCCCTGGACGTGCATCGAGTGTAAGACGTGCGAGATATGCCATGAAAAGGGCGATGACGTATGTATTGACCTCCGCTTTCCAGCTTTCCATTCCCATTGACCAACGTATGCAGGCACGTATCTTGTTTTGCGACTTTTGCGATCGAGGTCGGCCCATTTGTCAGCCGTACCCACCCAAACTCACTGGATTCTAGGCTGGCACATGGACTGTCTACAGCCACCGTTAGAAGAGGCTCCAGCAGGGAAATGGCATTGTCCTATGTGCCCACCACTACTTCTCCCAGAGTTCCCCCAACCGCCGCCGCCGTCGTCTGAGATTCAAGCAGAATTTCACTCCGATATTCAGATCACCGATCAAGAATCACCCTCGAATTTCCAACCTGCCCGTGCCTCATCCGTTGCATCGACTTCTTACTCCCACGAGCCACAAACGCGAGCCGCAAGCAGCCGCAAAGGCAAGGGTAAGGCGACCTTCACGGACGAGTCAGAAGTCGAGTCTCCACTCACTCGGAGGCAACGCCGTGCCAAAAACAATAGCAAGGGCAGTGCGCGGATGAGCGAAACGGAGGAAGAGGACCAAGATCCAGATCCCACGCCAAGAGCTGTCAAACGTATGAAGCTTAAACTAGGAACCCAACCCCCACCCCCAAGCAGGATGGTTGTCCGGCTCAAGTTGCCTCCAAAGAGTAAAGGAAAGGAACGGGAGGAAGAGGAACCCCCGCGGAAGGACATATTCGAGGATCTCTTATCTGCAGAAGATAGAGATACATCTAGGACGACGATCGAGACGACTGACAAGGCGAGGTACGAGAAAAGTAGAACACAGGCAGAGGTGAGTCGGTGCTCTCGACCGTGTTAGAACTGCATTTGACTAATGGCTACAGGCGAAACTATTCCCACCTCAACTTCCACCACAATTCGACCTAGGAACACCGACGTTTACACCTTCAAGACCCCTCCGTCGATCAACATACGCCCAACTCCTCGCACAAACTCAACCATCCACACCGCGATCCATAGACTCCCCATTACCATCTACACCGAACCCCAATTCCCAATCCCCTTTTCCCTTTCCACCTGTTGCTTCATCTTCAAGCGCACCGACGTTGCGAATACGAACCATTCGATTTGGCGAATACGATATCCAGACCTGGTATGACGCTCCATTTCCAGAGGAGTACGCCAATTTGCCGGATGGAAGGCTATGGATATGCGAGTTTTGTCTGAAGTACATGAGGAGCCAGTTTATCTCAGTTCGACATCGGGTATGCGACCTTTTTCCGCCGCCATGTTCTCACCCCGGCTAAATATCTACGGTGGTAGACAAAATGCAAGATGCGACATCCGCCTGGAGATGAGATATATCGGGATGGCGCAGTTTCGGTGTTTGAAGTCGACGGGCGACGGAATAAAGTATGCCAAGTTTCTCCTTATCATGACTTTCGCGCCTAACAATGTGAGCAGATCTACTGTCAAAATCTATGCCTCCTCTCCAAAATGTTTCTTGACCACAAATCCCTCTTCTATGACGTCGAACCTTTTCTCTTCTATGTGATAACCGAGAGCGACTCGATAGGTGCCCGGTTCGTGGGGTACTTCAGCAAGGAAAAACAGAGCCCGAAGGATTACAACGTCAGTTGTATCATGACGCTACCTGTTCGGCAGAGGAAGGGATGGGGAAACCTCCTGATTGATTTCAGTGAGTTATACGCGCGCTCAATGCTCGGTTCAAGCTGTGCGTGTTAATTTGGAACGCTTCCACAGGCTACCTCTTGTCAAAGAAAGAGGGCAGAGCTGGGTCACCCGAAAAGCCGCTGTCTGCCTTAGGTGCTTTGGGATACAAGAACTATTGGACCCTGTCTTTGATGAGATATCTCTCGACCGCATCACCTGGGATACGGTTAGAGGGTAACTACCAGTTACCCAATCATACCTCTCCGAATTACATCTCTGACCAACTAATTCTAGACATCAGCAACGCAACGTCTATAACCACCGAAGATATCTGCTCGATCCTCAATCAACAAGGCATGATCCAAAACAAACGCGGCGGCACCCCCTTTTCACCTTCTATGAAACCCTCCCCTGGCCAATCGATCCGGTTCGTACGAGGACGGAAAAACGGAAGCACACGAAAGCATCTCCAGCGGAAACAAACTGACGACGACTTGTCTCGAGGCCCCTTCGTCCCACCGAAAGACTACGAAATCGTTTGGGATCCCGAGGCTATCAAGGCGTACCTAGACAAGTGGGGCGAGAAGGGTTATCTCACGTTGAAACCAGAGAAACTAAAATGGAGCCCGTTCATTCTACAGAGGAGTACGAAGCCGATAACAAATGCCCCGCTCATCACTATGGATCACGGAACCGAGGTCAAGATCGTGGATGTGACGACCAAGAAGAGCGAGGACGAGAAGTCGCGGTCGCTGGTGGTTAAGGAGAGGCTTCGCACGCCGTCTACGAGTAGAGATGACGAAAGCTCGGTCGTTTCGTCTCTGCATACTCAAGATCAGATGATGTCTCCCGCATCTTCGTCGAGGTTGAAAGCGCAAGTCGAGCAGGACCACAAACTCGCGCTGAAACTCGCAAACACGACTACTCCTTCGACACGCCGAACAAGGTTACGGAGTCGGGACGCCTCAACGCCTCAGGTTGATCATATGCCCGCCCCCGACACTCCGGTAACTCGACCACGGAGGACGAATGGGAGACAGACCTCCAACAGCATTTCAGGCACACCGAACGGAAGGTCACCTTCTGTCATGTCGACCGTTTCACGGTTGAGGGGCCGAGAAACGCGTTCTGGATCAGCTGCAAGGTCTGCAGCTACCCGGTCTCGGAGTGCCCTGAAGACCCCTTCGATCGCGGGCGTCGAGGACGATGAAGATGAGGAAGAGGATTACGACAAAGACGCGGAGGGCGATGAGGATGGGGATGGGGACTACGTAGACGTGGGTATAGACGTGGATGAGGATGAGAAGTTGGCGATGAGGCTCGCAGAAGAAGAAGCGAAGAGGATCCCGATGAAGAGGTTAAGGTCAAGGTCTGGAACATCTTCGAACTACCAGAGTTCGGACTTCGTTCGGCCGGCGCATGTTGACGAAGAGCTATTGACGACATTGGGACCAGGGATCAAGAGATCGGACTCGAACTGGTCGCTGGCGCGAAAGAAGAGGATGAGGATTGACTCTTCCCCTATCATGGAGGACTCGCTGGCGCTTTCGCCCGAGGAAGTGAAACACTCTCCCTCCGTTCCTACTCTGGTCGACCCTGCTGTTACTATAGAACGGGGTTTCGTTCCGACGAACGGGTTCGGAATCAACGGGATGCACTCCGATCCTATGTCCATCAAGGCGGATTCGCCTCCGACGCTCAAAATGGAGAGAATTCCAGAGGCTGACTTGGATATTGTGGCGTCTCTGGCGGCGCTCAAGAATGGTGGACGGTTCTCTGACGTGCCAAGCCCTGTCAAGGATCCGACAACTGCGGTCACTATCATCACATCCATCTCCACTGACGCCGATCCCGCGAATCCGAATCAGATTCTGAACCAAGTCCCAAATATCGAGACCATTGACGACCGTGGCTTCAGCGACAATCCCTCGGATTCCCTCGGCCCGAGGATGGAGGAAGAGGATGACGAATATGGTGATCTTGACGCTGAGGGTGAGCTGGATGACGAGGAAGGTATCGACATTGAGGCTGTCTTGTAACTTAGTAATCACTTTTTATTGCAAATATCCTATACAGCGTTCACCTATTCACCTCAGTTTGAGACTTCACGTTTTTCTCCCCTCTCTGCTTTGAGTTTTTTCTTTTCTTTTTTGGCACCCTTGTTGTATTGTTGGGCCGTGTGTCGTGTATGAGTGTATTTGACTGCGCCTCCAGTTTTTACGCTGTTATCGTGTCAATGTTATGTGCATCGTGAGTTATGTGCATTGTGAGTTACTAAATGTGCACGGTGAGATTGTGAGGTAGAGAGGGAGGGGATGGCGGACCGGGTAGATCCCATGGCCCCGGAGTATCGCCTCCACCATCCGATGACCTTACGACGATATTCTTCAACGACCGTAACTCCATCGGTCGCTAGTTCTACGCCGTGGGATAGGTTTCTTGGTCCAAGTTTATCAGTTTATTTGCTCTTTGTTCGTTCCCTTCGGAACGCCGATCATCTTGTCTCCCCATGTCAAGCTCATGTTATGATCATATCCATGATGGGTGGACTAGTACAGAACCGCCGATCAATAATACGCTTACGTCTGTGTGCCCTTACGGCAGGCCCGAGTATGAGCCTCGTGAAAAAGGGCGGAACCTTAACGGCTTAACGGCACCGTGGTGGAGTAATCCGGCTGATAATCTAGCGTTCAGCGAAGGCCCAGGTTCACCGTAAATAGACATTCACGTCAACCTGGCCCCGAGGACTGTCGAAGTGAAGAGACCACTGCGAGACTAGGCGAAGGATGGTTAGACTTTGCAGCCCAGAGTGGAGGTGAATCGACGTAATATGGGGGGCCATCGACCATGTACAACTAATGTTGGTGTGTGATTGTTCGTCTTGGACCCTCCGAGGACACATTGTCCGGAAACTAGGGGACAGCGCTATATTTATTTAGGTTCGAGAGTGAAATTACTGGCGGGTACATTACATCAGGAGGACTGATAGGCTTATTATCTAATGCAAACTATCAAATCGGATCGCAGGACCAAACAAAAAGAATAAGATAGAGGGTTAGGAAAGAGAGCATTCGTAGCTTTAACATGGAGTGATTCCATCTCTGTCCACAACAACGTGGGGGTCCGAACACACATCATCCAACTCCAGCAACGCATGAGCACGTCAAAGTAGCTTAGGAACGGCGAGATGGGCGCAGAACGACCACGCGCGTTTTCTTGACTTCATCGTGGGTGGGACCGAAATAACGGGGCGACTTGAAGCTCCATTCTAGGTTACCAATAACCCAATCCTCGAGCGCGCCGATGTAACGTGCTACGTCGGCGTCAACGCGAACACCCCAACCAGGCAAGCGCTTCTTGGCGTCATTGAGATCCTTCATCAGCTTTGCGGAATGCTCTCCAACGACGTCCGCGGCTTGCTGTAGAGAAATACCCTTCGCCTCCATCAAAACGGTGAGAATGTTGTTACCGCGATGGCCCTTGGACTGTTCCATGTTGTAACTGTATAAATCCTAGTGACAGCAGGATCAGCTTCCATATCTCGGAATGCCAAATAGGGACCACCCACGTTTGCCCAACAGACAAGGTCGCAGGCGGCGAAGTAGATGATCAAGAAAGCGGAATCCTCGAAAACCTCGTCGGGAAGATCTACATCGAGGGCGTACATAGCAAGCATGAAGCATAGTCGGACTGCGCTGTTTTCTCTCCTAAGGGTTTCGTATCGTTCCATGCCAAGGACCTCGTCTCGTTCGCGATACTCCGCCTCTTTGGAGACAGCTTCGATGTAGTCTTCGCAGTGTTCCAAGAAACGCCTCTGACAGTTCACTCCAGCCGAGCGTGTGAAGCGGGTTCTGAACCTGAGATAATTGTGCTACGTTAGCACCGGTGCGATCCGCACATGTGGTAGGAGGATGGAAGGGACGCACTCTTTCGTCATCTGTGCTAATTTAGATCCATCGTCCCAGGATGGATTCCTCATGACGTTGAGGAAGACCATCCCAGTTTGGCGAGCGTCTTTGCCGTTCTGGTCGTCACTCACTTCGTCGACCACGAAGAGGAGATTTACGAAGTCGCAGGCGGTCCGGAACTGCTCGTA
>Ga0307512_10007796_pt1 | contig 10531 bp, 9 predicted proteins | sample 14_EM_MG_FD_200267 | JGI IMG/M metagenome (GOLD analysis project Ga0307512, IMG submission 200267) | Populus trichocarpa ectomycorrhiza microbial communities from riparian zone in the Pacific Northwest, United States - 14_EM | ecosystem: Host-associated > Plants > Roots > Unclassified | place... | reverse complement strand
TTTTCAGGTGTCTGTTTGCGCAGGATTGTTGGGGATATAGGCAAGGCGTTTGTCACTGTTGGTGACTTCTTGTGGCCTTGATTACTATTACTAACGATGGAATAATGGAGCTAGGAACATGCTCCGGCTGTTGATGATGGGAGGCTCCGAGCGTGGGCGTATTTCTGCTGGGAGTGTTTGATGCCTTGTTTGCTGCATGATATCAATGGACATTTGATTATCGAAATGCGCATGAGCGAAGTTGATACATCTCCATCTGAGCATTGGTGAATCTGTGTCTGCTCAGTGAAGGAGATTCTTATGTACTCAAGTCTAAAGCTGAAAGTGTCGAATCCTGGGAACAAGATCTACTCAGTTGCTAAAACAAGAAAGCATAAAAATGAATGTATTAAGGCAGAAATCGCAGAGAATGCGCCCAACCTCATCCTTATGTAAGGTGGAACGAGGTGCTCTACGTCATTCGAGAACAAACTACTCTACTCCACGCACGAGTCGACTTGTGGTCTTTCAGCTTCCGATGATAAATATAATATTCATCATCTGGATGTTTCTCGAACATAATGGGATGCGCAAGGTAGAGCTATCCGGGTATCACCCCCGCTCTCTACTCGCATGTTACCCCCTCCCCTAGCAGGTCCGAGCTACGAGGAGACGAATACCAGTACAGGGGTGTGGGTGTGGGTGCCAGTGTTTCTCCTTCCGCGTGCGGACGGATCTGGGGCGAGGAACCATAAGGTTTGAGAGCCGAACCAGCCTGGAATAGTGGATGTAGTCCATAGTGCCAAGATTGATCGTAGTTGCGTCAGAAGGAACAGCAAATGGAAATGGAATTGGTGCGACAATCTGCGGTGTTTTGGTAATTGCTGAAGACTGAGTTGCATCCAGTTTGGCGCCTAGGAATGGATACCTGGGAGAGGCAGGAGAGATGAGAACGCTAAGTACTTACTTGGGTTGAAACCTGTTAGATACCGCCAATCAGTCAAGACTAAAGTTTCTACTCCATATTCTGGCCGAAATGTACCGGTTCGAGAGAGAAACTGCTGACTCAACTATCCCCTCGTGTAAAAGAATGGTTGCTAAAGTACTGCCATCTCTTTAAAGAGCCTACACAATTACAGGCTTAGATATTCCCCCCCGCAACTCTGCCCAGACACTCGATCGAAACCAGGGATGACAACGGTTCGTCTGGACTGCCGTAATTCGGGAGCTAGCGTGAATTTTAGCTCGGGCTACTGCTTTTGTCGCTCTAGGGCGTCTAATTGTCAAATCTCTAGTGCGGGTCGGACTTTGGTTACCGGCTGAATGACATCTCGTGCCAGTAGATTTCAGTAGGAGGCATTGGTAGCACTAGTCACGCGGTAGGGTGTACCATACTACTATACTGAGTCTCAGGGAGATAGCGCGCAATCTTTTAGTTACAGCCATATTGGTCGACACTCGGTCATCATTTCATCACTTGTGATCACCATTCCATCACTCGTAATCAAGTGACGGTTCGTTATTGCAAATATAAAGCGGAAGAAGTCTTTTAAACTATCTAAGGGAGAATCTCTTTCTTTATATACAAGAGAGCAGGATCTCGGTAGAAGTCTATGGAAGTCTACGGATTGGAAATACCATTGGCGGAGCTGGTGGCGAGTGAAAACTAATGTATGAGTCTACGAGTATGAGTCCGCAGCTTGTGAGTCAATTCGGCGACATCCAGTGTATTGGCGACTTCTAGGCTATATAGTAACAAAAGTAGTGTTACTTTGAGATGAAGATGATTGTATTGTGTAGAGAGCTAGTCTTGGCTCTCGTGTGAGAAGGTATGAACGTCTGTAGAAAGCAGTCACGTGCGGACAAACAGGACCGTTTTTGTTCCATGCAACTTATTACTATATGATCTGTAAGGAAGTCACCTGTACTGAGATCGTCATATTGACACACGGGCTATGGACTGACAGTCGTAGACTCATCCACGAGTCTTCACTCGCCACCGCCACCGCCACTGATATTTGCAATCATGAGCTTCCATGGACCTCCATGGTGTTCCAGGCTCTCCTGTATATAAGGACAGAGCTTCTCCTTAGATAGTAGAATAGACTTCATCCGCTTTACATTCGTAACAGGTTTTGAGCCCGGAGGCCGCTTACTGAACTCACTTTACTTTACACTACTTTCATCTCATGATCTACAAGAGCCTCAACAACCCTAACCCCACAACCATCACCATGGTAACAACCATATAAACAACACTAAAACTCAACACCACAATCACCATTGTCAGATCTCACAATGTCTGCCACCACCGAGATGTTTAAGACCAATCACGAATTTATTCCCAAGCTCACTCATGATAATTACCCTATCTGTAGGAAAATGGTACGCCACCACCACTCAGCTTGGGAGGAGACTGAGCGATGGCGGGTGTACGGAGATACAGGGATGATGGAGATGGACTGGGCACCGGAGGCGTACGGTGATACAGGGATGACAGAGATGGACTGGGCGACGGGGTCATATGGAGATACAGGTGTGGTGCAGAAGGACTGAGTGACGGGAAGTTTATATTCGGGAGACTCCGGAGTAGATAGACTGTATCTCATCTCATCATCATACACAACAAAACTACACACTCTATCTTTTCTATCTTTTGGTCCTGCTCGTGCATTCCGGGATTTGTAGATCCATGCAATTGCGTGGTTCCTCATGGCTGAGAAGTCTTATATCTTCTTATACTCGTTCTACGCTGCTTTAGCTAGAACCGCTCTTTCTTATGAACTCCATTTGGATGTCACGAGAGGTGTGGCAGAGTGTACACGATAGGGCCTCTGCCTTCTAGCACTGCCATTGCACCACAACTGGACTGTAAACACGGATTCTGATTCGGAAAGCTGAGTACGGAATGGTGGGAAAGACCACCACAAGCAACTCTGGGCAATAATGGAGAGAAGAAACTAATGGACTGTGCTAAGAATGTCGGATTGGAATACCAGATGCGGTAAGCGTGGAACATCGACAACACTTATGAAAGAGGTACTGACCTGATACCGGGACGAACAACGAGGAAATCGCCCCGACCAATCACCAGACGAAACGCACTGACCTTGTGCCGGGGCAAACACCAGGAAAATGGCACCGACATAACACTGGGGCAGAAGGCACCAAACTCACATTACGACAACAGGCACTGACCTTGTAGATGGGATGAAAGGCACCAACCTGATACAGGGACGAATACTGGGAAAAATGCACTGACCTAACACCAGGACGACAGGCACTGACCCAGCAGACTGCAGAATAGCCACCGAGCTCTCCGACAGGAGAACAGGCACCAACCTAACACCGGGATGACAGGCAGCAACCTGGTAGACGGGAGAATTTCCGAGAACATGCACCGACTTTATACCAGGATAACACAATTCAGGTGAAAAAAAGTCACACCGCACCCATACTAAGGAAGACACTAATATCAATGAATAATAAGAAAAGGAATTAACATGCTGGTAAGATTAGGAAGAATGCTGATGAGAACACTACAAGTGGTGGAGGGTGAAGTTGCGGGGAATTGAACCTGAAAGATAGTTGACACGGCAGGAAGGTAAGAGAGAAGACTGAGAGGTGGTAAAGCTGGGCTAGGGGAAGAATGAAAAGAAAGAGCATATCCCAAAAAGAGCATTAATTAACCCAACTCCCCTCCCAAGAACTCACAAATCTAGCAATTGACCTTTGGTTACTAAGTACTGCCAAATCACCACCTAAACCACCATCCCATCTCCAAACCGCTACAAACAGTACTGATCAAAATGTCAACTGAATACACCCAATCTACTTCCACCACTAGTGCCAGAGGCCGTACTGGTTCCTGTATTGCCGAACCATCTGCCAGCGCCATACCTCCCATAAATGCATCATGCAACACTGTGTACACTCAAAGGCCATTTATCGAGTCCTTGGCCCTTGCCATCACTCACGAACACAAGCAAATACCACTCCCGGGAATCATGGGTGACCTAGTCTTCACAGGAGCGGACATTCCCAAGTTCACCGAAGCAGAAAAATGTCTCTCATTTTGCACTGGGACCGACCAGGTGGCCGAAGACAACATTGCATTCTTCCCATTGTAGCGCTATGAAAAGATCCAGAAGACAATCAAAATGATGAACGGATAATTCAAAATGGGCTGGGAGCGGTTGACTGAGGAACTGAAGGATGCATTCCGCCATGCCAACAGCCGAGTTTATATGTATAAGAGATCTTTCTTGAAGCCATGATGGAGTGAGCAGCTGAATTGTAGGATCATTGGCCTGAAAAAAATTATCCTCCCCTACAACAACATCAGCTGCATTATGATGAACAAGAGAGTCTTGGCAGAGTACTCACTGGTGGAAACACTGCTCGGAGCCCTCCACAGAAATTTGAGGGGAAATGCATAATGACACTCGAACTAGATCCCAGTAACCCGTCGGCATTCAAATATGACACACTCGGAAAGCATGTCCACCACGAATGTGTGACCACCAATCCCCTTGGCGTCCGGGATTCAGAAGGATCACTTTCATCACCGGGAGTCGCTCAGTACTCAACCAAAGCTGGAGTTCCGCTACCACAGATGCCGATAGTGGTAAACATTCTGACAATCACAAGCGAAGAGATTCCGGCACCGGCACAGGCCACGGAGGAAATTCCCATAGATAAAGCCCAATATACAATCAACATGTAATTGACAATATGATGAATGCCTTTGAGGCCTGGACCTTCTAGATGACCAAAGCAAATGAGCCCAGATGTGGAGGCTACTAGAGTGCCAGGGCATACGCAACCCAAGCTGACAATCCACCACCACACACAGCAATGAATCTCCCACCTCCAAATGCACCCACGGGATCCAATTACAAACACCATCCACGGCAACGGTTACGACCCTATATCTATTGTGATGAGCAAGGACACATCCGCACATTCTGTCCAGATGTGCACACTGACTATGATCACGGTATAGTCTATCTCAATGAACATGGAAGGCGAACCTTAGGACCGAGATGAGGAAATGGAGGCGGGATAATGAAATATCAACGGGAAAGAAGGGTTGTGTCAATGTGAGAGTATGCCCGGGAAGTATCTCGGCAAGAGCAGCAGGGAAGAGGAGTACCCACCAAGGCTGCAGCACAGCTGCCTCAGCCACAGCACGTTGCAAGATCTCAGCTGTTTCAGTGAGCCAGCAGCTCGGAACACCTATATGGCTACTTATAGTGGGGGCAACCAGGAAGAATAAGGCCCAGCATGACGAAGAAAACAGGTTGCAGTTTTTTGCGAGGAAACAGTGTAAAAAGAAGGGACCAAATATTAAAAAAGGAAAAGAGAAGAAGTCGATTGATTTGAAGAGAGCCTTTGCAAGGAAAGTGGAAGGCATATACAACAGTGTGGTGAAATGGCAGAACTAGAAGGCAGAGAGCCCATCGCCAACAGTCCACCGGACCTCTCCCAAGATCCTACCGGAATTTCTGTGAAGGAGTAGTTCAGTTTCAAGAAGCGTACGATGAGGGCAGGAGGATGTGATACTATCTGCCCGTGAGGATCCACGCATTTGGGTCGACCTACACAATCTTTGAACGTGCGAGTGAGATCCAACGTTGGTCATGATGATATGGTGGTTCTATATCCATAGGTATAAGTACTTTTATGCACGGCTGTAGTTCGTTTTGAATAATTATGAGTATCTCCAAACCACAGGTGCGGTTGATAAATATTATTCGTATATGCAAATTGGACAAATCACTATTGTTGATTGCACAGCTTCTAGGAAGATAACAACCAAGTGAATCCGTAGTGCAAGGTAATGCAGACAATACATATCCCTATGAGGTTGTGTAGCACTATTAAAAATGCCTTATTGTATTTCTGGATAGTCCTGGTGTTCAGATACTATCAGCAATATTATGTCTTAAAAGTAATATTCTTTGAATTCTTGGATAGTACTGGTGGTCAGATACTATCGGCAATATTACTTCGTAAAAGTAACCACCCCTCCTCAACCTTGTCGTCCGGCACTGTATGGTAGCAACTGAGTCTTACTGAAAATAACGAAGCATCTACATTTCTCATTACTAATATCGTACTTTTCCGGAGTATTTCTCCTGATGATAGGATGGTACTTTACAGATATGAATAGTGCTGTGTGTTAATCACTGTAGATAGTTTTGTTACCATTTGATAAGGGTTGTCGAGAACGTTCCGGTTAGAACCTCGATAGAACCTCCTGTTTAATTCTACGAGAAGAAGGATTCATCAGCGCTTAACTTTACACAATACGCCTAGATTGTTCTGTTGGATTCCTTACACTTCTTATGTATTTTTGCACAGTTGAAGAGTGTTTCTCTGTCTGGTTGAGTTATTGATCCGCGACCATGGTCACGGACAATCACTCTTTTATAATTTTATATGTACAAGTGTTTCTCTAGTTAGAAAACAGTTCATTAGAGTTTCTCAGACATCGATAGGAATACTACAATATTTCCCCTTCGACCTCCATAAAAGTATATGCTTGCCTTTGGAATTGGTATTAATATCGTTATACTTGGATTGCAATTCCTTCGCATTTTTCTATGTAGATGTTAACACATCCATTCGGACTTTCGCTGTGATATTGTATTAAGTTCACCTACCAATATATATCCGAACCTATTCTTAGTTTCCATTAGACAGACTCAGACAACTCTTCCCAGTGTGCTGGTTGTTTGTGTTCAGATATAGTTTCCAGTGAGCCTTGTTGCATGAATCCAATGGCTGCTTGGTTTGCCCTGGATTGGGAATTCGACGACTCGTGGCTAATTGAGTTCACCTCAATAGTATTTTCTTGAAAATCTTGGGAGTATCACATTCAACCCCACAGGTAATATCGAGATGAGGAATATCTTGATCGAGGTTTTCAAACGCAGTATTTGATTAATTATCCAAACGTGAATGTGTACGGTTTGAACCAAGATCAAATGGAAATACTAAATACTGCACATGGTATTCAACTATCCCCGTACAGTGTATAGAACTGGCTAACCACCAAATCCATGGAGCTGCAAGTAACTGATCATCATTCTCGAATTGATTCAGTATTGGAAATAATGTTCCCAAAATCACGTCATAGTTGTTATTGAACTCGTAAAGAATCATGGGGTGGGGGAACTGAGTATAATCCTCAAGAATTGTACTAACAATACTTTGAATAATTACAACAATAAAATAAGAAATGAAAACAACAATAATATTTCAGATTTAATCAAATCATGATTTCAACATAGATTTCTCACAACTCGTATATTGTGGATAGTAGGAACAACTCCATCGCCTGGCGTGGTGACTTGGAGTACTTTGTATAGTTGGCTTGATACATTCGCACACTACCTTCAGAATCAATGTGATTGGGCTGAACTGCATAACATTTATATGCCAGTTCACCATTACTTGGCCAACTTTTAATCTTAACGTACCCCACCAGCATTGAAATCTCATAGTGACATGATGTGCCAGTAATCTCCCAGGCAGGGAGTAGAAATTTCCTGGAATCTACTTCTGTCTCAATTAATCAGGCATAGTGGTGGTAACGGGTTTGGGTAACCCCCTAGTGGTCCGGACTTGGGCCTGAAAAATAGTCCTGTTCGGTTCCAGACTCCTCCAATACCCCGACCCGCATTGTCTCGGTGGGCTTGTTCACCTGACGGGCCATGAACCCGCGGATTTTCGCCGGGTTCTGCATTCCGCAGAGCCTCCTTTTCGTGAACTCCGAAATTTGGCTCCAATGAAGTATTTGAGTTCTGATTGTGTCACAATATGATATATGCATAAACGATGCGGTGTTGCATGTTCTTTCACATTTTAATCTCCCATTTGTGATCGAATCAATATTTGTTGTGGCACTGCAAAAAACGGACAATTTTTGTCGTTATTTCACAGCAACCCAACGAACATTGATCAGATTGCAATGTGGAAAATTGTGGGTGAGAGAGCATGCAATACAGCATGTTTTATGTTTATATAATATTGTGATACAATCTGAACTCAAATCCATAATTGGAGTCAAAGTTCGTAGTTGGCGAAATTGTGGAGCCGGCTAAAAACCTGTGGATTCTACACAGTTCAATCTTGAGATGGGCTAAAACCCATTGCAACAGTGCTAGTTGGGTTCCAACCCTGCCCCGGAACCCAAGTGCGGATTTAGAACTGTTGCTATCGCTAATCAGGCACGCCATGCTTAGGACCGGACTGTTGTTTTTGGCCGGGAACTATCCGCTGTATTCCAATCCCAATATGGGGAAAGGCTCGAAGGTCGATATCATTGCTTATTGGCTATCATTTGCCTGACACATTTGTCACAACTTCATGCTGTCGACATGTCTAGTCCAACTTAGCTCAGTTCAATCAACGTGGTTGATATTACCTGGCATCCCAGCCCGAAGCCAAGGCGATCGCCAGGATTGCTGCATCAGCAAACCAGTTCTACTGATGTATGCAAACTTTCAATGAATCATCTAGCGATGTGACTTGCTAATGTATCCATAGCAGGCTCTTGATCACCTGCCCAGGATCATAAGTGGAGACCTGGAGCTTCTAATGATAGGTGTTATGTACTTGGTATTATAGACCACTATGTATATCATGAAGTTACTAACTACTAATACATCTGCTATAGGAGAACCCTGAACACAAGATTGGGTGTGTAAGTCGTTGGATTTAATGATAACATCAGATGGTGGTTATCTTCCCCGGGGTCTCCCCAATACATACTCCCTGTCGCTCAGGCTGTCTCTTTTACCCCTGTTTGTCTGCACACCCCCATCATGCAGTCCATCTCTATCATTCCAATAGCTCTGTGCACCGTCCAATGCCCAGTCCTCTGCTAAGCTGAGTGGCAGTGCTCGTGTGAAAAGCATTGTCCCGCGAGAGCGAGAAGGAGAAAGGATTGTTTAAGAAAGAACAGAAACTGTCAGTAAGATACGGGAGCCTATCGAAGACAGTGAGGAAGCTGATGGGAAGAGGCAGGAACTTGAACAATGCGTGCGAAGTGGAGGAAGGACCAGTTGTCGGAGAGTTGGGTAGGAGGATGGTAGCAGGGGAGTGGTCGCCGGGTGAAGAGCCTGTAGCGACACAAAGGAGGGTAATGTTGAGAGAATCCATGACTTTTGCATGGGTTCCCAAAACCAACATTGTTCTGGAACTGTGTCAAATACCATTGTTTTCCTTGTATTTTGACTTGGCAGACCACCAGTCCAAGTAATGATGGGAATAAATGGGTGGGGAAGGAGGAGGGAATGGAAGGATATCCATTGAATTAAAAGTATCAAACAGAGTTGAAGATACTGAAGCCACTCAATTGACTGAAGTTGTAAGATGGAGGGAGATATCGAATCCACACAATTGCGTGGATTTCTGAGATGCAGGGGGAACACATATTCCCATTGGCCTGGTTGCACCGACATTACACACTCAATTTGTACCATTCACCGGTAACTCTGTAGTAACCTCGAGACAAGAGAGATAATGACAAATGCATCACTGGGCAGAAAATCCACCACTGAGAACAGGAAGAACTAGCAAGGCATGGCCAACCACTGAGTACATGCAGCAAAAGAGGAGGGTAACAGGTGACGATGTTGTGGAGAGATTCGAGAAGAGCTACTAGGGAAATTGGGAACTGCATAATGACTTGAAAAAGAGAGAACAGGCTCCAGATAGATGAAGAGCTTCCCCCCCTTATGTTCCTAACGAAAGACAGCGGCCATACTGAGCCATTCATGACCATCTGCAACCTGATGACTGCACCCAATATCAGAAACTCCAGCATTACTCACTACCAACGCCCGACATGATGTTTACATAAATCGACCAAAATGCTGGAGCGTCAAGTAATAGTGTGGATTTCGAAGCATCCTCAACCACCGCCACCCCTGTGATGAGCGACGAATCTGCCACTTCTGCGGCCACTACCACTGCAGCCGGATCCGACGCTGTTACCAAGTACACAGTACACCTGCTAATCGAATGTCTCTAAGAGCACAAGCCAGCCATCCGCACTATTGATTTCTTCAGAGATACTATCACCCCCCAGTCGACAATGTTTATGCAAAAGACCCGTCAGATCGCTACCAGACACCGTGGAGATTGCAACCCCAGAGCAGTCCCCTCACAACCAGATATATTTCATGCTTCACATCTAAGATCTCTTTAGCGACATTACTGATGCTGCCAACGCCCAAGTTGGTTGGCTGTCGAACTTTGCAGAGGGTGACCTTGACTGGAAGAAGTTGAAGTATGAGTGTTACTATGACTTCCTTAAGGCTCTCGACAGCTGCAGAATGTTAGGGGTGATGATAGAGCAATATCAGTGTAAGGGCAAGTACGCCAGCGTTCAACCTCGTAGGCATACGGATGGTAATTATAGGAATACGGTTGCAAACGTGGATGCGAGTGATAGTAGGTGTAGATGTATAGTAAGATTATCGCTAGAGATCTAAGGCTCGTGGCAAGCCGACTATATGGAATGCCCGTTACCCGGCCC
>Ga0307512_10007794_pt1 | contig 10533 bp, 6 predicted proteins | sample 14_EM_MG_FD_200267 | JGI IMG/M metagenome (GOLD analysis project Ga0307512, IMG submission 200267) | Populus trichocarpa ectomycorrhiza microbial communities from riparian zone in the Pacific Northwest, United States - 14_EM | ecosystem: Host-associated > Plants > Roots > Unclassified | place... | reverse complement strand
TCAACGCCCTGAAGGGCACCCTCAAGACATCAAGCCACGTCCCGAAAACGCCCCTCGCGAATTGCCGGGTCAACAAAGTGAGACGAGCCCCTAGCACGGGCCTCGATCACGTGACAACCCGCTGGGGGGAGGGGGGACGCCATGCACACGCACGGTCTGATCTTCAGCTGGTTCTGACAGGCGTTCACCGCGGGTCGGCCAGATGGTTGTGCGGCAAGGCCGAAAGGCCGATGTGACGGGTCTGTCCCGGACGATTGACTCCGCCGCATGAAAACGAGCATCGGCAACAAAGCGGCACGGATCACCGGAGTGGCGGTCGCCGGGATCACGGCGGTGGTCACGTTGGCCGGGTGTGGTCTGAGCGACGCCGTGACCGAGAAGAGCAACGGTCACGTCAAGTCGGTCGACTACGCGAACGGCAAGGAAGGCAAGGACAACAAGGAGGCACGCCTGCCGGACTGGGTGCCGGACCAGGCGACGTCGGTCTCCGAGGTCATCCGGACCACCGGGTCGGAGCGCATCCTGCGGTTCACCGCCGCCGACACCGGGCTGCCGGCCACCTGTGTGCCTGGCGCGGCCGCGAAGACGGCCGCCACGTTGACCACCGACTGGTGGCCACATGGCCAGGAAAGCAAAACCGACCAGATCTGCGACAACGACTGGCACGTCTACGTCGACGCCGACACGGTGTACGCGTTCAAGCCCGAGACGATCGACCAGGCCGGCGCGAACTGACAGAAACACCCGTGGGCTCGCACCCCGTCGAGTGCGACCCAGCCGGTCGGGACGACGTAGTGGTAGGAGTGGAAGTAGGCGATGGTGCCGCCGCCACCGATGATGCTGCCGACCACCTTCAGACCGGCGGAGTCGTAAGCGATCACCGGCCCACCACTGTCGCCGTTCGTGGTCGGGGCCGTGCCGTTGGTGGAGTGCGCCTCGTCGAGCAGGCAGGTGGTGTGTCCTGACACGAAGGTGACGCAGACGTCGATGGCGGCGACCTCGACCGCGCAGTTCTCCCCAGTGGTCGCACCGTTGGTGCAGATGCCGAGTCCGACACCGGACAACCTGGTGCCCTTGACCGGGAACCCGGTGTTGCTGCTGGGACCACCGGTGTACATGAACGGCTGGTAGCTGCGGCCGCCGATGAACGCGAAGTCGCGCCCGCTCTCGACGTAGGACCGGGTCATGACGGTGCCGACCTCGTCGCCGTTGTTGCGCACGACCGCGTTGAGCACGCCGCAGTGCCCGGCGCTGACCAGCCGGCGTTGGACCGGTGTCGCGGTGGTGCGGATGACGTATCCGCCGGTGCAGCCGCCGCCTGGGAAGTTGAGCCGGGAACCGGCGACCCACGGCTCGAAGTCGTCCGTGCGTGAGGACTCGGCCGGGCGGGCGGCGACGTGCAGGCTCACCAGGTCGCCGAACTCTCGGATGGCCGCCTGGGTGACCTCGGGGGTGAGCTGGGTGACGCCGACCGCGACCCGATTCTGCCGGACGTCGATGTACCACTTCGAGACGAGTTTCCCGGCGACGGCCCGCCACTCGGGATCGGTCGCCACCTCCTGGCGCACCGCGTCGAGCTCGGCGAGGCTGTGCCGGACCGGTTGGAGGACCACGTGCCACGCACCGGCCACCTGACCGAGCCTGGCGCGGGCGACGCGATCGCCTGCGCTGTCGTCGTAGCGGATGGTCGCGGTGCCGGCCTTCTGGTCGAAGCTGATGCCGCCATAGGTCGCGCGATCGTTGTCCACCAAGGTGATGAGCGCGTCGGATGAACCGCCGTCCTGGCCTGCCGCGGTCTGCGCGGCGGCTGGCGGGGCCAGTCCGCCGGTGACGACCACGGCCGCCGCCGATACCGCGAGCAGCATCGACATTCGTCTCTTCGCGAGCTTCATTCGGTACCTCCGGTCTTTTTTCCTCACGTCTGTGCGGCCACGACTGTGCTGCGTGGCGGGGCCGGACGGTGGACCCCCGGATTTTGGGACCGCGACCAATACCGCAGCGTGTCGGCGGTAAATTGGGTGCGGTGTCCGGACTGTCCGAGTATCGAGTCCGGTCGGGGCGGCCAGGAGGTGCGATGACCGATGCCGGACGCGCGGCGATGACCCGGTTCGCCGACGAGCTGAAGCGACTACGCCAACGGGCTGGGAACCCCTCGCTGAACCAGCTGACGGCGCTGGCGGCCGAGCTGCCGCATCCGTTGCCCCGCAGCACGATCAGCGACAAGGTGAACGCCAGGTCGTTGCCGGAGTGGGAGTTCGTCGCGTCGTTCGTCACCGCCTGCGCCGCGCATGCCGAGCAGGCCGGCACGCCGCTGCCCTCGGACGCGGTCGACCTGACCCAGTGGGCCAACAGGCATCTGCGGATGTTGCGTGCGGTCGACGGCGCGCACTCCACCGGCCGCCTGGCCGCGTCCGCACGGGCCGAGATCGACCGGCGTGCCCCGGAACCGAGTGTGGTGCCACGACAACTGCCAGCACCGACACGGCATTTCGCCGGGCGGGAGGCCGCGCTGGCCGCGCTGGACCGCATCGCGGACGAGGCAGCCCTGCCGGGTGCTGCCGTGGTGGTTTCGGCCATCGGGGGAACGGCCGGTATCGGAAAGACGACACTCGCGGTTTATTGGGCCCACCGGGTGGCCGGCCGATTCCCGGACGGGCATCTTTATGTGAATTTGCGAGGTTACGGCCCCGGCGCGCCGTTGACGCCCGCCGAGGCGGTGCGGGGATTCCTGGACGCGTTCGCGGTGCCGCCGCAGGAGATTCCGACGACCCTCGACGGGCAGACCGGCCTGTACCGCAGCCTGCTCGCCGGCAAGCGGATGCTGGTGCTGCTGGACAACGCACGCGACGCCGAGCAGGTCCGGCCGTTGCTGCCCGGCTCGGCAGGCTGCCTGGCCCTCGCCACCAGCCGCGACCGGCTCACCGGACTGATCGCGGTGGAAGGCGCCCACCCGCTGCGGTTGGACCAGCTCACCCCGAGCGAGGCACGCACCATGCTCGCGCACCGCATCGGACCGCACCGCGTCCTGGCCGAGCCGGAAGCGGTCGGCCGGATCATCGCCGCCTGCGCCGGACTTCCCCTGGTCCTCGCGATCGTGGCCGCGCGAGCCGCCAGCCACCCCGACTTCGCCCTCGCCGACCTGGCCGCGGAGCTGACCGGGGGCCGCGCCCTGGACGCGTTCGCCGGCAGCGGCAGGACGATGGACGTGCGGACCGTCTTCTCCTGGTCCTACCAGGGTCTCGACCCCCGAGTCGCCACGCTGTTCCGGTTGCTGGGCCTGCATCCTGGTCCGGACATCAGCGCCGCGGCAGCGGCCGGCCTGGCCGGGGTGCCGGTTCGCGAGGCACGCAGACTGCTGGCCGACCTCGCCGACGCGCACCTGCTGGCCGAACACCGGCCCGGCCGGTTCGCCTGCCACGACCTGCTCCGCGCGTACGCGGAGGAGTTGGCGCGAGAGCAGGACAGCGCGGAAGAACGGCGGGCGGCCACCCACCGGATGCTGGACCACTACCTGCGCAGCGCGGACCGGGCCGCGCACCTGGTCGACCCGTTCCGGACGGTGCTCGAGCTACCGGAGCCCGCGTCCGGTGCGGCGCCGGAGGAGCTGGCGGACACTGCGCGGGCGCTGGCCTGGTTCACCGAGGAACACCGGGTGCTGCTCGCCGTCGTGGTCAGGGAGGACATCGGCTTCGACACGCACCTCCACCGGCTGGCACGGCTGGTGTCGGCCTACCTGTACCGCGCCGGGTACTGGCACGACTGGCTGACCGCGGAGGAGGCCGCACTGCGGGCGGCCCGGCGCAGCGGGGACCGCAGGGCACAGGCCTACGCCCACCGCGGCCTGGCCCGCGTCTTTCTGCGGCTGGACCGCGAGGAGGCGGCGCTCGCCCAGCTCCGGCTGGCGCTGGAACGGTACGCCGAGCTCGGTGACCAGGTCGGGCAGGCGCACACCCAGCTCAACCTGGCCGAGGTCCACGACCAGTTCGACCAGCACGCGATGGCGTTGCGGCACTCCCGTCTCGCACTGGACGGCTACCGCGCCGCCGACTACCCCGCAGGGCAGGCGAAGGCGCTGAACAGCATCGGCTGGAGCCTCAGCCAGCAGGGCAAGCACAGCGAGGCGGCTGGCTACTGCCAGGAGGCCCTCGACCTGCAGCTGGAGCTGGGCGACCGCGATGGGGCGGCGGACACGTTGGACAGTCTCGGCCACGTGTACCACCAGCTGCACGACCACGAGCAGGCCAGAACCTTCTACCAGCGGGCGGTCGACCTGTTCCGGGAGACCGGAAACCGGCCGGAGGAGGGCCTCACACTCGACCAGCTCGGTGACGTGGCGGCGGATGCCGGCGACCTCGACACGGCACGGGAAACCTGGCAGCGCGCGATGGAGCTGCTCGACCAGGTCGGCCCGGCCGGGCAGGTGGACGCCATCCGCGCCAAGCTGGACCGCGCCGATCGGCTGCTGGCCATGGCACGGGGCAACGGCCACAACAAGTTCGGCGTGTCGTGACACGAGCGGAGCCCGGCCTCTGTGTGCGTCGCTGCCGGCAAGGGAATCACGGCGGCCAGGCAGGGCCATGCGGCGAGCAGCCCAACTCCTGGGCCACCCGCCGCATGGTCAACGCCTCGACGCCCTCAGGCGCCCGCGTGGGTTACGTCAACGCGTACGCGCGGATGATGGTGCTCTTCACCGAGCCACCTTGTGTGTCCGCGACGCTTGCCCGCAGTGACACGAACTGAGCGCCCTTCGGGTGGTTCACCTCCGCCTGCCACTGGTCGTGGTCACGGGTCAACCTGACCTGCTGCCACGTCGTGCCGTCGTCGTAGGAGACGTCCACCTTCGGCGCGCCGGACAGCGCGATCGGGGTGTTGGAGCCGCCGCGCTGGACGTATACCGGGAAGCGGAACCTGCCGGCCGGTGCGGCGTTGTGGACGTCCAGCTTCGGGGCGAAGCGCACGGCCAGCAGGGGCAGTGGCTCCGGCGCGAAGCCGGGCACGTTCTTCGTCCGGAACGTCCACTCGCTGTCGACCTGTGTGGACAGTCGGGAACGGGCCGAGCGGTCGGCGAACGAGCGGACCGTGTACGTCGTCTCCTCCGGGACCACGTCGAAGCTCGCGTAGGTCGGGTACGGGTACTCGCCGACGACCTCGCCGTCGTGCAGCAGTTCCATGCGGCCCACACCGACGTACGAGGCAATGCCCATCCGGCCGGGGTCCTGGTCGGCCACGTTGATGTTGAACCCGAGATTGTTCTCGGACCGTCCGGCCATCAGGTAGTTCGGGTAGTCCTCGTGGAACGGGAACGCTGGTGAGAACACACCGGTGTTGTAGCGCTCCGGCGCGTTGCGACCACGGTGGTACACCTCGGGACGCACCGTGTCCGCGAAGTTGATGTAGTCGCGCGCCGCCGGATCGGTCAGCTCGTAGAACCTCGGGTAGACCGGGATGTCCGGTGTGTAGAACTCCTTGAGCGTGAACGGAAGCTGGTTCGCGACCATCTCGTCCCGCACGCCGACCGTGCCCGGCGCGCTCGCCGCGTATGTGCCGTTGACCTCGGCCAACTGACGGTCGGTGTAGGTCCGGCGCAGGTTCGCCGGGATCCGCCCTGGTTCCGACCAGGACAGGTCGTACAGGTACGGGCTGCCCTCGAAGTTCGGGCTTTCGCCGTCGCCGTCCGGCTCGGCCAGGCGGGCCTCCACGTCGAACCGGTACTTGTCCGACGACGTCACCGACGGCAGGATCCCCCACTTCGTCGCGTCCCAGGACTCCACGGTCTCGCCAACGCGCTGGCCGGACGGCAGTGTGATCGTGCCCCCGAACGTGGCCACCCCGACCGTGGCGTTCGGCTGGTCGAGCGTGAACTCGAGTGGCTTGCCCTGCCGCGCGTCGAACGTCAGGTCGAGGTTCCGGTCCACCATGATCCCCGGTTCCGCGAGGAACGTGCGGTGGGCACTGCCCATGTCTCCGGTCAGGAAGTACTCACCCTTGGGCAACCGCAGGCGAACGGTGCCCGACGGGTCCCACGGGAGCGCGGCCCATGTCCCGTCTGTCGCGACGAGCTGGACGAAGAAGTCGGCGGTCGGGAGGCCCTGCTCGTCGCGGAACGTCAGCGAGACGTCGTAGCTCTCGACCTCCCGCTCCACCGCCATCAGCGTGCGCAGCGTCAGGCCGGCACCCGTCGCGGTCAGTGTGCCCGCGAACCGGCCGTCCTGCGTACCGGCCTTCGGATCCGCGATGACGGTGGCGGTCGCCTGCCCACCGGCCGGCACGGTGATCTGGTTCGGTGTCAAGGCGAACATGCCGGCCGGCGCGTTCGGCACGTCGACGGCCAGGTCGAGCGTGATCGGCGTGGTGCCGGGGTTGGTGTACGTGACGGTCTTCGTGACCGCCTGGTCGTCGTTGTGCGGCCACCGCGCGAGTCCGAAGCTGAGACTGCCGGGCCCTGCGGTGACCTGGGCACGCGTGGCCGCCGCGACGTCGATCCTGCCGGCGCCCTGCTGGTAGACCGTGGCCCCGTCGCTCGGGACCGCCGTGTTCATCAGTGCCACCTTGATCTGCTCCGGGGTCCAGTCCGGGTGCTCCCCGGCGAGGATCGCCGCGGCACCGGCGACGTGCGGCGTCGCCATCGAGGTGCCGGACAGGGCGACGTGGCTGTCGTCGCCCTCCACCGGCTCGCCGAGCCAGCCGTTCTTCGCTTTCGCGGCAACGATTCCGACGCCGGGCGCGGTGACGTCCGGCTTGATCCCGGAGTCGCCGGTGCGTGGGCCGGTCGTGGAGAAGTCGGCCAACTTGTCGGCGCGGTCGACCGCGCCGACGGTCAGCGCCTCCGCCGCGGCGGCCGGGGCGCCGACCGTCCAGCCGCGCCGGCCCTCGTTGCCAGCGGCGACGACGAACAGCGTGCCGGTCTGCTCGGTCAGCTCGTCGACGGCCTGCGACAGCGGGTCGTGGCCGTCGCTCGGCGCGTCGCTGCCGAGGCTCATGTTGACCACGTCCACGCCGCTCGCCGCGGCCCACTCCATCCCGCTGATGACCCACGACATCTCGCCGTAGCCGGAGTCGTCGAGGACTTTTCCGTTGAGCAGCACCGCGTCCGGCGCGACGCCGGTGTACTTACCGGCGCCGGTGATGGTCGACGCGACATGCGTGCCGTGCCCGGCGAAGTCGTCCGTGCCAGTCGTGCCGCCGGTGAAGTCCCGCTCACCCACGACCGCGCCTACGAGGTCGGGGTGGCTCGTGTCGATGCCGGAGTCCAGCACCGCGACCGTCGTGCCGGCGCCCGTGTGGCCGTCGGCCCATGCCGCAGGCGCGTCGATCTGTGGCACCGACCGGTCCAGGGTCGCGTGCACCGGCGCGTCCAGCCAGATGCGTTCCGCCTGCTGGCCGGTCGCCCAGAACCCGCTACCACGTTCGGCGTCGACGGCGACCGCGCTCAGGCTGGGCAGCTCGTGGCCCACCTTCGCGCCCGCCATCCTCGGGGTCGCGCCGGGGTAGTCGACGATGAGCGGCAGATCCGGGCGGGACGCGTCGTCGTAGCCGACCTCGACCAGCGCGGTGACGTCGAACAGCAGCGGGTCGAACCGCCCGCTGGCGACCTTCGCGCTGGCGTCGCTCGGCAGGACGTGCACGTGGCCGCGCCCGTCGGTCCAGGTGGTGAACGAGATGTCCTGGCGGCCGGGCGCCGGGCGGACCTGCGCGCCACGCGGGCCGCCGAGCTGGACCTGGTCGCCGGTCAGCAGCGTCACGTTCGGCCCGGCAGGCGCCCCGGCCTGGGGTGCCTGCGGCGCGCTCTGTCCCGCCGACACCCCGGGCACCGACAGCACCCCGACGGTGGCCAGCACCGCCCCGAGGATTCTTCCTCGAACCCGTCTGTTGGTCATGCACACTCCTGCCGACGCGCGACGCCTCCATCGGCTGTCGCTTCACCGACTTACACACCGGAGTGCGGTGCCGCGTTGCATCGTCAGGTGTCTGTGCGCCGTAGTGCCGGGTAGTGAGACTGCCACGGCCGCAACCGTTCGACCGCGGCGCCGGCACGCAGCACGGCCCCGTCCGCCTGACGCGGGCCGATGACCTGCATGCCGACCGGCAGGCCGTCGACCAGGCCGGCCGGCACGGACGCGGCGGGATGGCCGGTCAGGTTGATCGGGTAGGTCAGGGCCCAGCCGAGCAGCGGGTCGACCGCCACGCCCTCGACCTCGGCGGGTCCCACGGTCTCGCCACGGGCGCCGTTCCGCACCGGGAGTGCGGCGACCGTGGGGGTCACGAGCAGGTCGTGGTTCTCGAAGACACCCTGGACGTGGTCGTAGATCTCGGTGCGGAGCACGGAGTCACGGGCCGCGGCCAGCGGCGACTCGCGGTAGGCCTGCTCGAGCCATTCCCGCATCACCGGGGGCAGTTCGCCACCGGCCATCAGGTCGAAGCCGGCGGCCCGCAGGCCTTCGACGGGACCGAGGGTGAGCCGGGAGCCGACCCGGCACCACAGGTCGGACAGCTCGCGCTGGTCCTGACGGATCCCGAGCCGCACCCGCTCGACGTGTGCCCCGGCCTCCTCGAAGACGCGGACGGCGTCCTCGACGAGCGCGGCGACGCGCGGGTCGACCGGGAACACGTCGAGATCGGGGCTGTAGGCGACCCGCCAGCCGGCCAGCGAGCCGTCCAGCTCGGCACGGTAGTCGGGTGATTCGTTGAGGCAGAAGGGATCGCGCGGGTCCGGCCCGGCCAGGACGCGCAGCCCCAGTACGGCGTCCGCCACGGTCCTGGTCAGGATTCCCTCGTGGACGAACGGGTTTGTGCCGGCGAAACCGTCCGGCCGCATCACCATCGGCACCCGCCCGGCGGACGGCTTGTAGCCGAAGATGTTGCACCACGCGGCCGGAATGCGTGCCGAGCCGCCCGCGTCGGTGCCCTCCGCGAAGGGCACCAGCCCATCGGCCACCGCGGCGGCGCTCCCGCCGGAGGACCCGCCGGGATTGCGTGCCTCGTCGAACGGGTTGCGGGTCGCGCCGAACAGTGTGTTGTCCGTGATCCCGCGGAACCCCAGCATGGGGCTGTTGGTCTTGCCGACCAGGATCGCGCCCGCCCGCTCCATGCGCTCGGCCCAGACGCAGTACTCGTCGGCCACGAAGTCCCGGAGCGCAGGCACTCCCCCGAACGTCGACACCCAGCCAGGCTTGAAGTCGAACAGGTCCTTCATCGCCGTCGGCACGCCATGCAGCGGCCCGAGCTCCTCACCGGCGACGACCGCCTGTTCCGCCGCCTTCGCGGCTTCCCTGGCCTGGTCGAACGCGGTGTAGACGAAGGCGTTGAGGGTCGGGTTCCGCTCCTCGATCCGCTCGATGCAGGCGCCGACCACCTCGACCGGGGAAAGCTCCCTGGCGGCGATCCGTCTCGCGAGCTCGGTCGCCGGCACGAAAGCCAGCTCATGCGTCGTCATCGGCGCGCTTCCCTTCACCTCACTGCCAGAGGCTCCTCATCCAACCCCCGGGGTTCGGCGCCGTCCAGCAGCGGGTTCGGCTGCGCTCATTCGCCGGGCGCGGCCTGGATGGCGTCGCGGGAGGGGTGCACGACCGTCACCACGTCGGGCGACTGGTTGAAGAAGGCGACCAGTCGCCGCAGTGCGTGCTCGTCCGCCACGGCCACCTCGATGGTGATCTGCCGCCGTCCGTCGGCCGGTTCGGAGATCTCCATGGTGACCACCTCGAACCCGCGCTTCGCGATGATCGACGTGATGCGGGCGAGCACATGGTGTGTGGCGACGACGTCGAGCCGCAGCAGGGCGTTCAAGCGGCGGTCACGACGGAGCTGTCGCGTACTGGCTCATCGACGCGGGCGGCCAGACCGGAGTGGCCGGCTGGCCTCGTGCCTGCTCGTACCAGTGGGTGGCGCGGAGCACCGCCATGTCAGCGAAGCGCCGCCCGGCGATCTGCAGGCCGATCGGCTTGCCCTCCTCGCTCCAGCCGCAGTTGACCGATGACGCCGGCTGTCCGGAGAAGTTGTACGGGGCGGTGAAGCCGATGTGCTCCAGCGGACGGGTGACGTCGTTCGTCGGCGAGGGCCAGTCCGCCGGGAACGTCGTCACCGGTGACACCGGTGACAGCACGAGATCGAAGTCCACAGTGGACCGTACGGCGTTCGCCGAGATCTCGAGCATGCGGTTGGCACACCGCATCAGCGTGACGCCGGGAACGTCGGCGCCACCCCGGCACCAGTCCGCGATGTACGGCAGCACAAGGTGTTGCTTCTCGTGGGAGAGCCCGCTGAACCATTCCCACCCGCGGACTCGCCAGAACAGGTCGAGATCGTGCAGCAACTCGGCGGAGAAGAACGGTGAGATCGGCTCGACGACCGCCCCACCCGCCTCGAAGATCGCGGCGGCGGCCTCGACCGCGTCGCGCACGGCACTCTGTGTTTCCAGTCCGCAGCCCGCGTCGAGCAGTAGCCCGACCCGCAGGCCCGTCACGTCACCGTCGAGGTCCGACCAGTCGATGGGGAGCTGCGGCAGGCTCGTGTGGTCGCGGGCGTCGGGGCGAGCGA
>Ga0307512_10007793_pt1 | contig 10535 bp, 8 predicted proteins | sample 14_EM_MG_FD_200267 | JGI IMG/M metagenome (GOLD analysis project Ga0307512, IMG submission 200267) | Populus trichocarpa ectomycorrhiza microbial communities from riparian zone in the Pacific Northwest, United States - 14_EM | ecosystem: Host-associated > Plants > Roots > Unclassified | place... | reverse complement strand
TAGCACACTCGCATATGTACTCTTCATAGGATACATATGCATATGTATGCGCAGGGGAGCCTGGGGGCATCTTTGGATTGACTCAAGTACATAAAGGTCATAAACGATCCTTGAATTCAGGGGAATCCAGACCGAGGCGGTGCGCGCGTTGGGTGGAGTGGGGCACGGGAGGGGGGCGGCGTACACGTGGGGGCTCCCTGGACCTCCCCGCGCATATGTATCATATGTATCTAAGATGTAGGTACATATCCTAGAAGCAGGCTCTTGGCGCCCCCAAAAAAGAATGCATACAAAGTATGTACTCTATGTGTGTTCAACTCCAGACTATCTAGGTGGGACGTAATGGGGGTGTTTAGCGCGCTGGGGCCCAGTACATAGGGATTTCGCAACTTTGGGGTGAAACCGTGAAAGTACTATACTCTATGTAGAATCTATTCTCGATTTTAGCGGCGAAACCCTTGTATCTAGATACATACTTATGTAGCCCGTCCAGTCAGCGAACATCAAACATACTCACTGTCCGTCGTGAGCCCTCAACGTCGGGAGCAGTGGCTCGCCTTATGTGGTGGCTTAACTGGCATCCTCGCTGCGAGTGGGTACATTCTCTACCACCGGTCACAGAAACAGGACGCTCTCCCTTCCCTCCACGGGACGATGTCGCTCTGGCCTGTTACATAACCTCAACTTCTCGCTGGTGCTTGTACATATATACAGGGTACTCGGCGGTTGAACGCCTAGGATTATCTGAGGCTAGATATGGGGTGTACATATGTAGAGGCTGTGAAAAAGCAGATTCGAATGCCCTAACTAAGGCCTGCGTTAGCGGCATGAACCAACACCAATGTCCCGCTACCACCACCACTACCACCAGCACTACTTCGGCCCGGCACAACAGAGAGAAAGAGTCGAGAAGAGAGGGAACCGAGAAGGGGGGGGGGGGGGGAGCTGTGCGAACACAGTCAGGTTGAATACAGATTGCCAGCTGGTGGTGTGGTATTTCCCTGTGCGGCTCAACTGCACGCTAGCCAGCAACGGTGGCAGTCACCCTTCCGAATTAATTCTACCACCTATCTAGCGTTATTTACTGGCGCACTGACCAGTGTTCAATCTTGATCTTGTCTAGATCCAATTTTTTTACTATCTATGTTGTGTCAAGTGTTGGTGGTCTCTGGCAGGAATTCTTGTGAGCTTCTTCATCGGCCTTAGAGCGGGTGCCAACTAGAGTAGAGTATCTATTCCTAACTTAAGCAAGCCATCCCCAGACACTACCTAGTCGTCCCCAATATTTGGAGATATTCTAGGGCTGGGGATCGTGAGTTTCACCGGTTGCCACAGTGATATCTACTCCTCTAACGCCTTGCGAAATCCCTCAACTATGTAGATAGAGTAGATATTGCGGTTTAAACAAGAACAGCACCTGTACCGCATCGCAATCGCATTATCCGCTTTTGATATTAAGCGGACAGCGGGGTGGCGGTGACCTGAATGAAATTGCAGTGGATACCAAACACCACTCCATTTAAAATACTCTCCCACTCAGTATGTAACTTGGCCGTACCGACACTGGCATTGGAAAGTGAGTGGACCTCCTCCAACTACGGGAGACAGCAAGATTTTCGGAACACTTCAGGTGTGCTGCTGCTACTACAACGGTAGGCTACCAAGGGGAGTTCGGAATGCTTCCATTTCCAGCACTGCCTGGGGGCACCGTTCTCACTCAGATATAGCGGATACCAAAAAACCACTCCATTTAAAATACGCTCCCACTCTGCCCTCGTCCCTGCCACCACCCCACCTTCTCTCCCTCCGATTGATCTTTCCAGTTCCCCCGTAACCTCAATGCCAGCAACTCGGAGGTTCTGGCTACATAGTGCGTGGAATATTTCATTTTCTATGGGTGCAGGATTCTAACCTGTGAAAGCCATATTAGAGTCGGCAGGGACAGAATGTATGTGAAATAAGAATACCGGCATGTCCGACAGATTAGACGGATGAAGACGAGAAGAGTGGGACAGGGCACCACTTCCGCAAGCAACCAGCCTCGCTCTGTGCACGCCCCCATCACGTCGCCTTCATGTGTGCCGAAATCTTCGGCTATAATCCTGTATGAACCATCGGTAGAAGTTGGCAAATCCTAGGAAGCTCTGTATTCCTTTGATATTCGTTGGTTCCTTCCATTCCTTAATTGTCCGGATTTTCTCTTCGTCCATGCACAAGCCTTGTGAAGAGATCATGTATTCCAGGTATTGTGTTTCCGTGGTGTGGAATTCACATTTGGAAGCTTTCAGGGTCAATCCGGTTTCTGTGACCCGTGTTAGGATCGTTCGGACGTGTCTTCACTGGTCTTCCAAATTTTGCGAGAAGATGAGGATGTCATCCAGATATGCCATGCAGAAGATATCGAGGTATTCGCTCAGGATTTCGTTCATCCATCGCTGGAATGATGCTGGTGCGTTGGTCAAGCCGAAGTGCATGACAGGGCACTCGTACAGTCCATACTGGGTTCGAAACGCTGTTTTCCATTCGTCCCCTTCCACAATTCGTAGGTTGTGATACGCATCCTTAATATGGCGAATGACGGAGTGCCAGTTCCGGAGAGAGGAAGATCTGCGGACTTGTAGGTGTAGGAATGAGAAGGCGGGAGAAGGATGGACGGGGGAGGGTGAAGGAAGCGCAAGGACGAACGATGGTGCTCAAATGAGAGAACTATCGCCAACTAGCCATCACCGCCAATTCCGTAAGTCACAAACATTTCTTCCGCAAGCCACTAGCCTCACCTTCCGAATTCTACCAGCACATGACAGCTTTGTGTCCAGAGGCCTCCAGGCGCGGATGAACGCGGTGCCGTGGTAACGCGGTAACGCGTGAGCGAGGGGTTGGCTCTTCGGACTTGGAGCTGGCGGGATGGGGACGCGGCGTGGGAGGGAAATCGACGAGGGGAGGCGAGAGGATGATGGCGCGGCGAAATGGGCAAGAAGGAGAAGCTGTTTCTTCGCGTGTCTGTAATCATGCTTCCACAGTTCTGGAAAAGGGGCGTGGGTGAGGAGGGAATCTGAATCAAGCCGTGGCTCTCCGTGCCGCAGCTTGCATCATTGGCAAATAAATAAATCAAGCCGACATGATGTGCGACTGAACCTAGAAGACATATCGCCGGACGCCGGCCAGCCACCCGTCGGTGGACGCGTCGTTCAGAAAGAGTTCGGTCCCTGCGGCATCGCCATTGGCTATGTATAAAATCACCGTCACGATCTGGTCATACGATATCGGGAGTGGGGTGATCACGATGGACGGGGGGGGAACTTGAATGTGTGCACCGATCTGATAAGAGCCAATAGATAAGATAGGGGTTAGGTTCTAGCCCCACAGGGGAGGTCGAACCGGGCGCATCTCCACAAGTGCTACCAAAGCAGCCAAACTGCGCGTCTTCGGAGCTTCACCACTCTCTCCTTGCCTCCTTCTAGTTGTGCATTGTTTCACGCCCTCTGCTCAATTCGATTTCCTCGTAGACCTGAACACCAACTACCCCGCACGAGGCCGATGGGCGACGAACTGCCTGCAACCACCTGCGCCATCACACTCACCGCCCACCATCGGACCGTGATCGAAACGAACTTTGACGATGTCGGACACCTGCACCTGGGCAAAGTGCACGCGTGTCGGGGTCTGCAAGGTGTACCAGAAGGCCCTCGGCCGCCAGTTCTGCGCCCCGCACTGCATCCTGCATCGTGAGTCCATGGGGCTGGACAATCTGTGCGGCTTTTGTGACCGTGGTCTCTTAAGCCCGCCGCCAACCGCAGAGGTTCGCCATGCTCCGTGGCTGGAGCAGCAGCAGCTCCGTTTCGAACTGTCCCCGCAGCACGTTGGCCTGGGGAACTTCGCTAAGCAGCGCGTCACCCCCCACCAGCCCACTGCCTCGGCTCAACACGAGCTTCCCTCATCTGCGGTCGAACACTATCAGCGTGGTGCGCGACGGATGGAACCCGTCTATCAGAACGCAGCACAAACTGCGCAGTACCCGGCGCAGCAACCGGCTTGGGAACCCCAGGGACACAGCTCCTCCGCTGGACGATCGCCTTTGCAGGATCACCGTGACACCAACGCGCAGAGCCGCTCCGACCGGCCGGCTGTGCCGTCGCAGCAGTCGCTGGAGCGGGCGAGTCTTGCGCAAGGACAACAACTCCCGTACCGGGGAGCACACGCCGAACAACGGGGCGCCGATGCGTACGAACAACCGCCACCCCCGTTGCCCAAAAGCCTCGTCGCCGAGCGCCCACAGCGTCCACAGCGCCCGCTGAAGCCAGCACTGAGAGCGCCGGCGAGGCAGGAGTTCCATCTGCCGCCGCGACCGCGACAGCAATCTCGATACGATGATCAGTCATCGCTGCTCCGCAGCCCTGCAACAAAGCCCCCGGTGACGATACAATTGGATGCCTTGCAGGCCGAAGCTCGCTCCGCACAGAGCGGGAGCCAGCTGCCCACTCCTACGAACTCAGCGCCCACGCGCGAGGGGCAAACGCGCCCAGTGGTGCGATCCGGCGGCAAAGGCCCCCGCCGCCCTCGAGAGCAACTTCCCTTCACCACCACGCCACTATCGCCCCTGAAATCGGAGGGGCCAATAGTCGGTTACGAGGAACCCCGCAACCAAAACACCCGACTATACACGCAGCAGGAAGGCCAGCAACAGCCGGCCACGGGGCCCAAACCGCTGCCGCAACAGAAGCTTCAATGCCAGTCGCAACCCGCTGCACTGGAAGAATCTGCACGGCGCGCAGATATTGTGGTCGACTCATCTTCCTCCGATCGGTCACCGCAAACAGACAAGGCGAAATGGAACCCACCGCCTACCTCCTCCATTCCAGCACAACCCACCGAAATACAGCTGTCACATCTGATAAGCAACACCGAAACATCGACCGAGCATCCTCCACATCCCACCTCATCGAGCTCATCGGATCGCAGCACCACCGCGAACTCAGCGCGTCATTCGAGAACCGCTGTCTTCCGGAAGAAGCAGCCGCAGTCACCAGAGCCGCGCAAGGGTCTCAACACGAACCGCGCCCCATCCCCGCTGGCTGACGATGATCGGAGCGCGACAGAATCGGTCGTCCTCGCACATCCAGATACTGCCATAACTTCCATTAATACCGCCTCGTCGCACGAATCAGACCTGGAGATCAACCGCCACTCGGACCCACCCTCGTCCGAGTCGCTCGCAGGCTCTGTCTTCGAAACCAATCCGACACACAGCCCGGTGCATGGCGGTGTGCTGACGGACGACTCCTTCTCCACCTCCTCCCGCTCCTCCGAACCACGCATCCTCACCAACGGGTTGCTCGAGCGACTTGAAGCGGCCGCACTCAGAATGCTTTATGACGACGAAGCTCACTTCTCGGGGGAATACCGGGCAATCGTCGAGAACCTACCCGCGCACTGCCTTGATGACGGAAAGACGAGTACGGACCTGGAGTTGGACATTTTCGGTAATCCCCGCCCTGACGCGGCTCGTACCCACGAGCCGGCGGCTGCACAGCTGGTGCGTAACGCGTACGGCAAATCGGACATTCGCTCGGACAGCAAAGACGTCCACGCGCGTATGCCGGTTGACGGGATGCACGCCAGGGTCACCGGATCCGGGGAGGGCAGCCGCACTGCGACGGAAAGAGATACCACGGGCGAAGGACACGAAGTCCCTTCTGCCAGAACAAACTTCCACCCATCACACGGCCGCACCTCCGGCTCCGCATCACCCGTTGGTGATGCGCTACCAGCCTCGGGGGATGCCTCGACACGCTCATTTTACAACGTACATACCGATAGAGTGGAGCAAATGCCGTACTGCTCGCCAAGCTGCTTCAGTAAGAACCGCAAGCACGTGTACGCCGTCTACGTCGGCAGGAAACCGGGCATATACGGAACCTTCCCGGAGATGCAGGAGCAGACGCTTGGTTTTACCCACGCGAGGATGGCCAAGTTCAGATCTGTCGATGATGCCGTGACGTTGTTCGAAAGCGAGAGGAAAAAGGGGAAACGGCCGGCACCGGTGACGCGAACGTGATTGGTAGACTGCGTCTGCATGTGGGAATGTGGGCCGTGGCAAGGGGGGTATATGGCGACTTGATGTTTTTTTTTGAAGAAGAAAAGGCACGCAATGCGTCGTTTTGGTAAAATGGTACACGATTCCCGTACCACGCTAAAATAAACGGCTGTTGCCTAAGAAAGTAGGATATGGTTGGGGACACCTTGAGCCGACGCCAATTCGACCACATTTCCACCCCCGGCTTTTCTCCTCCACCATGACATATGAATTAATAAAGAAGAGTGTCATGTGATGGAGCAACATCGAGAGTAGGTCGTGACAATCCCCGGAAAATAATAATAGAGGGCGTGGTGATTGAGAATGTGGCGGTCAAGGTGAGCAGTTTGTGTTGTAAATGACACCCCTAGTCAACACGAGAAGACGCACTAGCCATTCCTGGAGTGACGCTAATCCAGTTAAGGTATTCCGAGTGCACTTCCATGGACCAATTTTGAGATTCTCAGATTATCTACACTGGCGCACGAACTCCTGTCCTTGTCACATGAATTTGAACTCCCGCCAGCGCCCCACACCCACCGCCATTTGCACTCCTCACTCTCGTCCTTTTTTTTTTTAATGTTGGCTATTCGGACAGCTCTCGCAGAACGTAGCTGTTGCATCCATGTATCGCCTTTGCCTGGAGCCATACATAGCACGAAAATAAAGGTGCTCTTCTCGGATCGATTCAGCGATGGTGGTATCGGTTCGCGGCGCAAAGTTTGGGCCGACGGTATGTAAGTACTTAGTCAACAACATTATTGGTCACTCGCTGCTTTGTCACTCGAAAACCGAATGTGTCCGCACCCCAACAATAAGTTTCTCGCAGTACCGCCGGAACCCTGGGGCGATGAGGCGGAGGGGCTGAGGAGCAAGAGGGAGGCGGAGGGGCTGAGGAGCAAGAGGGAGGCGGAAGAAGAGGAACGGGAAAAAAAAGAGAGAGTGCCGTGAACGAGGGAGAGGAGTAAGAAAAGTGTGTTCCTGTTTCCGTTTCTTTTGTTGTGTCATTTCCTCGGGTCGAGAGTTCGCTTTTGTTGCGTCATTTCCTTGGGTCGACTTCTTACTTCTGGGAAAGGCCAGGCAGGGGCAGGGGGAGTTGCCGTAGGCCGCCAGCGGACTGTGAGAGGTCGTGGCGGACGGTGAACGGGATAGGATCGTGCATAACATCGCCGCGATCCGATAGGGTCGCATGCGATCAATGAATCATCATCATCATCAACAATAGGTTTCTCAGCTAGGATGGGTGCAGGGACACGTGTCACATATCTAAGTATCCGCTTGGTTAGATAACTAAGAGCTGAGCTACGCCTGGAACGCCACAATTGGATGGAGCTAGAGCGAGAAAAGAATGTTGTACTGTTGCCTAACTGATAATATGTAGACTACACTTTTTTTTGGTTTTGTCGTTAGTCACGTGCGACCTATGGAGATCGTGGCAATTTCTATACACACTGTCTGGTTCCGCCCGTAGTCTTGCAAGCTCATCGTGGCCCCTCCGCCCAGGCCTGTCCCAGAAAGAAAGGTGCGGCCCGAAGAAATGACAAAGAAAATGACAAAGAAAATCATGTAGGAAAGATACAGGAAAGCGGTCTCCAGCCTCACTACTGCTCTTCCGCTGGGGCGGTGGGGGAGGGCGTGAGGAGGAGGAGTGGTCGCTCCTCGTCCTCAGCACCCCAGTGTCACGGATCTGGCGCGACCGGCTCCTGGGCGCCGCCGCCGGTGCCATCCTCGCCATTGCGGAACTATGGGTTGCCGCCTCCTACGTCCTGCACCACTAGGTACGAACACACCACCGCCACGATGCCACGCTGGCCGCTGGCATCTGGAATACCCCTGTGCTAAGGGAATAAACGAACGCCTCTCCTATGCTTCCCTTATGTTGTGATTGCGCGTCCTTTCTCCGTTGTCGTTACGTGTATCTGTTTCTGCTCGATTGCGATTGCGCGTCATTACATTCTCTTGTTTCCCTTCTGTTGCGAATCCGTGTCCTTTAGATGTTGCGCGGCCTGCGAGTGCTATCATATGTTTCTCTTGAGAAGTAGCGTGGAGTCATCCCGTCAGATTTGCGGGCAAGCTGTTATGATTCACAGAGGGAAGGAAACGGGTATAAGGGAAGGGCGCGGTAGCTAGTCTGGTTCTCCACACAATCTATTATCTCTCTCCACAGACCGATCTCTCTACATCTGTAAACTGGCGCTGCGACCACCCTCAGTAGAACCATCGATACCACACCCGAGCATGAGGAAGACAACAAGCGCAGCCGGATGACCAACGGTATCCGCGATACCACGCCGAGCGTGAGGAGACAACCAGAGCAGCGGGACGACCAGCGAACCCGGGAACCACACTACGTCGCCTGTCGAGCAGAACGGAGTAGTCGAGACAGGATCTTGACACTTGGTAATGCTTAACGGCAGGAATATCCAAACCCGTCGACCATCACAGAAATTGAACCATAAAACCCATGGGCCCTTCCAGATAGAGAGAACCGTTCCTCCAAACTAACCTTGCCCCGGAATTGGATAATCCACGACGTCTTCCACACCTCGCTCGTTGAGCCCTACCGAACTGGCAACCTACGGGTACCAGCCGACCCGTCGAAAGCCCTCCGTGGAGCCGACGACATCGAACAAAGCGAGGAGTACGACGACGACGAGGCTATGGGTAGCACCGAGAAGGGTCGTCGGGTAGTCTACCTCGTGAAATGGCTCGACTACCTCGACCGCCGAAACTGGACTTAACGAACCGCTGGACAACTTCTCGCAAGGAGATCTTGAAAAGTTGAAGGAGTTCCACCGCTGGAATCCAGCTGCACCGAGGGACCACCGTGCTGTCAAGGATTAGGGAGTCTAGCTGGGGCAGGAGATATTGTGGCAAAGTAGGAAATGGTTGAGTGGCTTCAGGGCGAAGCTTAGGAGAGGAGGGAGTAGTGTCGCACCCTAGTAGTTCGGAGAAGCCAGTTCAGCGAGAATGGAATACAATATGTAAGTGGATACATTCCGTGGCATCGGCTCCAACGGTTCTGGCAGCATCCTGCAGCGATCGGTTCCGATGGCGCCAGGCCTTGTCGAGTGAGCGCCGAAAACCGACGAGAGTATGCTGAGCCAGCAGTACCGATTTCGCCGAGAAAGGCTCAGAATGCTGTCGTCTGGAGATATGGCACCCCTTGCACATGCCCGCTCAGAGGAATGAGGAAAACACGAAGAGCGTGAGAGTCTAGACGGGAGACGAGAGTGGAGCTAGTACCTCGAGAGCCAAGTGGCTGTGAGGACTAACTCCGCGGTGGCGAAGTGGAGCCCCATGTGGCCCGTCGAAACTATGGGAACGAACAACGCGGTTCGAAGTGGCTGCATGTGAGACTGGGGTGTACGCGTGTCACCGGAGCCACGGCAAAAGCGAAAACGTAAGCTCAAGTCGGGCCTCCGCTTATTCACAACAGAATATTACAAGGGGTTCGGTTCTTCTTCTTCTTGATTTCCGTTCGGCGTCAGTGTTCGGCCTTTTGGTCGGTCTTCGGTTCGTTGCGTGGCGTTGGCGTACAAGTGCCACCCCGAGTCGTTGAGCGCGCTTCTGCGGTTTCCCATCCTCTGGCGCGACTCGGCGGCTATGTCGACACTCTTTGTCTTCCGGAATGGAGGTCCGCATAAGCACATACCAACTGAGATCGAGGTCCATACTCTTTGTCTTTGGGAATTTACTCACGTACACACCAGCCGAAGCCGAGGTAGATGTAGGCCTAGGTCCAGAACGTACTCGTCCTGGCCGGCACCGACGACAAGATACGGCAGCCACTTCGAACAGCGTCATTCCAATAGCTACTATGGGTCAGACGGGGTTCCACTTCGCCGCCGCGGAGTTAGTCATCTCAACCATTTTGGTTCCCAAGGTATTGACTGCACTCTCGTCTCCCGTCCAGACTCTCTCGCTCTTTGTGTTTTCCCCATTCGTCTGAGCGGGCGTATGCAAGGGGTGCCATACCTCCGGACGATAGCGTTCTGAGCCGTCTCGGCAAAGCCGACACTTTTGCCTGGGATGCTTCCGGCGCTGTCGGTGCCGAGGGCCACGGGAAGGATCCATCTACACATCGTATCCAATTCTTGCTGAGCTATCATCCCCTCACTACTAGGGTGTGACACTGCAGTATGGTTGGGGACACCTTAAATCAACAGAAAACGCGACATTCACGTGGGGACATCGTATGATACTGGGCAGATAATCAGAGTCCGCACCGAGAATGTTGGCCTCGGTGAAGCCGTTCTATACCAACTTCTTTATCCATGTATTCCCATTGGCTGACTAAACATCATGTGACTGACTAAGCCAGCGAGAAATGTGAGAAATTACGGGATCGGTTGCTGCGTGCATGCAGGGATGCCAATTTCTACCCTATTCGGCAACCACTCCAGCCACAGCCACACATATCAAAAAATAAATAAAAATTACTTTGATGTTGGCGTTTGTT
>Ga0307512_10007792_pt1 | contig 10535 bp, 15 predicted proteins | sample 14_EM_MG_FD_200267 | JGI IMG/M metagenome (GOLD analysis project Ga0307512, IMG submission 200267) | Populus trichocarpa ectomycorrhiza microbial communities from riparian zone in the Pacific Northwest, United States - 14_EM | ecosystem: Host-associated > Plants > Roots > Unclassified | place... | reverse complement strand
TAGATATATGAATTATCATAATTAGAAATTTTTTTATGGTTAAAAACATGTCTGAAAAACTTGCATATTAATTTTTTTTACTGAAAAATAAAATTATCTAACGGATAGTCGGAAAGCTAGTAGTAATCTAACCTTCCTAAACCCTCACTTTTTTTTTAATCAATATATCCTCATTATTTACAATATGCACCGAAAATAATGTACAAACATACTAGGTCACAAATATCCATTCCTCTAACCCAGATTATTAACAATTAACATAAACAAAAACAGAAAATATTTTCATTTTCCTCTTTCGCCCTTCTCAATCTGCCAATGGACTTCCTGTTTGATGAGGTTTTTTTTTTTTTTTTAATTTTCGACAACCCTTGCTCTTCTCTTCCTGTTCAACGGAAAGTTACTCGTTGTAACACAAGTTTTCATTCTTTCTTCTTCTGGTATTAAATTTGGATCCTTACCTTTAAATTTCGAAAACCTGGATTGAAGCTATTCTTAAGAAAAATCCCATATTGAACCTTTAAGAATCAGATAATTCATCAAACATCAATCATCCCCACCAACTTCAAACTTCACTCTCAACAGCTGTTGTAGAAATTTTGAACTGGAGGCAATGTAAACATTTCAGCATCCAAATGAGAAAACCTGTAATCTAACGTCAAAGTCTTGAAGATCCTCTATAAGGAAAAACAAAAGAAAGCTAAAATAAAATGGATAAAGGGAGTATTATAGCAGCACAAACCGTTTCTCATCACGTCTAAGGGGGCAATAAAAGAGAACCTTGAAAGGAAAGCAAAATTTCGTTGAACAGAACTGGACAAAATTTTCTTTTATTTTCAATTAAAAAGCTTGCAAGAGGTGGGAGTAAAAACCAGAGTTGCTTCTCTCTTTCCATTTCTTTTGCCCATAAAGGTTGACATTGGAAAAGTGAATAATAGACCTTTGATCCCCCTTCAGTACTATGCCATTTTGTAAAGCTGGGGAGTGATTAGCAAAATGTCAACTCATAAGTTTTCTGAGTCTCTTTTCAGCATGTCTGGCTACCTTATTTTGCGGTTCAAGGACAAGAGCATGCTTGAAATCTGTGAATTAAGAGAGACGATGCTTCTTGTAAGAGTAGTGTGGAATAAAACACGAAAATCAACATGTTCCAAATATTAATTCTAGAATGCATGCGTGAATGTTCTCAAACGACTCAATCTATATGCATATCTACATATGATCAATTCTCAAAAAATTAAACCCCCGCATCATAGAAATCCGTAGTATACATGTCAAGTTCGAAAAACAATCTTAAATATGGAGAACATTCTGCTCATTTCACATACTATACTCACTTAAACAATAAAAAAATCAGGCGTTCAGAACTCACCTTGAGCTGCGTCTTTATAGAAGAGGAGTGATTCTCTAGCTGTTCCACGCCTCAGATATGCCTTCACATTCTGCAAAAAAAAAAAAAAATTGTTGAACATCTTAATACTTCCATTCAAGAGCACAATATGATCCTCTGCGTGGAAAGGCATTTTGCAGTATCCTATTCCAACAAAACGAAACCTATATGTCGACATTGAAACATCTTCATGTTTTGAGTTTCAACTTTCAATAGGGCATACAACCATAAATCAAAGTTTAAGTGTTCAGAAAGCTTAACTGCATGGAAAATTGCAAGAAATATTAGAGCAAGCATTTGCATTCATTCATGATTTCCAAAATCCATATATGCTAGTTGTGGATAAAAAAAGGCACTGTTCAATTAATTGATGTCTATGGAACAATAGACCATTATCACAATGGCCAATATAAATTTATTACTGACCTGATGCATTATCAAATATGTGCCATTTTCTTTTATTCTTCTAGTCCCCCATTTCTCTAATTTACCTAGACATATTGAAGGAGAATGTAAATAAACAGGGAAATCTAAAGGCAAAGGTTTGCTGAAGTGAAATTCTGCTACTGGTTGGAAAGTGCACTAATCTTAGGTGAGATGTAGGGATGTTTATAAATGTTGAGGATTGTGCATTTAGCAAAAGCCCGAGGAGAAAGCTGCAAGCAACACAGCTGTTATATACTCTCAAATAACTGATTTTACAGACCCATTGCCCATTTTCAGCTAATGCTAAATGACACATCAAGAAATAAATAGGCAAAGAATGGAACCAGACTCGTTTCCGTATATGGTTGCTTCCCAATCCAGAGACATAAGTTAGATGCGTGTATTCATCTATCTTAAGTGCAGACGGCCTACTGATATAGTAAGGGAAAGCAAAAAAGAGTGGACCATATATTTCCATATCTTCCCATTGCAGTGAGATTCTTCAATGATTGCCTTGGACTCTTAGCCAACAAAACAAACAAAATTTAAGATTTAGCCTAAGATACACAAGGAGCACCATAGGATCTGGTTTGTCCTGCTATGATAAATGGCTACAAGAATTCAATCAAATATAAAGATCATTGCAAAAATTTGTCTTGTCACCTTTTTATCCAGTGATATTGCCATATTGCAGTCTTCTTCAGCTTTCTGAAAGCTGCATGCATTGAAATCAAAAGGTAAAGAAAGCTCTCAGTATAACAAAATAAGAGTGAAACATAGATCAAGCACACTATCATACCATCCCAATTGTAAGTAAGCTGCTGCCCGGTTGGAATAGTAAGTTGCATTTTTCCCATTCAATTTAATAGCTTCACTGTAGTAATTAACAGCCTTATTCCACTGCTTCCCCTTATATGCAGCATTGCCCTGCCATAAATTTTTATGTCATTGGTTAAGAAGCAAAAAACATATCAAAACATCTTTTCTTGGGTATTCTTTAGCATTTTACAGTAAATGTTGGCAAACAGGATCATAATGAACTGTAGATTCACAGAGGGCCCTTCTCACAAGCATATACAAACACACCAATGACAAGATTGTTTATGTAACTCCCTTGTAAAATTATGACAGGTCAAGTATAACATATATGTCCAAGGAGACAGGTAAAATGAGTAAACTGTGAGGAAAAGAGAAACTTTTTCATGAAAACTATGGTGAAAGACTTCCATGTGGAATCACACATCAAAAGCTCAAGTTGATCACCGATATTTCCAATGAAGTTCTGAAGCCAGAAAGACAAAGATCTTAGAAAAAGAGAGTGAATTCATAGTCAATTAATTTGAAAACCTATAATTGTTGTCTTAAACACCCACGAGGTATGTCATTACTTGTAACAATCCACATTTTACCATTTTATTTTACTTCATAGTTTTAGTCCAGTTTGCTTTGTAAGGACTTAGTGTTATTCACTTTCCTTGTTTACAAAGGTTTCTACTAGGATTTTGGTCCCTAATTGACTGCACCTCTTTTATGTTTTACCAGACTTTGATATTGAAATTGAGAACCACTTTTGAAACTACTATTACTGTCTTCTCTCAGCACTCTCCTACAGGGTTACTTTCAGCGTCTTCTATTCCTCCATCCCTCTTCTATATGGATTTCTTCTCTTCTAATTTAACTTCTCTCCTATAGAGAATCCTCTCTGCTTGTTTATAACATGTAGGCTGTGCTACATCAAGTAGTATCAGAGTAAGGTTACTCATATAATGTCAATGCAAAGCCTCAATTTTACAGATTGTTGCTTGCCATGAAGACCAGTTTTACACATTAATGCAGTGGTGTGGCAAAAACAGCAAGAGAGCTGAAGAAGCTAATGGCCCATTATCATACCAATTCTGTTTCAATTGCAAGTAATTCTATAAAAACTTATTGTTCGTGTGGCACCGAAAGCACTCTCCAGCTATATTTTTGCTCTAGCACACTTAATTATCATACCAATACTGTTTCAATTGCAAGTAATTCTATAAAAACTTATTGTTCATGTGGCACCGAAAGCACTCTCCAGCTATTATCTTGCTCTAGCACACTTAACTAATAACTATACAAGGGTGGGTTAACTAATCAAGAAAAGGAAAAGCAACAAACTGGAACCTTTATCTTAGATCAGTTGCAACGAATGCCACATTTTCAATATAAGTTTCATTTATGGACCTTGTAAAGGTTTCAAACCACCATTATATGCATGGAGTGTTAAGTTTCTGTTAAGTTACAAACCAATTAGTTAAATATCAGGAGTAAGCACACAATATCAAGTAAATTAACTCACCAGAAAAGGCACAGGGAGTGAATGGGGGAAAGAGGAACTAAATGCAAGGATATTTTTATAAGATGAACTAATATTCAAAATCACAATAAATTGTTGGTGAACCTACCTTTTCTTTCAAGAGTTCTGAAGCATCAAAATTTTCATTGGCGTCTTGCAATGGTGCTGGATTGGAAAGAAAGTTGATTTGCTCTTTAAGAGATGAGTACATATCCAACACTGTATCAAGAAGAAACTTGTCCCCTCCATGAAATGTGATAAATGAAACAGAGATAGGACAGCCATCATTCTTTCCCAATGGAATGGTAACCTGACAGCAAGATGCAGAAGTAAAGACAAATGTTAAGTCCATAACAAAGTTAAATAAGATCATAGAAACTAAAAAAACAAACAGATGAAAGCTGAAACTTTAAATCACCAAGTCACCTGACAACATCCAGACATGCTTGCAATGCTTGAAAGTATCAGTGCTCTATTGTGAGACTCAACAGTATCCCGTTTCTTTGAATTAAGTTTCGACGGTGGATCAGCAACTGTTGGAATAACCAATATTCCATCATCCTGGCAACAAAAAGGGTATGAGACTATGAAACATTCCATCATCCTGGCACCTAAACTCAATGAAGAGGTCAGGCTGGTTTTGGATCATTTTTCCAACCAATTTGAGTTTGTCACTGAATAAATTTTGTATAAACCAACATGTCAACCAAAACACACAAAAAGATAAGGTTAAGTTAGCAAGCAGCACAGGCATGTAAAAAACAACAGGTGGGTAGTCAGGCAGGTGGTAAAAGTTGACAAAATTTGGTTTAAGCCCAATTCTTTGGAAAATAAAAGAGAAATCGACATTGATTACAGGTTTCTAACCCTGTTTTTTCTTCTAAAACAACTCCTATTCAATCCTAATTCCACATACAACAAACCCTAGCTTGCCATGAATCTTTTGTGAGCAAGAAAACCTAAGTTGTCCTAAATCAGGAACCTGAAGGTTACCCAGACACTTCAACATATCAGAAAGCAAACAAGCGTGACAGCTAGCATTAAAAACCATCTAGCTGATATTCTGAGAGAGAAAAATCTAGCAACAAGGTAGGGTACCTTTAAGAGAATTTGCATGCAAGCTCGCAACTCTTTCCTGATATCATAAAGTGCTTTTATGTTCTCATGTGTAGTGTTAATGGCTGTGAGAAGATTATCAGAGACATCAAGTGCTAACTTGGGTTCCACTGATTTAACCCAATCTTCATGATTTGTTTTGAATTCATGTCTGAAAGGCAATATTATGCACAGAAATATCAGTAAAAATGGAAATGGGGTTCCAGGTCAAGTGCAATAGAAGCACAGAACCTTCAAAATTCAAGAACAGCAATCCAGGGAGGATTTTGTCAAATGTCACTTGAACAGAACAAGAAAAATACAACTTAAGCACATAACATTTAGGAGAATATTAGAAACAAAAAATGCTAAACATTAAGAAAAAACTTCAAGATTATGAGCCATTGGATCATGATATTGATGTGAGACCCAATTTTGGGTCCCATCAATCCACGGGCTCGTGTATTCTAGAGGTTTTTGACTTCTTGTTTTTACTTAATGTTTAGCATTACTGTATAAGAAACATTTATTGGTTGTTTTGGAAAATGAAGTGTTGCCAACTGGTAAATATAAACCTTGAATAACTCTCAGAAATAAGTGGGTAATGAGATATTTCAAAGAGAAAATTGCAAGAACACTGTGAAGCTTGCCTCTGGTAACATTTGGGAGCTCTAATCTGAAAACAATCACTATAATTTTTGGGAACTCAGCTTTGTGTAGAACGTTCATACCAATAAATGCTATACTTCAACCTTTTCAAATGTTTAAATGCCCTACTGACAATGGTAGCTCCAAACCATTTGGATAACATGTCATTTAAGAGGTCTAGATTCTGAAAATCAAAAGCTTATTTATGAAACCTTAACCAGGCTCAGAAGCATGCTTAAAAATCACAAGCTTATATATGAGAGCAACAAGATGGTAAGCAGCAATATCATCCATCTCATTGTCAATAACATGAATGGTCAACATCTGTCTCATTAGACTGAAAGGCTTACGCTTCTCCAAGCTATGGGGAGCTTAGGCTATCTCCATATAATGTGAATGATATCTTATGTACTACATGACCCTCAGATCTAGAAAACCAAAAAGGTTTCAATCATGCTTCCTTGGTTCACTGGGCCAAGAAAAGGATGGATGCATTTGTTAGAGATGACAAATGGGATGTCAATTAGAGTCTCTACACCTTTTTTTTTGGTAAGTTACATATAGCAAAAATCATAAGCCCCTTGAATGATTTTTAGAGGGAGAAATTGCTTTGGGACATATGAAGCTACATAGGATATCTAACATGGTTTTTTTCAAAAACAATAAACAGTGTTGGGTTTCCACGTTTCATTAGATTTAGCAGAATAAAGACCCAAGCAACCTAAGTGCTTAAAATTTTGCTTTAAGACATGTCAGACACAAATCTTGACTGCCTTTTGCTGAGTTCTCTTTTCCATAACAACGTTTGCAGATCAAAAAATCAAGGAAAGTTTACCAAAACAGGAAAGAATTTCAAAAAGAAACCTCAAACAATGCATTTTATCAAATTGATCATGCTATTCCATGAGCCATACATCTTGATTAGCTTCTTGATAATTAGAATTGAATGTTATTACAGAGCGTGGTTCGTAGTCATAGTTATCATCCATATGCTTCTTTACCACTTGACCAAAAAGATAAGAAAGGAAAGGAAATGCTTTTCTACAACCAATGACATGTGTGATCTGCTACTCCACAAAAAGAAAACAAAAGGGAAATGCATTTCTACAACCAATGGCATGCACAATTACATGGATGGAATACCGGACCAGTAAATCATAAGCCAGAAGATAATTTATTATTGCCAATTCAAAAGCCATAACAATCATGGATTTATATTTGCTGGCTCAGTAAAATGTGAAACCCATTTTTTGGAAGAAAGCAAAAGTCATTTAAGCAAACTCATTCTATTCCTAATATCAGCAGCAATATTATTCTAGAATTTACTGCTTTATCACTAACAATTACTTTTATACATCCACGATATCTTTGGGGCAAATAAATGCCATGATGGTTGAAGATTTCTAAAAGTCACCAACTTGCATCCCCAACACTATTGAACCTTGCCATCACAGGCAGAAATTACCTCAGTGTGTTGGCTGGATTTCAAACAATGCCCCACATGCTAAAGGAGACATGACAATAGAACCTTAAATGAGAACATGATCATAAATTCATATCTGCTATTAATAAATACAATTTTTTTATTCGATACAATCTGAAACTCAAATTATCAGTTCTAAAAATTCCTAACTTATTCAGTGCACACATACCCTAATAGAAAGAACAATAAAAGCAAAGCAAAAAAATCTCAAGTACCTTTGTAATGAAACCATTGCAGAAGAGAGAGCTTTCAAATTAGAGATTCCATTTTGCATGTTTGTTGATTGATCAAGGAACCCTTTTAGACTCGGTACATTCAAAGAAATATGTTGGCCAAAATTAATATGCTGTTGAGGCTGGTCTGTGCATTGAACAAAACAATTAGAAACACCAACATGAGCACAATTAAAGTAAGTCAAACAGAGTTATATGATGATGAACTATAATGTTGATAATGGGACGATAAGAAAATAAAATCTGAAACAGGAACGTAACAAGAAATACATCATAGCCTTGCAACTTACATCCAGATAGATTTTCAATTGCTTTGTTAATAACAACTTCAGCCTTCTGTTTGGGAACCTTAGAAAGCTGAAAAAGATCATCAGCAAAAATAAGACGTCTCGCCCTTCTGGGTTCCACAGTATTTAGTTTAAGTAAAGTATGCCCAACACGAAGTAATATAGAGGGATCACGTGCCAGCCATCCTGAAATGTCCCATGTTACCAAGTAAAGAAACAGAAAACCAGTAAAGGCAACAACATAACTGAAACAAGGAGAAAATAATTAAGTCCAGAAAAATCTTGAATAAATAGTAAATTAGCATGCTGGTACCAACTCAAAATGCAATGGTAATTCAAAATGGTCACATTTCTTACAAACAGAGCTGATTGGGAGCACATGCATTCGCACTGATGCAGCATCATGTATAACTAAAGATAACTCTCATCCACTTCTCGTAATGTGAACGAACTTGTAAAAAAATAACGATTCAGATGTTCAAGAACAGTACTTCAGACTACTAAAAAGGAAAGTACACATTGAGGGCTGTGATCTAAAACAGCAAGAGAAATATGCAGCTAAGTGCTCCCAATTTTTGCTCAAGCCCATCAAAGATAAACAAATTAAAAATAGTCTAAGATGTGGTTTTGCTCATTTATATCTATGTATTCTGCAATAGCACTACATAAATATGCCCATACCAACAGTGTCTAAACTTTGAGAATTTGGCAAAATTCCAATCGTAGATACAGCCCCATGGGATGGTCTGTAGCTGAGGAGACCGCAAAATGCTGCTGGAATTCTAATGCACCCAATTGTATCAGTACCTGAAAGATAAGAAGGGCCTTAGATAATCAAGCGCACAATTAACAAGCAAAATCGTGTTGAATTCTATATCTACATGAATTAACATGCAGGCTAGAAAAGCTTTTCTACAAGCCAAGAGAAAAGAAAATGTCAGATAGCCCACCTCAAATATGTTATGGAGGTAAAACGAATGCATGAGTTAATATCATTAAGATCAATATGCCTTTTTTCTAATATTCCCTCCATTCTGCCAGAAAAAAAAAAAAAAACACATATAACTAGTACTTGAAGCTGCCAATGAGATTTCCAAATAACGATTTTGATACCACAGCTGAAATGTTCAAACTATTTCCAGAAGCAAGTAGGTGCAAAGAAAAGACTGAAACGCAAGTCATTTGAACACAAGTTCTCTCGGAGAACAATTAGTCATGACTCCCAACTGATATACGACCGTCAATCTACATTGGATAGTATTGATTGAGCATATGCCATCTAAACAAAGGAACTTTTATTACCTAGAGCAAAATCAACGAGCCCAGCGGCAACGGCCACAGCTGAACCACTAGAAGAACCTCCGGGGACATGGGCGGGCATTTCCGGATTGATAGGAGTTCCATAATGTATATTTTCGCCACTCACCCTAATGTAACAAGAAAGACGTTAACTCAACAAATCATAAATACGTATTTGTGTGTGTATGAAAGGAAACAAAACAAAACACTGATATTTCATTACCCGAATCCTAATTCGCCCATAACAGTCTTGCCAACACAGACAGCCCCATTCTTTAACAGAGCAGTCACTGTCACTGCTGTCTTCTCAGCAGCCTCATGCGTTCTTGCCCAGTCTGGATTCCCAAAACCCGTCACATAATCCTCCAACTCAAATCTGCCACAAATCATTTAATTATTTTTTTAAAAAAAGGCAGAACTAACTAAATAATTAGTTAATAATAAATTAAAGAAGACAGACAGACTACATGTCGTTGATGGCAAAAGTGAGCCCAGCGAGGGTTTGCTTGGCAGCCGGAGGAGGAGGCTGAGGGAATGGAAGAATCTGGAATCTTTGAACGAAGGCTCCAAAGTCCTCTTTAAATTTGGCTTTCCGTCTCCGCGTCTCAGCCGCCGCCACCATCCCAACTGCCACTGTCACTCCGATCACCAATACCCACACCTTTGGGTTCTTTATGTTTGCTTTTACTGTATTCATGCTTGATCGGATGCAAGAAAATGATTAGCTGTTTTTTTTATAAAAAAAAAAAAAAAGAAGAGGGGTTTTTGAAGGGTTTTAGAGGAAGAGGGAGGGGAATATTTTTTATTCGGGAAGTTAGTAAGAAGAGTGAAATTGGTAATATAATTTTTTAAATAGTATAAATATAGTATTTTATATATATATATATATAAACATTATTTAGAAAAGTTAATTATATTTTAATATATTTGATATTAATATAACTATTTATTAATATTAACTAACTAATATAACATCAATTAAAATCTTATTTTAAATAAAAATATATTAAACAAATTTTTAACTTTTTTAATTAATATGTAAAAATAATTCTTCAATTTACAAATGTTATTTTATCTTTTTAATATAGCTTTCTTGTTCGAGCTATAAAAATAAAGAAAAAATAAAAACAATTGTTTTTTTCTTCTAGCTCTTCGATGTCTTTGTATTTTGTAAGGTAGATGCTATCGTGCGCCACAAGTTAAGGTTTAATTTGAGGTTAGGCGGGCCCTGAGCATTACCGCTCGAATGTTCTTTTTCCCGGTTCCCAGTCAGGCCATCACACATTAGCCTAACCATCGTGGAAGGCTAATTGACCAGGAGAAAGGAAAAAAAAAAAAGTGGCGCTATAATTAA
>Ga0307512_10007791_pt1 | contig 10536 bp, 10 predicted proteins | sample 14_EM_MG_FD_200267 | JGI IMG/M metagenome (GOLD analysis project Ga0307512, IMG submission 200267) | Populus trichocarpa ectomycorrhiza microbial communities from riparian zone in the Pacific Northwest, United States - 14_EM | ecosystem: Host-associated > Plants > Roots > Unclassified | place... | reverse complement strand
TCCACATACGGTTCTTGCAACATCACAACATCAGCCCCCCAAACAATTCCTGTTTCCAACGTCATCATAGTCGCCTCATACCCCCTGCCACAGTTATGCATTACGCATTTCACCATGACTTCATGGGGGTTTCTTGGGTCCCTGCGTTAGAAGATTCTCCTTCAGTCTCTTGTGTCGCAACGACTTGGACTTCCGGTTCCTTTTCGATTTGCTCATCATTCTGAGCTTTCTTTTCGGCCTCTGCAGTTGACGGTCCCCCGCCCTCTGTACCCTCCGGCTTCTCTTGTTGATCGGTAATCACATTTTGACGTTCCCCCTCTCTCTCCTTCCAGGTACGTCTTTCCTCTCTCCCGACTTTAATAGCCTCCTGTTTTTTAACACAACAATTGGCCTTCGCGATATGATTCCCCTTGCAGTTGACGCACTTGTCGACATTATGGGTGCAGTTCTGTCCTGCATTAGCTTTGCAACCTACCACGTTGCACTTATGATCTTTCGTTAAATGCCTCCCGGCACACAACATACACGCCGGCATCTTCAAAGACCCACACTTTGCCTCAACATGTCCGCATCTGCTGCATACTCCGCAAAAGGAATCTGGTCCAGCTTTAATGAACTTCTCCACATCGAACTTCATTCCTGCTGCCCTCAAACCCCCCTTCAAAACTCTTTCGGCCATCTTACTTCCCTTGACCGCAAACACAACCGAAGATGCTTTCATTCCTTCTGCCTTCTTCTTCTGCACATCTTTCGGTCCTCCAATCCAACTGATGGCGAGGGGCAACACCACCCCCTCGTTCTCAGCCTGTAATTCCTGCCTCAATTTTTCAAGACCGCCTCCTGTCTTTTTCCCCAAATATCTATCAAAATTGACGCCGTGCATTTTAACTTTCTCTCAAAGTTCAACCGTCTCGATGTCCACAATTCCTGCGTCCACCTTCCTCGCTGCTTTAATAACAATCTCCCTATACCGAATCAACATTTCGGCCGTTGCTGCAGGAGTCGTGATCGTCGACAAGCATCCTCGGGTGTTCTTCGTAACTCCCTGAATGCGAACAAAATGTGGAACCTTCGCCTCAAAAAGTGCTCTATTCACCTCTGACGAAATATCCAAATCTTTCTTCTGAGAAAGGGGGAGGCCGTTATCCCTGTTAAAGGTAACTCTCCTCTTCTCCATCGAATTTTGTCCTGGGGGGACCGGCTTCATCTCCTCCTTCTTCTGATTCCTTTTAACCTCAACAAAGCCATCCCCCTTCTTCTTCTGTTGCTGTCCCGATTGCTGTTGTTGTTGTCGCTGTTCGGGTTGCTTCTTTGGTGGTGGTGCTGCCGCTCTCTGCGCCCACGTTTCTTTCTTCTTTTCTTCCGGTTTCTTTGCCGGTTGTTGTTGTTCCGGTTTCTTAACCTCTGGCTTCTTCTTCTCAGCTGCCTTTGGTCCCTTTGGTACCGCCTCTACCTCCGGTTTTTTCACCTCTTTCTTTTTCTGTTGTGGCACCGCTGGCACCACCGGTTTTTTCTTCAGGATTGTTACCTGTCCCATCTCCAGACGTGGAAACTCCTGTCTAACTCCTCCGGGTGGTATAACCGGTGCGTGCTTGGATTGCTCCAACCGTTGCTCATCCACCTCCATCTCAGCCCTGATGACTTCTTCCACCTTCTTATTTTCCTCCACGGAAAAAGTCGCTCCTGGCTCAAACACAATATCGCTCATCTCTTCCTCCTCCGGGGTGGCTTCTACCTGTTTCCCCCTTCGGATTTCATCCTTCTTCCGGCTTTCTTCCGCCGCGTCCTCGAACCTCTTAACCACCCTATCGGTCAATTGGTCCACCAACTTATCCATGCAAGCGCTCATTGCATTGTCGATTGTTTTAGCCATGTTAACCGGAGCTAACTTGGCCACCTTTCTTTCAATCTTCTCCAACCTCTGATCGAGTTTTTCCGCCCTCGCTTCCTCATACTCCCTACTCAACTCAACCTCGGTCAAAATCTTTTCCGACGTCCTACGATTGGAGGTAACCCCCGCATCCGTATGATTCTGTCGCGCCGCAATAAACTCTGCCTGCTTTCGGCACCACTCATCATATCGCTCATCATGCAACTGATTTGTGGCCATATAATCCCTCAGCCCATTAGTGTTCCGAAGATACTCACCAATACAAGCTTCCAGATCAACTGGCCTATTCTCATTCGTCAACGACTCTGCAGGCTTGGCCCAATCAGCCTCCAACGTCTTCCTGCTTGGCGTCTGCGGCATATTCGGGATTGGTCGATCTGGCGTTGCCGGCCTCCTTACTCCCTTCCCCTTATTGCGCAATTTCCCTTTCTCCGTTGGCGTCATGAAGGGCGACTCGTCCCTCCAGTCCACCTCCGTCATCGCATCATCTTCGTTGTCGCTGCTATCGCTAGCTTCGAATTTTCTCGGAATGGGTGTATCGACTTTCCGGGTCTCTTCCATTCCCCCCTCCTCTTCCGCGTATTGACTGGTATTTTCCTCCGACTGAATATACCTACGCGCGATAATTCCAACGCTCGCCCTAGGAGTCAAAAAAGGGTCCTGTGAAAGAGCGCTCAGAGGTAGGCCCCTAAGGCTTCCCTCGTAATTCGTAGATGGTAGGGGGGACAAAACCCTCTCCCTTGGTGTTAGCGATGGGAAGGAAATCTCACTTCCCCCGTAATTTGTCGTAGGTGGTGGCGACAATTCAGAAGAATCATCGCTCGAAATCATATGGACTGAGTGCTGCTGAGAGCGCCTATTTCCATATTCATCACATGGAGGTGTTCCAAGAACCGGCTCCATAATCTGGCTCAGATGTCCCTCTGCCATCACTTCGGCATTATGAATCCTTACTCCTTCGTTAAACTGTTCTCTGGTCAAGGTAACCGCTGCCGGTTGACCCTCGGCCAGATAATCACCTAGCTCTTCCCTGGCTATCTCCGAGGTAGTAGCTGTTCCATCCGGATCCGTAGGAAGCGATCCGGTGATTTCGTTATGTTTATCGAGTATTTCCCCGATACCGCTGCTGGTAGTGACCGTTGACTGTGCTTTCGACGCCATTTTTTCTTCTTCCGCTCTCGCTCTCGCCACGGCTTTTTTGAAAGTGGTTGTTACTCCGAAGGGGCTCATTTTAGCTCCTTGGTAACTGATTTCGAGGAAAACAGCTGAAAACTGAAGCAAAAGTTTTCTGACGATAATAGAATTGATTGGACGATAAGGGTCTTGGCAAAACTAGAAGGTGGTGTGGTGTGTTGTCGGAGGTGTGTAACGTACTGAAGAGCGGAAACACCGCTCTGCTTTTCCAAAACTTCAACAACGGAGATGGTGTCCAGATGCTGGTGGGATGCGGGCCAGATGAGCAGGCTCTCGGATCGTCGGAACTCCATTCTCTCGACGATATGAGATGGACTCACAATCACCAACGCCTGATCAACTAATGGAGTTGAGATATCATTATAAGCGTGACATGGTTGATGAGGCAAACAGCCTATGCCGAGCATCCCATTTTCGCCCCTCAGCAGTGCTTTGGCTGCGATACCCCCACAAAACTCCTCTATACCGAAATGCTCACTGCAGACTGGTCGGGATTGACACCATTAAGGAGAGATAGTCGAGGATACTGAAATGCTAATCAACATTTAGTCAACACTGTGCGTGAGGGATACACGCGTTCCCATGATCTCCATATCCAACAGAAGACATCTCTCGGATTTTGCGGGCGACCGGCAATAGTGGTCTCTATATCTGACAATTGGCAATCTATCATCGAGGTTCTGCCAGACGCCCTCAACCCACCGCGTCATAATTCTCGCTCTCTTGCCGCTTCCGGTCAAGAACCCCAATATTTCTCAGAAGCAGCTGGATGAGCAGCAGCAAACACACCAAGTGGTGCTGAACAAATTACTGCGGCAGGTACTCCAGCCAGTCACCTGTACGCAACATCCCAGGGCTGGGAGTGGGTATTATAACTTTCACCCTGCAGATGGCAACTGTAGGCATTGCTAATCGGTTTTAGCAGCAGGGATAACAGGATGCGCATCGTATAGCGACCATCTTCATCTCGAGCGCCATGAGTGTTTTTGGTGCGAGTGTTCAAAGAACAAAATTGGATATTATGTGCATCCTGACAAGCAACACCCCCTGCGGGATCACAACCTATATTGAACGCAACCGATGCCAACATCAGGGCTGCCGATGCCAAACTCTCCACACTTCATGGTCCCGGAGGATTCAATGAATTTGGCGACATTCCCCAGTCTATTGTGAGCAACTTCCCTAGGCCAGCCATCGTCAATACTATGTACATCACTACGCTTGACCACCTCAAGAAGTGGATTTCCCACCTCATGAAAACACACGAATGGCTTGACAAGTACTATGCACACTGGTTATCCATGCCTGCTTACCACAACCGCACATCAAAAAATGTGTCATATGACAAAGTTTCTCCATGGAATGGACATAAGATGAAGGAATTCAGTCAGTATCTGCTTGGAGTTGTAACCCAGTCTCTACGAGGTAGAAGCCCTGCTCATAATCTCCTATTCAATCACTCAATTAGGTGCATCCAGGCATTGTTAGAATAGTATTTGTATGCTTGATATACATTTGACGATGATGCAACAATGAGCTACATAGACAACACCTGGCATCGTTTTCACACCTTCAATGATGTTTTCATACTCGGCCGAGCCGGCAACAACGTGAAGGCCAAAGCCAATGCCCACAGAACGGAACTTGTGCACAAGAGAAAGGTAGACGAGGAAATAAATGCTGAAACATGGGCGGAGTCCACAAAGCGATGCAAAATTCCTACTGGGCAGGATTATATTAGCAGTGAGATAAATATCTCAATGGGGTTAAATGCCGATATCAACTTCCCGAAGATCCACATGATGTCTGATTGGGCCCAACAGATTCCTCGATATGCAGCCTTGCAACAGTGTGCTGGCAAGAGACATGAACAAGCACATGAAACCAACCTCAAGGACGGTTGGAACGCCTCCAATGACCATCTTAACTACCTGCTATAAGCAATCACCTATCAGCATCGCATTCTCTGCTTTGAAATCAGAGAGCTCAATCTCCAAGCCCACACGCAGCGCTGGGAGAACAGCGGGGCCGCATGCACAGTCTTCCCTTCCGGAGTTGATCTGGATGCCCACCTCAGCTCCCAGTGATATGCGAAGCCTGAATTCATGGGGCCACCAAACTGCAATCATGCAAAGTATCCTGACGCTATGTTTAAAGGATTCAGAGCATTACTCGATAATTTGCAGGACGCACCTCACCGCGCGGCAATATTCAACGGCACGCGGAAGGCTATAGGGAATAAGTGTCTTAACCAGACGTATTTATCGCATGAACAACTGCTCACAATTGAGCTTTGCATTTACCACGGCATTAAGGTTCAAGTTGAGGGTTAGAAGGTGCACGCATATCGCAGATTTGTCGATGCGCAGGAAGTCAGAGCTGGCACGGTGGGGATCACAGGAACGACAGAGTGTGGGTATAGCACCGCCCATGGAGGTGTTATCGCTCGCTGAATGGGAGTCTGCTGTGGCAACTGCAATGACAATTGAAGATCAAGCTCCAAAACAACGATGGAGCTTTGATTGAGTATTGGTTAGCCCTGGCACTCACCACAACACATGAATACTCGGGTAACTTGGATCCCGTCTCGAAATTTGTACAAATCAGAAAAGGACCATCAGACATTGCTTTGCAGGTTTTCAGCATGGGAATCATCGTCAGCCACGCTCACATATTTCCAGAGACAGCTACTACTAGCAAGACAGGAGACGGACGGAAAAGATGATGGGTTTTCAATATCCATCTAGATCTGGTGACTTCGAATGATGTGTATATTTAGTAATGAGAGAATTGCTTTCAGACCGAGGGTGGAACCAATGTGAGTAGTGGATTTCTCAGCGTCTCCCATTGTATTGTAATCTCGATGCAAGCTTGTCCGCATTGAACCCATTTCTACCCATGGCCAGATGTGGCCTTCAATGCCAGAGTGTTTGTATAAAATAGGAGAACGACAGAACAGGAAAACATAGTTACCCAGCGATGGCAGGGCGATATTCAACATGATGTGTAATATTGATGCCATGCGCACAGTAATCCACAGCTGGTGTGTCTCTGACGGCTCTGACGTAGCGTGTCCACTCTGACACAGCCATTCTGCCCAGATGGAAATTTTGTTTTTGCTGATGCAGTGTGTTTTCCATAGATGCTGCCCATCCAGCCATGGAGCGTGCATCTTCAACCTGTGTATCATAATTGCGGTGGTTTGGTGTGGCTGTGCTAGTTCAGTGTTTCCCTCTTAAGCCGCTGGGTCCATGCCGCTCCTTCAGTCCTACAGGCCCCAGGTCTATGCTTGGACCTCACTGCCGCTTGTCCTCATCCCAGTCTCATGTCACGGCAGCGGCTCAAGTGCTGATTTGCCCACAGTATCTGCAGCAATGGGTGACACCACTGTCTCTATGTCCATGGCCATTCAAGGGAGTACATGGCTTGTCCATTCTGCCCCATATCTCGTATTCATGCTTATCTGCTCACTCCGTATGACATTGGTCCTCATTTCTGATTGGAACATGTCCTCAATGGTCATCCTTGTAGTTGTGCGCTGGTTCACACTGACATTGAGTCAATATTCATTGCTACTAAAATCTCAAAAGGGTCAACTCTATCCCACGGATTCTTTAGTGCGCACTCCTCCAACACTCCAAAATGTCCTGGGACACTAGTTCTGAGGTCAATTTTACATCCAACGATGATTGCCGCATTTGAATTCCCAAAATCTCACATTGTCGAAATTCTACTGACATGGGTCCATTTCCGCAAAAGTGGGGACACATTACAGTGTGGCTGGAATAGGTGAATCCCGGTGGCCTGCATGTGAATCGCGTCATGGCACCAACAGTTCATACCATGACTGGTGCTGACTGGGTCTGGCTGGGCAGGCAGCTCATGTTGTCTAAGCTACATTGTGGAGATGCATGACAGTGCAATGATTCAAATTCTGTGTCATTGGATGACTTGACCTGAATCGGGATGACTCCTCTTTGCTTTGGGTGGCGACGGTACCGGTGCATTTCTTGTGTTTGGAGGTGTTTGGTTCTTCGTTGGGACTGGTGCTAGGGGTTCTCGTGTACATTGTGCTGTGTATTAATCAGACTCCATTTGACGTCAAGCAGCCACAACATAATAAAACTTTGTCTCTTCTAATGGTCCTGTCTGACAGGCAGGTGTCCCGTGTGGCCAGTGTGTACAGTGTCATATCATCCCCTTTTCCCTCAGTGTTTCTGTTTCACCCCTGCATAAATGAGTTACCAGAATTCAACTTGATTTCAATCATTTCCGCCACCTCCCCATGCATATACAAATCTCCCCAAAGTTGTTTCTTTCAACCATGTCAACATTGGCTCTTCCACTTCTTCTGTATCAAGTACCCATACCATTGCTACTCTACCTTGCACCTGCATCTGACACTTCTTCCTCATCATCTTCCACAAAGTATTCGGCTACAAGTTCCATTTCTTGACCTGCTTGAACAAGCGTTCTCATGTCCGCATCTTTTGACCAGGCAACCCCCACTCTTTGCTTTCATCCTGACTCATCAGTCTCCAATGGAGTTCTGTCAGTGTGTATCCCAGTTTGAGCTGGAGAAACCATCCTGTGATATTTGTTTTGATTTTGCTGAACAGCATGCTCAGCCTACTCATGTATTGGAGCCTGTACCTTCACTCATTGCAATTACACATCTGTACCAACTTTGTTTCCATTTCGGGCAACTTGATATCTGTCACCGTGCTTAGCACTCCATTGATTGACCATCCCTCCCAACGATCAGGCAAGAATTGCATTCCCCTCACTCTGGTGACATAGGGCAGTTGTTGTTCCTCAGCTTTGTTACTGCATTCCACTCCAGGGGGAGTAAGTACAATATAGTACTTGACTTCTACCCACTTGGCCCGATTGAGTTGGTCAGCAGAATTGTGTAATTTGCCATCTGCTGTGCAGGACGGAATTTACCATTTTGTCCCTGCTGTATCACCATGGCTACGTCTGAGAAACTATTGCTCTTGAACATTCCAATCCAATTTGCACATGTCAGTTCCTCTGTCAAGGCCAATTTCGATGACATATACTTCAGCGTCAAATACTTCATATTTGTTTCCCAAGTAATGCTGTTCATCTTCCAATTGTTCTCCCCCCTTCCATACCATTTGACACCACATACTGAATTCTGCAGGGTTCTGTCAGACAATCGAAAGCAGTTCCGCCTGCGCATAGTAGATTTGAAGCCTCAAGTGCTTCTCCTGTTCATGGATATTGGTTAATTGCACATTTTTCCTGGGAGTGGTTCAGCAGATTTTTTGTTTGGCTCTTCTCTTCAACCAATCCGTTGCTGCTCTGCCTGGATGTGAACCACCATTCTGCCACAGACAGCATCCTTGATCACAGTCAATAGCGAATTTTAGCTTACCATTAGATCAAGTGCCCGAACTTTGTAAGCCTTTCTGATGTGGCTTGTCATTGGGCTGTTTCTTCAAAGGGTGTCCAGTTACTCCGCATTACTATACATGGATGGCCTCCACATCTTATGCGCGTCGGAATCTCAGAGGTTTCTGGTTCATTGTAGTTTCCAGTTCATCAGTGTCTCCAGTTCTCAGGAGTCCGCAGTTATGAATGATTTGTGTTTTTCTGTCTGTTTATTTCGCCGCTGTTGTTATTTGAGTACTTCTGTGGAGTGTATTGTAATCTGGAGATCTTGGTGGCTGGTATATATCAGGGACAGAAATCCATTGATACAATATACTGTCAGTTGTGTCGTTTGTGGTGAGTACCTGGTCTTCGTTAGCCCAATTGCATCCCAGTGGCATGACTAAGTCATCAGAATCAATACCAACATGGGTGTGCACTAGTTGCTACTAAACTGAAGTTTACTTGAAGCATTCTATCTATTATGTAAGTGACATTATCTATATATACACACAGTTGGGCCAAACATGTGATTTCCACACTCCCTTTATCTATATATTTGGAGAGTCCCAGACTTGGGTCAATTCAACACTGAGAATAGATCTACTGTTGCTGCGGACTGATTCTGAATATTGTTATCAATTTATATTGCTGTGTTTGTTTTCGCAACACTTTTGCTGGTAGTTTATTGTGTTCAAAACTTTTTATCTTGATCTATTGTGATATATGTGTTTTCCTCAAATCTGTGATGGATGTTTTCATAAAACACAATACCTACTACTAGAACCAACTATTCATTGCTTCAAACTGAATAGACTAAAGCCAAACAAATATTACTCTAAACAGATGCATGTGAGGTTTATGTTTCTCATTACCGCTCTAATTATTGATCTTCATTGGATGTTGCCATTGTTATGGATGTGGACCACAGATAATGAGGTTAATCTGCAAGATGTATTCTGTCACTGTACAACCCAAGGATGTGTTCAGAAAATGTATAGATTATGAATAATGCATCAAAAATCACATTATGTGCAACACAATATTCAATAAATCACATGTTCTAGTCCAGTCACGGAGGATGTCCCTCCGCGGAGAGACCGGTCCAGTCACGGAGTCCCACCCTCAGTGACTGGACTGGTTCTTTCGCGGAGTATACCCCTGCACCCCACCTCAGTGAATGGACTGGTCCATTCACCGAGTGTACACTTGGTGAATACTCTGCACACATTGCGAAACTCGACCGTACTTTGAAAGTTCCTGATTGAACCACGTGCTTTCAGGCTTTTGGCTGCTTTCCACACACTTTCGCTGCGAATGCTCTTTCGCGCCGTTTCATGCTTGGAGATTTTCACTTCTTTTTGCATCTTTCGCTGCGGTGGCCCTTTCGTTGCAGTGGCTCTTTCGTTGCAGTGGCTCTTTCGCTGCAAAACCTCTTTCGCTGTAGAACCTCTTTTTCACTAGATGCAGCTGGTTTTTGCAATGGAGCTTTGCAGTGATGCAGCTAGTCTTTTGCTCCCTCCAGCAGCGACCTTCACTACCCTGTGCCTGTATCGAGACGATTCCCGACGTTATGAATCAAAGGCATCTTCACCTGAGCAGTATAAGGTTACACGGCAGAAAAAGAGAGTTTTTGAGAACCAACTAATGTAGTGGATTTACAGTTTTTATTCACAAATCCTGATAAAATGATTCCACCAGTCCGGACGGACCCGGTCTGGGGTAGGGCTTGGTCCGGTCCGGTCTCACCAGAAGGTCGGACTGGACCGAGCCCCAGACTGGCAGTCTTGGACTGGACGGGCTTGGTCTGGACCAGTCCAAACGGGATAATCTTTATCAATTTCAAAGTAGATCGAAACCTAAAGAAGTGAGACAGTAAACCCTGCAACATGAACGCAGACACAACGTCACTTCACAACAATCCCCCGCTGGGAGCAATCACAATGAACCCACCCATTACAGTTTCTGGGTAGAGACTATGCTATATATGCAGTTTGAATCTGAGGGTCCCACAGCGATGAGTTGAGACGATATGGAGGGTAGGAGGAGAAGAT
>Ga0307512_10007790_pt1 | contig 10538 bp, 10 predicted proteins | sample 14_EM_MG_FD_200267 | JGI IMG/M metagenome (GOLD analysis project Ga0307512, IMG submission 200267) | Populus trichocarpa ectomycorrhiza microbial communities from riparian zone in the Pacific Northwest, United States - 14_EM | ecosystem: Host-associated > Plants > Roots > Unclassified | place... | reverse complement strand
GAGAGCTGGCAACTGGGGGAAGCGTCTCGGATTTAAATCCGCTGCTGGATATCTTCGCAGCCGTCCGTCGACAACTCTGCAACCTGTGGACTGCCTCTCCCCGATCGCCCCAGTGACAGATCGGACTCGATATCTGCTTCAGGGCAATTGACAGCAGTGCGGACATGTGCAGTATGCGATAGGGCGCGAACGAGACCACCGATTGCATTCGCTGTGCCGGCGGCCTGCCGTTAGGTCGAATATGCGCTGCCGAATTTTTTCACGGCAACTCACGTTCCCTCGAGGCAAGGACGTGTCGGCGATTTGCAGACGGACGGAGGTTTGCAGCGAGACGCGATCAGGATCGATGAACCGGATGTCAACCGATGTGGCAGCTGTCAGTTGCTGTTGGTTCGCGGAGGCGGAGGGGAAGAACATACTGCGAACGGTCACTGCTGATACCCGCCGCTGGGTTCCCTTGACCAGGCCGGAATCCCAGTACGCATCCGAGGGCTTGCGGCGTCGAGAACGACGAGAAGGGCCATGGGCGATGATATAGCAAGTGCGGAGACTGTAGGGCTGTCGTGAAGATCTGCAACTGGAGAGTCAGTTGTTTTGTCGAAGAAGGTGCAGTAATGCGTTGGGACTGGGCTTCCGAGTAAATGGTGCCAGCAAAGAATAATGTGAAGCGACAGGGGTGGATTTCTTTTCGGTCACACATGGAGCTACTCATCACATTTTCTCACTCGCTCGAATCCATGCAGCCCGTTATCTCCACCCGCCTTATCTGCGGACACTCCCCGCGCACTCTCGGAGGATAGGCGGCGCGTAAACTGCTACCGACAATCGCGCCCTCCGTGGCCGTCGCACGTAGTTTCGCACCCTTCCGGTTTCTTGGCGAGAGTACGGCGAAAATCCCAATTGCTCCATGACGCCGGGAGACAATTTCCCCACAAAGAAGTTGCCACCGTCGTAACCAAGCACCTGTAGAAGCACCGCGGGCAGCTAGCGACCCTACTGCCATCACGCCATGTTCCGCACAACAGGTGGTTGGAGCTTCGGTTTCGATTGGTCCTATAATAGAAGAGGTTAGCGATGTCCGATTCCAGTAGTCCCCGCTTCTCCCATCATCGGACCTCCCGTGGCTCCGGAGTGATTCTGTGCCTCTAACCGCCTACATGCTATACCTCCCTTCGGCGAGCGACCGCCCTCCATGAACCTGTGCTTCGAGTAACCTCGAACGACTCCGATCAGGCTCAGTCCTCCACGTCGAGTTCGAAGGCCGTTATCGCCCAGCCGGAGGTGGCCATACTCACTGGGGAATTGCCGGTGTTCAAAGTCCCAGTCACTCATAGTGGCAAACAGGATGGTATTGTGCGCGCCCTCAAGAGGAAACGTCGCCTGCTGGGCGACCAGACCGTGCAACTATTCTTTGAGGCATGCGAGGTGATTGCGAAGTGTACCATACGGCTATACCTCGAAGTATGTTCGACGAGGATGGAATCTTGTCGAGTAGGAGCCCCGAGGACTGTCGCGGAGAGATGCATAAACGCCCATCGGCTTGCTGGATCACGAGGGGGAACGCAAGGTGCTGTTGAGATGGCTGGTTCCTTGGAAACACATATCCGAAGTGACCAGATGGCGACGGAACGAGGCGAGCGTCTGGGGGTGCCGCGCAAGTGAAAAGACAGGCAACCAGTCAAGGCCCTCAGTTCCGTCGATAAGTTAATCCTCTGGTCTTGGCGAGCTCATGGTCCATCAGTGCCACACCTGCCGCTCGGACATTTCTGTTCGAGTGGTGGTTGCCCGGTGTTGTCCCACTTAGCCTAACCGGTGCATGCAGCTCCCCCTGCACCATCGCCAGCACCCAGCTTCAATTGCCCGAGCACGTTACCTCCGCCGTACATACGCTTCTCCGTCTATCTTTAGCCCAATGGCTATCAGATGTGGATCCGTTCTTGCAACCTTGCCAACGTCTATGCCAATTTGTGGGGACTCCCTGGTCGACGATGTCCTGACAACTGCGCCTTTCCGTTAGCAAGGCTCCATCTCGATTTTGCTTCTTTATCGTCTTCGGTACTTATGTTGCTTGCGGCCATACTGCGTGGCGGGCCCCGATCCGAGCAAAGAAGGACCCAATGCTCGGAGGGTGCTACAAGAAGCACCACAAGCAGATATGGAATCCCCAGTGGCGGCGGTGAGGAGTCGGCATCAACAGCAACGGCGCATCTTAGAACTATGGCACGCGGTGTCTAGCGGAGCCAGACGGTCAGCATCCGGTAATTTGACCGCTTCTTTTCAGTTGCGCAGTGCCTGCTTACTTGGATAAGTGTTTTGTTGGAATAAAGTGATCGATAGAGGTGAAATAGTGAATTTTGATTGTAGATACATACTTAGTTGTAGGCAGAATGTTCTCTCTATATACAACGGGCCCTAGGGACTCGTCTGGGTAAAGGACGGAATACTGTCTCCCAAGCCGTTGCTAGGAGACTCGGGCAGTCGTCAACGACGTGTCGTCTCCGATCCGGACCCCCGTTATTCTGACATGTCGCCTGACAAGAGCAGTGTCTATCGTGTATGAGTTGGTGAGGGGTGTGTTCGAAGAGCGAGGGATGGCAAAGATAGGCAACGAGGGTTGAGGAATATGTCGTTTCCAATAGCTGCAGAGTGTTGCTGTTTGGAGTTGCGCTAGCACTTCGCACACCGTCAATTCTCAGCCTCGGGCAGCGGTCATTGGAGCTCGTGCGCCTACGTTTTTGACGCCATCTGCTTCGCCTGCAGCGCCTCGCGCTTGTGCATGGAGATCATCGTTAGGAATGACGGTGAACAGACTGAACCTCACAGGCATCTGAGATCAATAGTGGGGCTAGAACGTCGCCGGGGAACTATTCGTGGGTTGTGAAGGTTGAACGCTTCGGCTAAACAATGAATGCGCGCAAGCGAGACAAAGAACCCACTTCAATTCTTGCCCTTTTGTACTGGGCTTTGACAAACTACGTCTGCAGTGGATCGACCCTCGACATCGTAGAATTGAAACGTTTTTCGCCGGTTTATCTAACCCGGCGCTCCTCTCTCGACACAGCTGCTGTTCCTTTTCCTTTCCCTCCACCATCACCTTTCCCTCCGTCCGCACCTGCGACTCCTCTACATCCCACACCTCAACCTCAAACAACAACAACAGCAACATCCTCAATACCACTACGATGCAGCTGCTCACCTACATCACCATCCTCTTCTCGCTTATGTTCCTGGCGCACGCCCAGATCCAGGGAATCATTATCGAGTACTGTTCCAAAAAGAACTGGAAAGGCGACTGTGCCACCGACTTCTTCGCCTACACTGGCGGCCCTTGCCATAACATCGACAGCTGGTGGAATGACAGGGTCAGCTCGTACCGCGTCCAGTTCGGCTGCTGCAACTTCTACGAGCACGGAAACTGCCAGGGCTTCATGTTCACGGCCGATCGTCGCAGCCACTGGAAGCTGGGAAAAGTACGCATACGACCGGCGGGGAGATGTGAGGGAGAGAGAGTAAATGCTGACTAGCAACAACAGCACCACAACGACAAGATTTCCTCCTGGAAATGCCACGAGCACTGCGACAGTGCGTCACTGTTACCCCTCCCACTGCTGCGATGCATCCACTAATGGCAGTAGTGATCGAAAAGTCGTAGGCGACCGGCCACGATGGCGACGAGATATGGTGGTGGAATCGGAATATGAAGATATGGGACTGGTGCAATGTTTTGATATCCTGTTCTCGCAATAATCCGAATTCATTTCCTTATCTAAACATCGCCACTGCGTGAAACAAAGAGTATCGCCTCCTGTGCGATAGAAACCGATGCGAAGGAGTGATACTACACACGCAATGTGTGGAATCGAGGGGGTCGTAGGTTGGCGATGTCGGCACGAGTACTGTTGCAGCGGCGTACCATAAATATTTGCGTCGTAAGTACTTAGTTACCGCACCCCTGGCCGCAGAATCTGCAGTCGCAGAGCCGCATCACCACCGCACGTAAGATCATTATCCCTGCCCGGTTAGAATTGGGCACACGAGAGCAGAATCCGCACTTTCTGCAGGAGCTGCAGCCGCTTGCGTCTACATTCCCGGCCCCGCAGCTGTTGGAACATACGCACACCCTTCAGCCCGACTCCGCGACCCCGGCCCACGGAAATCTTGCACTTCTTGCTTCAGGGATGTGTCGTCGGTTGTGTTGTCGCGAGCGGGCCGAGAAGCGCTGGCATGCGGGCACTAAGATGGAGCAATGTGCCACGGCACGATTCGGTTGTAAGGAGTGCGATATCTCGGGTTACTGTCTAAATATGCTGGATGAACCGCCGAACCATGAAGTCCGCAACGACGGCATAAGCGACCGGCAATGTCATACTCCACACCGCGCAGGCTCTACCAGTACCATGTCCCACCGCTATTTTGCGGAGATCCAGGCCGTCCCGTGATCCGCAGCACTGGAATTGTGGCTTGCGGCGATAAGGGCCACGCGGATGGCGGCGCGTCGTACGATGCCGCTCGGATAGATTTTTTTACAAAGCGACCTTCAGCCTGCAGAAGTTGAACGCACTGCGCCCAAATTCACCGTCTAGTGTCGGACGCACTCACTACTGGTGCGGCAGAGCTGAAAGGCGATCACCAGCTCACGTCGTATACCGGGTTAATGGCGAAAGAACGCAGTTCGGGTTTGGAAACGAGATCACGGCTGCGCCGGGCAAATACACGCATCTCGAAAGCTGAGGGTTGAGCGCAGTGCGGGATACCAAGGACGATGAACGGCATTTCTGCAAAGGAGCCCTCACGTATATGGTGAGCACAAGACCAGGCAAACGCGGATAAATCATACACTACCTATCCGTCGTCCTGCTGTCCCGTGAAAGGCAACAATTCCAACTCAACTCCAACGCCAAGTGGAGCAAACCTGAATCGACCCACCGGCGCCGGACAACCCCTAATGCCGGCCAAAACCCCCCGCCAACCGAGCCCTCTTCCTGCTTCGCCCGCGTCCGGCAGACCCACGCAGGGCCGAACTACGCCCCCCACTGCACTGCGCTACTGCAGGTGCCGAGCAGGATAGGGGGTGAAGGTAGCGACGGAAGGCAGCAATTACAATGGCAAACTGGGGCGTGCAGGCCGTGGGTCCGGCACCGAATATACCATGTCAGAATAAGGTGGCGTCCGGAGATGAGGAGGCGTCCAGAGATGAGGAGGCGTCCAGAGATGAGGAGGCGTCCAGAGATGAGGAGGCGTCCGGACATGACTGAGTCCCCGAGCACCGGCTCGGGGGGCAGTCTTCCATCCTTTGTCCTGACGGCCTTCCTGTATATAGAGAGATCTTGTGCCCGCATAATACTGATAGACAATCTTCACGTTTATCGATCCATATATTCCAACATTTATGCCTTATTCTCTCCGGCGACAAGTATCTCGGGCGACAAGTGTGTATAGCCTAGCATTTCCTCGCACTCATTTCTTTCTTTTAGTGTCAATACAAGTCTTTACCTTACTACCGCTACGTGTCAACCTCCGCATCGAACCTTCTAGTTTCCAAACGACCCCATTTCCGCAGTTGCCCAGACTTTAGCATGCTTCGGCGTATGCTGTCGCCACACCTTCCCGGCGGTCGCACGTATCGGCGGGCACTCCCGCTGGCACTACCACCACCCGGCGGTCGCGGGCTTTGGCCTGCGCCCACCACCACTCGGAGGTCACAGCCTTCGGCGTAGGCTCCGACCACTGCACACCTCTATGCATGGCGTTGACGCTTCCGACTCGGACTCATCCGAGGCAGATGTCGGGGCCTTGCCACCTTAATAATACAACGACCGATTACGATGAAGAGGAGGGGTAGCGGGGGATTTTTCCTCTCTCAAAGTTGTCCCTATGTTTTCTTCCCGTTGTGTACTTTGCGCACGTTTCTTCGGTCGGTTCAGGTCAGTCTACGGCTACTGCGGACATTCTTGCGGTAGACACGGACGATGCTCTGGATATTACGGTTACATCGGACAATATTTGGGTTAAACCTGGTCACTTGACGGATACGTCAGACATTCTTACGGTTGATACGGACGGTTCTACCGATATTTTGGTGACTTCAGACACTTACTCGGTCGATTCGATTTGCTTTACGGTTACATCAGACGCTCATACGGTGGATACGGGCGGTTCTACAGATACTGCGGTTACTTCGGACGGTTGTACGGTCGATACGGCGGTTGAGGTGATGGGCTACTTCGGATGGTTCTGGGAATATTGCGGCTGCTTCACTCGGTTTTCCAGTTGATTCAGTTGATGTTACGGCTGCTTTCGACGGATTTTACGGCTGGTTTGGTTGAGGTATGGTCTTGTGAGTGATTCGACGTTTCCGGTAGTTGCGGTTACGAGAGAAGGAGGGTCACGGAAGGAAAAGGAACGCAAGAAGAAAGACGACCAGAAGAAGCAAGATAAGCAGAATGAAGACGGGAAGAAGTAAGGCAAGAAGAAGAGAGAAAGGCAGAAAGGATCGGAGTGGATGGCACGAGTTTTTTTTTTTTTTTTTTTTTGTTTATTCATTACTCGTGTGCGACCTTGTTAGATCATGACGAGGGGTATGTACAGTCCGTTTCCCAGCCGCAAACCGCGCATGGCGGCGCAGTGCAAGCATCCCGGTGCCCTCCACCCAGGCCTGTCCCAAAGAAAGTTGATGTGGACCAAAGAAAAGACAAAGGAAATCGCCGCCTCTCCCTACTCTCCCGCCGATGCCATGAAGGGTGGGATGGGCAGGAACAAAGGTTCCCCCCATGGGCCCAGCGCCTCCGCCTCCGCCCTCCGCTCGTCTTCTTGTTCCTGGCGTTCCCGGAGCTCACACTCCGACGCCTCACTCCCCTCCATATCCTCTCTGTCTTCCGCCGGCAGGACTATTTTCCCTACGTCCGTTGCCATGAGGAACCTCAACACCGCCTCGCTGCACCTAGGTTCGGCAAAAAGCTCGTGAGCCTTCCACCGGAACCTCCCTCCTCCGGTCTCCTCCCAGACCTCCTTCCACAGCACCTTTTGCTGCTTCCTCCATCTCGGGCACCCCTTTAGGAGGTGCTCCCTCGTCTGCTTGGGGTGGGGGCACCACCAGCACTGGGCCGTCCGCCTTGCCTTCGTCCAGTGTAGGTATTCACCGGTGCGTGCATGCCCCGTTTTCAGCTGGTAGAACCTCGAGGCAAGCCTCTTGGTGCTTCCAGCAACCGTGCCGTCCGGCCTCTGGCTTCTCGGCATTTTGTATTTTTTCCTGGAGATCCGGGCTCCGGCCCACTGTCGAGCCTCCATCCACTTCTTCTCCGAGATCTCCCTCCTGATGTTGGCGAGGGATCTGGGGAGCGGACTCTCCTCCGGCCGGTCCGAGTATGTCCAGCCTTCCACGCCGTGAGCGTCCGGCTCGTCAGCTGCAAGCTTGGCCCATTCATCGGCCTTTTCGTTGCCCTCAACGCCTTCGTGCGCCGGGCACCATCTGATCTCGATGGTGATATCCGGCGCTGCTCTTCGATAACCGAGGTTGTGTGCATCGTGTGGGGACATACCGTGTACTAGTACATATGGCATTGTATGCACCACGGGTAGCGACATCTACACTGCACATAGACGGTCTCCCGATTCCGTCCCTGCAGGCCCAGCAGGTGGAACAGGTATCGTTGACGCAATATCGGGGGTTCACGATGTCGGTTGCCCGTCTCACCAGATACCCGCAAACAGCGGAGGCGGGAGAGACGTCCGCCTCGCGTCCGTTCTCCGGATTTCGACGGCCAACCAGTTACTCGTAATCGGAACATCACTGCCAGAAGGCATACAGCAGATATCCCTCTGACGGGATACAATCACTCGCTTTGGAGGGGCCATCACGCTCGTTAGCGACAGGAAGCGCCGTCAGCCGGCAATTCAGCAACCGACATCGGCAACGCATCGGCAAAAACGCCAAGACTTAGTTACCCAGTTCAGTATAACTGCACTCAGCTCATCACGGTGTCCGGCCCGGCCCCGCAACGACCGAAGCAGCGCTGATGGTAGCTGCTATCGGCGAGTAGGAGAGTTCCCTTTTGCGGGTGCTCGTAGGAGACCCAGAGGAGCGCCCAAGGAAGGCAGTCTCGTGGAGGAGGGAGAGGAGCACTCGCCCGTGTCACTCCCAGCAGCCGCAAACACCCCATCTTCCGCAACCTTAACAACCTCGCTCCAGTTGGCTGCATCCGGCAATAACTCGCCCTCGCTGAGGCGATTTTTGTTGTTTGTCATCGGTGTGACGGGGCTGGCGTTGCACTGCGCTAAAGGGAAGGATTGGGTACAAAGTCCTTCTTCCTTTATTCTCTTCTCTTTCTGAGATAGTAGCCTACCCGAGAACAATACCTCCATCGTCGGTTTGTCTCCTTCCATCATCCCACATGACGATTCAACAAGCCTGACGTACCAGAATCTGGAGAGATATCTAGGGTTTCCATCACGCCCGCCCCTCGCCTCCCGGCCGAGCAGAGTTCAGGGTCAAAGCCACGCCCACGTGGAGGTAAGGCATGTGGGCACGTCTTTGAGCTTACACTGTAACCAGCCGGAAGATGTGAGGACCAGCAAGGAGGGGCAGCGCGCCCGGGGAAGGAGAACGTGGCGGAAGATGAATGGTTGCCGGATGCAGCCAATTTGGTGGGGAAGAGGGAAATGGCGCGGACTCCTCACACTGTATGCTACGATATCGGATTCTAACACTACATAGATAGCTCCCAGCTGCTCTGAACCTAAATCAACCAGCTCGCCAATATCTAACTCTTCGCCACGTGATCTCCTTCGCCTCAGACACCTCCCTGAGCCGCCGGAGTTTGTGACCATGACCGGTGTCTATTCCACGGACCTACTCGAGTACCTCGCGGAGATGGAAGTGGTTGAGCGCGAGGGGCTGTACGCGAGCCGTCACTTCCCTGCAGCCGGAGAGTCGGGGCAGCTGGCGGGGCAGGAGCAGGAGAAGGTCCCAGGCTGCGACGCGGCCGGGCGAAGGGCAAGCGCAAGGCGCCGGGGCAAGCGTCGAACGACCCGCCGAGCAATACGAGCGATCCGTCGCGCAATTTCCCGCCGTTGAGCGGTGCGAACGATCCGTCGGGCGAGCCGAACATCGAACCGAACGGACGTATGTACTTCCATGTGTGCAGAGAATTCGCCCGCAGTTCCCCCGTGGACGAGGACGCGGAATGGGGGCGGGGTAAGGTGCGCACCGCCCCTCCCACCGCGCACGCAAAGGTTTCGCGCCTCAGACCGCGTCTCAGGCCTTCTGTGCCGTACGGTATACAGACAAGTGTTCCGCCATGCGCAGTCGGAGTTGTCCGCTGCCTGCTTCGGACAACCCCCTATGCGGGCTGCGGATTCTAGTAACTACACGGATTTATGTAGACGGTTTGGCCCCCACGTGATAGTGCTGTGGCTTGCCCTCGTCGGTGGGGCTGGGCCGTGGAGATGGGCGCTCCACGGTCACTTGGGCGGGACGGATATCTGTCATTTTCGCCCGTAAATAAGGCTGGCCGGTCCGTCGCCGCCCTCGGGCCATGAGAGAAAAGCCAGCCGGCCAGCCAGCTTCACCTGTGAACATCCTACAGACGGCTCCTAGGCACTGACAGCTGACCGGCGGGCAGCCTGAATGCTGGTGTGGACACACTGCATATGGCGGGATTGCAAGCAAGCGAGAAATGGAGAGACCAGAGATGCAGAATCGAGAGGAAGAAAAAAAGGAGGAGCCGCAGTCCCGGAGGAGAACGTGGATGCATAGCTATGGAGTGGACGTACGTTGTCCTGCGATGTGCCCATGCTGAAGGCGAGCTCCTCCGTCCACGTCGGACTTGCGTTTGCGCCCGGTGAAGAGAACGCGAGGAACCGTTCGAGTCCGATAGATATGTGAGTTTCCCGTCGAACAGCCGAGGTGGTGATCGAACACAGGCTGCCTCTTTCAAGGGAAAGGGAAAAAGGACAGCTAGGGTGGTACGGCGTTTAAAGTTGGCGGGGTTAGGTGGGTGGGCGAAATGCGGGGTGCGTGAGAATCGCACATGTTCGGCCTCTCGATTCGCCCGCGCGTACGGTGGATTGGACGTTGGTTTCGCGATGGTCCATCTGTACAGTGTACGCAACACTGACATGGCGTAACAGCGAGTACAACCACGAGTCTTAGGCTCCGTGGATAACGACGCTTGGGCACCGCTGATTGCACAGGTTTCTCTCCCTCCATCTCCGGCAAGCCACTCTGCGGGCTGTGTGTCCATGATGGGCGAGTCGGCTGTTTGTCTCCCCACACCTGGATCTAGCCATGTCCGTCGGCGCTCCAGCTGGATCAACGTCTGGTGGTCTAGCGTTCGTACATGGATGTACATATCCGCAGTTGTGTCGCGCGGCTCTCTCGCGCGTGCATGAGCACAACGACCAGCAAGGATGGTGACACCTATGGCGCGCAATATCGCGATGACATTACAGCTGGGGTGCGTGCACGTGCCCACCGTGAAACAGACGCAAAGAGGCCTGGGCGCGCCCGGGGGCCGCGCCAGCTGCTTTCCCATATCCCT
>Ga0307512_10007789_pt1 | contig 10538 bp, 13 predicted proteins | sample 14_EM_MG_FD_200267 | JGI IMG/M metagenome (GOLD analysis project Ga0307512, IMG submission 200267) | Populus trichocarpa ectomycorrhiza microbial communities from riparian zone in the Pacific Northwest, United States - 14_EM | ecosystem: Host-associated > Plants > Roots > Unclassified | place... | reverse complement strand
AAACTACATCTCAAGAAGTACAAAGAATCATTGACACCTGGAGCGAAGAGGGGTTTGAAGTATATCAGAAGTTTGAGATCCCCCATGCCGAGGGAGAACGCAGAGGCGAGTGTGGTTTGTTGTTGTTCCTCCCATGCGCTTGAACCACAAGCTCAGGATGACCGACGAACACAGGAATTTTGCAAGTATTTCTTGGCAATGGACAAATACGAAATTGTCATCGCTGGTGATTAGTAAGTCTATCCCTGATAGCAAACGGTTCCCCTGAGCTGACGCCTTGGATGAACAGTCGAAGAGGCACGCCTTCCATCTCAGGAACCATAGAAATCCTCATCATCGACGGATCTACGACCGATCCCATTCCAACTCCCTCACACCCATCCACCTTGAAACCTCCAAACCCAGGCAGGCCGACACGAACAAGGCACCCTTTCTCACAGGTCTATATAATTAATGAAGAGGGGGACGGGAGCGTGTTGAACAAGATCATTCGACCGTTGGAGGATCTGGGCGTGGTGTGCGATACAACTACTCCGGGAGTGAATGTGTGGCAGGGGTGGATGAGGGTTCCGAAGAAGGGTGGTGGATCGTGGGAGTCGAGGAAGGAAAGGATGGATGGGATCCAGACGTTGAATGGAGATTTTCATCGGGTGAACGTCACGTACGTGTTATCCTCCGAATTTACTCTTGGGATACAACTATTGACCTCGTTTTCTCTGGTTGTGTAGCTATGTTCCCAAACAATCGCGGGGCTCTGCACTGCTCGCTACCACAGGCGATGGAGATTACTACGTCGACTGTATGCGAAAAGCTGTACAAGTCGATCTTTACCTCAACGAATGGGGATTATGGGAATGGGAGCCCGATTCGCAATCCCTTTCCCGGTTCGAGACTTTGGACGCGCCGTACGAAAAGACCTCGCTCGGTGCGATGTGGGGAAGCGAGACTGAGGCAGATAAGGGTCGCTGGGTCAAACTCGAGGCTGTCGAGGAGGAGCAAATCTTGAATGCTATCGGAGGAGAATACGTCCCGCCGGATAAACGAAACTTCAGCTTTATCTCGGCGAAGAAGGGGAAGAAGAAGAGGCCCGTGTCCATGAGTAATCGATAATCCCTGACCATCGAGATGTCGGCGAACTACAGTTTTTATAGGTTGGGTGCGGAAGCGCATATACTCGGGGTCTAATTGCGTTTCTGCGGTTGGAGATCGCCTACATTACAACCCCTATATCTAAACCTAATGGCATAGTCACGACCGATATAACAGCCTGAAGTCCTAATCAATCAAGCGAAGGATGAGGCCTCTGAGGCCTGAGGAACCGACGAGGTCTGAACATGCGTTTCCCCTATTTTGAACACTCAAATCGAACGCGAATCAAGTGTTTTTCACGTAGGTATGTGAACGTGAGTTGGAGTTCCTTGGACGGAAGGGTTCATTTGGTACCGCGAGATAGTGGCTTGCGGAAAAAAGGCACGGTGCACTGGAGGCGTAAAGTGGAGGCGGCGATGTACCGGGAATGGCAGCTGATGTAGTAAAGTCGAGAGTTTCCGGTCAGGCCTTGAGCCCGAGATGGACGACGATCATCCTCACGACCTTAATGGATGCCGTGTGCCCGTCCTTCACCGGAATAAATGCCTGGTGTATAGTGCAGGGTCTTATCGTACATAGTAATAAGTGCCTCCAAAAAACTCGATTCCTCGGCTCATTTGTCGTCACATCACAAGAAGCTTTGAATGTGTCGTGCATCAGCCACACCAGGTCCCGAGCACAGTGCTTGCGAACATTGCCTGGAAAGCTGGGATGAAGCATTGCCCGGCAAATTCGCGAGTGACCAGCTAGTAAGTTATAACCCACTGTGTCGGCCCTACACCTTATTGAACCCATACAGGAGAGTCCAGCGAAAGGATCACAGGATGATCTCGTACCGGGCTCTGCCGCTGGACGGCCTCATGTCTTATCGATTTGTGTATCAATTGGTATCGTGGCTGTGTCGCCTTTGCACTGCAGACGACACCTGCCCATCTCTCTCCCAACTACCCAACTACCCACACCCACAAATCCATGTTCCAAAAACGACGTTTGACGGATTCCGGGGCCAGCGGGAGTAACGCCGCTCCGAATCGATGTGAGTGGATTCAACGCCTTCTATAGTCGAGCAAACTCTCTGACTGTCGGAATCTGCCAGCAAAGAGGCAGAGAGTCGTCGATGGCGCCAAGATCCTCCTCGATGTTGCCAAAGAGTCCTCCGATTGGTTCCCTCCACTAAAGGCCGCCCTCGGTGGAGTGAGCGCGCTCATCAAACATTACGAGGTATTGGTCCAGTTGGTGGTCGTCGCGCACAACTGACGCGGGCGCTCGCAGCAATTCGAAGATCTCAAGGAGAAGATCGAAGACCTCAAACCCCAGCTGGACAGGTTTAAACGGGACGTTACCACGACAGCCATCGACAGGGACCCTGGGGAGACGGAAAGACGGGAAGAATTGATCAGGTATGCTTTCCGACCGCTCGCCTCGCCACATTTGTCAACAGCCTTCGCAGCGTGTTGAAAGATATCGAGGAGCGATCACAGGTATTACTGAAAAAAGGCAAGGCAGCTCGGTTCGTAGACAAGGGAAGGGATTCGGGAGAGGTGGTGAAACTGGTGGAACGACTCCGAGACGCAATCACCCGATACCAAGTGAGCGAGGATTGATTTGTTGCGTCGAACACGGCTTATACCTCAGGGCAGGTTTCACAACAGCAAGCGATCTATGATCAAGTCACAAACCTCACTGTGAGGACTTTCCTGCTCTTCTTTATCCTTTACGCTGATGATCGGCCCCGCTATCAAGTCTTCTTTCAACACCCTCTTGAGGCTTCACGAGGTGATGCCGATCAGTGAGCTTGTCGCCATATTTGCTGACGCTCGGACAGAAGTCCACGCCGTTGAAGGACAAGCTGGATTCCGCTATGGCACGGCTAGGTCGGATGTGCTTGCAAGACGACAACGACGGGCTTTGGAATGGAAACGGGAACGAACAACGGGCGAAGCTGTTCGAGTGGGTGTTCGAAATCAACTATAACCTACCCCGTGCTAATTTTTTACTAGGACTCTAAGGCTGATCGGGGATACCGGGAACGTGCTATATAATCGCGTGAACACCGAGGGCTACAAGGAATCCCAAGACGACATTCAGGCTGTGTTCAGAATAGCCGAAGACATCCGTGATGCCCTCCTTGACTATCAGGTTTGTAGCGACAGACTGTATTCGACTGGGGTACAGCTAAAACTAGACACTTTGATAGATGGGACAACAACAGGCAATATACGACCAAAGCTGCAAGCTGATTGTGAGTTGCATAGTCTATCCACCGAGAGCGTATCTGACGTCGAATGTCGTTCTTAGGACACCGGTTCGGTCCTTCGGTCCTTCCTCCCGAACCCTACTCACGCGTGCTCCACACAGCGGACCTATTGGTGCTGAACAGCTGCCGTCGGGCGCAAGGAGCGGACCATCGTCATGGTAGCCGCCGCGGCTGTCTCAAAGGGACGCGAGAGACTGTGCTGGACGAGATCGAGTCATGGGCCGAAGACTTCGACCAGTCTCCCGTCTTCTGGCTGAACGGGCTCGCCGGGACTGGCAAGTCTACGATCGCCCAGACAGTCAGCGAGCGGGTGTTTGCTGACGGACGGCTCGGAGCGTCTTTCTTCTGTTCCCGCGACTTCGAGGACCGTAGCGACCTCCACTTGATCTTCCCCACCCTCGCATTCCAACTGGCCCACAAATTCCCGAACTTCCGATCGATCCTTGTCCGCCTCCTTCAATCGAATCCAGATGTCGCGCACGAGTCACTACACCGGCAGTTGGAGAAGTTGATAGTCGAGCCACTTGAATCGGCGGATATTTCGACGACGATCGTGATCGATGCCCTCGACGAATGCAAGGACGAGGAACCATCGTCTGCGATCCTGTCCGTGTTGGCTCGGTTCGTCGACCAGATACCGACGGTCAAGTTTTTGGTCACCGGCAGACCCGAGCCACGGATCAGGGCCGGGTTTCGTCTGCCTATTCTCGTGGAATTGACCGCGATCTTTGTTTTACACGATGTCGATCCCCCCCTGGTCGACGACGACATCCGACTGTTCCTGAAACACGAACTTTCGGAACTCGCACAACGGCATCGGCTAGGGGGATGGCCTAGTGACGAAAACATCGGTTTGCTGTGCAGCAGAGCGGCTGGATTCTTTGTCTATGCCGTTGCGACTGTCAAGTTTCTGGATAGCAGTACTCATCTCCCCCAACATCGGTTGGATGCCATTTTAAAGCTTCCAGAGTGTACGGCTCCTGAAGGAAGGACACGGTTTAATTCCAAGACGACTCTTGACACTCTGTACACATCGATCCTGCAGGCGGCGTTCAGCGAGGAGGACTCCGAGGTGTATTCGAAGGTCAGGTCCATCATTGGGGCTGTGGTCCTTGCTGTGAACCCCCTTCCACCATCTGGGATCGCCAAACTCGTCGGTCTGGATCCCGAGGAAGTGATACTGTTCCTCAAACTTGTCCAATCGGTGCTCGCCCTCGATGAGGATTCCAACCAGCCTGTGAAACCTTTCCACAAATCATTCCCCGACTTCATCACCGATCCATCCCGCTGCACTGACGCGAGATTCTACATCTGTCCCAAAAACGCACACCTAGAAGTCGCGATAAACTGCCTGAGAATGATGAATGAGGGATTGGAACAGAACGTTCTATCACTCCCCGATTACGCGTTGAACTCGGAGGTCGAGGATCTCGAGACGAGAATCGACGATCGGATCAGCATCGCCCTGCGGTATGCTTGCCGGTCCTGGCACAGCCACCTCACCAAGGCCGAGGGAGATGTCACCGACGTCGTCTCTTACCTACGCATTTTCCTGGGGGAGAGATTTCTGGCTTGGTTGGAAGTTCTTAGCACTGTTGGTGCTGTAGGGGGAGCCGTCGTTGCATTCGAAAGGCTGATGGCTTGGCTGCAGGAGGTTCGTTTTTTGCCCTCTCTATGCCATTGTCCTACGATAACATACGATGAATCAGATTGCCAGAGACGAGCAGCTTCTCGACATCACTAAAGACTATCTGCAATTTGTGACGACTTTTTTCGAGGTCATCAAGGTCTCTGCTACTCACATCTACCACTCTGCACTGGAACTATGCCCTGTGTCGTCGATCGTCCGAAAGCTGCATCATCACCGGCGCGTCGCTCCCTCGCCAAAAGTGGTAATTGGAACCCCGGATTCATGGGAAGCGACTATAGCCATTTCTGGCGATTATGAATCCTACATTTGGTCACCCTGTGGTCAATTTGTTGCCGCTCGGACGGGAAATGTTGTGGAGATCCGAAATCAACTCACCCTGGAACTAATCACCATCCTCCGGCCCACTGAAGCGATCCCTCGTCTCATGGATCCACTTGGCTATTCGCCGGATGGGCGTTTCATTGCCTGCACCTCCGATACTGGCGTCATAATCTGGGATATCCAGACGGGTGGAGTTGCCAAAGAAATTCAACATTACGCTGGATTGACGTCACTGGTGTGGTCGTCGGATGGAGGGTCAATTTTTACCATCGAGTGGGACAACGATTTTGGCTGGATTGTGCATATACATGACATTTCCTCAGGTACAACATCATCGACATTCCCCGACGTACTTGAGTCGTACGAATCCCCATACCTCTGGGTGGATGACGAATCTTTCTGGATCATCGCGGTGCGGGACAGCAAAGACGGCGTCGACATCTTCAAGGTTGGATCCACTCTCACCAAGATTCGGTCATTCGATTTCTCTCCCTTGTCCGGAGCCGAGATCGGGTCCTTCTCCCCAATCACTCATCGTGTTTCCATTTTTGGTGGTAATACAATTCACATCTTCGACATTCAAAACTCGAACCTCTTGTTGGATGAAACGGGCTGGTACGATTCCCGTTCCAACTGCTTCTCTTCGGATGGAAGTCTCTTTGCAGCTTCCCTGGGGGGCGGTGCACTACGTACCTGGAAGTATGCTTCCGGTTGTTACACCCGGTGGAGGGAATTCCTGTATAGCTGGGCAAATTTATTCAGCCCTCTCCAATTCTCGCCAACTTCGTCGTCAATCTTGGCTAGTTCCTACGATATTCTCCGGATGTGGCGTTTACATGAACTCCCCACTACCCCCGAGATCCACCATCAACCGCTCATAAGACTCTCTCGCTCTGGCACTCACGTCGCAACTGCCCACAAGCTGGAGGATACCGTCACAATCACCGATCTCCTTGCACGAACCCCTCCCCAGTTCATCGACACGAATGTGGAAATAAAGGATTTGTTCCTCACCGGCAACGTTCTTCTTGTGGTGGGTTCAGAGGAAATGGTAGCCTGGTTGCTCACAGAAGAGGGGCTGGTGGACGGCGTTATTGGTGACAGGAGGGTTGGCCGTAGCGATAGCATTTGGACCATATCAAATTCATTTTCAGATCCGGATTTGCCTGTACCCAAGCTTGGAGGTCAAGTTTGCGTCCTCGAGCTTCTTACGGGTGCCCCGCACGTCTACCACACAGAAACCGGGGAAGTTCTCGATCCTACTCAAGCACCTCAAGATTATAGCGAGCGTTCGTACTACAACAATATCCCTCAGCGTGATACTCCCCCTGAAGACGCCTGGCAAACTTCACGAGACACGTTGCCAGAGGGGTGGATAAAGGATCCCGAAGGGAAACACCGGATGTGGGTCCCCGTCGAGTGGAGGGAAGACTGGGATTTTGAGGATTGGCACCACGATGCTACGACACAGTTCAGCCTTTTAAAAGACAGATTTGTTCTTATCAAGTTCTAGTTGTAATAATCCATATCATCCGCTCCCTCGATGTAGATTGGAAAGACTGTCTGAACGACTTGTCCGGACCTCGAAAAGCCGGTCAACTTCCGCCGCACCGCTCGATGTTCGACGCTGCTCTTGTACTCTTGACCAACAGTCAACACATGATGGGAGTAGATCATAACTTGCATGTAGGCAGCGGTCGTCCCCTTTGGATCCAGCTCGACTTTCGATTAGACGTCGATTACGAATGCTGAACTAACTGCAGAGAACAGACCGGTCTGCGTGCCATTCATGTAGTACGGAAACACCCCGACTCACGAAGATTGACTTGAATTGTGCGTACAGTCCAGGGAGACTTGGCCGCAGATGATCCTGATCGTCGGCCGTGTACTTAGCGTCCTGGGAATCTCTGCCACTCAGACGTTGTTTCATCCATATCGCTCCCCAATTGACTTTCTGTTTGTACTGGAAGTAAGTCCTTTCTGCGTCTATGCTGTAGTTACGACTGATCGCATTCGGATTTCGTTACTAGAGAGTAGACCTGTCGGACTTTTGTCATCACCTCGCTCATTCATTCAATGACATCCACATCCACCCCTTCCTCCCCTTCCGAGCATTCCGAAAGCTCGTCGTATTGCTCTCAAGCTCAGGGGGAATTGAAGAACGACATATTGTACGAGATCGCGGGCCACACATGGCAATTCCCTCCCCCCGAAGTAGCACGCATGCTGTCGCCCAAGACGCCGAAACACTGCCCTGGAGTTCCTGGGGAGTTGCTCCTGCTGGACCAGTACGACTGCATGGTGGAAGAACTAGCCCTCCAGGACGCCCTCAATGACGTCGTCACCCGGCTCGAGAACGATGATATCTTGACCTCCCGGCCCTTTGGTGTCCACAACTTGACTTCGCTGCTCACCAGATGTGTAGAGGCCTGCCACGATGCTCTCGACAAACAACAAGACGCTCCACTCCGTCAGGATCGGTGGTACAACGATATCCAATCCACCGTCGGAAGTGCTCCGGCGGACTCCTCGCCGGCCGGGGGTAGGAAAGGATAAGTGGGAGGGTATTACTCGCTGCACCGGGACCCTCCAGAAGGTGAATCTACGAATGGGCTCATATTACCAGTGGAAACGGGGGGGTCATGGGAAGAGACGGTCTCCAAGGCGTTTTATTACGCACGTTGTTTGCTCAGCGAGAGCCAAATGCGCTCATTTGTCCTCGTCTTGGGATTTAACCAGGATGAACAGGCACTACGGCCCTTGATCTTCCACCGTGGTGGGCTCACCACTTCTGAGCCGTATAACATCACTACACTCGAAGGGTTGAAGGAGACCGCACGCCTTTTTCTTGTGTTGACGTTGTGGAGCGCGCCGGGGGATGCAGGGTTTGTTCCCGCTTGCACTGACACCATGTATATGCTTCCTGCGGATCAGTTGGGGAAGGACTATGCTCTAGCAGCGTTGGATGATGTCCTTTCACGATCACTCCGAATCCGCGGCAGAGGAACACTCGTGTCTCGCCTCCGTCTTTTACGTAATCCCCCTCTGGAGGGTGGGGATTTTTGAAAGCCGGTGCCTTAATTGCGTACTTACTCTCTCGCAGACAGGAACATCCAGACTTCTCATGTCGCACGGCGCCGTAAAATCAAGTACATCCAGCCAATCGAAATCATCCGTTCAGATCACAGTCCGATCCTTTCAGAGGTCGCCGGCCCAGTTGTCGTAAAGACCAGCTGGCCAACGACAGCTCATCGAGGGAAAGAGGCAGCAATGTACCGTGCATCCAGTGGTCAGTTCGGGACCATTCCACACGTGTGTTCGTACGAAGCGGTGGGCGAGCACCGCGAGGTTGTCTCCAACATTCTCTTCCTTCCCCGTGACGAAGATATTTCGAAATACCACTGGCCAATTTTCTCCGACCATCCACCAAAGAAGCCAGAGATCAGGACACTTTGGTTCACCGTCTTGGGTGTTGAGGGACAGTCTCTCGTGGAAGCGAAGAGTCCTCGACAACTGTCCCGGGCATGGGTCCACTTTGTACTTGGTGCGTCTGTTGTCGCGGTTCAACGTGCCCTTGATCTGATGCATAGATCCCGCAGGGTGGTTGATGACGTACCTTTCTGGGTATCTGCATAGGGATGTCAGCATCGGGAATGTCCTCATGACGGAGCAGCCCGTGAAGAGGAAGGCGTTCAAGGTCCCCGAGGAGTTCCTTGCACATCTCTCCTCGTTGAAGAATGAGTCGTTGGTGGCCAAGATCCGAACGCTGTGTGACCGGGTTGATCAGCTGGTTGCTGAACTGGGAATTTGCGACGAGTGCATTGGGTTCATCACCGATGGGGACCTAGCGATATCTTGGGAAGATTGCTTCTCCAAAGAAAATCAGGAAACCAAGTCTGTGAGTCACTCCCAGGTCTTCTCCGAAACTGTGGTTGACGAAGCCTGCAGGGTACACCCGAATTCGCGTCGCGGGCACTCGCGGTGGCAGCACGAGTGGGGAAACATTACCTACATTCACCTGTGGATGACCTGGAATCCTGCTTTTTGGTCGCCCTTTGGAGCGTACTCTTCAACAAAGGACACAAGGAGCAACTGTCAGCCGAAGAGCATATGATGAGGGAGTCTCTTGCAAGGACCAACAAGGACGAAGCTATGGGTCTCTTTGACTGTCTTCCATCACCCAGGGAACTCAGTAGCACCATGCAACGTTTCATGTTGACACTCTGGGCGTGGCTGGAAAAGGTCGAGAATAGGCGTAAGATGTGGAGAGATAAAGTTTTGGTAAATTCGCCGGAGGGTGCAGGGAGGGAGTACTATCTACCACATTTTCACCGCTTCGCTCTCCAAGGTGTCGTGGACGTTTTGGAGGTGATTGCTGAGGATTGGAACGGCGAAATCGGTTGGGAGAGTTGGACATCCCCTGTGGCATCGAGAATCTGAGAAGAATAGGTGTCCTTCTTAGTACACTGGACCACAAATTGTCCGGATCGCGCAGTGTGTTCAGTAAAATCGTATATTCCTCGTTTTCGTTACAGTGGTTCCCAAAAAAGATTCGTTCGAGTTTCTGTTTTCCTTACATCTATGCGCCCCTTCCTCCAGCCTGCTCTTCTTTTCAAGTACGTGAATGCGAGTCAAAGCCCCTCGAACGGAAAGAGGAATAGCATATACATCTGTAGATTGAATTTATTATGGCAAGCAACGCTTTTTTCGACGTAGAGTAGGTCACATTTCTCTACTATGAAAACATATTTCTAGTATCCCCACCAAGTACCCGGTGGCTGGGACGTTCTATGCAACCCCAATACCAGATGCTCCGAGTCCTGTGTGCCGGCACGACAATTTCCCCACCTTCCTCAATCTGCTTCGCGGTGTCCTACAAATAGAAATCAATCAACACGCTACTTATCGGCACGTCTACCCCACTCTCCTCCCATGGTCACAGCACTAGCCATTCCTTTGTACTGGTGTCGAAGAGCGAGGATCTCATCTCGGACTCGTTCGACTGCAACGATGCTCGCAGCCCGGATGCTCACTTCCTCCTTGGACCCGTGCTCGAAGTGATGTCCTGATTCGAGGAGGGTGAGGAGAGAAGGCGGGTACGTAAGGACTTTGAGGTGGTGCAGGATTTGTGGGACGCGGTAGTCGGCGAACATAGTCAATTGGTGGATGCCTCCGCCTGGGAAGATGGGGTGGGGTATTCTGTTGGATGATGACGGAGAG
>Ga0307512_10007788_pt1 | contig 10539 bp, 7 predicted proteins | sample 14_EM_MG_FD_200267 | JGI IMG/M metagenome (GOLD analysis project Ga0307512, IMG submission 200267) | Populus trichocarpa ectomycorrhiza microbial communities from riparian zone in the Pacific Northwest, United States - 14_EM | ecosystem: Host-associated > Plants > Roots > Unclassified | place... | reverse complement strand
CTCGGTCACCGATGCCGGCGCGGTGAAGCCCAGAAACTCCATGGTGAGATCCTCGGCCTGCCCCAGCGTGCCCGGCACGAGCCGCACGACTGTCCGATCGCCGAGCACCGGGTGCCCATAGGCCCTCGTGGTCAACGTGTCGACAGTGTCCTTGGCGACGTCGGTGCCAATCGCCAGCACCGCCCCAGCATCCAACATCGCCTCCGCCGCCCCAGTCACGCTGTGCCCCCCTTTGGCATGCCCTTCTGGCCCTCGCCAGCGATGTCGTTGTTCGCCGTCGGCATGTGCCGCTCGGTGCAGTCGGTCATGCCGTGCCTTCCTTGCTCTCTTCGACAACTCGGCCGGCGTAAAGCGCCGCGGCCATGCGCATGCCCTCGGACCAGGTGACCGGTCCGACCTCGCCGAGCGGGATCGACGCCCCGCTGTCCTGGACGAAGACCAGATCGCCGGTCTCGGTCTCGTAGTACGGATCGTCGGAGCCGACCCAGCTGCGTGCCTCCACGCTCTGCCCGTTCTCGAAGATCCGGCAGACCGCGTAGCCGCCCTTGACCGGGTAGCCCTGCGATGTCGCGCGAGCCATCAGGTGGCGTAGCTCGGCGAACTTGCCGCCGGCGTAGTCGCTGACACTCCTCGCCGCCGGCTCCAGGCCGGCGGTGCGCACCCAGGTCTGGCGGAACAGCTGGTCAACGGACTGCTTGACGCCAAGATCGGCGGCGAACTCGCGCAGGTCGTCGAGGTCGGCGAGCCGGACCGGATGTGGGATCGCGATGCGCTCGGCAGGCAGGCGCACGGTTTCGCCGTCGAGGTTGACGATGCCGATCCCGTCGGCGGTGGCGTCGCGCAGGAAGCCGACCTCATCGGCCTCCCACTCGCCGTCGTCGTCGAGGACTGCGACCACGAGATCGGTCAGCGCCGTGCGCCACACCTCATCGGGCCAGACCCGGACGAGGATCTCGGCGGGCACCGGCAGCGACCGGACCATCCACAAGTCGACCTGCTCGCGGACCTGGGTCTCGTGCCGGCCGAGCCACTCGACGAGCTGCCGGAGCCCGTACACCGCGGGATCGTCCTTGACCGCCGGGGGCACGGACTTGAGCACTTTGCCCTTCGCGTTGCGGCACGCGATTTGCCCGGACACCAAGGTGACCTCGTAGCCACCGGCTGTTGCCAACCACGTCATGCGACCCCTGCCTCCGCTGATCGGGCGATTTATCAGACCCGGAGGCTAGCCACTGGGTACGACACTCTCCGCCACGGACGGACCCAACACGGACGTATTCCTGCTGAACCGGCCTTTCCGGCGGATCGAGCAAGCCGACAGGTCAAACAAGACAGCGGATCGCACAGCGCTGATGGGTCAAACAACGGTTGCGCGGGTCTCGGCGTCCCCTCGATCCGCCGGGCCGCGGGCCGGCCCGTCAACCGCGCGGGGAGCCGGTTGGGTGTAGCCGCCGGCGGCTGCTCATGGGGTACGCGGGGCGGTCGATCGAGGAGGCCGTGCAGCCGAACTCACTCACCGTCACCGGTCGCTGGCTAGCCCGTGCCGGCCTCGTCATCGCCGTCCTGGCCGCCGGGGGAGCCAGCCAGCCGGGGGCGGCCCAGGCGACCGCCGTCCAGGCTCCGGCGGCTAGCCGGGCCCCGCTGCGGGTCATGCCGCTCGGCGACTCCTTGACCTACGGCGTCGGCAGCAGCACCGGCGATGGGTACCGGCGCACGCTGCGCGCCGAGCTGGGTGTGGCCGGCGTGGCCGTGGACTTCGTCGGGTCGCAGCGTTCCGGCGTCGGCGCCGACGCCGACAACGAGGGGCATCCCGGCTGGCGTACGGAAGACCTCGCCGCGTATCTGCCGGACTGGCTGGCCGCGGCGCAACCCGACGTGGTGCTGCTCGACATCGGCACCAACGACATCATCCAGCGGTACGGGGCCGCCGTTGCCGCGGCCCGTACGGCCGGGCTGCTCGACCGGATCACCCGGCAGCTGCCACGAGTGCGCGTCGTGGTCGCGAAGCTGCTGGTGGTCGGGTACGCCGCGGCCGATTTCCGGCGCTACAACGGCATGCTGGCGAGCATTGTGGCGGCCCGCCGTTCGCGCGTCTCGCTGGCCGACATGTCGCGGATTTCGCCGCGCAGCACCGTCGACGGCGTGCACCCGACCGACGTCGGCTACCGGCAGATGGCCTACCAGTGGTATCAGGCGCTGCGCCCGGTGCTGGCCGGCGGGCGGGCGTGGCCGGCCGCCGCCGACCCGTTCCCGCTGCCATCGGTCCGACTGGTCAGCTCGGCGCGGGCCGTCCGGCGCGGCGGGCTGGTCACCTTCACCGCACGTCTGGCCGGCCGGCTGACGGAGGCGGATCTGGGCCGGGCCCCGGTCCGGCTGCTGTTCCGCCGGGCCGGTACCGACCGTTGGCTGTCACTGGGTATCTCGCGTACCGATGGCACCGGCCTGGTTCGCTTCGCCCGCCGCGCACCCGGCACCGGCTACTTCCTCGCCGCTGTCGCGGGTGGGCGGGCGGCGGGCCGGCGCAGCAGCCCCGTCCGCGTGTCCAGCTAGGCGGTCACTCTTGGGATTGATTCTGGCTTGCCAGCCAACCGGCCACCTGGGCCCGGGAGGTGAAGCCGAGTTTGCTCAGGATGTTCTCCACGTGGCCCTCGGCCGTGCGCTGCGCGACTACCAGCCGGTTGGCGATCTCCCGGTTGCTCAGGCCCTGGGCGATCAGCGCCGCAACCTCGCGTTCCCGCTTTGTTAGCCCGGCCCCGGCGGCCGCCTCGGGCCGTGGCTCGGGCACCTGGACGCGCGGTTGCCGTTCGAGCGCCATCGCGACCGCGTCGGCGGCGGACAGCTCCGACCCGCGCCGCAGGGCCGCCGCAAACGCGTCTGGGCCGAGGCGGGACCGCACCAGGGCCGAGGTCTCGTCGTGGAAGTCCTGCACGTACGCAACGGACGTCAGTGACACGTGCATGGCCTGCCACATCCGGTCGGACGCGCCGAACAGCACGGCGGCCCGCTGGTCGCGTCCCTCGGTGGCGGCTATCCAGGCGAGCGTCTCCACCGCGATGCCGACGGTGTACTGCTCGTCCTCGACGACTTTGCGGATGACCAGGCTTTCCTTGGCGGCCGCGGTGGCGCCGGCGATGTCGCCGTCCCGCCAGCGCAGCATGCTCATCGCCCACAGCGCGAACGAGCTCCACCAGACCTCGCCGCTGCTCGCGCCCAGCTCCAGGGCTTTCGTCAGGTCGGGATAGCCGCTGGCCGGCGTGCTGGAGAGCCCCCGGACCTGCCCGAGGACGATCAGCGTCCAGATCTCCCCGCTGCGACTACCCAGTTGCCGAAAACTCGCCAGCGCCCGTTCGAACAGCGGCAGCGCCCGTCCAAAATCCCTCTCGAACATCATGATGTTGCCCTCGATCAGGGGCAGGTAGGCGGTCTCGGGTGACGTCGGCAGCGTCTCGTTCAACTCCGTTGCGTCGGCGAGTAGGCGGGTGGCCCGTTCCCGATCCCCCTGCGACGCGCCGATCAGGGCGGCCACTCGCAGCGCCTTGACCCGGGTCCAGTGCTTTGGGGCGGGCATCGCGAGGGCCCGGTCGAGCCAGTGCCGGCCCTCGGAGAGGAAGCCCCGGATGAACCACTGGTTTTGCAGGTCGGCGGTGAACCGCAGCGCGACCTCGGGCCGTTCCCGGGTGACGGCCCATTCCAGGGCCACGCGCAGGTTGGCCTGTTCATCCCGGATTCGTTGCATAAGCGCGGTCTGGTTGGGGCTCACCCAGTTCCGGTCGGAGTCGGCCGCCAGGCGGGCGAACCATTGGCAGTGCCGGCGGGCGACCGCCTCATGCTCGCCGGCCGCGAGCAGCTTGGCCGCGCCATACTCGCGGTTGACCTCGAGCATCTTGTATCGCACCGTGCCGTCGCCGGTGCGGCTCAGCACCGACTTGTCGACCAGCGAGGCGACCAGGTCGAGGATGGTGTCGGCGGGCAGTCGCTCGTCGGCGCAGATCGCCTCGGCGGCGTCCAGCTCGACGCCGCCGGAGAAGACGGAGATCCGCGACCAGAGCACCCGTTCGGTTTCCGAGCAGAGATCCCAGCTCCACTCGATCAGCGCGCGCAGCGTCTGCTGCCGGGGCGGTGCGTTCCGGGCGCCCGCGGTGAGCAGCCGGTACTGATCCGTCAGCCGGTCCAGGATCTGCTCGAGGGACAGGACCCGGAGCCGGGCCACGGCCAGCTCGATCGCCAGCGGCATGCCTTCGAGCGCCTGGCAGAGGCGCGCGATCGTGGCGCAGTTGGCCTCCGTCACCCGAAAGCTGGGCAGTACCGCCGCGGCGCGCTCGATGAGCAGGCTGGCCGACTCGTACTTGGCCAGGTCGGTGGGGGTGCATCGGGAGTCCTTGTCGGGCACCGCGAGCGGCTGCACGGTCAGGTTTGCCTCGCCGTCGAGCCGTAACGCCTGCCGGCTGGTGACCAGGATGCGCACGTCGGGGCAACTGCGTAACAGGGTGCCGGCCAGGTCGGCGCAGGCGCCGACGAGATGCTCGCAGTTGTCCAGGATGAGCAGCGCCTGCTGGTCGGCCAGGAACGCCGCCAGGGCCGGTGCGCCGGGGCTGACCGCCTCCTCGCGGATGCCTACCGCTTCGCCGACCGTGACCGCGACCAGGTCGGGGTCGCGCAACTCGGCGAGGCCGATGAACCAGACCCCGTCGGGGAAGCTGCGGCGCAACTCGGCGCCGACCCGCATGGCGAGCCGGGTCTTGCCGACCCCGCCGGCGCCGGTGAGCGCGACGAGCCGACTGGTGGCGAGCATCCGTCGGACACTGCTCACCTCGTGCCGCCGACCCACGAAACTAGTCACCTCGGCGGGCAGGTTGCCGACGGAACCACGCGGGGTGGTTGCGGTGCTCATAGGGGCACGTTAGTGGTTGGATCCCCGGAACGTCGGCACGAGTATGCCGCTTGATCCGCGCGCGGGCGAGGAACCGAACCCGTACTCACGGGTAACCAGACACGGGTAGTAATCCAGGTACTTTCCCCGTGTTCGCTGCGTGGTCGGCGACGCAGGATGGACACAACACCGCGAACGATGGGATCGAGAGGGGCATAGCATGGGCCGCCACGCCGCCGACTGGCCGGCGCCCGACCCACCCGCCCCCGAAAGTCGGGGTAAAACACCAGGTCAGCGTCTTCCCCTGCATGCTGACCTGTTCACGCCCGCGGCGGGCAGCTCGGCTGCCAAGATCCGCGAGAGGCGCGCCTCGCTGGCCTTCGAAGCGCTGGTGAAGCCGCATCGCAGGGCGCTCCGCGCCTACATAGTGCGACTAACGGATGGTGACGAGGCCGTCGCCGACTCCGTTTTGAAAGAAACCCTTTATCGGGCCGCTCAGGATCCGACGCGTTACCCCCAGCGCGCCTCGGCCGTGCGGCCCTGGCTGGTGCTTGCCGCCCGCAACGTCCTTCGGGACGGCGAGCGGTACGCCCCGGCCGGTCACGACGACAGGCCCGACATCACGCGCTCCGCAGCAGCGCGCCCGCTCGGCAAAGGCCTGCCCGCCACCACGGTCGTTGCCGCGATGGAGGGCCTGTCGTCGGTGCACCGGGAGTTGCTCATCGAACTGTTCTACGGCGGCGTGTCGCTCGAGGACGCCGCCACCGACCGCGGCATCCCCGTGGAGACAGTCAAATCCCGGTTGTACTACGCGATGCGCGCCCTGCGCACCGTGCTCGACCAGCAGATCGCCGACCGGCACGGCACGCCGTGACCGCTCATCTACCGAACTGCTGGGATCAGCGCAGGTAGACCAGGCCGTCCAGGACGACCCCGGGACGGCCTGTGGTCCCCTCGACCACGAACCGCACCGTGTGCTGGGCGGTCTGGCTCCAGGATCGGGCCCAGACGGCCTGCCGGTTCTGGGTAGTCGCCGAGCGCAGGTCCAGCACCCCCGAGTCGTTGCCGTCCACGTACACCCGGATCCGGCCCGAGGCTGTGGTGCGGCTCACCGCGAGCGCGGCGGAGCTGCCGGTGAAGGTCCAGCTCAGGCTGGAGCCGGCCGCCCTGCTGTGCATCGCCGCGCCGCTCAGGAACGCCGGGCTCGACAGCGTCGCCCAGCTGCCGGTCCGCGTCGCCGCGGCCTCCGGCAGGATCATCGCCGTACGGGCGGTTGATGCCGTGGTCACGTTGCCGGTGCGGTCCGCGGCCCGCAGCGTCCAGGTGGTCGGGCGATCGGGCCGCACGCTGCTCGCCCAGGTGTGCGCGGTCGGACCGAGCTCGATCACCGTGGGGCTGCTCAGCGTGACCGAGCGCAACCCGCCCCGGTCGGCGGCGGCCCAGAGCAGCCGTACCGGCACCGACCCGTTGAGCGAGCCGGTACGCAGCCGTACCGAGGGGGACGCGGTGTAGGTGGGCGCGATCGCGTCCGAGTAGACCGCGCTCGTGGTCGTGGCGATGCGCCCGGACAGGTGCACGGCCCGGACCGTGAGGATGTGCCGGCCGCCGCCCAGGGACAGCAGCGTGGTCCGGTTCGACCGCGGGGCGGAGACGACCAGCCGGCCGTCGACGAAGACGTCGAAGCGGTTCATCAGCCCGCTCGGTGTGCTCGTGTTCCAGAGCGGGCGGAGCGTTCCCCGGGTGTAGTACCCGGAGCCCACCCGGACGGCGCCGTTCAGCCGGGCCAGGCCGAAATTCGCCGGGCCGGCCGCGGCCAGCGCCCGAATCGAGGGCAGTTGGGCGTAGAGGGCGTCGCCGGGGCACTCGGTGCGGCCGGTGTCGCGATGCCCGGAGATGCGGTTCAGCGTCGCGCGGGTGCCCGCGGCGTAGCGGTCGCTTCCGCTCGAGACCAGCACGGTCCGCTCGGTGGCGAGATTGCCATACATGCCGATTTTGTACGCCGCGACCTGCGCGATCACGTTGCGGACCGTCGCCGAGACGGGCGTGCTCTGGTAGTTGCCGATCACCGCGATCGCGGCGCTGCGCGAGTTGAAGCCGAGCGTGTGCGCGCCCAGCACGGGCTCGCCCTCCCCGCCCCGGCGTCCCTCGAAGAGCGTGCCGCACTTGTCGACGAGGAAGTTGTATCCGATGTCGTTCCAGCCCTTGCTGCGTACGTGATATGCCTCGATGCCCCGCACGATCCGCGCCGAATCGGCGCAGCTGTAGCCGTTGCTGTCCGCCGTGTGGTGCACAAAAAGCACCTCGACGCCGGTGGTGTACTCGGGCGATGCCTGCACGATCGACTCGTTGGCGCCCCAGCCGGCCCGGGTGACCAGGCTCGGCATCGGCCGTGGCTGGTAGCCGGTCCGGGCGGTGACCGGCGGGCTCGGCGGGAGCTCGTAGGCCGCCGGGCGGATCGCCGGCCGGTCGCCGTCGGGGTTGATCAGGTCGAGTCGCAAACCCTCCGGGAGCCGGTTGGCCGGCCCGCCGCCGATGCGGGCCTCGACGCCGTCGGAGTCGCCGACCCAGATGGGATCGGTGCCGCCGCGGTCCGGCCCGTGCGGGGTTCGCGGGTCGACGGTCGTGGGCTCGTCCGCCTCGAGTGGCTGCCAGGGCGTCCACCGGCCGTCGGCGGTGGCCCGGGTGCGCACCTCGAGCGTGCCGCTCAGTTGTCGGCGCGGGTCGGTCCAGGTCGCGCCGATCAGGGCGAACGGCCGGGTCGTGCGTTGCGGGACGGCGAGCCCGGCCGCGGCGCGCGTGGCGACCGGCTCCAACTGGAAGATCTGCAGCGCAGGCTGGGGTGGGGCGGGCATCCGGGCGATATCCGGTTGGGCCACCACCCCCGTGACGGCAACGGCCGCCGCGGTGACTATTCGGGTACTCGTCTGAACAAGGCTCATGTGACCCCCCGATGAAGATTCGGCCCGATTCAGCATGAAACTTCGTCACGTACGGTGGTGGGGGGATTGGGGTTTTTCGGACGTGCAGTCAGGGCAAAATAGCTGAAAGTCTGTCGTATTTGCGCCCCTGACCGGGCATCTTGGTGTAGTCGGATCACACCGTGTGAGCCGATGAGCGAGCGACGATCCGCCGGGCAGCATGGTCGCCCAGGGGCCCCGGCCCAAGGCCCGGCGGGGAGCCAGAGGCGAAACCACGCGCTCTTGCCTGCGGTCCCCTGGCCGGGGCCGCGGGACGGCTTCCGGCCGCCCCGCGACCCCGGTTGGACCCCGGACCGGCCCTAGTTCGGCTGTACGGTGAGTAAGGACGCCGTGACCCTTGCCGATGGGAAGGGCGTGGTATCCGTCCAAACCGCGCGCCGCGACCGGCCGGTCGCCCCGGTGCGGGGATCGTTGCTGGCCTGGAGCTTCCTGGCGGTCGGCATCGTCGCGGTGGCGACCCTCGCCGCCGGCCCCGAGCCGCTGCGGTCGCCGGCCGCCCTGGCCGTGGTGGCCGGCGCCATCTGGGCGCTGATCTACGGGCCGCGCTACCACGCGGTGGCCGACCGCGGCCCCTGGAATTATCTGCGCTGGGCCGCGTGCCTGTTCCTCGCCGCGATGATCGTGCGGGCGACGGTGCCCGGGGCCGACGCCAGCCCGCCCGGCGCCATGGTGCTGCTGCCCGACGCGCTGGTGTTGCCCGCCTACCTGGCCGTCGGGTTCGCCTTCGCGGGGATGCTGCGGCGCCGGCATGCCTCCGACGACGATCCCGCCCGGGTCGACGCGCTGCTCGTCGGCATCGCCGCCGCGTTCGTGACCTGGACGTTCATCATCGTGCCGTCGATGGACGAGGTCGACCTGACCGCGCTGCGGGTGGCCAACTCGTGCTTTCCGATCATCGACGTCGTGCTGCTGGTGCTCGTCGCCCAACTGGCCCTGGCGGGTGGCGCCCGGCAGCCGGCGCTGTGGCTGCTGATCCTGTCGGCGAGCTGCCTGTTCGTCGGTGACTTCCTCTTCGCCCTGCGCGACGCCCAGTTGGCCCACGTCGCGATGCACACCACCGACACCCTCTTCATCGCCACGTTCATGCTGCTCGGCGCGGCCGCGCTACACCCGTCCATGCGTACGCTGACCGAGCCCCAACAGGTCGTGATCAAGGACCTCAGCAAGGTGCGGCTGGGCCTCATCGCGCTGATGGTGGTCGTACCGGTGATCATGACCACGCTCTTGCCCGCCAGCGCGCCGCTGGCCGACGGCGTCCGGGCCGGGCTCTGCGCGCTGCTCGTGCTGGCCGTCTTCGGCCGGGTGGTGCGCTCCAACGACTCGCGGGCCCGCGCCGAGCAGGTCACCCGCCGCCGGGCCACCCACGACGGGCTCACCGACCTGCCCAACCGGGAGTTGCTGGCCGAGACGATCGCCGCCTGGGGCGACGCGGCGGCGGACGAGCAGCAGGAGATCAGCCTGCTCTTTCTCGACCTGGACCGGTTCAAGATGGTCAACGACCACTGGGGTCACCAGGTCGGCGACGAGCTGCTCTGCGCGGTCGCTGGCCGGCTCAGCGCGCAGATCCGCGCCGAGGACCTGGTCTGCCGGATCGGCGGCGACGAGTTCGTCATCGCGCTGGCCAGCCCGTCGCACTCCCGGCTCGCCGAATCGCTGGCCGACCGGGTGATCGCCGAGTTCGTCCGGCCGTTCGAGCTCTCCGTCGGCAACGTGGTCGTCTCGGCGTCGATCGGCGTCGCGAAGTCGATGGGCGGTGCCGAGGCGTTGGAACTGATCCGGGACGCGGACACCGCGATGTACAAGGCCAAGGGCTCGGGACGCAACGCGTACGCGCTGTTCGACCAGTCGCTGCGCGATCAGGTCCGGGACCGGATGGACCTGGAGCAGGCGCTGCGGGGCGCGCTGGCACACGGCGAGCTGTCGGTATATTTCCAGCCGATCGTCGACCTCGGCACCGACGACCTTGACGGCTTCGAGGCGCTCATGCGCTGGACCCACCCCAGGCTCGGCTTTGTCTCGCCGCTGGACTTCATCCCGATCGCCGAGGAGACCGGCCTGATCGTGGAGAGCGGCGCCTGGCTGCTGCGCGAGTCGGCCGCCCAGCTGGCCCGGTGGACCGCCCAGCGGCCGGCCGGCGCCCGGCAACTGCACGTCTCGGTCAACGTCTCGGTGCGCCAGCTGCGCGGCCGCGCGCTGGTGAACCTCGTCCGCGAGGTGCTCGCCGATACCGGCCTGCCGCCGTCGGCGCTGTGGCTGGAGATCACCGAGTCGGGCGTCATGGAGGACATCGACACCGCCATCGCCAACCTGAACGCGCTGCGTGACCTTGGCGTCATCCTGTGCATCGACGACTTTGGGACGGGCTACTCGTCGCTCAGCTACCTGAACCGGCTACCCGTCGGCATCGTCAAGATCGACCGCTCGTTTGTGCTGGACGTGGGCACGGACGGCGCCGACGAGCCGATCGTGCGGGCCGTGCTCGCGATGACCGCGGCGATGGGGCTGCGGGTGGTGGCCGAGGGCGTCGAGACCGAGGTGCAGCGCGACTGGCTGCGTGCCCAGGGCTGTGAGCTGGCCCAGGGCTGGCTCTACGGCAAAGCCGAGCCGGCCGCCGCCCTGGACGGCTGGATCCATCGCGGCGTCGCCGCCTAGGGGCTCGACCCCGGCGGCCAGCGCGCCGACTCGGGGCCT
>Ga0307512_10007787_pt1 | contig 10539 bp, 8 predicted proteins | sample 14_EM_MG_FD_200267 | JGI IMG/M metagenome (GOLD analysis project Ga0307512, IMG submission 200267) | Populus trichocarpa ectomycorrhiza microbial communities from riparian zone in the Pacific Northwest, United States - 14_EM | ecosystem: Host-associated > Plants > Roots > Unclassified | place... | reverse complement strand
ACTACAGTCAGCTTGGTAGGCTTGGCACCCTCGTGAATGACATAAACACCAGCCCTATGCACATGAAATATTGAAATTTCACTCAATAAAGTTTCCTAAAGTTTTCAGCAACTCTGCCACAACATCTATCATAAAAAATACCAAAAACACCTACCTCCAAGTCCGAGATCCCAAAACAAACACTAGTACCTTTTACCCCAAATAAGCAGAGTCACCCCATCACCATCACTAGTACTCATCACCAGCCAACCCCAATCAACTTCGACCAAGCTTCAGCTCCAGACTCATCCCCTAATGCAACTAAGGGTAGCTGATACTTCCAAGTTCAGATGTCCCAGAATATAAAATAACCAAAAAATTTTGCAAAACAGAAAATATCTGAATAAGGCTACTAAAAGATTTTTCCGATCACAGTTGAAAGCAAAGCTTGTCAATCACTATTTATATAAAACTAGCAAATTGTACAAAAAGCTGAGCGAATTTAATGTTTGAAAAGAAATACAAGTACCAAAAAGATGTAAATGTGCAACATCAACAACTAAGTACTATGAGTGAAGAACCATTTTCTCATACACAAAAGACACGCTAATTAAATCAGCCAAAAAAAATAATCAGTGGAAACAGCTTGGATCCAAGATTTAAGACTTTGGTTGGGGGAAGACATTTCATTTGATATTTTGGTGGATTCGGTTTCTGATCAAGCTAATTGGCACTGGAGGATACGTAAAACCGATCCCAACCAGTTTGTGATTCTTTGTTGTTGTTGGGTACTAGAAAAAAGTACTTGACATGTTAAGAAATCTCTTTTGACTTTCAGGGGAGAAAGAAACAAAAATTTCCTTCTTAGGAATGAAACTATTAAATTTGGAAGACGAGAACCAGATATATCATCTTTATGGAGGGAAAAAGCTTTCCATCCTTAAAGGGGATAAAATATGTTAGGAAAAATCTTTAGAGATAGAATTATTAAGGGAGGGGGAGAGCTGCCCTCATTGTGTGATCCAAGTCCAATAGCCTCCAAAGTAACCAAAAAATTGTACTTGATTGTATTCTCTGACAAAAGATAAAGAGGAGCTTACACTGTATGCATTCCAGCCAGGGACTGATACGACTCCCTGAGGTAGAATCAAAGGTGTATAATTTGAAGGAGCTTGCCAGCGTGGGCTGGTAATAAAAGATGCTCTTGACCAGTTTGTTGCAAGTCCTCCTGGATAAGATTGCTGACCAGGGGTAGTTGGAGAATTGACAGTAGGGTAAACAGGAGAGCCACGCAAAGGAACCATCACATTAGCTGGTTGAGGATGATGAAATTTACAAGTGCTACCAAACTTGCACTGTCCTGTTCTTAAGTAATAAGCACACTCCATCTCATTCTGTAGGAAATAAAAGAATAGAGTGAAATGAAAAACAAAATGCATGTCATCTTAGGAAGCACACATACAATAAAGACAAGGGGAGACAGGGGATGTGCAAGGCAATCTCATCCCACAAATGGACAAAGACATTACTTATTTCCACCAGAAACATTGCAGAATTGAATGAGAAAAACTTAAAACAAGCCGATCATTACATTCAGCAAAGGAGCCCTCAAACAATTTTCAACAAGAGATATTTCCCATTCGTTCCAAGAAGGCAATTGGACATAGATAGTGCAAAAATACAAAACTAATGGAAGGAATACAGAGCTTATTAAATTTGGAAGTCTTGGAAGCAAATTCAAGAAAATTGACAATAAGAGTACTCCACGCCATCCTAAACATTTCATTGGCTTTTCTCCACATTCATATATATTCTTCGTATCTTAGTTTGTTTTTACTCATGCAATTAGCTTCCAATTTATTTCTCCCTCTTGTTTCACACAGCCAGGGCTACTGAATGGGATGCGATAATTATATGTCAAAATCATATCTAAATGATTTTGTCAAAATTTTGTGCTTCTCATCAATTACATGCTACATCATATTTATTGAATACGCCTATCATTTAATGCAAGTGCTAACTTTTTCAAGATATAAAATGTAAGAATTTGAGTCCTGGCTTTTTTCTGTCCACAATGTAGAAAGGAAATCAAGAAAGACTCCGACAATAGGTGAATGCTACTGACCAATTTTTTCATGTGTTATCCATTATCCTTCATTCGAGAAACTTTCTCAAAGAGTTGTGGCAGGGGAAACACATTAAAGAAACATCCTAATTATCATATAGGAAAATGGAAATAAAATTTGGAAACTGCGGATGACATGCCAAAATAGTACAAATGCCAGCACAGAAAGCTGATGATGCACTTAAGTTATTTTTAAAGAAACCAAAAACTAACCTATGCAATTCTTCATCAACAAAGGTGTTTTCTATTCTAGAATAAGTTGTAATGATAGGTTTCTTAGTAAAAAAGTTTGAATTTCAGTCTTGGGTTATTTTTTAAGTGGGGGCAGAATTCTAATTTCTCATATTCCTTCAAATTAGGGTTATTTTAGAAATTTGCAGAATTACTTGAAGGTTTAGTCTTGTTTAGGAATTTGATGTCTTAGTCTTCAATACTTTATTCCTGTTTAGTTTCTTTCCTAGTCAAGTAAAGATTAGTAATCCTAGTCTTTTAAGGAGTCTTAAATCTCTACAAATAGAGATGCTATGTTTTAATTTTCAACAGAGTTGAGTTATGAAATAAATTGAGTTTTGATATCAATTTGAAGGCTGAGAACCTACGGTTTCTTTTCCTTTTCTCTGTTCTTCAATTTTCTGGTAACTCTTCTCTTTCTGACTTTCTATTCTGCTGCTACAGTGTGGTGAATTTCACAGCCCAGTTTCTCCTTATTTCTTCCTAAACAAGTTCTATTCTACACTAATTCCAAGAATAAAAAACCCTAGCTCACCACAAAGACAAATCCTTTGTAGAACATACATCTCAAACCTGCCCTACATCAAAAGCCTTCACAAGTCTCTATGCCTTTTCAAACAGTTCTACTCAGAGCATCGTCAACAAGAGTGAGAAATGGAGATAGCAGATCAATAAAAAAAAAGTACTTAATTGAGTTAAAAAAATAAAAGATCCATACCAGTCGAAGTGGATAGCCCAAAATATTTAAAGACACTCTTCCAGAAACCCCAGCCTTGTCTCTAGGGTGATGAAACTTGCACGTGGCTCCAAACTTGCAAGTTCCAGTCTTCAAGTAGTACTGGAAAACAATTAAAGTGTAGCATTAGTTTTAGAAACCAAAAATTACAAGAAAAGGAAATTGCCTAAATCCTTAGATTGAGTTATAGGATACCAGAAAAAGAATCAGAGGTGGCATTAAACAGGATAGAAGACTTTAGGAAGAAAAGGAAAGAAGACCCAAAGTAGGAGAGAAGGGTGAAACCATCAAGAATTCTAGTAGAGAGAAGAGAAACAAATCTTGACATCAATTCTCAATCATCAACAATGCTATCTAAAACACAGAATTAGAGCCTTTAGTCTTTTAGAAAACACCAAGAACCCAAACTACACCCTCTAACCATTAGGGGCGTGACTTGGTAAACTCAAAAACAAAAATCACCTCTACTAGATAGAAAATAAAATGAACTTCTAATTAACACCAAAGTCCTCAAATGATTAGATGAGAACAACTAAAAATTCCAAGTGATCTAATAGAAAATATCAAATAGGAGAATAGTAATCCTAAAGTACTTTTTTTGTTTCACCATCATCATATAAGAACTATGAACTAGAACTTCAAGCACTACAAGCTGAATTTAACTTATTCCTCAAACTTCTGTCTCTCATGCTGAAAAATGGTGGAATCATGGATTTTCAATTACCTAACCAACTCAATACTCAGAGTAAAGTGTAAATCCTTATAAATATCTGATGCAGACAACAAATGAAGCAAAATTAATGTCTCAAGGGTATTTATGTAACTTCCTGATTTAATGGAAAATCTGGAAAGTCCTCTAGGTCTAGGTTTTATTTCTGTTTAGTATTTTATTTTATTATTCTTAAGGTTGTTATGTTTTCCTATTCTAAATAGGAATTGTTATGCTGGTTTAGAATATAAGTCCTTGTTGGATTTTAGACTACTAAATCTCTAGAAATAAGAATGTAGTTTCAATATTTTGATGGCAATAATTTCCAGCAACTTGCTTTGATTGTGTGACTCAATCTCCCATAGGTGTGACCCTTTAAAGAGCCCTAGATGTCAAGCTTAGGTTTTCTATCCTATTGGTGAGACTCCTAAAATTCCTAATAGCGTGACTCTAGCATACAAACCCCTTCATTTAACCTTAAGACACCCATCAATAGTCGCTAACAACATCTCATGCATACCTAACAACCCTACAACAATTACCCATCACGGATTCAGCCTGAAGTCTGCTAAAACACTGCTCAAAGCCACGAACAACACCTGAAACTTGGATCCCTAACAGCCCCAAAGCTGTCCTGCATCACTATCAGTACGTAGAGGACTGAGGTCTCCAATTATACAAGAATTAACAAATATCAACTCAATCATCAACATCATTTATGGTCTTTCATTGTGATTGTTGGAAATTAATACATCATTATTGCGATGGCCCATGAACAAGGTGTAATGCTAAAAGTAGAAATAATGAAAGCATAAAGGAAAAGACGAGAACCAGTTAATCTTCTTTACTTCCATACAATTTCAGCCCATCAACATTTCTAATTCTCTAATTTCTGTCCAATACATTATCTAACACATTTCACTTAGGAGATGTCCCATGAGCATGGTGTGAAACTCTAAGTACAGATAATGAAAGCATAAAGGAAATGGAGAGAACCAGTTAATCTTTTTTACTTCCATACAATTACAGGTCATCAACATTTCCAATTCTCTAATTTCTGTCCACCACATCATCTAAGACATCACTTGGGAGATGTCCAACAATTAGCAAGCATTCCCATAATATTTTTAAACCTTCCAATAGACATAAACTTCAACTAACCATATATTTCCAGCTAACTTATGAAGGAAAAATATGTCATGAAAAAGTCTTTAATGGTGGGATAAGACCATTCTGATAGATCGAAGTGGCGGATAGGTCAAGAGCCAGAAAGGGACCCAGCCAGGACATTTGTAAAAGAGAATGCTTCAAAATCAACTAGAATACTTACATTCATATTGAACCATTGGAATAAACTATTGCACAGTAAACAGTCAAAGAATTAAACTTTCTATGCAGACACTTTGAAATCCCAAACTTGACCAACCAATTCTCCAAAACACAATCAAACAACTAGAAAACCAGAGGATCTCAGAAAACAGCACAGGTTAGGTAAATGAGCTTCATTTAACAAATGGATAACAAAAAGCTCGTGAACATAAATCAGAAGAATTTAGAACCATAAAATTGAGAAGCTAAATATCTGTGTGACAAATGTCATCTCTCAAGGTCTAATGGAAAATCTAATCCTTAAAACAAACACAGGATACAGGTTTCACCACTGCAAATACACATGAAAAGCTGCAAAAAAGAAATTTCATGTCCACATTTACCATTAATGACAAAAATTCAAGAACATGTGAGGAAATGGGGATTACACCTAATGAATTGCTTCAAAGGATTCACAACAGAATAGTCTGAATTGATGAAAGTTTGTCTGGAAAGAAAGGCAAAGTCAATTTCGTTTTGGCCAGTCTCTCAAATCTGCAATTACAATAAGCATAATAATAACTATATTGAATAAGCTCTACCAGACAGCTAGTTTTTATGAAGAGAGGACTGAAGATTACTAGATAGTAGTTTCCCATTGAGACAACTATCACTCCCCCACTCTTCTAGCTTCTCTGGACCCTGGCAGAAATTCTGGCTCCAGTTGCATTAATTTTGCAGTGATTATCTTAACTTTGATTTAATTACTGTCCCTCCTCTATGGTCAATAGTATCTCATTCTCATATTCCATCTACATGAAACATGATTAATGTTTCAATCCGAGCAATTCAAAAACTCACAATGCACCCATTTGGTTCTCACCAAATTTAAAGGTAATTACTTTTCGTCAGACATTAAGAGCGATGTAAATCAGAATGTTCAGAACATTCCCTTCTCAATACACAAATACAGTGCTTCTATCTATATGTTTCATTCCTATTTTAAGGGGACTACATTACTACCTTGTACTGAAAAGTTTTACCATATCGACAGATATTCTCAAGCACGATGCACATGGAGGCCTATTAATTTATTTAAAGTGAAGATAAGATCTCAACTATGCAGTGATAAAAAAAAATAAAAAAAGATTGACAGTGGGAAAATTGTCATTATCAGGTGCTGGTAATACATGTGTTGCCATCTGTGGAAAGTGCAAGCTAACTACTATCACATTCAGTTTCTGCGGTTGCAAATTTGAAACAATCCATTCATTGCAATATAAATTATCTGAACATTGTTTAAGAAAATCATTTAAATAAATGTCAAAAATAAATATTAGTATTTTACCAGGAGCACATGTCCTTCTAGCATTTCACTTGGATAAATGCAATATTATCAGAGAAACTTTGTTTCAAGTCAAAATAAGAAAACTATATAATGGTGATAATGTGGTAGGAATCAGATCAATTCCCTTATTCTTTACACTAATAAAAAGGAGCACAACAATTTTCCGATATTAATTCCTCTTGGTAAAATAAGCGACATAGTTCATGACTGGTAAATTTGAAAAAATGAAGTCCACATAAAGCAAGCTAAGGAACAAACCTGGCATTCTGGTTGTCCTATTCTTTCTGGGAATTCCCCCTTCATCCTGGCCGCTGCAATAGCCTAGAATTCAACAAATCTTAGTTCAACATATAAATCCAAGAGATTTTTTTTTTTTTGTTTAGCAAGGAAACATGAAAATTAAAACTGCTAAGTGAAAATGAGCATGCCAAAACTTGAATTGCAATTTTGCTACTCCATGCAAGGCAGCGTTTACATTCCGAATATATGCATACAAGAAAACATTTTTCGATACAAAAGCATCCCTCCTTCCTACATTCAACCATATCATTATTGGATATGTCTGCATTCAGTCAAACAAAAAACACATGCATGGCCATGTGTGCGGATGTGTGATTGACTGACAAGGGAAAAGCAAATAATTACGCACCAAAGGAGAACTGAAAGTTCAGAAAGCTTTCTTTAGGATATTGGGTATACTTCCCTAATTTAAAACAACTCAATAGGTGAGTTCAATGCATTTTGCTTGAACTTACTAGTAAATCAGTTTTTAGAAACATTATTTGATAATAGACACAATGGAAATCAGCATATAAGTACAGTTAAGTACATATAGTTGATTATGTTCAATTGTAAACAACCAAATAGCAACATATGCAATAGTTCTGTAGCATTTCTATAACAATAAGACAGAAACCACAATCTGCCAAGACTCGGGTGCTCAGTTCAACTGCGTTCATCGATTCTAGATAAGAATCTAATTGAAAATGTAGTAATATTACTGTAGTTTTTGTGATCCGAGAACACTGCAGCTCATACCAGCTTCCGATTAGGAGGATGATTAAATCGGCAGGTAGGCCCAAATCTACAGAGGCCTGTTCTTATGTAATAAGAACAATCCGGCTCTCCAGGACGCTCGGGATACGGCCCAGCTTCCATTGTCTCACTCGATCTCAGGTTCATTTGCCACATTGCATCTGAAATGAAACTGGACAGGTGAGGTCAAACATCTATGAGAAATCTTCGCCAAACAGAAACAAAGAATAATTTCCCGATATTCATTTTCTCCATGATCTCCTACAAGGATCTCTCCAAATCCTGTTTTCCCTGTCTGTATATATGCAGAGTTGCTCGAATCAGAAAGTAAAGGGTATAAAATGGAAAAAAAAAGTGAAGCTTGTACACGGCATAATACTTGAGATTTTTGCATAATAATAAAGGGGGCAGCAAGAAGCTAAATATTTCATGCAAAAATCGTGGGTTAATTTTACAAACACCAGTTCGAATGTTAGATTCTTGGACAGTTAAAAAAAATTGTTGCTTTTCATTACATTTACATGCAAAACATTAAACAAAAGGCAAGACAGTGTTAGAGCGCTTGAAACAGAGGCTAAAATTCTGACCCATCAGCCGACAAAAACCAAAATTCTTATAACTTTAGACAAACGAGCTGGAACTGAACAAATTCAGACACGATCAAACAAAATTTACGACAGAGGAAGGGTAAAACAGAGAATTCTCAGCATTTCTTTCATTAGTTTCAATGACCAACACCAAAGACAACAAACAAACCAGGAAATTCAATGTTTATTTATTACTTTATTATCATAAAAGACAGCAGAGAGATAGATAGAGAAGCAACATGTGAACCTTCGCTTAAAGACGGTGACAGAGAAGTTTCCTCGGTCACAGCTGGTAGACCACCACCACCACGAGACATCGGGATTCCGGCATCAAAATCCATTTCTTACTCTGATCATTCTCTCTATACTACCGAATTCTCAGTTTTCCATTCTCTTCCGGAATTCCCATTCCAACAGGAAAACCAAGAATTTGTGTTTTTTTGTTCTTTCAATTTTAGTGAGAGAGAGCGGGGGTGAGTATTTTTTTTTATTTTTTTATTTTTGCTTACAGAGAGAGAAAGAGAGAAAAAGGGCGTAGTGTCCTCCTCTCCACAAAAACTCAAGGGAGAATAAAAACCAACCAACCAACCATCCAAGACCAGACACCCCTCCCTTTCTTTCTCGCCTTTCTTTTTCTTTTTTCCTTTTTTTTTTTTTTTCTTTTCTAACCCGCGTTTTATATTTCTTTTATCACTGAAAACGAACGGCTCTCACAGATTCTCTCGTCCGTGTAAAATGTTTTCTACTCTCTTCATCTTAGCGCCACGTTATGGTGTATTGGCCCCAAGTCTTTCTTTATTCATTTCCCTATACCATGGCTGCTTTTCTACACTTCATGTCAATGCTGATGATATTCATGCCAAAGTTACAAATTAGTCCCCGAACTCCATGGTTAATTAACATATTACTCACCAACGGTTAAAATCTTTCTAATTTCTCTTCTTTGCCCCCATCAACTTCCTTGCCCTAAAATTAATTTTATAGAAATTCTCCATTATTATTTATAACTTAGTTCTTCATTCAATTTTAAGTTCTTTTCTATTTTCTTTCCCTTTTTTAAATAAATAAGAAATAGCAAGGAGGTGGATAGATGGAAAATCTCAATGAAGTACAAAGCAATTTCTTGAATAAAAACCACTAAATTCAGTGTGGAAACTATTTGTTTTTTCTTCATGCTACATAATCAATCAATTGATTAGTTTCAATAAAACAAATACAAGTATTATCATACTAAATAATTAGGACTCAATTATAACTAACTCTTGAGAAAATAAATTGAAACTTTGTTCTTTAATTCATAAGAAAATACTCTATTTTATCTTTTTTCTATTTTTATTTTTTAATAATTTTATTGAATATACAAGGTTAAATATTTTTATTGATTCAACTCATATAAATGTATAAGGAAAATATAAACTACTTGAAGCAACAAACACTTGACAAGTATATTTATAATAATGAGCTTATAAGATAAATAAATGATAAAATAAAATAAAAAGCGTAGAGATAGAGTTATCAAACACACGCATTTATGTGGTTCAACCATGCCTACATCTAGTTCATAAATAAAAATTCTGATTTTTTGAACCATTAGGCATTCCTATGTAGGAAATGTTTGGAAGTATGGTAGCCGTTGTAGTTTAAAATGTTTTTCATTTGAAAATACATCAAAATCATATTTTTTTTATTTTTTAAAAATTATTTTTAACATCAGCACATCAAAATGATTTGAAAACATAAAAAAATAAAATAAAAATTTAAATTTTTAAAAAATATGGTTTTAACTACGTTCCTAAACTCTTTTCATACAAGCGAGGAACAATTTCTTATGACCTCAATTAAATCTTAACGCAACGATGTCATGCTCACCTTAGTGATATTTCAATTAGAAAAAAAAATCCAAATCATTATATTCATCTAAATAGAAAATCCATTAAATTATTCACAATTCACATTTGCTTAATGCAATCTTTCACCTAATCTTGACATGTAAATCATACATGTGCTTGGCAAGAGATTCAATAGATGCGAATATCACTAAAAGGGAGACAAGATCAAGAGGCGTGCTAGAAAAATAACCATGAACAATTTCTAAAGTTCCTTTTTTAGTTTAAAATAGTTATTAAAGGCAAATTCAATAATAGCTAAAATTAAATCCAAATTAACCTTTTTTTCTTTGATAAAACATATGAGAGAATCATTTAAGGTTCAATTAACTCAATGAAATTCCAAACAATTTCCACAATGTTTGTATAAAAAAATAGCTAATGAATTTCATATCATCTTTACCCAAACGACCATTGACAAATTTATTTGAGTATCAAAATAATACTCAAGAAAAAAAGAGTACTCATTCAGGCATCTAACCCATTTAGTACAATTAGGATTCATTTCTTTTGAAAATTCAAATTTCATGATACATTATGGTTAGAAAAAAAATATTAAAGTCATGTGGAAATTAATAATATCTTTAATAATTAA
>Ga0307512_10007783_pt1 | contig 10542 bp, 5 predicted proteins | sample 14_EM_MG_FD_200267 | JGI IMG/M metagenome (GOLD analysis project Ga0307512, IMG submission 200267) | Populus trichocarpa ectomycorrhiza microbial communities from riparian zone in the Pacific Northwest, United States - 14_EM | ecosystem: Host-associated > Plants > Roots > Unclassified | place... | reverse complement strand
CGCAACGATTATGCGGAATTTCCATCACTGCTGGCAAAGTCGCGCGACAACACAACAACACACAACAGACCGGCAACAGCCGCAACGATTATGCGGAATTTCCACCACTGCTGGCAAAGTCGCGCAACAACACAACAACACACAACAAAACGGCAACGGCAACGGCCGCAACGATTATGCGGAATTTTCGCACGGTGAGCACCCAAAAAATCCCAGCGGGACAAAACGGCTTAAATACCTCGTTCTCTAAAGAGAACTCGGAATGCCATGTGGTGTGTTGAGGTGATGTGTCAGAGTGGGAAACCGGACAGCGTGGCACTGGCACTACACGATAGTGTGGTGTGTGGCACTACGATACTAGTCGCGTGTGCGTGTGCTTGTGGCGCTGTAGCGGAGTGTGGCGTGTTCTACACCATGTGACAATATTAATGATACTATATGTAAAGTCCAGCCGACTTGCAGTACTAGTGTAAATATGCAAAGTTATCAATCAAAGCTGACTCGGACTGTCTACCAATATTGACCCAACCAAGCACCCTCAAGTCTCCCCCTATCCCCATTGTCAAAGGACCTTGCTCATCCTTCAATTCTACACTCTGGCGTTCTTATAACCTCATCCATCGTGCATCCTCGCATCCACTGGCCAGCATTTCTATCATAAACTAGTATCCATACACGCACGCACGCCCGAGAGCCTCCTTTATGCCTTGCTCAGGGCTCCCATTTCGAAGACGCTGCCGCACAGAGACAAGAGTCGTTGTCGAAGGTGGTGGGGGTGAGGGTGAGTAGTGACTCGCTTGTACATCCCTGTTTCCACAATTACCGACACCATTACTAAATTGGATCGCTTGGATTGTTTCAGTATTGTTTCCAGACCACCACTACCTGGGGGTTACCGTCGATCTCTCCGATGACGTCCTTCTTGAAATATTCAAGTTTTACATGGAACTTTTTCGATCCCACTCTGTCAGCAGAGATGCGTGGCAATCGCTGGTACACGTTTGCCGCAGATGGCGACACATCGTATTTGCATCACCACATTACCTGAATCTACGACTTCACTGCACAAATAATACCCCGGTGAGGAAGACGCTGGATATCTGGCCGGCCTTCCCTATCGTCGTGTTGTGCCACAATACAAATTCGAGCTCGCCACTGCGGGGTGTCCTTAACATTATTGCCGCGCTCAAATGCTACAACCGTGTGTGTGAAATCAACTTCTCGGGTATTCCAGATTCTCTATTGAAACGATTCGCGGCATTAACTATTCCGTTCCCTGCCCTGACATCCCTACAACTTCATTCGAATGAGGATTGGCCATATTGGCCACTGATCCTTCCCAGTTCGTTCTTGGGCGGATTTGCACCTCGTCTGCGATCACTCCGGCTGAATGGCATCGCATTTCCGGCCCCACAGAAACTATTCTCGTCTTGTACTGGACTTGCCACTCTCCGCATGGAGAATATTCCCCGTACTGGGTACATTTCACCCGATGATATGGCCACTTGTCTATCTGCGTTGGCCAAGGTCGAAGAAGTCGCCCTTGGATTCCGATGGGATCAACTTCATTATCCTTGGTTTCAGACGAGCCCCAATCAACCTTCACCGACATGCGCTGTCCTTCCTTCCCTCACTTCCCTTAGATTCCGAGGTGATTCCTGGTACTTGGAGACCCTCATCTCCCAAATTGATGTCCCTCTACTTGACAACTTTGACATAACATTCTTTGACCTGACGCTATCTAATACCCCATTGCTCTGCGAGCTCATCAGTCGTATGGAGACATTCAAGGGACTCCATCGAGCCAAAGTAGCATTTCGGGATTACATCGCCGACATCACATTTTCTCGACAAGAACCATCGGCTGATTGCAAAACGTTGAAGTTGGGCATCGCATGCGGAAGGCCAGCTCAGCAACTTTCGTCTATGACGCGCATATGTAGCTCATCCTTACCGCCTCTCTCCACTTTAACACACCTCTACATACACGATTCATATTGGCTCACTCATTCGCCGGACGAGATGGTTAACGCTCAATGGCTCGAACTATTACTTCCGTTTACATCGGTGGAGAATCTACACCTGTGTCATAAGCAGGCTCCATATGTCACTCGTGCCCTGCAAGAGCTCACTGGTGAAAGAATAGTACAAGTCTTACCCGCGTTACAAACTATTTTCCTCCACAGGCCACCACTATCGGGAGCAGACCCAGAAGTCACTGGACGGTTCATCGCCGCACGACAGCTTTCTGGTCGTCCTGTATCTGTCCATTACGCATATGGAATCGGGTGGTAATTGTCGCTGGATCTCTAAGATCGATAAGTACTTCAGTTTTCCACTTGTCAACTGTTCGTGTCACCTACTTACTGCCCGCCACCATCCTTTTTCTAACTTGTACGATGGATTCTTGGGACCCCAGCCATGACCTTTACTGACATCGCCATGATCCTCTTCCCTTGTACGATATGTTCAACATATTATGGACGGTGGTCTGGAGTATTACGGTAGTAATTCCGCGAAACAATACGACTTGGGTCAGAGTTGAAGTTGGTTTTTACTACGGACTGCTCAAATTCTTTGTTGCTAACTGTCTTTGAGATAGGGTCAGTGGCCCATTACATTTCATTGTCGCCGGGGCTGCCGCTTTGTGGAAGAATTTCGCCCTTAAAGTCCGAGCTAGCAATTGACACAAAACCTTGAAACGCACCTCGTATGTGTCGTAAGTAAACTATTGCCGCTGTGTAAAATGCGCCCGCGGCGTTGCTATCTTGCATTTCGCTCCATCTCAACCCTAGGATAGGACGTCACTCTTAATGCTAGCAATCAACACAAGCCACACCTTGAAGTGTATTATCCACAACCCGAGCTAAACCTCCTATCACGCATCCTTAGCGCGTTCACCTTCGACTTCTTCTGACTACAAAATGAGGAACAGTGAAGTCTGGAAGGTAAAAAAGATGGGACGTCATCAACGTGATGAAATAACAAGCCCTACAGTTGTCTCGGCGACATTTTGAGCAGCAGGAGCCCGAAGAACAGATATAAAATGAACCGCGCCGTTACATCATCCTCCAGCCTTTCCCAAAGGATACCGTCGTAGTCGTGGTGCAGAGAGGTGGGCATGTTACGCCGATGGCGAATGTATGAGGATGCGGGTGTGACTTGGTGAGTCGTTTTGTGGTATATGCAGAACACTATGGCAGCCATACTCAGCAGCACTCAAATATATATATTAGACAGTACAATAATGACATACTGCGTGTTGACTTTATCGTGCAGGGGTCGATGGCTGATGAGATGCATGGCTTTCCTTCTGTGGTGTGGGCTCCACCGTAGTTACGGGGACACGTTTCGTTCGTGGTTCGACCGTGACCGTGAGATTATATATCCGCAAAAGGAAGTTAGGTCAGGGCCGGGAACCTTCGTCGCTATTTGACTCCCCTATTTTATTTTTTTATTTTTTTTATTTTTATTTTTTTTTGAAAGCGCTTCATCTTGAAGAGTCCATGTAACTGTGTATTATTACAATAGATCATCTTCGAAGATAAATGATAAGCGGCAAGAGGATACACCAGTCCCGCTTATCGCGCTATAGCCGGACCGCAGTCCGGGTGTGAGGGAAAATGCCGTTACGCACACCCCTGGGTTAGGGGTAGTGTGGGACTCAAAGCACGACGTTTAGCACGCCCAACAGGCGTGCTCATCGTACAGTCCTACCCACTAAAACCTCACTGCATTGTAGCCAGTTGGCTGGGGGTTCCCCTTCTTTTTCCAATGTTGGTTCCCATGTGTCCTGTACCAGTTTCGTGAATCTCTCGGTCCTTGTGATTTTCGTCGCAGTGACTTTATCGATGGTGAGCCTTTCGTTGATCGCTCGTAGCCATCTTGCTCTGATTTCTTCGTCGGTCAGGGTTTTTTCTTGTATGACCCGTTCACATCTTAGGACCCATATTAGGTACGCTGATTCTTTTTTTTTTTTTTTTTTGACTCCCCTATTTTAGACACGTGCATTGCAACGAGAACACGACCTTAAGACGTGGATGATACAAAGTGGATCGGTCTCTCCTTTGTTTCCAGCTCGATTTATTGCCATCGTCATTCTCTCATAAGTACGCCCAAGGACACCCTTAGCTTTCGTGCGACATGAGCTGACCTGTCAGGCTATCACTCACTAGTCACCATTTCTGTCCGCTCGACTCGGAAACTACTGTAGTAGAAGCCCCAGGTCCATTGTCAAATATCCACACACCACTGCCTCTCATCCCTGATGCCAACGGTGAAGGGCTTCAACAAAAGAAAGCGTGTAGCACATCGACGAATTGGAGGAGGCGTATGTGTTGAAGAATCCGAGTCCCCAGGTGAGTGATGCCAGTGGTCTTCGTACTTCTCTTGAACGAATACTGACTCGGGTTGGACAGTGCGGCGCTCCCCACGGCGAAAGACCATCAGTGTCCTCCCTGACGATGCCCTTCTAGAAATATTCAAGTTCTATGTGGACCCAACTTACGACGAAGACGCATGGCAGATCCTAGTGCACGTATGCCGAAAATGGCGATATGTCGTGTTTGCTTCGCCACGTTCACTGCGTCTGGAACTTCGTTGCACGTACAGAAGTCCAGTAAAGAAGATGCTGTATGTCTGGCCGGCGTTGCCTATTCTTATCGATGTCCACATCCCCAATTCACGGCAGTCGGGTGTAACCAATATCATTGCTGCACTCAAGCGCCACGACCTCGTGTGTAAAATCAAAATTTGGGGTGTTCCAAATTCGCTGTTGAAATCCCCAGCGGTGAAGCTGCCATTCCCGGAGTTGACCCATCTGACGCTTCGCTCGAATGAAGTAAATGTGCCAGTGATCCAAGATTCATTCCTAGGTGGATCTGTCCCACGTCTTCAATTACCCGAATTCAGAGGCATCCCATTTCTATTTCCGGCATTAGGGAAACTACTTTTGTCTGCCAAAGACCTTGTTACCTTTCGCCTTTTGGAAATTCCGAATTCCGGAATCAGTTCGCCCGAGCTGATCGTCACAAGCCTGTCCGCATTGACCAGGCTCCAAGAACTTTCCATTAGTTTTCGATCCCCTCGATCTCGCGCTGACCGAGAACGCCGACGTCGGTCCCTGTCGAGACGTCTGGTCCTCCCGTCTCTCACCGAGTTTTACTTCAAAGGCGATAGCGAGTACTTGGAGGATATCGTTGGCAGAATCGATGCTCCTGCACTTGACGGGGTCAGCATAACATTCTTCAATCAACTGGTCTTCGACACTCCACTGCTGCGCGACTTCATCAGTCGCACAGAAGTGTTCCAAAATCTCCATCGAGCAGACGTATTCGTCGCCGGATCCTGCATAAATTTCACGCTTTTTCGGCGCGAAGGGATGGCAGATCGCCGAATGCTAGAGATAGGAATCTCATCCAGCGTGGCAGAGTGGCAGCTTTCCTCCCTGGCAGAATTTTGTAACACATCCCTCCCTCCCCTCCCCACATTGGAACGCCTCAACATCAATGAATTCCAGTGGTGGCGAAGTGACATGGAGAGTAGTCAGTGGTTGGAACTTTTACACCCTTTTGTCGCTGTGAGGGATCTGGTCCTCTCCTCCGAGGTCGTCTGTCGAGTTGCGCCCGCCCTGCGAGAGCTCACTGGGGACATGTTAACAGAGGTGTTACCTGCACTTCGAGAAGTTTTTTTTAGGGATCATTCTTGCCTTCCGGGACCTATCCGAGAAGCATTTGCGCAGTTCATCGCCGCGCGACAGCTCTCTGGTCACCCTGTATCTATCCATGTTAAGGAGGCCGACAAACAGCCAACAACAGGCTGGGATGTGCCGAGGTGGCGTGAGAATGTCGGCGGGTCGAGGACCGCCGCAACATCTGTTTGTAGTGTTGCCGGAGAGTAGTGTTGCCAGAGACTGTTTGTGCTTTAGCCTTGTGGCCAGGGCCAGGATGATGTTGCCAATAACAGTCCCATTTTCTCCTTTTTTTTACATGAACGAGCTCCAAAACCTCTGGATAACATGCGTCATCTATAGGATCAACAGATACGACGGAGCACCTATCACAAGTCTTCCTGTCGCTCTCCGTGTCTCATAGCTTTTTCTCTTCCCGTACATCCTGCATCCGGCACCAGGTGCAAGCCCAAGACGTTCACTTTCCCTTCTTATGCCCTTCTCACTGCCTCTATCCAGTACGTTCAGCCCCAACCAACGCTCCCGTAGGTACTGACATGTATTTAAACAACACCTGCCCTTGGCCCCTTGCAGGGTGCAGCATCATCATCATCGCGTCGTACATCCCCAATCCTATACCCCGTTTTCTGCTCTCTTCCCTGCGTAGTCACTCCTTTTACTTCGACATAGCGAGACCGTTGGTCAAAAACATTTCTTATTCTCCGTCGCTTCTCACCCATCTCGGCCTTGCGTAGCGGAACCGTCGTCCGTTCGGGGCGCAATTGAGGCCCGTGCTGCGGTTTAGCTCCGCAGCTTTTCTGTCTGATGCAGCTCTGCAGCTTCTCCTTGCCTTCCCTCCCCACTTTGGAGCATCTCTATATTCATTCGTTTCCCCTAGACTGTTGGAAATTGTCCACAGAAAACTTCCGATGGCTAGAAATCCTACACCCATTTACGTCGGTGAAGAAACTATACCTGTCTGAAAAACCGGCTTTAGGAGTTGCGCGTGCCCTGCAAGGTCTCTCTGGTGAAAAGGTAATGGAGGTGTTACCGGCTCTACAAAACATTTCCTTTATCGGGCACGAACCATTGGGAGCCACCCTGGAAGCCATTGGGAATTTCGTTTCCACGCTACAGCTTTCTGGTCGCTCTGTGTCTGTCCACTATTAGCAAGAAAGAAAACGGATAGTAATTGCGGTCAGGAGATCAACAGTCGGCTGGTCAGTGCGCTCAGATTTTGCGTCCTACGATATTAACTTTGCTAAGGTTGTCATGATCTGGTCTTGTTTGTACGATATCACGGACCCAGTATTGACAATGTGATCCGGTGTATTCTACCCGAAAGATAGATGCCTTATCAATTCCACAGAACAACATAGCGTGTATCGATGTAAAACCTGCTATCTTACCCAATCCCTACTATGCCAGTGTACCGACTGCCTTTTGCGATAATGGTTAAAGTAAGGGTGAGATGGTCCCGCGCTTAAGATCGTGAGACAGACCAGAGACCAGAGAAGGGATCAGAGGACAGAGTAAATCAGTACCACGAGAGATGGGGATATGAAGGGGAACCTAGAAACGGAATAGAAATGGGACTGGGGGCAAAATGTGGAGAGACGGGAAAGGGGACCTTTGAAGCCGAAGCCTGAGGCATGAGGCGTTGAGCCTCGACACTCCTGGCACATCATCGAAAATCGAAAGCGAGTACAGAGAGGAAGGTGAAGGACAAGGTACTTCAAGTTAGGCCTGGGAATCACGCCGCGTTTCACGAAGGACGTAAGGCGATTGTTACATTGACAGAGACCGCAAGTCGTGCTTACATACATGTGCCCACAAATGGCCATTCTGAGGGTGACGAATCTACAAGTAAGCGTATCCACCTGAGGGACAATCGGTGAATGGAGTGGATATAGTAGATGAAAGGTTGGTGAAAGGGAGACAAGAGGACTGGTATGCGATGAAAGGAACCGGAATACAATGAGGGGCATACAACGAGGGGAAAGGAAGGCACGATGGCCGTGAATTAAGGAGAGGACATACCTAAGATGGTGCAGAAACAAGACCAAAAGCAGCAAACAGAAGGTAAGTCACATTACGGGACAATCACGCAGACGCGAGGCGAAACTGAGCGTCACGGTGAGGCCGCGAAGGTGCGCTTGAGGCTTTAGCATGAGGGGTGTCGTGTGGCTGGTTGGTGCGAGGTGTCATAGTGGGAATGCCTCAAGCTGACGGACATAGTGGCCGAGGACGTAGTGGAGAATGGGGAGAATATTAATGGGGCATCGAACGGACACGGGACAAAATTATCCAGATAGACGCCCACGGGAACTTCCGCTATTTGGGACACAGCCGTAACTGCGTCATCAAAACTATGCCTCGTCACTGTAGTCGAGTCACCAGGGTTGATCCCAAAGAGTACCTTCTCAAGTCTCTCCCTTGAGAAGGGACCCTTGTCATTCAAGAATCTCTGTTTCGACGTGCTCGGAACGTCATTCATCATCCGTTCCATTACCAAGTAACGAAGACAGTCCAACAATCAATCATTCGCCCACGCGCGCCGATTTGATGGCAACTGTCGAGGATCCAAGTGTTGGAGAGAACACTGCACGGTTCCAGAAAGAACTTTCAGTCAGAGATGATGGGAGTGAGTGATAACTTCCATATCCCTTTTACAACGACTGCTGAGTAGGTCGTCTACAGACCAGTTCCACAGAGAGGTATCAATTAGCGCACTCCCAAACGATGTCCTCCTCGAGATATTCCATTTCTACCTGGGTCTATCCCAACGCGATCACTCCTCTTTTATTGTGGGCGATGCTAGCTTAGACGCATGGCACACACCTATACACGTGTGCCAAAGATGGCGATACACCGTATTTGATTCACCGCGTTACCTGAATCTACAACTTCATTGCACCAACAAAACGCCAGCGAAGGAGATGCTGGATATCTGGCCAGAATTCCCTATCGTTGTGTCATACCATTCAAGTCCAAACTCGCGCCCTCGGGGTGTCCTAAACGTCATTTCAGCACTCCAGTGCAATCGTCGCGTGTGTGAAATCAACCTCTTTGGCGCTCCCAAATCGCTATTGAAAAGATTCACGGCGTTGAAGGTCGCATTCACCGCGCTGACATCTCTCCGAGTTTCTTCCGAGTCGGATGACAATGAAGGGTGGACTGTTCTTCCAGATTCATTCCTCGGTGGATACGCCCCATGTCTACGGTCGCTCGACTTGCATGGCGTTTCATTTCCAGCACTACAGAAACTACTTTTGCATTCCACAGACCTCGTCACGCTTCGCCTCGAACGTATTCCAATCTCCTGGTACATTTCACCTGAGGAGATGGCCAGTTTTCTTTCCACGTTGCCCAAGCTAGAAGAAGTCGCCATTGGATTCCTACCCCCTCTATTTCCCTGGCATCAATTGACCCAACATCATGTGCCTCCTGCTACACGTTCGGTCCTTCGTGCTCTCACCTCCCTTCGGTTCCGGGGCGATTGCTGGTACTTGGAGGCCCTCATCTCCCGGATTCTCCTTCCTCAACTCGATAGCGTTGACATAACTTTCGCCGTTCTGCCCATCATTCTGCCCGCATTCCATGCCCCACTACTCCGTGAGCTCATCAGCTCCACAGAAGCATTCGAGGCTCCTCAGCGTGCTGACCTGTCATTTCACCCACACTTCGTCAACATCACACTTTCTCAACCAGAAGATATGGTTAACTGCAGGTCGCTAAAGCTGGGTGCCTTATGCAGGGGATCAGAGTTGCAGCGTTCGTCTCTGGCGCAGCTCTGCACCTTGACCTTGCCCCCCCTTCCCACTTTGGAACACCTCTTCATTCATTGTTCGTTCATGAGAGCCCATTGGATAAACGAGCTGGAGAACGCCCAGTGGCTAGAAGTTCTACGCCCATTTACATCTGTGAAGAATCTATACCTATCTGACCAACTGGTTCTATATATCGCACGTGCCCTGCAAGGACTCTCCGGTGAAGGGGTAATAGACGTGTTACCCGCCCTACAAAACCTTTTCTTACCCGGACTCAAGCCAACGGGAGCTGTCCTCAAAGTCATTGGGAATTTCCTTGCCGCCCGACAGCTTTCTGGTCGCGCTGTATCTGTCCACTACTAGCAAAAAGGAAAGTGGGTGGCAGACCGGCGACTTTGGTCACCAAGCGCTCTCAGGTTTGCATCGTGGTCGTATCAACGTGTCATCTACTCACCGCAGGCCAGTATTTATACTACCAGTGCAGTTGGGCCTTGAGAACTCATTCATCTTTGCCTTTGCTGCCATCACGGTAATCCGCTCCCTCTGTACGATATCTTAGACCATATGGATAGCTTGGTCCCGTGTACTAACAAGACAGAAATATTAACAATTCCATGAAAGTACTACGACATGTGTACGAAATAAAGGTAATTTGAAGATAGATTTGCAATTTGGTGTGAGTGGCCAGTTTTGACCGCATTCCCCCAAGATGCCATCTGTCTTACCCGGCTTCTGGGCCTACATGTGAACCGTATTTTACATTTCGTCCGCTAGCGCTTGGGGATTCGGCCTCAAGCTCAAGTATGCTATTCCGTGACCCTCATGGACACGGCTCGGAATCATGACTCGCACTTGACTCAAACTTTGAGCTACCCGGCTCTTTCTACGTCTACGCCCACGTCAAACCGCCATTTCCCAGACATCACCTCGCAATCCAAACTCAATTTGTCGCGTGGGTCTATTTGGGGACGTGCCGGATCCCGCGGGTCACCTCGTAGGTGGGTGCATGGTTACAACGGGCGATGGAGGGCGCCGTGCATGACGCTCTGAAAACAGAAATATGGTAAATGTTAGAGGCAAATACGGACACTCACCTGTTCCTCC
>Ga0307512_10007782_pt1 | contig 10543 bp, 8 predicted proteins | sample 14_EM_MG_FD_200267 | JGI IMG/M metagenome (GOLD analysis project Ga0307512, IMG submission 200267) | Populus trichocarpa ectomycorrhiza microbial communities from riparian zone in the Pacific Northwest, United States - 14_EM | ecosystem: Host-associated > Plants > Roots > Unclassified | place... | reverse complement strand
CAAATAATCCCGATTAGGTAGTCTTGGCACATATTAATGTTAGCTAATAACCGATATAGGAAGTATATAATACATATATATGGCTACCACTTCGTTTTATCTATCCGACGATGACCTGCTCGTTAAACGTCTTCGTACCATAATCATGTCCTGATTCATATGCGTCGGTAGTACGGGAACAATGATTGTAGTACCTTGTTGACTGATGCTGTCGAAAGGTGTCTTATGGCAGCGGGACCGCCTCTCCCAGTATGTGAAGGGGGGGTTTCAAGCGACGACAGTGGAATCTGCGTCCGAAGACAGGTTGGAACGAGCGCGTTTTGGGGCCAAAACTGGTCCTGTTCGAAGGTCTTTTGTGTGGATGTGCAGAGGTATGTAGGCTGCGGGTTACCTCGCTTCGTTGCCCCTGTGTAGATAAAGTAGATAATACTAATAATAATCCCAGGCCTTTTAATTGCCTTTTAATTACCGCTTTTGGATTTTATTCCTCCCGGTCGAATGTCCAGACTTGGTGTCCCAACCATATGTATCTAACCGGAGCCCTATCTAAGAGCATGTAACTACATGCCAAGCCCACACGCAGACTCTAGACACCACGCTAAGCGTGGTGTGTGCAGCACCACAGACTCTACATATAGACGGGCATGCTACGCGTGGCGTCCGCGGCACCCCGAATCCTCCTCCTACAGGTGCCAATGCGGAGGGTAACTTTTCGAGCGGATCACTCCGGCCCGACTGAGTTAGGCCGGCCCCGTCACCAAAAAAAAAATCACTCAAACCTAACCAGTGACAGAAGTGGCCGAGGTGTAAAAGTGAATGCTTCAAACCTGATCCACCATTAACCCCGCAATATCACATACAGCCCATCGCCCCGATTGAAGGCCAACACAGAGCACAACAGCAGAAAAGAAACGCTCTACAGCAATCCCAAGGTCGCGAAAACAACTTGATTTACCATCACATCCCACTTTTAAGTTTTATTCAAAGAGGAACACGAAACCGACCCAGTCAATCGCTAACATCCCGAATCAGGAACAAATGAATTCAGTGATGGAAATCAAGCTAAAACCCGGATGATATCTAGCGATTTCCGGCTCCCTTGCTGACCTTCTCAAGGACGGTCTCGTACGCAACCTCGCTGAAGTCGGTTCCCTGGATCTCGGCGTGGATGCCGGCCAAAGAGCGGCGGAGTGCTTCTTTGGAGGACGAGTAGATCATCTTGGCCTGGACAGCGACGTTATAGACTACCCGAGAAATCGGAACAAGCAATGAGCACCCACCTTCACGGGAGCGTTGTCCGGTGACCACGTGTAGAAGCAGATCTTGGACCTGTAGGAAGAGAATGTATCAGTACGTGTTCCCTGTGCTTCTATAGCCTCCGGAGCAAGGTGCCGGAAGAGCTGTTGTTGTTCACTCCGACCCTTCATCGTACCTCTTGCCCTCGCCAGCACTCAGCAAGTACTCGAAGTCGTAGACGGCGTATCGGCAGTCATCGTCGGGAAGCTCGGCCAGGAAGGTGTCGTAGTCGCCGTCGTCACTCTTCTTCGCGACAGCAATGGCCGTGTTGCCAGGTGCGAGCTTGTAGATGATGTACTTGATCTTCTTGCCAAGCTTGAGCTCCTCGAAAGCGGAAATACAATCAGAATCGAGACCGACACTGTTCCCCCCACCCTAGTCAGCAGGAGAAGGATTTCGCCAACTGCAACAGCTGTTGTTTACTTACCCAGAACGAGACTGTACGTTGTTGTCAGCTTGTCACTCTGGAGCAGTAGGAGCGAGAAAGGAATCGGCACGACGATAACTTACCATCTCGAACAGGCGAAAGTAAATGGAGGTTGATGAGACTATTTGTTTGACCTGTTAGTAGGGGGAAGCGGGGTAGTGGGGTACTGATGTGCGGAATCGGTGGAAGAGACAAGGAAGGGATGAAGGAGAGATATGGACGATGCCCGAAAGCAACGGGCGGTGAACGTACCGGTAGATTGAAGTTGTTTGGTGGTGATAGGGGGTGGGGTTGGGCTTTCGTAGAGTTGATGGTTTTGGATGGAAGGTCAGGGTGTGGTTCAGGCGGACAACGGCTCTGGAAATTTGGCTGGGCAAGGGCTTGTGCACGATATGTAACCCGGCCGTCGTTCTCTTCCTGTTTCGGATCCCACTTCTCAGATTCTCCACCACTTGCTGCCCGCGATTCATGGATATTTCTGAGCGATCGCACATCGGGCGGTTTAGTTACGTTGCTCGAGTCGTACGTATTGGGATACGTGGACAGAGGCTGTGCCTGTGCGAGCTTGGTGACTAACGTTTCATTTTGAAGCACTGTCAACTTTTTTTTGTTTACTCAGTAGTGGTGTGCGACCTATCTAGACCATGGCGATATAAACCCTTTTTCCGGTCCCTGTCCTTATGCTGGCCAACCGCCAACTTTTTTTTGTTCGGTACTCGCACACGACTAGTTTGATCACGGCAAGCCTAACTTGAAAAGTTGGCTAGAATTAAGGGAAGAGCAAGAGAGTTCACACTCTAAAGGGCCCGGAAAGCATGAAACCCGAGAAGCTGTAAGTCTAGGGGTTGTAACCCTATACCCTCACAAGTGCGAGAATCATGTTCATCGAGCTCTGACCCGTTGAGGGCAGATGACCCAAAACTCACCCGGTCATTTTTTGTATCCATGCCTTGGCCAGGGCATATGTGTAGGTTGCTAAGGACAAATACAAAGTCTCGGATAGTTTCCATGATTTGTCCAAGTCGGGCTGCTTTTACAGACCGACCCGAGTCCGGGATAGACTATAGTTATTGACTTTACCAATTCAAAGTTCCCCCTCCAGACTCCACTTCGGAATAGGTTGCAACGATGGGGGAGGTGCTGCCTGCATTCTGACCACCTAAGTGGTGGGCAGTCCGGACTGAAAGTGCGTTTCTCAGTCCTAGGCTACATCCTTTGGTACTAGAGCAAGTTTTATTGGCCAGCCGCCAACCTTTTTTTTTTTAAAGAAAAAAGTAATCACCAACCCCATGCGACCTATCTATCATGGCGATGAAGCGGGCTAACCGCCAACGAGAGTCGTCCGTTCAAGCTATCCTGAAGGATCCCAGCGAGTGATTGGTGATGAATGACCCATGAATCGATGGCTACGATTCCATATACCGTTTCGGTGACCATTACGCTGGAGTGTATCCTGAGGCGCAATCGCTGCATAGTTCCCTCGGCATCGGAGCCATACGTAGTGCTAGCCTCGTTCTAATCTTGGGGAGTGATAGGGCATCGAGTGCTGTCTGTCCGAAAGCTGCCATTATAAACCAAGAACCTTTCATGGGGATCGAAATCCGCCTACGCGCTGATGATATATGTACGTAGTTCAGACAAAACATGGGCCATTCAATCTTGTAAAACCCACTTTAATGGATCAGCACCAGTCACCTACTCCCAGTGCTTGTCTTGCCATGATCTTCATAGGTCGAATGCACTACGGCGAGACGAAAGCTCGGTCCTTGATCGGTAGCACCTTCTAGTTCTGCTTTGTACTCCGGTGAAAGGTGATTTATTCGGCCTGATGTGCTCCAAAATCCGTACCCGTTCATACCCGAAGAGCAGTACCGCACATACCCCGCATAGCGAAACAAATGAAATCCACCGGCGCCACCATCCGCACAGCCGCTCGCTAGAGAACCCCTTACTTACAGGTGGCACGGTTGTATACCATCTTGTTTTTCTTCGGGCAACCGTTGAACTTGTCGAGCTTGTCGTTGATGCTGAAAGCGGCTCTGACGACGCCATCAAGGTCTTTGGCAGGAGTGTCGTTTCCTAGTCGACACTTGTTGTGCAACACTACTCCGGCGACGAATGGCGCTCTGTAATATACAATCAACAAAAGAGAAACTGGGATCTACAACCGACGGCGGGGGGCCACTAACGCCATGGAAGTACCAGAGAGCAGACGATATTCTGGTGTAAGGTAAGCGGAACCGATGTTTGTTCCGGGTGCGTAAATGTCGATGCAACAACCACTGTTGCTGAACACGGAGATCCTGTCGCTGATGTCGGTTGCCCCGACGGTAATGGCGCCCGGCGCATTGGCGGGGGAGTAGTTGCAGGCGTCGTTTCCCTAGGAAGTCAGTATGACTTTGAAGCGATGACAGTAATGAAAGCAGAGACGAGGTGCCCTACGTATTGATTGCCAGCGGACACAATCGTTGTAAGACCCCGCTTGACCATCTCTCCGACCGCATCCGATACAGGCTTGTAGCTCGGGCCACCTGCGCAGCTTGGGTCAACCAGTAAGTCCTAAGACTCCGGTGAGGAGATGTTGCATACTTAGAGACATGTTGATGACACTCTGCTTGATCGATTTGTTTTCGACGGCATCATTGTAAGTCCAGTTAAGACCGGCGATCACACCCGCCCAGGTGCCTTGACATGCGGCATTAGAGCCCTCCAGAACCTTGACGGCGATGAGCGTTGCCTCCTTCTGGACTCCGTACTTCTGGCCTCCTATGATTCCCGCCACATGGGTGCCATGCCCGCAAACGTCGTCATTTGGCCACATGGGGTCATGCTTGTATCCCCACTTCGCACGCCCCTTGAACTCGGGGTGGTCGATGAAAATGCCGGAATCGATGACATAGGCTATACCTCCCCCGAGGTTGAGCTTTGAGCAGAAGCTGATGTTATCGTCGTAGGGATAGGCGGGCCATCCGTACATGGCGATTGAGAATTTGTTGAGGTGTGAGATACGCCCCAGGCCCCATTCTCCAGCGGCTTCGTCTTGGGCCAGAGTCTGACTCTTGCATACCCGTTTCTCCAAGGACCTCGGCATAAACTGTTTCTCATCCGATAGCGCCCGCCCCCCTACGGCAGCGGGGGCTGTGGCCGATACGTACTGATCTTGCAAGACCGATGCAACCTATTTGACCAATTCCCTGTCAGCAAGCAGTCCTTCGCCAGAGATGAGTTGTATGCTCGTGCCTCGCCTCGCTTCCGGAGCACTTCGACCATTCCCTTGGAGAACACGCCAGAGTATGCTTGGAAGTCGCCGATGTGGTACTTGTGGGCTACCCCGGGCTTCTTTCCGCCGACCACCACGTCCGAGGATGCAAACTGTCCTTCGAGCCATTGGTAATGGGCGTCGACCGCCGAGGAGGAGACCACGTCTTTGAAAGTGACAACATAGCTGTCGGGAACCAGCGTACCGTGCGACCCCATAGTGACAGGAGCAGACCCGAACCCCTCCAAGGATACGGCGGCATTGGAGAAGAAGGAGAGAACGAGGAGGGTAATCGAAACGAAATTCATGATGGGCAGCGCTGAAATCCGACCGTCCAGTTGTGTCGGTCCGTTCGAGGATGAAGATGGAGTATTTTGGAGCTCGAGCCGTTCTTATACCTGCCCTGAGCCAGTGGATGCAAAGAGGAGCCCTATGCATGGCTGTATCTCCTTCTCCTTGCATCTCATCAAGAGGTCCTCAAATTGTGTCACTCGGCGCGGCTACCCACTGTGGAAGCGATATCCCGATCCATGTGCACGTTTGTTTCCTTACTACGCTCCACAATTTTGGGATAAGCCAGGGCGGAGGGCGGGGGGCACAACGAGCCCGAAGGGCAGTGGGCAGGAACCGGAAAAGCGTATATTGTCATGATCTAGATAGGTCGCATGCAATTGCAAAAAGATCCATGTATACGGCCACTTACATGCTGTGAGAGTTCTCGCCTGGATTCTCTACTTCCGGCTGCCGGGGTAGCTGCCGTTGAGAATGCAGTCAAATATAAACGCTCTGCTCTGGAAGCGGCTTGGAGATATTCTCGAGGGATTCGGTTGCTGGGAAGTGAAAGGAAAATGATACTATGCAGCCCCAAAATTCAAACCGGGCAGCATCAAGACCTCAACTTACGCGATCTCTGGTCGACACGGCCACACTGCCATGCCTGTGGATCTATGCACCAACGGGTGCCAATCTTGTTGGCCATTTTGGCACAGTACCGTACCTAAATATAGCCATCCGCCAAACTGACAACTCGGAAGTTGAGTAGCCCGTACCAAATGTACTCAGCCTCCACCAAGCGGCGGCTGCCAGACTGGTGTTTCCCCCGGCTAGTCGCCGTCATCCAGTACGAATGGTACGATCTTTAGTTCGTGGTCTTACCACTGACGATCAGGCGAACTCGTTTCCCCACACCCGGTAGAGGAGGCTTTGGGTTATCTGGGGCGTGATGGAGCGGCACATACTGTAGCTCGACAAAGAGACGGCGAGCAGAAGCTCCAGCGGGCACATCCAACGCTTCGAGCCCCTGAATCTGTGATGAATTGCTTTGGGTAGCTTCAGCTGTTTGACATAATGTACACACATTGAAACTACTAGCCTTGTACCAACGCGGCACACGTGAGCAGGTGTCTCAGCTGGTAGATATGTACGTATACATTGTGTCTTATCAAGCACGAGGTAACCACAGGTTTAACTCCTGCCCAACAGCCGATGATACTGAAAGGCCGTAAGGAGAAACAGCGACGGATTCAGGTTCCACAGGTCTAGACAGGTCCTGGGGCTCTCTCACATGTCAAAGGCTTACTCGTGGAGAACACTGAGCTGTGCATCCTTCTGAGTGTTTGGTCGTGCTAAAGAGCTGATTGGCATCCATTCTCCCGAATTGTAGGATACTATGATTGGTATATGGAATCACTTTACTTAGATCTTGCGAGTGCTTTGGCCAATGGATCGGAGTCCTGCCCTTGGAAGCCAAGCCATAGGATTCATGGGATTTCCGGAGAACAACCGCCCAAAATGTCTATTGTCAGGCTGGGGCGAGGTAACGAATGCCTCGGACAGTACCTCGCCATAGTATGCCCCCCCCTCCAACCATCGGGCGAGTCTGTAAATTCTCCGAGGTGAATCGTGTTCACACAACCGTGCTCGGAGCCTCCGGAACTGGCCTCTAGATGGCCACGGGACTTGACAGTATGCCCTATTTACGTTTCCTGGCGGTATTTTCGAATACCTTATGCACTTGTCGAGTAAGTTCCCCGGATCCTCCGTTCCGTTCAGCGATAGGACAAATGCCCATAAGGCAGATTATTTCCTTGGGGACATCCTAAAGCGGACGCAGACGGCTGTGTGCATCGTACTAGGGCGGATGGTACAGAACGAATGGTACCCACTCGTGCCTCGTGAGTGACGCATAGTGATGAGGTACTGTCAGGCGCCCACCGATTGAGATTAAACTTCAAGCGACTGTCTGGATTTATCCAGTTGATTATCGTATGTTACCCTATTTTGTTACACGTTAGCTCGTCGAGCGCCCCTACTTCAACAAAAGGAATGGAGAGCCAGACAGGCCGGTGGCCGTATGGTATATTTGCACCCAGCCTTCGGGTACAATTGGTGCATAGCAGTGTACTCCAATGCCGGACTGACCGCAATGGGAGTGCTCGCTCATTGGCTTCTTTCACTATCTACATGCCGACCACCGCCCAATTCAGCAATTCCAGTCTCCAGATAGCTCCATTCGACGGTATCCAGGAAATCTAGGCCCCCTGAACCAAAGCAAATCCCGGAGCGCAGCTGCTTGCAAGAGGGTTTCAGTCGGTGGAAACTTCATCCAGCACATCTGCTCTTTCAGCCGCCAAGGCTGAGTGAGCAGATTCGCGACCCAGCCCCGTATTCCCAGGGGAGAAGAAGTCGCGTTCAAACGATTGGCCTCTGAAATCAGCGCTTTTTTTGTATTTAGTGATATTCCACAGAGATGAAGCAGCCCCCCGTGACGCCGCATGGGTGATCCGTGGGTGATCCATGATAAGATTGCTCGGATCCTACCTGCTGAACCTGGATCCTGCTGTGGTTATCGGCAGCCGTAGCCGCGGTCATATTTGTCTTGACTTCTGGAACTCTGAGACAACCACAGGCAGAGAGTTGAAACCAGTCTTCTTCATCGACTGACTAGGCTCGAACTCCGGATATCTATCCTAGGCTGCGGGGTAACGTCCTCAGGTGTCGGAGAGGAGAAGAGGTGTTCATGTCGGTACAGATAGATATATCCGTCTTCCGAGCGGTAGCAAACGGTAGTACGCGGTACCGCCGCAGCTAGGCCTAGGATTGTCCGCACGTCGGAGGAGGGCTTCTTTGTAGCTCCCCTCGCCCCCTCTTTATACGGCAGATTCGCTCGGCGATGCGAATTGTAATTGACAGCGTCCACGTAGTATGTTTCAGCACTTCAGCTATCGACACTCTGCATGCACGGCTGCAGAGTACTTACAGTAGTTGCAGGTACCTTCCTATGTGCTCTAACTATCTGTATTTACTCACTTGCTTCGTCCACGAAGCCTGAAGATCGTCAGGCACTTCGACTTCGGCTTCATGACATCTGCCATTCTGCATTATTGCGTGCTGTTTCATTGGCTCTGGCGTTTATCGCTGAGCCGCCTGCAATCAGCTAGAACAAATACCGTACCAGGCAATCGAGCCCCCGAAGCCTTCAACGGCTAGCAAGATTCAGCTGGTCGCTTGACATGGCATATTGATCGCCACATAAACTTATCGTTCTCAACCTTCAGACATAGGACATCCTAGAGGTGTGCTCTTTGCTCGCTTCGGTGTGAGTGGGAAACCTCCATTCGTCTTGCTTTTAAAAAAAAACAATGAATATGCTAGATACCTACGTGAGTGGTTACACATCCAAGCCCGATTAGCCATTGACAACTCAACTAATGGGCAACCTGGCAGGAAGAAGGGATTACCGGGAAAAAAAATAAACCTTGCGGGCCCGCCCGCCCCTTTCAGCCTGGCCGTGCTTTCCACACTTCTTTTCTACCTCGACTCGCACACTTTAAACGCTCAACTCACCACATCTCCCCTCAGCTGCTTTCCTGCGCCAGCGTACCCCTCACACCTCGGCCTTTTTTTTTTTGCGCTTCCCTTCTTTTAAGCGGTTTTCGTTTCACGAAGTTATTGCTTTGCACGACTGTACCTTTTTTGAGTTCGAGATCCCAAATCGACACAATGGCCGCCACGAAGACCCCCATCCCCGTTCCTGAGAGGCTCTCGGGCATTTCTCTCTACTCCAGATTCGCTTTTGCTGGTGCTGTCTGCTGTTCGGTCACCCACGGTGCCCTGACACCTGTCGATGTGTAAGTCGCCGGCATTTGTGCCCTTTTGCTGCGGTTGCTTGGGAGCTGGAAGTTGGCGATCGGCGCTTTGCCGAGGGAATGGGTGGGCGAGACCCGGGCAGGAGACACAAGAGATTGAGAGGCCACGATAGCGCTTTTGGAGAGCTGGTGCCCCGCACCACTTCCGCGAGTTAGTGAGGTGTTCGTCTGGCGGCCGCGTCTCTCACTCCTACCGTTTCCCCATTCGCCCGCGACTAAGAAATGCCACGCATCACAACTTCTTGCGACCGATAGGCTTCCTCCGCCTCGCAGAATGACGGCTAACAACCCGATTCAGCGTCAAGACCCGTATCCAGCTCGACCCGGCCAAGTACAACAAGGGTATGGTCGGCGGATTCAAGCAGGTCATCCAGGGTGAGGGTGCTGGTGCTCTTTTGACTGGCTTCGGCCCCACTGCCGCCGGATATTTCCTCCAGGGTGCCTTCAAGTTCGGAGGTTACGAGCTGTTCAAGCAGCAGAGCATCAACCTCTTGGTATGCACCATCGGTCGACAGGCAGATAAGACGGATCTAACGATGCACACAGGGTTATGAAACCGCAAAGGAGAACCGCACTGCCGTCTACCTCGCCTCGTCCGCGCTTGCCGAGTTCTTCGCCGACATCGCTCTCTGCCCTCTCGAGGCCACCCGTATCCGTCTCGTCTCCCAACCCGAGTTCGCCTCCGGACTCGTCAGTGGATTCGGAAAGATCCTCAAGAACGAGGGTATCGGTGCCTTCTACTCCGGATTCGGACCCATCCTGTTCAAGCAGGTTCCCTACACCATGGCCAAGTTCGTAGTCTACGAGAGGGCCTCCGAGGCGATCTACAACGTCTTCCCCAAGGAGAGCCTGGCGCCCTCCATGCAGACTGTCGCCAACTTGGGCGCTGGTCTGATCGCCGGGTTTGCCGCCGCCTTCGTCTCGCAGCCCGCCGACACCATGCTGTCCAAGATCAACAAGACCCCTGGTGCTCCCGGAGAGGGAACTACTACCCGCCTCATCAAGATCGGAAAGGAGCTCGGCCTTAGGGGATCCTACACCGGTATCGGAGCGCGTCTCTTCATGGTCGGTACCTTGACCGCTTTCCAGTTCGCTATCTACACGGACATCAAGAAGGCACTCGGTGCCACAGGTGGTGTTGAGCTTTAAGTGTGCCATGTAATGTGGTGTAAGCCTTGGGGGACTTGGGACTTGTGTACAGCATCTTTTCTTTTCTTTCCTTTTGTCCCTTTTCCTTTTCCTCACTTCAAAAGACTTTTTTGTTTTTGGGTGCTATCTTAGACATGGGGATCCGGGGTAATAGAGCCATCTTTTTTTTTCTTTTTCTCTACAGTTCGAACTCTCCTCTCATGATGGGTTGTGTGTGTTCTATAAGATACGGGTGTGTATGTAGTAATCTAATGGTTGGACATT
>Ga0307512_10007781_pt1 | contig 10543 bp, 7 predicted proteins | sample 14_EM_MG_FD_200267 | JGI IMG/M metagenome (GOLD analysis project Ga0307512, IMG submission 200267) | Populus trichocarpa ectomycorrhiza microbial communities from riparian zone in the Pacific Northwest, United States - 14_EM | ecosystem: Host-associated > Plants > Roots > Unclassified | place... | reverse complement strand
TAATACCACTAAAACATGTGTCATATCATTAAATAATTGACAGTAATGATATATCATTAAAATTATAACTGGATTATTTTTTAAAAGTATTTTTTTATTTAGAAATATATTAAAATTATTTTTTAAGATTTTTTTTTATGGTAACATATCAAAATCATAAAAAAAAACTAAAAAAAAATAAAATTAATATTTTATTAGAACAAACACGTTTTTAAAACATATTCAACCACAGTTAAAAATGCAATACCGTAGAAGCGAAAAGGGAGCAAGGGCTGTCCGCACACTGCCCGCATCACATTCCACCTTAATTACCTAGAGAAAAGCAAAGCAAAACATATAAAAGTAATACAAAGATATCATTGTCCCAAGCTTTTCAGCAAATAATAGATTCATCTTAACAAACCTTTGCGTTTATTAATAAATTCCACACAGTTAAAATATTAATTGTAGTACATCAATTTCAGACATGGATGTTTTCCTGTTCTTTTCTCACTTTTACCCGATTTGTCGAACACAGAATTTAATAGGATACGATTTCTCGAGGAAACATAAGTATACCGAGAGAGGCATATAAAATAATGCCAGAACTACAAAACAACAGTAGCTATTTTTGAATCCTTTTATAGAGTTTTTGTCTAGGCTATGATAAAAAAAACTGTAGTTACTTAATTATTATATAGTATAATATAATATTTTTATGTAATGCTTAGTGTTGGCGTGTGCCATGCAGGAAGCACTGAAGGAATGCCAAGATCCTGGGAGATTATAGAACACATTTTTAATTTCTTCCCAAGAACACTAGGGCGAATTGAATAGTTTTTTAATTTTTTATATATATAATATGGTTATATGAGAATTAATTAATAATCCATATCGTATTGAATATATTTAAGACTCCCGTGCATGCCTTATAGTTTATGCATACAAGCAGTGTATTTCGATCATACTCTAAATATATATAACATCAATAAGATTTCGCAAATAATTAGATAATCATAGATCTTAATTATGGCAAAAGCTAGCTAGCTAGCTAGCTTTACATGCCGGGATCGTGAGATAAAAGATTAATTATGATGATTATTTGTGCTATCACCACCTCAACATCGAGTTATGAGTGGAGTGAAAATCTTGTCATTTCTGGATGATGGTAACTCATCCAATATATAAATTCATTTTTTTATTTCTTTCGAAAGTCGACAGACTAGAGAAGGATAAGTTCCATTATATATATAGAAAACAATAACCTCAACATATAAAAAAAAGAAAAAAGAAAGAGGAGTAATTCACCATCTTCATTTATATTGATTAATTAATTCACATCTTGACCTGTTCAATGGTTGTGTCAGCATCAAGTTCGATATCCATCCCAATCCCATAATGTCAAATCCAGGAAGCATTTGGACCCTGCAATTTGCTATAACCTAATAGTATTAACTTTATCGTCAGATAATGGGGAGGAACAAATACCAGTCCTTTTCATATTTTAGCTGTTTAATTAATAATTATCACCAGAGAGTAGAAAAATCCGATGGAGTGTAGGGAAAAAGGATGTCTGGAACCACGTGCCTCGAACCCAAGTTTGATATTATCCTTGCTTGATTCAAGGAATGCAACCACGTGACCAGTTTATCTTCTGCAACCAATTTAAAGCTGATCGATTTCTTGTTGTTGATCGCAGGAGCTATATATGAGATGGGGAACAATGGGCTCGAATGATCCTACAAGATGGAGTACAAACATAATCTGTGACTGTGAAGGTCCCAATTTGACATCACAAGAGTGGTCTACTGAGATGGTGAACAGACCGAGGAAATTAAGAAGGCTCTGGTGCTGGTAGGGGCCAACCAAGAGGCCATCATCTGCACTGCTCCAATATTAGACAACTGGTTTTATGCCAACTGAGGCCCTGCCCCATGCATGTCTCCTTTTCCAGATACTCTATCAAGAAAATATGATTATGATGGTGGATTACAAGAAAAAACAACTTGATAATTGCTGTTGGCAAGTCTCACCTCCTGCTGATAACTTAAATTCAGTTAGGTACGTTTTTCTAACTTTTCCCAAGCTTATTAATAAGGGAGATGGGCTTGCATGACATGGTTGAAACAGAGAATTTGACAAGAAAGTTAAAAATAACTTGATGGTGCACCTTGCCTAACTCGTTTAAGTAATGAATCGAATCTGACAAACAAATATAAAAAGTACAGGCAACCCTACTACAAAAGTTTGGTTGGTCTGGATGGAATTTAATATGGGTGAGTTATTGTATGAGTGGCTATTTTGATAAATAGTTACATTATTATTAGAGATGGATAAAAAATCATTTGCTGTATATTTTGAGAAAAAAGGGAAGAAAAATAAATTTTACAAGGGCATCGTTAACTTTCTTCTAAACATATCCTAACCTGGATTTCAGCCTTGTCCATAGTAAAAGCGTCTAAACATCTGTCTAGGATATTTGTTGAGTGATGGTTTGTTTTTGCTTTACAACATATTTTTTAAATTATTTTTTATTTAAAAAAACCTCAAATTGATATTTTTTAAGTGTTTTTAAATGTTTTTGATGTGTTGATATTAAAAATTAAAAAATCTAAAAAAATTATTTTAACTTATTTTTAATTTAAAATTACTCTACACCACAGTATAACAAAACACACAAACTAGCAAACAAAGCAACATGTAGGAAGCCTTATTTTCTTCCACGGGAGAAGAAAAGCTAACAAACAAAAGGGACTGATGTGAAGAATAAGTGAGAGGTCATGTATTCTTCCCAAAAAACAAAGAAGAAAAAAGAAAAAAATAAGAAGAAGAGGAAGAAGGTCATGGGTGAGGAACAGTGCACTATTTGTAGTCTGGTTGGTGAGAGGTATTATCGTACCCAAAAAGTAAAACCTTGAAGATGGAGTTTGGGCCCATTTATGACTAGAGTGGACCAAGCCTGCCATTCTATGGGGGGGAGCTTTTATTCTGCCACTGTCTCGACGGAAAGGTCTTTTTACATAAAAAGGATTTTAATCACTCGGAAAACCAATCTTGGAGCAATGCCTCAAGATTTTGATCTTGCTGTGATACAGGGGAAGAGAAACAGAGCAATGAAATGAAAGCTACCTTTTCACGTGACAAATTTTGGCGTGATGGAATGGAAGAGCTACAACCTTTCCCTGCTTTAATGGCCAGAAAATTATTTTCTTTTCTTAATCCTACTATAAGCACAGCCCGTGCTGTATAAGCTGTCTTCCCAACTGTCATCAACAGCAATTTCTGTTTTCAGTGGGAGAGAACGATAAGCAGAGAACACGAGGGTGTGTTTTCTTGCAGAAGTTCTCTCCAGCAAAGAAAGCTGGTATCAATCACCATAGGTTTCTTTATGGTCAAGGAAGAGACCAAAAAACAAAGGCCAGAAAGCATACACGTGGACAAAAAAGCATACAAAAAGGTTATCCATATCAACAGCAAGGTGCAACACCTTAATTAAGGACATTAGCAGCCATGATATTGCTAAAACTTGCAGCCAACACCTAATCACCATAGGTTTCCAGCTGTTTTTCGTTTTTCAATATCTACATACATCAAGAATGTACTCGGCAGGCAGGCAGGCATTGATGCAATGCCTCCAATTCAACTACTTGCATGACAACAAATTAGTTAAACCATCAAAACTGGAGATTTTTCTGTCAAATGGCATCAATATCATTTATTTCCATTATATAGCAGACTGCAACAGTTAATGGCATATATACAGGATATGTACAATATGAAGAACTTAATCAATTGAAAAATCAAATAAAAAATTTCCCAGTGACTGCACACAAAATAATAGGGCAAGCTATATTCTTGGGAAAACTAAATTCTAGCCAACACACTGACACTCCTCTCTTTCCTAATGAGAAATAAATCATGACTGCAAGGAAAATAAATATGGCTCAAACCTAAAGAAACATGAAAGAATATTTCCCAACGGATCATCTTGATGCAGAGAAGAGACACGAGGCAGACTATAAAAACAAAAGAAAAATCAGAAAATCTAACAAAATTTGTCCCTCTTCATGATTTACCCTTTCCTGCGGAACCTTCTCTCTGACTACGGAAGTGACTGAGAAGCTGCTGGGCCTACATAACACATACAAACATGCATTATCATCTAGCATATCTATCCATCATCATCATTAAATGTCAAAAAACTTCTTGGTCTTGATTCCCCTATAGTTAAAATATATAAAAAAATTGACATAATAAGGAATACAATCACAATCAACCCACCATGCTTCCTTTCCTAACTGGCAAAAGGTACCAACGGCCTCCACTATAATTTGGCTAGCTAGCAGATACCAGAACAGCTACAGTACAAACAAGGAAAGATGAGATTAGCTGCATACCTTTTCCTTCGCTCTTGGGGTGCCTGACTGGGACAATGCAACAAGTGGAGGAACAGCCCCTTCTTGCAAAACAAGGGTACAAAACTTGGGACTATTAAGGCACAGCTGCATCAGTATGGAGGCAGCGTTCTCCTTTCCTCTTTGAGATCCTGATTCGACAACCTCAACCAGCAATGGGATGCCTCCTGCTTTTGCAATGGCCATGCGACCTTCGCTGATTGTTGACAAGTTTGCAAGAAGAGCGACTGCCTTGTCAACCATCCCAGTGACAGGATCCATCAACTCAACTAGATACTTCACAGCTCCTGCTTGAACTATTCGAGCTTTGTTTTCATGAAAGATTGAAAGGTTAAACAAGGCAGTAGCCGCATCCTTTTTACCTCTTATAGTCCCATAGGCAAGAAGATCCACCAAGGCTTTGACAGCACCAGAACGGCCTATCTTGGCTTTGTATTCTTCTAAAACAGAGAGGCTAAATAGAGCTGCTGCAGAATTCTCTTTGGCACCATCATTTCCTGATCTTAAGACATGAATAAGTGGTTCTATTGCTCCTGCTTCTGCAATCATGGCTTTATTTTCTTCGTTGATTGATAGATTCAACACGGCTGTTACAGCATGTTCCTGGGTTATCTTCACTTCTGAGTACAGCAGTGAAAGTAATGGTCTGATAGCACCAGAATGGCCTATAATGATGCGATTCTCGACATTGTGCTTTGCTAGAAGCCTTAGTTCTTCAGCCGCTTTAGTCTTTATTTCATTTGATTGGCTTTTAAGCCCTTCAACCAACTTCTTGACTTGAGAAGTTGTACATAGATCATGAGAACCTGAGTCGGAAAACTGAAGGGAGTTTGTTCTGCTATAGTTATGGCTTCCATTGCTGGCCATATCATATTTAGGACTGTGAAATTGCCTTCCTGATAAACAGGGAGAAAATCCCTTTACTTTATTGGAAGGAGAAACAGCAGGACATTCAGAAGTTATCTCTCCTGACAAGTCATTCACATTGTCATGCATGGTTAATAACTTCAACATCTCATCTGATGCTGGAGGCACATATTCAATACTGGAGATGGCACTTGAGGTCGATTCACTCCTGCTATGTATATATGAAAGTTCGTGGGATGGGCGCTCAAAGCTTTCAATCCCCATGACATGATACCGATTAAATTCTTCACCACTTAATCTAGATGAAACACCAATCTTCTGTTTCTCAAATCCATTCCCAACTTCAATGGATGATCTTGATGTAGAATTGCTACTGTGCAAAGAACAACGATAACGAAAACTATCCAAGTGCAATAAATCATGATGTGATGGGACAGAGTCGCTTGAAACTCTTACATTGTTTTCCTCACACCAATTTGCTATCATAGCTTTGACAGTGTAATTGGGAATGAGATTTGTGTGAGAGAGTGTCTGACGGGTCCTAGGGCATATGCTCAGCCCATGATCAAGCCACTTCTGGATGGACACCCTATCATAAGTTTGACCAGAAGCCACGATCACTGGGTCTAGCATGAGCTCCAAAGATAATGGACACCGAAAGTACGGAGGGATTGGGGCACCACTCTTAGGATCAAAGCGCTCAACTTTAAGCAACCAATTACGTATGTGAGAGATCAGATCCACAATTTGGTCAATTTGATCCAAGTCTCCTTTTGCTTTATTGACTTTAACATTCATCATCTCCTTCTCCACTGCCACACTTTCTTTCAAGAGTTCCTGATTTGATGTTAAACCAAGTGTTTCAGTAAGTTTCATAAGATGATTAGTGCAAGGAGAAACATCATCACTTAGACTTCTCAGAGCCTCTTCTATAAGTTCTGTTATTGTTTCGTGTTTCAAACCTTGAAGTTCCTGCATACAGTGCTGGAAACATTTAAACAGAAATCAGTCTCACACTAGACATATGCAACTAAAATAGTATAATGATTAGACCAATCTGATAGATTAGACCACATTAAAAAAAATCAAAAATATAAAATGAAAGGAAAAAAAAGTAAACCACCAGGAACTGTCTAGTTAAAAAGAAAACAGTGTGGCACAAATATCCCAACTCTATCCACACCTGAACAATAGTTAAAGTTGAAGCGGATGGAGAACTCTGCAACAATCTACATAATATTTGACAAATCTCCAGTGCAGAGCTCTGGATTTTCTTCAATAGTGCTTCACTTTGCTGGACCTGGACAGAGAAAAAACCACATGTCCATTAAGAGTTTGAATCTCAACTACCTCCCCGGCCATCCCAAGTCAAAGCTCACGTGTTCGAATATCATAAACAGCTACATTTGATTGCCAAGGAAAAAAGAAGTGAAAATAAAAGGAAGAGATTCCATTACAGTTTCAGGTTGCATTTGTTCTTCTAACTTGCAAGCCTCACATAATCTTATAGAATTCATATATGTTGGCTTCTTTAGCGTGGATCAGAAAGACAATTTCAGACTAACAATTACATGATAAAAGACTACTTTTGTTGCTTAGTCTTTCAAGCAACAATATGAGCTTCATCATGGAAGAACCAGCACACAGAAATAATGAAGGCCAATATTTTGAACTCCATCTGAAAGCATTACACACTGTATATTTGATCCACTACACACAAATAAGCTGTTCAGAATTACTCACACTGCAAATCTTGCTCATCTGTGGACACCAGTTCTCCATAAATTCACGAGCCTCATTAACAGTTGTATCAAGTTCTTCACACTCTTTACATAGGACTTCATCTGAAGATATGCTGTAATCAACAACTCCATCAAGAACTGGTTTCAAATGCTTTAACATCATAACCATGCTCTTATAATCCTTTTGAATAGGCATAAACTTCCTTGTCTGACATGAAACAAGATGAATGAATCGAGAAATAGTGTTGATAAGACATCTTACAGATGATGTGTCCATTGACCTGCTTTTCATAAAGCATAGCAAAGAGATTGCATTAAAACAAAAGAGGAAAAAAACAAACATTTTTAATGCAAAAGGAGTTTCCAATCAGAATAGTGTCAGACTATTTCTTTACAACAACAATGATAGGTTTGTGCTTCTTGATCTTGATCACAAATTTTTTCGTGTAACCTTAACAAGATTTCACATGTTAAGATTTTTGTGTTTTTCATTTTAAGAAGGGACAGAAGGTCGGTCCAGAAAACACTAAATTTATACAAATCCCTCATCACGTAGTAATTATTTCATTATGTAGACATGTAAATCCAAAGATGAATGGGTAAAGGACCATCAAACATGCATAAATACCAAAATCAGATATCATCAACATTTGGTTGATAATTATCATGTGTGAGCCTAATCAATTAGCCAAGCCTAGCAGCAAACTCCACATGCTCACAGTCAACAAGGTCAGTAAATCTACATAGGGCAGCACCACAATGATGCTTGGACCCAAATCAATGAAACGCCTTCCCTCCAAATAAAGCTGAAGTAAGATGTTCTATTCTCAGTTGGTCTCGGCATTTTATGCATTCTGTCTCCACTTGGCACAAGAGGTCCTGACCCAGGCACCATGCAAGTGCCCTCAAGTTATCCCATGGGGTCCAGTAAGTGGCATCATTAAACGCAACAAAAAGCTATCTCAAACCTCAATTCCATCTAAGAAAATTCCCTTCTACAGTGTGCCTAGGAGTGTTGCTTAATTGTAGGCAGAGATTTTACATGGGAACAAGAGGACATATAATGAATTCACATGTTGCTGAACGACCAGAGAGCACAAATTATTAGAAAATATACTGTATTTTTGTGCATCTAACCCTACAATAAAGGAAAGACGAGCCCTTCAACAAATATGCAACAACATGCTAAAAAATCATTTCCTTGAATTTGCTATGACTTTGACACTAGTCAGACCTTGCCTCTTTGGAAAAAATAAGCAAAGCCATTTTTTTGGTAACTTCTTTTATTCCATAATAAGGTGATTCCATTTTACCATATCGGAAAAAAAAATCAATATCTCAATTGTTCCCTGCTTGCCATCAATAAAACAAAAGAGAGTCCTTAGCTTTCATTTGATGACTACCATTTTAAATATACATTTGGTTGCTAATAACGCCTGGGGAAATAAAATTAAAATCTTTGACCTCTGCAAATTCAGAAAAACAGGAACATCAATTGCTTACAATCTTATAAAGACCATTTGACCAAGCAGAACAGAACTGATCACTCTAATTCAAGACAGAACAACAAGAACCCTCTATTGCTTATAATCTTACAAACATCATGTGACCAAGAAGAACAGAATTCACATTCAGTTCTTAGAATCAAAACAACATGAGATCTAAAATTACTCTTTTCTTCTCAGTTTCCACAGACACCTAATATTTCTAGCCCCAGGTAGGTTACAAAACAGAATCAGAAAACCAGCCCACCATAAAAAACGATTTGGTAAAGAATACTGCGTCAAAAATCACCACCCACTTGTTATATCACAATTTCCAAGGATTTCACTCAGCACCTCATAGAAGAACCAAAGCTTGAATCCAAAAACAAACAACCACCCATCAAAACAATACTTCCAAATAACACAAATTGTGCAGAAAAAGTAACATTTCTTGAACATCACCAAAACCTTGTGATCAAAAGAATACCTTTACAATCTCTATGAGCAGCTCAAGCCGGTGAATCAAGGCCTAAAAAGCAGATCCTGGTGGACATAGACGTATAACTTGTACAAAAGTTATCAAAGATCCATGCTTTATGCCTTGAAAAAACAGTGTGGATAGAGAACCGATGCCCTGCTCTCATTACAAAGCTGCATTGGAGAGAGACTGTGAACAAAATCGAGGGAAAATAAAATAAAAGGGTTAAAAACTAGTGGGACCCAGTTGTTTTTTTAATTATTAATTTAGGGGCCCTTTAGGGTTGATTGCGGATTTGTTGTGTTTAGTGGGGGGGAGAAAATTAATTAAGAATCATGATGAACAGTGGAGACAGAGAGATGGAATGGGATTAGTAGTAATGGAATCAAGATTAGGTTAATTAAGATTGGATTAGGGAGAAGGTGAAAAGGGGAAAGTCAAGGCACTTTTTTTTTATATATATAATTTGCTGATGCAATGGAATGATATCCAAAGTGGATAAATTACTTTAGCTACAGAGAAATACTATGATTTAGTATGCAGATGTGGAAACGACCTTTAGTAAATGGCTAATATACCCTTGAATCTCTCTTTAGTTTTGCTAATTGCAAATTTTAACATGAATTTTTTAATGGTAATTTACTCTTTTGAGAGCAAAAGTTCTTTTTAAAAATCATTGATAAATTTTATTTTCAAAATTAATTTTGATAAGATGAAATTCTATGTGATGGATTTTTAATAATCCGATTAATTTGATCGGATTCTTTTCAATTTTTTTAAAAAAATAACAACATTGATGTAATTAAAATAATTGGTCTAAATTGATCTATTTATTTAAAAAATAATCCGAAAATTTAATAATTTATTTTTTCTTCTTCAACGGATAAATTATGAATGAATTAGAAGTATCTATTTTAATCCTATTTGAAATGACTCGAAAAATCTTGGTCACGAGAAGGGATTGAATTTTTATGATTCATCCATGCTCTCCTTTCAACCAATAAAAACCAATATAATAATGAACACAAATAATCCATAAAAACCCAAAAAAAAGAAGAAGAAGAAGAAGAAGAAGAAAAGCTTGAGGACTTGGATTTTTGCTCTGGGCTGCCGACTGGCGTTTGGTTTCACAAAACTCGAGCACATCTAACTATCACCCTCATAAAAAGAGAACTCGAGGATCGAGTCTATGATTCCGAGGTATATTGTATTCTTAAGAGACTGCCTCTTACCGACTGTAATCATGTGATTAGTTTAAGGTTTTAATAAAAGTGATCCCTTGTATTATTGAAGGGCAGCTTCATACTTCGGGACATGCTTGTCCATGCCTATGCTCGGATCGAAAGAGAAACAAGAACTGACACTCTAGCCTACAGCCTAGGATCAGATACATAGAATTAGAAGCCCACATCATTATACTTTGTCTGCTTTGTGGATTTCAGCTGTTTTCGTATTGAAAAATGTTTATACAAAATTTATTTTTTTTATTTTCAATTAATATTTTTAAATATTTTTAAATTATTTTGATGGGTTAATGTTAAAAATAATTTTTTAAAATAAAAAAATATATTTTTAATA
>Ga0307512_10007778_pt1 | contig 10546 bp, 13 predicted proteins | sample 14_EM_MG_FD_200267 | JGI IMG/M metagenome (GOLD analysis project Ga0307512, IMG submission 200267) | Populus trichocarpa ectomycorrhiza microbial communities from riparian zone in the Pacific Northwest, United States - 14_EM | ecosystem: Host-associated > Plants > Roots > Unclassified | place... | reverse complement strand
CGGTCGCCGTAGAAGGATAATAGACAACTTCTCCCGTCGTCCGTGGAGGCCAATTCTTCATGGATGCGCCTCATTCGCAAGATGAAGGGACCGAGCTTGAGACTTCCTTCCCTCCCTAACCCACAAGCCTTAGAAGATGCCAGTTTTCGGATCTGCCCAATAGCGGGAAACCGCTGTAAGGCACGGAATCGACTGTTTGTGGCGGTCGATCCCGTTCTACTTCCGTCTCTCCAGTTTTGATTGAGAAATCCCCCGAGAATATGGGCAAGGTGGTTGATATCCATTTCAGTATACTCTTTGAAAAAACTGCAGCAGGCCTCCAGGTGGCCAAGCCAGTGAACCGCAGCGTAAGGCAGGAAAGAATAATGACCGTCCATGACATAGGCTTGAATGTGGTGATCCGTCAAATTATCCTTGAAACAGTCGAGCGACAGATACTGGATGCAGAGAAGAGCGAGTTTCAGCTCTTCACGAGCAACATTGATGAGTTTTTGCGCCGTCAAATGACTATTAGACACCATACTATCAGCATCCTAATATCTTCGACAGGGAAAGTGACATACTATTTTGCGGTTGTGTGAACAAGTTCCAGTTTACCATCTCGGACGACCACAAGACATCCACATAACTCCTCAATGTCATCGCGCAGCCGTCTGCCATCGAAGTCCACTGTTTTTCCAACTAGGTCAATGGATACCACTCCCTGGATCTCGTGCATTCCGAGGGGTCGCTTCGCACACACTACCCATCCCAAGATGCACATCGCTTGCGTCTTTTGGGCCGGGATTGGATTATGACATATCCGGTTGACGATCCGGTCGTATCTGTGCGGGTGGCCCGTGGTTCAGCTCCGTGGATATCTGCTCAGGAATGAATCACTCACGCTTGTCCAAGACCATCCGGGAACACATTGGGCTCGAGCTCGTGACGGAACAACACTTTTGTCGGCTGGGATTTCAGTATCTCCATCACTAAATGAGCAAATAGAAACATTCCTATCAACTCAGGTTAGAATGCACTGCAGAAATCTGGAGCACATGAGCTTACCTTTCGCTCGTTGTAGAACGATTTGAACAATGCCCGCGGATTCCGCGTCTGAGAGACTAAACTTCTGCTGCAGCTCAAGAATCCGCAAGGCTAGGTAAGATTGAAGAGCGCTATCCATGTCTGTGGGTTGTATCTCTTTTCGCAAGAATTTCGAAAGTGCTTTCTTAATGTCCAACTCGTCTGTGCTCACCACCATTGCTTTCATGGGTGATGTGCCATCTGGGAGATGGGCCCCTCCAATTGTAGACTTCAACCACGCGAGGATTTTAGTCCTCTCTGGTTTCTCGCATTCGTCCAATCCATCAATGATGATTTTGGTATTCCCGGAGTTCTTGAGTCCCTCACACAAAAGAGCTTCCAGGGTAGTTCCCCCACTCAACGTAACCTCACAACTTTGTACCTGGCTGTCGTAGATGTACGGCAGAAGATCCTGGTTTTGGCGCAGCAGCTGAAGCAAGAAGGTTCGAGCCATCGAATGAAAAGTACTCTTGGCTGGCTCCCCGTACTTGCAGAAAAAGAAGCAGACTGAGACATCCTTTTGTTTCTGCGCATCTCCCACGATTGTCGATGCCAAAATTGTCTTTCCTAAGGAGATGCAAGTTCAATTAGTTCCATCAAGCCCAAGGAATAGCAAGTCACATACCGGCTCCAGGAATTCCATAGATCCACATGCCCGAATCCTTTGCTAAGTTGGAATTCTGCCATGCTTTGACGGTTCTTTCGGTGAGTATCCAGTCAGCAGTTCCCGGATACTGCCGCCGCACCTCTGCGTATCGCTCTTGGTCACTGTTTGTATCCACTGGGGCGAGCCATTCGACTACGGATATCATGCGCCGCCTTCTTTCGTTGTCACGGTGTTCGTTGAAGCGTTCCTCTGCCTGTTCACGTGCCATTTGAGCGTATCCGATCTCCACCAGCGATACTTCAAACTCCATCAGATCTCTGTGGCGCTCGAGATTGCCAAGAATCTTTCGGAACCTGCTGTCGAAGTCCTTCCATAACGACACAAAAAAGATCCGCCATGCTGAGGGTTATCAGCAGCCGTGAGATATGGGATTCCCGGGATGAGGGGTTCTTGCCTCGGCCTTTGAAGAGCTTCATAGCCTCTCGGTGGAACTCGGAAATGTCTTGAAAGATTTGGCCCAACACCTTCGTCATGGGCGCTTGATCGAGTATTTTGTGGTGCCGCACTAGAAGCGGCATACTCTCTCCCAGGCTTTCGTAAGCGTCCAGGATGATGTCGAAAACATCTGTCGCATTGCCGGCAGCCTTGATTTTTAGGTTAGTTATTCGATCGTGATCGTGGCATCGGAGTTCAATTGGCGTACCAGCAGGAGAAACTTGATCGGACCCTTTGCACGCGGCCACCGGTCAGTCATCCTGCCATTGAGTTCCATAGACACGATGTACGTACCCATACAAAAGCTACCATATCAGAAGCATTCACGAATACTTCTATCACCTTTCCCCACTGCTTCACCGCCTCAAGAAATGGCTTGACTCGATTGAGATTCCTATTCGCTCTGTCGAGAATGTGCTTTGTTTGAAGACCGGAAATTGTTTCTTGAAGGTCTTCAAATGTTGTGAACCTGAAGTCTCTCGCTTGTTCGGCAGTAAGGCTCTGCTTCAAGTCCGCGATGGTCTGTTTGAAGATGCCCGGGAGCGGTCTCTGGTAATTCTGCGCCATGTTGGTGGTAGGTGTGATGAAGTCGCGCTGAATATCGACTGCGAGCACTGGGAGAGAATGCATTCTTAGCGGCTGCACCAGTTCAGGCCAAAAGCAAACCATTGGTGTGTTTCCTGCGGCAGTCGCGATCGGCGTGGTGCTGCCAATCGCTAGTGTCGAGCAGATGGGCGGCGAGTGGTTTGGAGCTGGACTAACACTGGGTTGTGCATGGCTGGTGACAAACGAAGGCAATCGTCGTGGCCAAACGCAGGACGCGGGGAGGGCGGGCGGCTGGGACCGGTCGAAGCGGCGCTATCCAGCAAGCAACCAGTTGGATGCCATCTACATATGCAGTCACTGCTCGGAGAAAACGCAAAAAGAGAAAAAAAAAGAAAAGGAGAACAAATCGTTAAGCAGCTGCACGGCCGCAACCAGGCTCGCAGCGTTTGGAAGGCTGTGCACCATTCTACGTGGTAGCACAGCCCACCGAGCCGCAAGTAGATATGAAGCGATGGATTCGACGAGCTCTGCCCCAGTCCCGACTGCTGCCTATGGGCACCGTCCTCCCACGCGCACAGCCTGTTCCAGCTCAGCGCACTAGCAGTACGTAAATCGGGTCTGAAGCAGTGTCCTGCGCTGGGTACGAGTGCATGGTGCCTACATATGCGAACAGAATGGCTCCATTCCACATCCCCTCACTGCCCACTCTTCACTGCCTACTCCCTGCCGCCCACCGCCCACCGCCCACTCACCACCACCCCGCCCCATATAGCTGTACCAAATCTAACGACTCCAGCACATTCCCGCGTTGTGAACGGTGCCAGCCCGACGGCAGCTGCGGGCTGTGGCGCCGGAAGCGGTGCGGCCGCGGCCATGGCGAGTAGGAGAAGGAGGGAGAGAAGGAGGAAGGAGGACGTCGGGGCTAAGTGCACCGTCTATGTGTCCGTGTGTTTTCGTCTTTTGTTGTAGCGGGGAGGACCGGACCGCGGTGGGGTTATATGTAAACCGATCCCCACCCTGCTTGGAATTCAGAATCGTCCGCTGGCTGCTGAATATAGAGTAGGTGGTCCCTCGTATTCGGAGCCCAGAAAACGGCGATATGTGGTCTGTCTCGTGATATCTAACTTTGTGTGTCCTCTTGAGTCCTCCGTAGAGTGAACACCGTTGGTAAAAGAGACCCCCCAGTTCGGCCGAGTAGGAGACTGGGGGTAGCTGATGATGCCATGATCTGGATTCCCCCTACAGAGTATGTCATTTTTCTACTCGACCCTACTGAAGGTCTTCGTTTGGCCACTGCATGTGTGTGCGGACGTGAAACGAGTAGTGCTACGCCGATTGGTGGTTGAGTTCGTACATCATGGTTCACGTGACTACAGTACAGTACACCGGGTATCTCTTATTCTCCCACAACATCGATGTTCCCTTTCTTCCCTAGTCGATCTCGACGACGACCTCTTGGTAGCGCACGCCCTTCTTCCGCAGAGCGTCGACAACCCGTTCCATGGCGCCGAGCACGCGCTCCTCCTCGAGCCTTCCGCCCACGATCTGGACGGCCGTCGGCAACCCGGCCATCTTCGCCGCGTCGTACACACCCCATGCCTTGCTCGCGACGAGGTTCGTGAGCCTGACTTCGCGTCCACCCTTCTCCTCGCCGCCAACGATGGCAACCGCTGGACCGACCCCGTAGCAGGATCTGTTAATTTTCCGCGCTGCGTCGAGCACGGGGTCGACACGGCCGACGGGGACGACACCCGCGGAGTAGTCCAGCAGGTTCCATATGAATGTGTACCCGCAACTGGCGACAGTATCTTTCATGCCGCCCGCTGGGACGGCGGGAAGTGCGTTGGCAGGCGTGAGGATGAAGTCGACGTGGTTCTCCTTGAGGTACTCAAACCACGAGCGCCTCATGTCTTCGCGTTGCGTGACGAGCTGCCACTGGCTGGCGACGGAGCGCGAGTGGAAGTCTTCGATAAGGCCTGCGGTTATGGGGTCGCGGCGGATGTAGCGGTGGTAAGCGGCGTAGAGGGTCTTGGCGAAGCGGGGAAGGTAAAAGAGTGTGTTGAGGATGCTGACGCCTGCGTCGTTGGATTCGAAGATGCTGGTGAAGTGGCTGTTGTACGTTGCCCCGGCGTCGGAGTTGAGGAGACGGGAGGCCAGCCGGAGTGCATCGTAGCAGCTGGGGGTATCCTCGAGCTCGAAGACCTCATCGCCTGCCTCGAGGAGCGCCTCGGCCGTCGTGTTGAGAGCGCGTTCGATCGCGGGAGTGGGAGGGACGACGCCGTCGTCTCGCAGGACTCCCCAGCGGATTTTCTCTTTTCCTTCCGGCTCGCGCCATGGGATTGGGTGAACGGTGTAGTCGTATTCCCACGGCTTCATCTCGACAATGCTCTTCATGAAATACCTGAGATCTTCCATCGACTTGGCCATGGGAGAGTAGACCGCCACTACACCCTCCTGGCCAGGCATGCTGGTACGACAGCCTGCTTTTGGGAACCGTCCGACTGAGCATCGCAGTGCATAGACGCCACTCCAAGCGGCAGGCACGCGAACACTCCCAGCCACGTCCGTACCGACTCCGATTCTGCTCCCCCCGAGGGCAAGCAACGCAGCCTCGCCGCCCGTACTACCGCCCGGCGAGAATCCTGGAACATGCGGATTATCCGTACGACCAAAGACCTCGTTCGTGCTCTCGAAGCTGAGCAGCGTGACGGGGACATTCGTCTTCACGAACGGCACACTGCCAGCGTCCTTGAGCAGCCTGACTATCGCTGCGTCCGCCGGAATTTTGTCCCCGACGAACCGGGAGTACCCGATGCAGCTCTCGTATCCCGCAAGGCCGACCGTGTCTTTGAGACTGACCGGCACGCCAGCGAGCGGGCCGCGGAGATTGACGCCGCCGAGCTCGGGAGAGTGCGGTGACGCGAGAGAGAGGTGGAGCCACTCCTCCGCCGAAGGTATGGCGATCTCAGTCAAGCAGTTGGTGCGCTGGTGCGCCCAGATTGCGCGCTTGCCGTACGCGAGGAGGATGTCGAGAGGCTTGCATTCGTGATTGCGGACGGACGATGCCGTGAGGGAAACGGGAGTATTGAGGATTTCGACCTCGGCAGCAGCGAGCGGAGCATGGTACTGTGCAGGTAGATCCGCGATCACGGCAGCTCGAGAGTCCTGTTTTCCTTTACTTGGGAACGGTTAGCGGGCCGAAATGAAAACTATGCACGAGCAGACGCATACCAGGTTCGCCGGTGCGCAAGGTAGTGGAGAGGCATAGCCGTTTACGGTTGAGTGAGACGGGGCACGAGCACAATTGAAGGGGTTGCTGGTTGGGCAAGTGAATGGAACCCACGGCATTCAGAGTGGGGTTGGCTGGGCATGTACTCTTGAGTACTAGCCCATACGTCATTAGCGCAGCTTGTCTGCGACCGATGATATGTATCCGCTGTACACTAATGCATCCCTGTGGAATGAGTGAGAACATGGTAGAGTTCTAGCCGAATCGGGGGGATAGAGCATGATCGGTCATGAAGAAAGCATCACATTGAAATTTTCTATGGGGGCTGCTAGCAGACGGCAGACACCAGCATACGCATACACAAGCCCTTCTACTATAGCCGCAATCCCGACTGGCTACGAAGAGCCATCAGGTACTAGCTTTGATACCCGCAGTCTCTTCTCTGACTCTCGGAGCATACCATTCCCGTGAAAGCCCGCCGCCTTACAACAGAGCACGAAGACTCTGTAAAAAAATTAATCTGGTGCCGTACCAAACTGACGACAGGGAGAAATGGGTAGCATACCTGGAATCGGTCTTTCATCTGAGCCTCCTTATCTCCTTCAGGGGAACCCAAAGTGAGCACCGCCAATTGCAATTTCCTCGAGCGACAAGTTTGAACCCTCTGGAGCGGATAGAGCGTCAGTCTTGCCGGTGCATCTTGTGGCTGGAAGATACCAACCTCTTCTATAGTATCTTTCATTATGTACCGAAAGACATTTACCGTCTTCTTCTGTCCCAGTCGATGGGCACGCCCAATTGCTTGGAGTTCCACCATCGGATTCCACTGCGGTTCGACCAGGTGGATCCGGTTCGCCACGGTGAGATTAAGACTTGATGGATGCTGTCAGCGTCTGGACTTGGAATAGGCAATTCAGAGGATTTTTTCTACCCTACAGCCCCCACGCCAGTAGTCATGAGCAAGGTCTTGACCGCAGGGTCGTTGTGGAATGCGTGGATAACGTTTTTTCTGGCAACTGCGTTGCATGATCCGTCCAAGCGCATGAAGCTGATCCCACGAGCTTTGAGTGCGTCCCCAATCTGGTCCAGCGTCTTAGTCCAGAAGGAAAACACAATCCTATGGTCGATCAGGTATTGCCCAACGAGGAGACGTTTCCGAGTAGATGGCACTCACCCCTTATCTTCACTGTTTTCGATATCGTCGACCACTGCCGTGATCTTGGTCGAGAAGGCATTGTCGAAAAAAAAATCCATTTCCGTCATCGAGCCGTGGTCCGGTGTGCTGGCCCCAGCAACAGCAGCAGAAACGGCGGATGTGCAGGCGGCCGATGTCACCGTACAGTCACAAAAAGGACAGATCACTGTCTTTCTTTTTCTCTTCCCACCCGTGATATCATCTTCATTCTTTTGGAGCGAGAAGCAGTCTTGGCACCATTGATGGAAACAAGTCTTCGAGTCCTCTTGATTCGGGTTCCTGGAAGAGACCTCGACCGCACAGCCGCACTGGGAACACACTACCGACGGCTGCGACCAAAACTGGGACTCCAAAGCTGATATGTCGCAGGAAGTTTCGCTCGAAGAGGCTCCGGATGCGCCGTGATTGCACAATAGACGAAGCCGTAGAATAGCGTTCAGGAAGGACTGATACACGTTCCTCGTATTGCCGGAACATGTAAGGGCATCGATTTTATCTCTTGATTCTTGGTTGATGCTCGCGTACTGCATTCTCTCCTGAGGAGAAAGCTCCAACGTTCGAATCGTCTCGGTGACTCCGGGGAGTGTCTCCAGAACATGCATGGTCCGTCGCAAGCATATCGAGCGGAGTAAAGTGCCAAGGTTCTTCGGACCGCTCGACGCTCCAGTTTTCAGAGGGCCCGTGATATATTTCTGGAAATCCTTACCACTGTCGAAGGGAGACACACGGATGAACCTTATGAGCGACTCCAAGTCTTCCAGCTTGTTTTGCAGTGGGGTACCGGTTAAGCACCAACGGCGGTTCGAGGACAACTGGTGAATGGCTAGGAATTGTCTCGATTTCCGATTCCGAATGATATGCGCTTTTTTGATATCTTTAGTATTCATCAGAAGCGACACTGGATGACGGTGTCCATACCTTCGTCAAGTACCACCCTGAAGAAATTTAGGCGCCCAAGTACATTATTTCCTTTCGAGTGCTCGTAAGTTACCGTTTGATAACTGGTAAGTATGATGTCGAATTCCCTCAACATCATAGGATCCCTTATTCGGCCTGGGCCATGGTACCGGTGTACCAATACTGAGCCTTTGGAAACATGCCTGCATTTCAATCGTTAGATTCCGCAGGAATATCGCATCGGGATTACCGCGTACTTTTCAATCTCAGCGGCCCAACTTGACAGTACTATCCATTGTCAGCTTTGCAACCTCAAGGCGCCACTTATCATGGAACATGAACTTGCAGGATAAAGGAACAACGATCAAAGTGGTCTTCGTCGGATACCGTTGCCCGAGCCCATCAACATCAGCGCTGATCTGTGGTTTGACCCAGGCCCTTGCGTAATCCAATGATCTCAATATGGTGGCAAGAGTTGTCAACGACTTCCCCAGGCCCATGGTATCTGCCAGTATCCCGCCTCGAGTCACGTCTGGGAGTGTTTTGGTTCTCGACCCCGTAATGGTGTGCTGGTAGCTGATGGTGCCGTTAACAGCTACACCAAGCTCGAAAGGCATGCGGGACTCACATCGATGAACTCCCCCGTTCCCACAAACTGGGCACATCGGTCTCCAGGCGGGTCATGAACGCAACCGCTTGCTTCTGATGCCTTCAACTCGGCACTGTTAGCGGGTAGATAAACATCACGAGCCACACCGTGGGAAGGACGCGCACCCGAGCAGCTGTGTCGTAATTCGACCGTCAATGTCGCACTCAGGCAGCGTACCCCACGGCCCGACGCTCAATGAGTCGAGGATATTATCGATCTCGTCCTCCAGTTTCCTGCTCACTACCGAGGCAGGTTGAGCGATCCGAGGAGTACTTGTTTGGGAGTCCGATTTAAAGAAGTGAGGGTTCTCGTAGCCTATGCTATCGTCCAGTGCATCGGGTTGTTGCAGGTAGAGTTTGCCTTTCGAGAGAAGCCGTCCGACTTCTACCGCCGCGTCGACAAAGCCGTACACATTGATGGCCACCTTTCGCTTCACATCCCCAGAGGCCGATGCCTGAGCCGGTACGTCATCCGGGAGCAGGAATACATCGAAGCTCACTGGTTCGATCGTGGAGAGGGAGTTGAGGCTGCGAGCAGTTCGAACGTCGAGCACACCGATCCGCGTTCTCGTGTTGTTGCGAAGAGTGGAGGTGATACAGCACAAATCTCCCCGCCAGAGAAATAGCGATAGGCGGCCGGCCTTGCTTTGGCTCGAGAGGGACAAGCCGTTCGGAACTAAGTCTTGCCCCTCTTTGAAAATAGAGGCACAAACGCCGTAGATCTAGATGCGCGTAACTCAAAGTCAACGACCATTCTCACTCGCATCATAAGTCCATGACACGCACCATTCCGAAGCAAACTTTCTGTTGCGCCGCGTGGGGCCGACACAGTCCATCGTCGATAGCAGTTTCCGGGGGCTCGGTAGTGTCGTAGAGGCCATGAGAACTCGGATCAAAGGGAGAACCCACGTCCTCGGTTACCAACGGATGGCCAAGCCGCTGTTTCTTCGAAGGGCGGAAAGCATCGGAGGACTGGCAACTGGAAAGTTCCAGTGGTGTACGCACTTCAAAACTTGGACTCCAATCCATCTCGGTTGTTCACTTGCGGTGTAGAGGGGTGTAGAGGGTTTCGGACGACTTCTATTTCAAACGGAGAGAATCTGAACTGCCAACATACCAGGCAACCGCACACCAAAAATGATCCGAAGATATGTATGGTTTTGCTTTTGGCCTGAAGGGGCGCAGCTGCCAAGAAGGATTCAGCGAGGTTCATCGCCAAATGACTAGTCCAATAGAAGTATGATATGTGGCGCAGCGATACATACGTACAGTATGCCGTCCTTGCCTGCATCCAGCACCTCTATTCGCAAGGCACAGTACCGGGCGGAGCTTGGATATATGCCGTGAGGCTCCAATTCATCTGTGCAAGGAGAACGGAATTATTAAATAAACTAGATATGCGCTCGCAGTCGATATTCAGCGCGACTTCATCACACCTACCACCAACATGGCGCAAAATCACCAGAGACCGCTCCCGGGCATCTTCAAACAGACCATGGCGGACTTGAAGCAGAGCCTTACCGCCGAACAAGCGAGAGACTTCAGGTTCACAACATTTGAAGACCTCCAAGAAACAATTTCCGGTCTTCAAACAAAACACATCCTCGACAGAGCGAATAGGAATCTCAATCGAATCAAGCCATTTCTTAAGGCAGTGAAGCAGTGGGGAAAGGTGATAGAAGTATTCGTGAATGCTTCTGATTTGGTGGCTTTTGTATGGGTACGTACATCGTGCCTATGGAACTCAATGCCAGGATGACTGACCGGTGGCCATGTGCAAAGGGTCCGATCAAGTTTCTCTTGCTGGTACGCCAATTGAACTCCGATGCCACAAACGCTATCAAATAACTAACCTAAATAGATC
>Ga0307512_10007777_pt1 | contig 10546 bp, 16 predicted proteins | sample 14_EM_MG_FD_200267 | JGI IMG/M metagenome (GOLD analysis project Ga0307512, IMG submission 200267) | Populus trichocarpa ectomycorrhiza microbial communities from riparian zone in the Pacific Northwest, United States - 14_EM | ecosystem: Host-associated > Plants > Roots > Unclassified | place... | reverse complement strand
TGTTCTACTCCGACTTTTTTACATACTAACTACTGAAATTAAGGTGTTTCCACACCGTTCAGTATGTGAAACTACTGAATTTCAGTAGCTTTTGAGTTTATAGTGTAACAGCATCAAACCCCACCTACGCAGCCCTCACAATCATGCAGAAACCCAGCTGGGTTCGCCCACCCACCTCCTACACACCAGGCTCCATCTCCTCCCTCTCAGTGGCCTTTGAGGACCCAGACAGCAGCAAGCTGAAGGTGCTACTGGCAGAGTGCTACCTGTATGCCTTCAGTAACAGGGCCTCAGTCCGCAAGTGGAAGTACCACCAGAAAAGCCCTAAAGACAAATCCAAATTAACCACCAGTAAGCATCCCAATACTGGTGACGTCAACAATGAAGAGGACATCGATCAACTACTCTCAACCCCTGCCACCTTGATTCTGCCATCCCATTCCCAGACAGCCAGCGCACCACCAGTGTAGTCTAGCCAGCCCACATGCAAGTCCAATAGGACCACAAAGCCAACTCGCCCCTTCGACACCTGAAAGGAGGGTATCGCAACATTCAAAGCCTCATGCTGCCAAGCATCAGCCCACAATCAAACTCTTCAAGAGGCTTTCCAACAAGCCAATATCTTGTATGTCAACTTTATCTTGCCTTCTAGTGTATTGGTTTAAGGGGAGGAGTACCCACTTGTGGACCATGCAGTGAGCCAAATGGACCTTTACATCTTACTGTCATCAGTCTTTACACATACATGCCCATATTGCCATTCTGGAGTCCTACATGGGGCCTAGCCCCAAGTGGTCTGTCTCCCATCTCTTACTTTTCTTATATGGGGCCAAATTTGTGCCTTAGGTAGATAGTATCAGATGTGGTAGATTAGATTGCAGCAGACAATAAAAGGATTCAAAAAAAAAAAAAAAAGGATGATTGCATAGGGAGTGTATCAGAAAACCCATTAGACATACAGTACCACTGGTGTGAGTTCAGCAACAGTTGCAAGCAAGGACCAAATGGCACCCTCTCAAAGTTAGCGGAAGGAGAGCACCACTGTTGCAAAACAGCCACCACCTCACCTGTTGCCAAAGAAGGTGTCCCAGATCAAGCATTCCTCCACTTTCATGGTGCAGGCGAAGCAAACCACTGAACATGATGGAAAATAGGACAAGATCAGTTGCAAGTATGAGTCTGTATGACAATCATACTTGCTTTATTGCTCTTGGTGTTGAGTGAGCTGCAGGAGCTCAGTGCTGCTACCCATTCAGAGTGGACCTACAGTGCTGGACACTCAAACACAGTAAATTTCTGAGTGCCTGAACCAAAAGTTTGTCAGAAAAATAAAGTTTGGGATCATGCTCAGGGGGGCTGAAAATGTACAAAAACACCCTTTGCAGACTTTCCCATGTATTTTTTGGGGTGGCCAACTATTGGGGTCAGGGTTTTACAATAATATTTACCCCTTTTGGGGTTTCTGGGAGTTAATTTACACTTATAAGCGTACTATCTACACAATATGGGTAACCCTGCAGCCTGTGCAGGTTTCCATGACCTGCAAACTGCTGCAGAAGCATTCCCTGAAGGCATTGGCCCTCCTGGGCTCATTGGTGTGGTTGAGAAGGCCAGTGGCAGGCCAGTTGAATGTACCTGCAGCATTGGTATTATCTGTGTGCACATTATTTTAAGCAATAAGTGGTCATAAATACAACTAATTTCATATGTAATACAGCCAGTTAACCTTGCTCACACATTTTTTATGTCACATGGGAGCACCTAACCCATTATCACAATGGTTTTTACTGCCCTTATCAGATAATTTTCACACTTTTCAACATTGGCACAAAATTCAGAAGGGTGAAAGGAGTTAATTCATACACTTTTTGATGGATAAACCCTAACTTTAGGGTTGGCCAACTTCTGATTTTTGTCAAAATTAAAATCATGTTTTTTGTGCATTTTAAACAAAAATACATCATTAAAAAAATTTACTGTGTTTGAGTGTCCAGCACTGTAGGAAATAGTAGAAATGGATAAGCCAAGAGGATCTAGAATCTTTAAATGTTAATTAACGTTAATTCTTCACCCGCGCGACACCTGGTATCAAGCCACGTTTGTCGAGGTTCGGGTGGACAGTGCCTTACCTAATACGAGCAAACCAACATCGGCTACCCATACTCCAATTACAAGTGCCACAATTAGCTTATTCATGTTCCAAATGGCGATGGTAGACATGCCTTCTGAACGCTCCTGGAAGATAGCTGAGGTGTGGAGGCGAAGGAAACTTATGTGCGGATTACGACCAATAGCGTGGAGAGGGCAAGAACAATGTTAGGAAATGGCTAGAGAAATATGAGATAAAAGATGACCTGTTCTTGAGACGAAGCACATACTAGTAGGAGGATTTACTCACAAAGCTGAAGGTGGCCACGACCTGGGGTAATAGCCGGAAACCACGTGAACTTGAATGCAGGGAAGTGGACACAAGGCGTAGGGCATACTGCACCTGACAGTTAATCGGGATGGTAGCATTAGCCGCATTATTGACGGTCTGGTCCATGACCATGGACATCAGCGTGCGGGACGCGTCACGCGTAGTGAAATAAATCTGGTCAAGGGAGCAATTCAGTCCTGGGTTCATGGAATGTAGTCATGATCGCCCTAACATGCTTGAGAAGTGCTGTCAAGAGATGGACCCAGTGAGTTTTTTTTTGACTACAGAACCAGGCCAGGGGAGAATACGCCGCGTATTGTGTGCAGCACCGAAATCTCGCACGGGTTGAGCGGGATCATGGAAATTGACCATCCGAAAGCTGCAAGTGGCAGGTGAGAAATTGAAGAGTGGTGTTTGGGTCAAGGGAAGAATACTGGTGCCATGATGCGCATATGAATACTACTTCAAGAGGGGGTACCAGTATATTTCTGGTGCTCGGTAAATTGGTTTTTGGCGCGTAGCACAGTAACAAGACCAAGAGCACGACAGCGAACTTGGCGCAAACTTCGGACTTCAGATGACTCCGACCCGAGCATTTTCAAAGATTGGTATGTAATGCCATTCAATTCTTAAAACGATCAGACGTGTTGCAGGTTTTTTGGACCTGGATTAGACAACACAGGCAGAGTGGATTTCGGAAATACGTCTTTGGAGTTACAGTAAGGGTACCACTGGCCCGGGTGTACTCTGGTTGTGTTTCGGATTGGGCTCAGAATCAGCCACTCTGCTTCATTCAAGGTCCCTGATCAGGTCCATGAGGGTGGTTAACCAACTGTACAGTGTAGTACCCACACCTCAGTGACCCACTCTTGTCCTAAGCTCAATTACATGTATCTCTCGAGTCATGGTACTGCTCATGTAGTTGTAACCCACTTGGTAGATCAGACGGAAGTTTTGGCACATGGTCTAATCACCACCACAGAACCTTAAATCGCCTATATCACATCGGAAGCTACTGTATGGGGAAGCATAGTCGCACACACGAATCCTTCAACGATGCTCGATGTTCTCGTAGCTGACTGCGAGGCGCACCTTATTACATGACTTACTGACAAGTTCGTCAAACCTTCATGTTATACCTCACACGAGGGCTGTGATTTGAACATAGTGGGACGCACAAGTAGCATGTACAACACCCTCAGAACGTTCTCTCGCCACTGCCCCTCGGAGATGTTCAACAATACCTTTCTATTCTGATGCCTATTACATCCATCGTAAGGCTCTGCGGCCAATTTGCTCCAGGGAGAAGCGCCGCAGCAACGAGCGAGAATCATACAGAATACTGGTTGACCAGAGACGATACGACCGCCGTGGTAAAGTCGGTGATTCAGACCGGATGCGCCGATGGAGATGTGATGCCAGCGTGTTGAAGGATATGTAACGGCCCGGGTTGAGCGGGACAGGTGTCATAGTGCATAAGAGTTTCTCCCATTGACAGGCTCACGGCAACCTCTCATGTCGTGGAAATGCCACTAGAAAAAGGACCACGAGAATCACTTTCGGTGCCTTTTGTGCAGCTGTCAATAATTCTGGATCTGGCTATAATGGCAGCTGGGATAACAGAGCCGCCAATGCGACGAGCGGTTGTTCCGCAATGGGAGTTGGGGGGTAAGGGGGTGGGGGCGAAATAGGTATGTACGTACTGTCAAGGAACAAAAAAAGTTGTGCTTCTGGGGTCGGATGCTGTGTGCTGGGTGTGTCCTTCGGGCGCGGGTGAACCATGAACGTTCATGAACCAGCGCTGGGTTTAGGGTATTTTCTGATGCAAATATTGCCACGTTGAAAAGATGGAGCAATGGCATGGTTCATGGACAGTGGGCACCAAGGTGGCCTCTCTACTGTATGGGAGAATTTTCTTGTGAAGGCGCGCGGGTTGAAAGATGTAGAAGCAGCACAGTACTGCCGCGCAACGATACACTGGAGCTGGAGGGAGCGGATTCCGCGCGTCCTCGCGGACAGACAACGCTTACGTAATCACAACTTACATAAATCATTTACGCCCGACAGCAGATCGCGAACATAACGTCACAAGTGTGCAAATCATCACACTGGTCGTGTTCAACGCGCAATGCACGCCAAAAAAATGAGTCTTGATGTGGACCCCCCTTCCGCCCACTTGCGGCGCGGAATCCTCGTGTTTCATTTTCTCATATATCGAGCTCAATTTCTCGAATATCTGATACCATTCCCATGGGTTGCTGCAACAGCACTGCCAAAGACCCTCCTTCACCTACGCCGGTGGCAGAGAGCGTGCCAGTGTCATCCGCGACACCACGCAAACCTGTCGCGGGGGAATCTCCAACCACGTTGTCCCGACAACGCAGCCGAACGCCACCTGCATCCCTTCTGACACATGGTAGAGAAACGACCCCACCCCCGAAGGTCCTCAGAAGGGTGATGTCCGAGTCCTCACCACAGCCATCGTCGCCGTCACCCAAAATCAAAAGGAACAACTCGGTACAAGCTGGTCCGTCTGCCAGTACGCACCAGGCACTCACTTCAACTGTGCAACAAGTGCTCTCAAATCACTCTAAACCTCCCAAGTATGTAGTCCGATTTTGGTCTATAACCGCATCCGTCTCATACCTCCGTAGGTTTAGGATCCTCGTGGTGGGCAAGGTACGGCCATGCAAAGCTCAGCCAAGTCCAAGTTGAGTTGATCCCGCTCTTAATCACAGAAAGGCTCGGGCAAATCTTCACTTATTAATGCTGTCTTCAAAGTGGACCTATCGGTGCGCGACCAGTCGCAATCGTAGCCATATTTTGTTAACATGACTATGTCCTGGAATTAAGGCTGCAACAGGAACCGCGTCAGGAAAAGCCGATATCAACCATGGGACTCATCCAAAAGACAACTGTTATCTTATTGTCCACGAGTACCCTGGATTTGAACCTGGCGATGACCAGGGCTTACAGGTTATCCGGGAATTTATTTCATACCGGACTGACCCGAGCCGTTCAGCTGATGAAAAATTACACGCCGTTTGGTAGTGTCGATACTGAAATTGTCACAATTTCTGTCTGGCTGACGCATTCACTCAATCTAGGATATGTGTTCCCACATCCGACGCCATCAGTGGGAGTATTGGAGAAGGAGTTGAGGAGATCCTGAGCATGGGAAGAGGTAAGCATCTTCAGATACGAAGTCCTCATCCTAATACAACATTCAGTGCCAGTCGTTGTCGCATTTACGAAATTTGACGTGGTCATCCTGATTGAAGGTAGAAATTCTCAGGACCATGAAACTGCGAGAGCCAAAGCATACGCACGTTACAAGGAGTCGTGCCATGCCCTGTTTCACAGGGATCCTGGAGATGTACCAGTAGAAATCGTTCAAGGTAGCTTTGGTCTCCTTTCTGTGGAGTTGCTTTGATGAGATGAGTTCATTTGTTTGCAGTGGATTCACAATTGGGTGATCTCATAGACGATCTAGTTGTGAGGACAGATAGACTTATCATGGGTTCGCCGTCAAGTGGACAAAGGTCGAAGACACGAATTTCCCCCGTCCGTCTTGCGTGGTCTGCGGCATTGAGAACGTGCCAGGCTATTATCATCAGTGCTTCGATCGAGTACGTTGCTTGTCTACAGAATCTCATCTCCTTTATATATTGGTTCCCAGAGTCGGGCGAAGCCGTAAATATGTCCACCTCGCCAGAGTCGAGCCAATTCTGACGGACTCAAAACCCTTTAGGATACTGGTGTGACCTCCAGTCTGGTCGCAACTTCATTGGTCAATCCCTGAAGAACTGCATGGATATCGTCCATGTCGATATCGTCGAAATATGGAACCTGAATGATGAAGCCAGAGTGAGCTTCTTTCGATTTCCCTACTATTTTTACCTGCTCACGGAGACTAGTGTTTATCGAGCACGGAATTCAAAGAAAAGATGTATCACACCGTTGATGACTTGACTGGATTAGCTCGTGTCGTACCGAGGTGTGTGTTGTGGACACGAAATGGGTGAGACGTGAACCTGATAAACCCGAATGAAGTGGGTCTAAGAGCAAGTTCCCGGAATGGGTTTATGATGTATATCGACCGAGGTGAGTAAACATGAAGACAGCCTCAGACAGGTCGTTCAGCTGGCTCAACCCTACTCGTACGCCAGTCCAGAGAATGTCCAATGCTTGATGGGCTACATTGTAGACCTGAACGTCATCCTCAACGATATTTGTAGGACAACAGCGGGCAAAGTTCAAGCCAACTATGTTCACCAGGCTATGGATAGGCATGTCCGTTCGGGTCCCAGGGATGCGATTCACCGGGATATCAACAGCTTTATTACAGCGAACAAAACTTCGGTTTTTCAGGGAGACGTGGTGTTGGAGAAGATTGTCGAGTTGATCTGGCAGTATTGTGCCCCCCTTTCTCCTACAGCAAATGGTTGATGCTGGGTGGTGATACTGACCTTGTGGTCGTATTTAGTTATGTTGTGACTGCACAATTATATATTACACAATATGTATCATTCAATGGACCTCGTCGCAATTAACACCTAGAAACGTTTCAAATAGGATTTCATGATGCTTGTAAATGATTTACGATGATACCCGTCCAGTGCTTGGCCGTCGGGAGTAACGGGTCCGACACCGCGACAACATGGTTCGAATCAAGGAGACTGTGCCTGACTTACCATATGTAATAACCCTCATCCAGGGTCCAGGGATGCTATCGAAACACACACCACTGAACTTGAACGCCGCTCATTTCTCATTTCCCCGCACCTACGAATCTTGCCCTGCAACGCCCACCGATGTACCTTGCATCTGGCAGATGGAGCCCCCGCAATACGAACGAGTGGTTGGCTAATACCTCACGAACTCTACCGAATGAAGACGAGCCGCTGATATCACCCAATCCGAGTCGAGAGAACAAGAGCGTGCACAGACATTCCTCTCAGAATGCCATACCGTCGCTTCAAGCTGCAGTATTTTCCGTCGATGCTTTCCAGGCCACCCCACCACCGATCTCGTTGCTTCACATACCTCCGGAACTCATAATTCGCATCCTTCTATACCGGTGACCTTCCCCCCCACGACATTATATCATGCGGGCGTGCCTGTCGCATGTTGCATGGCCTTTGCAGCTACCCCGACTTGCGCTATCTCGTTCAGATGGAACGCTACGCAGTGAGCGATGATTTGTCCGGGCTTAGGGCACCTTGAGCGCCTTCGGATTCTCGAGAATCGGGAAGAAGCATGGGCGACGCTCGATTTCCGCAGGTCCGTACAAGTCTTTGTGCTGTTCAATTCGACCAGCACTTACGACTTCACTGGTGGAGCGCTGTTGCTCGGCATGAGACCCTCCAACGCGGACGACCAATCCACGGTAGGGTACTCCTACCATTCTCTTCCGTCGCTCTCGGATTCGCAGGATCAAAAATTGGAGTGGAAGGAGTTTAGCCTTGGAACGAAGACTTTGCGATCGCAGCGCACGAGGACGACCTGATAGCGGTTCTGACTGCGTGTGTGTTCCCTGCTCGTCTTGTTTGTTCCGAGTTTGACTTTTTAAAAGCACTGCGGACGTGCGTCGGTCATCTCATATGACCTTGGAAATACGGTTGTTGAGCCTTCAACCGGCCAGCCTCATCCCCTTGCCGAGCAACCCATCATCTTCATCGGCACGAAAAGCCTGCCTCTTAGCGTATACGGGGTCCACATTGAAATCGTCGGGGAATTCCTCATTTGTTCGATCACTTTCGAAGGATGGTTTCAGAATGAGAACATCTTCTCTCTGGTGCGCTGGAAAAGGGGCGCGGTGCATTGTGTGCGTCTTTCAGTTACAGCACATTCTTCCACCATCGCTGATAATTCGGTTTATGCTCAGCTTCAGTCCTGGGAATGGGGAACCTACGTATATTTCAGTTTCCTCTCGCAAAACACCCTCGTGATTCCCAACTTGAATCTAAATACGCTAGGCGTATTCAGGATCATCATCGATAGTGATGACACGCCGCGCCTCGTGCCTCTATGCATCCTTCTTCTTCCTCCGCTCACTCGAGACACCTTACTGTACAACCTCTACTGTCGCGCAGAACCAAATCCTACCAGTTTGGACATTTCGGTCTCATTCTCATCTGATCGGCCATTCCGTGACAAGGCGGAAGATGCGATTATTTTTTTCGATATTCTCTACGGCCGCACCTACGGGAGTGATTGGCTCACATTTATCGTGCACCGCAGTGCGCTCCTTGCTTATGTCCGTGTGGCATACCGCGCATGTGCTCCCTTCTGTTCGGCCCCCGAGGAGACCACGTCCGATGCTGTACATATGCTATGGTCTGAGTGGGGGCCCGCCGCTACGCGTTGGTTCAAGGGAGAACGCACGACGGGTTGGATAATGAGGACGGCTGGCCAGCGTGCGGTCACTTTGGGGGATAGTGTGCCGACTCCAATAATAGTGCGAGACTTTAAGCTTTAACCCCTATGCTGTGCGCGCTGCTTGCGCACAGGCATCTGCAAGTGGGAAGTCGCAGCAGGAAAACTGGAGCATGCAGCTCCCGAATGGAAATCGGAAGACCCTTAACGTGAAGGAAAGCGTGCTCGCCGCCGGCCGTACATTCAAAGAGGACGTACGGTCGTCGTTGCCCTATGTCGAGATTGTGACCCAGGATAAATATCACTATGAAGGTGTTATGATCGACGACCAGAGGATTCTGGGTTTCAACGTACGCTTCGTTTCTTTGTGTCGTCGACCAGTGTGTCAGTTGTACTAAACTTTCATTTTTTTTCAGAGCAACCAAGAAGACGCGGCTGGGACCTGGTCTTTTGACGTTCACGTCTTGGGGTAGCGTATTGAGGTATTCTTGTAAAATCAACGTATAATGAATGTCAAACTTGTAGAGTCCGCGCAAGCAAGACGAGAGCGCGACCATGATTCACGCAGCGCTGTATTCTCGCAATCTAATCTGATTTTTTACATACCGGACCGGACCGACCCTCGCATCTTGTGCCTCTCGGACTCGGACGTCTCTCGACAACTTTCTCTGGGATCCAGAGACCCAACGGGTCCGGATGATCGATTTCCAACACGTAAATATCCTCCCGAAATCGCTCTTCAGCTTCTACCTCCATCGCAGCACCGACCCGCTCGTGCGGGCGGTAGCCGCCAAGATCGGCTTTCCCGTTTCCTCGCAGCTAGGCCTTCTCGCGTCGGCCGCTGGCATCGTCATCATATCAGCGAGTGTTTGGCCATAAATAGACGAAGTCTACAGGGTGACAAAGTCAACCCACTGGATCCACCCGGCCGAGCCAACATGAGCGGGCACAGACATTCCTCCCAAAGCACGCATATCGCATCAAGCTGCAATATTTTCCACCAATATCCCCCAGGGCCCACGACCAACTTCTTTGCTTCACATTCCTCCGAAGCTCGTGACACGAATCTTTCTATACCTCTCCCCTCACGACATCATATCATGCGGGCGTACCTGTCACACCGATTTCCGCTGGTCCGTACAAGTCTCTGTGCCATTCCATGCGACCGGTACCTACGACCTAAGAGGTGGAGCGTTCTTACTCGGCACGAGACCCTTCTGCGCGGACCACCTATCCACAGTTGGGTACTCCTATGTTTCTCTTCCGTCACTCTCAAAGTGGAGAGGAGAGGGCTTAACCTCGGGATACCGATGATGGATGTCGGCCTCAGTACAGTGGTTGGTCCCATATCCCTGAACGTCACCACGAAACGATCACCTAAATCAATATACTCATTCATGGGTAGGCAAGAGAAGATATATTGTAGACAGGGTTGCTGGTGCGTCCAGTAAATATGCAGTTCTGATCCTGATCGCACGGGGGTCAGCGCCATCTACATAAATGCATCATAGGCCACCCACAGGACCGGTCAAATACCTCACGCAGAACATGACACCCTTGTCCTTGACTAGGCTGTCCTCCGTACTCCTGGCAACGCGTATGTTGGGGTCTGCCAGCAGTGGGATGCGTAGATTGGATCCGAGCCAGCCCGCGGCGAGGAGTTGTTGCACACGGGGATGGTGCGAGGACTGTAAGTCAGTTGTATTGGGCGTGATTGGGGGGGGGGTTGACATAGTAGTGTCAGTTCCC
>Ga0307512_10007776_pt1 | contig 10547 bp, 13 predicted proteins | sample 14_EM_MG_FD_200267 | JGI IMG/M metagenome (GOLD analysis project Ga0307512, IMG submission 200267) | Populus trichocarpa ectomycorrhiza microbial communities from riparian zone in the Pacific Northwest, United States - 14_EM | ecosystem: Host-associated > Plants > Roots > Unclassified | place... | reverse complement strand
TGACGAGCTCGATGGCGATGCATATACACATGCTGAATCTGTCGGTGCCTGGCATGGCCTTAGTTGTGATGGGGAGGCAGAAGGCAGGCTCATTTATGCAAACTATGGAAGGAAGAGGGACTACGACGAACTCGTCCAGAAGGGTCAAGTTCTTTGCCACAACTGACATTCACGCTTGAACTGATACCAATCCAGGCGTGGACTTTACCGGTGCAATCGTCCTCGTCCGATATGGTGGGGTTTTCCGTGGTCTGAAGGTAGGCAATCCTTGGCGGACCGCGATCTGATTTATCACACCCGCTTGTTGGTCCGCAGGTCAAAGGTGCACAGGAACTCGGAGCGGCCGGTGTCCTTATTTATTCTGACCCCCGGGATGATGGCCCCGTGATAGAGGAGAATGGCTATGCCCCGTAAGAGACCCATCATGATGCATCGTGCTCGTTCGATAATTTCAATAGTTATCCTCATGGCCCCGCTCGCAACCCGACCTCAGTCCAGCGTGGCTCTGTCCAGTTTATCTCGATCTACCCAGGAGACCCGACTACGCCCGGTTACCCATCTTATGAGAATAGCACTCGCCTAAACAGCACAAGTATACCGAGCATACCGAGCATACCCATCTCTTGGGCGAATGCCAAAATCTTACTAGAGGAAATCGAGGGCAAGAACAGGATGGTTAAGCTCACTAATCACGGTGCACTTTATTTCGTCGCTAGCGGCATACTAGTCTTACCCATTATCACCACAGTCGACACCAAGGTTAGGCCTATCTGGAATACCATTGGTGTTATCCCTGGCCATATCCAGGATGAGGTCGTGCTCGTTGGCAATCATCGAGACGGTGCGTGTTGAAACACTCACGAACCTTCTGCTGCTGCTGAAATTGTAGTGTCATAGCATGGGTTCTGGGTGCGGCTGACCCTAGTTCAGGCACTGTCGCAGTTCACGAAATTATCCGTGGTTTGGGTGCTCTGCTAATGGAGGGCTGGAAACCATTACGGACGATTGTCATTGCGAGTTGGGATGCGGAAGAGGTTGGTTCTCAGTATCATCTTATAGGTGTTTGTTGATTTCCTTTTTCTGTCACAGTACGGCCTCATTGGCAGCACCGAGTGGGGCGAAGACTTTGCTGAATGGATACAAAAACATGTCGTTACCTATGTTAACCTTGACACTGCAGTATCCGGCTCAAAATTCAGGGCCAGCGCTTCACCTTCGCTAGCTCATTTCTTCCGGAAAACCGCCGAAGATCTACCCCACCCGACCGATCCCAAACGTACTCTTTGGGACGCTACTGCGGATAGTGGTCAGCTCTTTGGCGAATACGATGACGTCGATTCTTTGGGCACGGAAGTCGAAACACAGGAGGCTGACAATATTGGTGTCAAGCCTCTCGGCTCTGGGAGCGACTTCACAGTCTTCTTACAACGGCTCGGGGTACACTCCTAATGTCCTGTTGTCTTCCTTTCGAAGTACTGAGTACGCAAAACACCTAGATTGCAAGCATGGACGCTGGTGGTTTCGGCAGCACTCGCTTTGACCCTGTCTACCACTACCATTCCGTCTATGATTCTGAAAGATTCCAAGAGGTTTATGCCGACCCAGGTTTCGTCAAGCACGTAGGTATAGGAAGTCAACCATGGGGCGTTTGGCTAACGTCTTTACATCAGGTTGCCGTTGCAAAGAATATGGGTTTACAGACGCTCCGTCTTGCCAGCGCGCTTGTTCTCCCCTTCAATACGACCCATTACGCCTTTGAATTAGAGAATTATCTCAATCGGTTGGCAAAATTCTCTTAACTCCAAAAATATTCTAACATGTACTCTCGACAGAGTTGAGGGATTGGCGGCTGCGGCGTCGGTCACTCTCAATTTTGCGCCTCTTCGCGCAGCTATCAGATCTCTGCAGTTTGCTAGCCTGAAACTCGACGCTGAGAAGTCTGCGGCGGAGCGTGTTCTCAAGCACCAACTCAGTAAGTGGCGAAAGGACCATCCTCGCGAACTTCGGCGCAAGGATGGCTGCATGAAACGGTTCATTCATCGCCTCAAGAGCCTCTTCACATGGAAGGGCCACGACGGCCCTGTGTCCATGTCAACACCCGCAAATGGAAGGCCTCAACAGAGTATAGATAGGACCCCGGCATGGATAAAGGAGCGGCCTGAGAAGACAGACACAGATGGCAAGAACCACGGAAGTGATCACGAGGTCAACGTTAAGTCCGGGATATGGCCCCATCTCCCTCTACCCAAACGTCCGCACTGGCCACCACGCAAGCCGCATGGCCTACCTCCCAAATTAATCAAGGCGGCGAAGGCCGTACGCAAGATCAACAAGAAATTAGCATCTTTCGAGAGTGGGTTTATTCACGAAGGCGGCATCAAGGATCGAGAATGGTATCGGCACCTGGGAGTTGCGCCTGGAAAGTGGCTCGGTAGGACTTTGCTCAGTGTTAATGTGTGGATGTCAGAAGATGCTTAGATCAGCTTCAGGATATGGTGCCACGACGCTACCGGCTCTCACTGAGGCGATTACGATCGAGAACGATGTCGCGCTCGCGAAGTACGAGATTGTCCGGCTGACGGAGGCGGTGGAGAAGATGGCTGTTGCTTTGGGTGCTTGACTTGGAATTTGATTCGGACTCGATTGTATTTGTTTTGCATTAATCCATAAACTTACTCAGTAAACTCGTTCCCTCTTTCGAGCGAGCCCTCGACCGATTGGAATTCCTGACCTCGAACAATTCAACTTGCTTTCGTTTCTACCACATCTTCCTCGCAGGTCCGAGGAACTTCTTCACTGCTAGTGCACAGATATAATATGGGCAGCGCGTCCTCTACTCAACGCGGCGGCAAAGTTACGCGGTCCCAGACTGTCCTAAAAGAGTCGACAAACGCGGATACACGCAAGGACATACCACAGGTTTTTCGAACTCACTGCGGTTCCATTCACATACGCTCAACTTTCCTCAGGCTGTGAACATTGCTAAAGACAACCTACTTTCTCCAAACATAGAGGTATTATCTGATAGGTGTAATAATGACTGCCCGATAGCGCTCATCACGTCCATTATTTTCTCAACAGGACCTCAAGAAAGACGATGCGACGCCAACAGAGGTGCGTGCTTTTGGTACGGCCACTTTGACCTGGTCTGAAGAGTCGATTTTATAGAGTACAAGCGTTGTTGTGACCACCATACCCTCGAAGGCGTCTGCATCTACGACAAATGTCAGCGATGCACTTCTCACGCAGGGATAGACTGTGACTGAACTTGCCCTTTCCAGCCCGCCACGAAGACATCTGACCAAGGGGACATCGTACTCGCACCCCCCGTGGGCAAAGGCTCCAGTATCAGATCCCCAGAGCTCGCCAACGCAGTCTCCCCTTCCGAAGTACCACCAATCCTAGAAGCCGTCACTTCCCAGCGTATCAACATCAAAGGTCCAAAGGCTGGCACACGACCCGAAAAGAAGTCCCGGAGGGTCAGGGGCAAAGGCAAAGGGAAGGGCAGAGGCAACGTTGCAGAGGCTCCCCAGGAAGACATGGAGAATGTCCCTCCTCCCGCGATCCGACAGAATGCACACCCCCGCCGGCGCCGTGCCCGTGGTTCAGGGCGTGTCGACATTGGGATTGGACCCGCTCCCAACCGTGGAAGAGTGACGAATAGCGTGGGAGGTGGGGAGGGGGTCCAGGCGGTAAACGATGTTACTGGTCGGGATGCCGAGGCCGACGTCAAGACGGTCGACGTCGACAGTCGCATTCGCGTCAACAGGACTCGTAAGCACGGCCGAAGACCGTCCGATAACAATATCGGGGCCAAGAGGCAAAACGTCCGGCGCTTGCCGTCTCAGGAAACAGCACGCAAAAATTTCGAGTCGGGTCAGGACGCCGCCGCCTCGTTGGAAATCTTGGAGATACCGAAAGCGGATAGATTCCACCACCACGTGAACGCCGCCGATAGACGCCCTTCGGAGGAGAAATTTCGACGATCCGTACCTGGTCCTCTCCCAACGACCACGGAAGAGAACGCCACTGTATCATCGTCATCATCGCCACGCGAGGAAGCAGGGCTTCCCAGACCAACCGAAGAGGGTGACACATCGTCTCTGCAGCCTCTACCTTCTTCCACGCGTCGCCGGGCAAAGGAATATTTTCAACGACGTACTCGCGAGCGCTCAGTCGATGCAACCAGAAGACAGATTAGACCAGCGCGCAGGAGCGCCACTGTAACTGAGCAGGGGATATCGTCGAATGTGCTGGTCCCCAGATCCGAACTCGACCCAGATGAGGGCGCGGTCGCGAAAGCTTCCGGTAAAGCCTCGGGAAAAGGCGCAACTTTGTCCGATGAAAAACCTGACCATTTTGCGTTCGATCCAGTAACATCGCCGTTCACGCCTAACGCAACGTCTAGTCCAAAACAGGCGTCGCCATCGTATATTGCGGTACGATCATTTTCCTCTCCGACGCCTCTACCCTCGCATGGCAACGGCAAAGTCGCCCCACTTATGTTACCCAAAAAGACTTCCAACGGAAGCACCCAGCTGGCAACGAGGACGGATTCGGTACCCCAGTCGGTCCCCACAACGTCACACGGCATTCAGGGCGGGGTCGGGCTTGCTTACAGATACGTAGGAGCGGACGCTGCGGCGCAGGCGCATCTACAGGTCGAGGCCGAGCAAATGGCACTGATACGATTACAAGCGTACTACAATTGGCTGGCTGGAAGCACACCAATGACGGCAGTTGGTATTGGCCCAAGCGCATGCGAGCATATGGAAATGTCAGGCGGGGCAGGCGGCCTCAGCGGCGGCGTCGCCCTGGGCCGGCAGGGCCAGAGCCAAGGACGTGGGAAGGGACAATGCCGTAATCCGAGCGGAGCATACGCACACCCAAAGGAACACGTCGTGTTCTCACCTGGCGACCACGAGCAGATGGAGGTGGCTTCTCGATCTGTTGTGCAACCAGATGGCAGACAGGGACAGATAGGTCTCGTCAAACACGGAAAGGACGAGGCCAGGAAAGAGCCGGAAGAAGGGGAGGCACGAAGAATAGTCCCGAAATGGGACGGGAAATGGGGATTACGTGAAACAGCTGCATCGGGCAAAGAAATTGGATGGAGCTGGGGATCCATTGGGCGAGCGGTTTGAATGAACGGGGCCCATTTAAGTCAAGTGTATAGAGTTTTGTGCCACTAAGAATGGAACCGATCATGGTTAGAAAGTGTATCAGTGATAGGACCAGGTGGGCGCAGAAGTGCAGACCCCGGATGACACGGGAAAAGGGACAAAATCTGTCACCCAAATCGGTCGATCATTGCATTTATTACAGTTTAGCCTGAGTCAAATCTTTCAATTTCAACTTTTTGAAATTTACAACCAATTGATTGAGATTGAGATGAACCCCCTCACCCCGCCTCACCCCTCGGCTTTCCGCTACCGTTTGCATTACTTATTCCATTCCCCGTCTTTCCACTTGGTAATAGGCTTTCGTTCCGCCTCTTCACACATCCCCCATTAACTTGGCAGAAGTACCTGTCTCAGCTCCCCTCCGCGTCCCGCCCCAGAGGTTGCAGGGATGCCATACGTCGATATCGCGCAGGGGAACGACTTTGCCTCACTATGGTACATCACCAACTCGCCCACCGGTCACGTCAGTAGCTTCGACCCCGATAAGCCCACGGTGATCCTCCTGCACCCCTTTTTCTTGAACTCGACCTGGCTGGACTCGCAGTTCGGCGACCCGAGACTGAACGAGGATTATAACCTGATCGCGTTCGACCAGCGCGCCGCCGGTCGAACGCTATCGCGGCCGAACGGGAAACAGGATTCGTGGACGGACGCGGCGGACCTTGCGTTTGCATGTCATGTGCGTAAAATGAGTTTTCAATTGTATTCCCTCGCCTCGCCGCCACCCCGCTCGCCACACCGTCCCCCCTCCCCTCCCCTCTTCTTCCCTTCCCTTCCCCTTCCTTCCGCTTACCTCCTCCGTCCCGAGGGAAGAATGCCGTTGCTGAATCTGTACTTTTTTTATTATATGAAAGGCCCTCTGGTTACCGCCGGCACACATTTGGGCAAGTGAGACGACGGCAGCCAACCTGGGTATCCGCTTCGCCGCGATGTACGCAACCCGTTCTTTCTGAAACTCCTGTTTCCTTCGTCCAAATCCCTCGACAGGGGACTGAATGTGCACGGTCTAGGTTCCCGCATATGGTGTTGAGCCTCACCATGCTATCGGTTCCGTCTCCAACAGAGTGCGTGTCCAATATCGGTCTCGGGTGTTGCGCTCCTCGGAGGAATATTGTATTCTCAGACTAATTTTTTTTTCTTCTTCTGCAGACTCGAGGCATACTTCCATACATGCGACGAGCTTCTCCATATGTGGGCACATGCCGAGGACCTCGACACGTTGGAGTTCGCTTTGATGCAGGTCACATCCTATATCGCCGGACCGGTAGGCATTCTCGTAATTTCTGTCGTGTGTTTCCCGTGTTGCTCATACAAGCGCGCTTATCTAGGACGTATCCACCGAGCTAGCGGATGAGGTACCTGTCCTAGTTCACTCATTCATAATGGGGTCATCCTTACGTTGTATTTGACAGATAATTACACATTATGAGACCGCCTACGCTCCATTTAACCGTCATAGGCTGGCGCAAATTGGGAATGTGCTCATGAATGTAAGTGTCAGATCTGTGTACCTCTGCCGACGCTTAGGGACTTGGTATTTCATAGCGGACAGCGCTAACCAAAAAGGAACTTGCGGCCATCCGGCAACCCTGTCTCCTCATCCACGGGGACAAGAACCAAATACATCCAATAGTGCATGCGCACAATATGGTCGCCGACTTGGTCAATGTGAAGGGTGGTGCCAAGTTGTACACGATCAAAGGTGTGTTTGGGTTGGAACACTTGCGTCCGTGTGGCCCGCTTCACGACCGTTGCTATTCAGGTGGCCAAGGATACATTAGTGTCGTGCCGACGACTGCCTCCGTTTGCAATCGGGTGTTTCTTCAATTCCTTTCGCGTTTGCCGGAAGCACGATCCAAGCTACGACCTCCAAGAGATCCGTTGGAGGTGTACATTTCCCGGGGATTGGGAATTCTGGCTGAGCTGGCTGGCGACCCATCGATTGCTGAGCGTGACCCGCTTTCCCCGATGTCATTTTCGCGATTACCGGTTGCGGTTCAGCGACTACAAGTGGAAAATTATATGGGTGCGGCCAAGGAGGCTAGGAAGGCATTCTCACCATTAGGTGCCGATGGCCGGCCAATGCGCAAGTGAGTCAAGAGAGGTTCCTTCTCACGGCATTCTGTGCTGATCGGCCACGTTTTTTTTTTGTTTGCTTCCATCACCACGTGCTGCAGATATTCGGAACGAAAACACGACCATTGGTTCCAGGGCGACCGGTGTTGGATGTCGTATGTCGGTAAGGAATCTCATCTACCGACTTTGGTGTTTTGAAATGGTACTGACGAGCTGCAGAGAACATCCCGGAAGCGGAGCAGCCTGACCTTCTTCCACAGCAGCACGTTGGCGGTCCGACTCCGGACCAGATACAACCGGCGTCCCAAGAAGTCATGATGGTTAGCGCTCAACACCGGATGGCATTCAACCCCGGAACGGTCGAACGGATGGAGCGCATAGTTGGAAAGAGCAACCTCCAGAAAGTGACGGAGGCCATTCCATTAGTGAAGCTCGGAACGCGGTGATATCTCGAGAGAAGCTGGTGCGCAGACTATATCTGATTTGATACATACCGTATATCCCTGCTGTACTGTACTTTTTCATGTTGCATCATCTCTTTTCTTTGGCGCTTCACTATCTGTCATCATGTCATCTCTCATCTTTATGGGCCACTGATTTTCATAGCTAAGAAATTTATGCACATACTATCACTCATCCTCACACTTCTTACCCTGAATCACAATCTGCATCCATTTTCAAACAACCCCTTTTTTTTGCATCCCGGTTTCTAGGCCCGCCCTGCTGTCTTTTTTTGACGTTCATTGAAGTTTATCGCAACCATAAGCGCTGTCAAGTCCGGTCGGCAGATGTCGATTAAATGCATTAACCAGTAACCAGTGTCCTCAGCCTCAGGTCGCGTATCGATCGATGGTAGCCATACAATTATCAGTGCGTTCTACCCCGACAATGGCTCGACTGAAGTTATTGGCCCAGTTCTCTCAACCGGTGAATTTTTTTCTTTCTTTTCAAACCAAACAAAAAACCTCGTCTCCAAAACTATTTGGGCGGTGTCATTGGTGACGTCCTTTTATTTGTGCGCTCCGTTGCCGGCACGTTGCACTTTGGACCCCTAGCTTACTCCACAGGGGAATACGGCACTGGCACTGTACTACGATTTCGTCCGCTCGCTTCTCCGAATGGCGGTCTGTTCTAGCCCGTGTTTGGATGACTAACAAATAATCTCCCTAGTTTATCTTGACGGGTAGACGCCACAACACCTATCCCATAGGAGAACCGTTTGAGCGCTATACTGGAAATGGAGCACCAGGTGTATAGCGTACATTGTCAACAGCAGTCCAAGACGCATGACCGATTGGCTCATTTGAGACAACTAGTTCCGTGTCTTTTGTCCTGGGTCTTGTGATAACTGACCGTGCAAATATTGCCTGTCATCAACGATCTGCTGACACCCCCCTCCCAAAAAAAAGAGCGTTTCATCTTGGCACCATGCGTTTCCCAATTGTACATATGTTCTGCCGCGGATGTGCCCACATTGACCATCATGAGACAAGTGCCATGATCTCTCACGACGTGACAGAAAAATTCAAGGCAGGCGAGCCTGGCATTCCCACAGACTACCTTTCGGGCGTCAGCCGCAGGCACCTTGTTCCCTTTGATGTCATCGATTCTCATGACTGAAGTTCGGGTTCCATTCCTAAAGCGCTTCGACGCAATGTGATGATCGACTTTCCTCGCCGTCAAAATCACACAACCTGTCTGGACATTAGCTGATGGTACGTACGCGGCGAACCCACCAGATCACCACGCTGACACTGATGGAAAATGCAAAACGGGAGGTCCCCGCCACCTCTTACGGGATTGTCAGCTCACAGGACCACGCGCGACGGCTTCCCTCATACAGTAGCAAATTACGAGCAGATCGTGTGAGACGAATGCAACGAAAAGAGCGAAAAGGTACAACGTAAAAGCACGTTACGTCTAATACGAATTGTGAGGGATCAGGGGCCGGCTATCGGAGCACTCGAAGGCCGCGCAATAGCCGGAATAAATGTTCTCCTATAGCGACATCGGTCGGTTAGCCCGGAAGCACTTTTCGAAATGGGGAATGGTAAAACGCACCGATTGAGCACGAGGCCCTTGAGGGCCTTTATTTCCATTCGGATCTCCTCTTCCTCGATCGCCGTCGCGGAAGACGGTGTAGTGCCTGGCAGGCGGTGCATCGCCGAGGCCAGCGCGTAAGTTTTGGTAGTCAGGTAGCCCGTGAAATCGATCAATGACTGTAGCGTGTGTTGGAAGCGGTGCGTGGGGCGCGCCGACACTGCTTGCGTGACGGAGCTCTGCAGCTTGGTGAGTGCGGGTAGAAGAGGTGGCGTCGACTGTGTTGCAGGATCTGGGACGTGATAGGACCACCGAGGTGGCTCGGATGTTGAGCTGGTCTCTGTGGGTTGGAACAGAGGAGAGTCATTGAGCGTTTTCCATAGCGATTCCTGCCATCGCCACATGGGCGGACGAGACCAGAGACAACCGTTGAGTCTCCCAGCGAGTTTGTAAGTAAGAGGCCACACATACCTGATAAGCGTCGTCCATATTAAGGAGGGACGGCAGGTCCGTAGAAAAGATCATTTGAAATATATTGTCAGCCGTCGACGGCTGGTTCTGCGCGGCAAGATCGGCCAGCGCGCAGCGGAGTAGCGTCACATGCGGTACATGCGCCTTGCTACTCTCTGCAGCCGCGACGATATCGCCCAGAGTCTTACATTCGCCCCACGGTGCGACTTCTTCCCATGGATCAGGATGGGGAAGATCTGCATACGCGACCTTTTGCGCTTCCTTCAAGTCCTGCAAGGAGGCCGTGAGCTTGGCGAGGAGGTCGCCCTGGTGTGCTTTGAGTGAACGACGGGCAAGAGCAGATCGCGTGAGGCGCGGAAGCAGGAATCGCTAGTCGAGCCAAAGTGGATGATCGGTGTGCGAGGGGAAGCAGTAAACAGGTTGGTTTAGGGTTAGCGAGCGCAAGAGATGCATTGGCTACGTACGTAATAGATGAAGAGCAGGGCAGTGGAGCCTCCCGTCAGCCATGAAAGCACCTTGAACGTGCCCACGAGAAGGCCGGGCAGACGGGATGGAGGTGGTGCGGGATACATCCGCGGCGGAACGATGGGCAAGTGCGAAGGCTATTTGTTTATATCGGAGGAAGGTAAAGACGGACAAACGTTGTGGGTTGAACGTTCGGTGGTGTGTAAGCTTGCGGAAACAAACAGGCAGGAGGCACGCACCATCTCGCGCAGTAGCAGTTGTACCTCCCCGTCGGACAGACCCTTCTCCGAGAGGAAGCGACGTTTGGATTCG
>Ga0307512_10007774_pt1 | contig 10548 bp, 12 predicted proteins | sample 14_EM_MG_FD_200267 | JGI IMG/M metagenome (GOLD analysis project Ga0307512, IMG submission 200267) | Populus trichocarpa ectomycorrhiza microbial communities from riparian zone in the Pacific Northwest, United States - 14_EM | ecosystem: Host-associated > Plants > Roots > Unclassified | place... | reverse complement strand
ATGATGCAGCCCCACCAGGTGTAATTGATGAGTGCAATGGCTTCGGCAGTAATACAATCTATCACTGTGGAAGGACAAAATTTACCTCGATAATCATCTCGAGAAAACATCACTGTAACCTTCTTCCCAGTGGCATACTAACACAGCACAAAATGAATAGCTGCGGCAACAAGCGCTAACGTCCGCGGTGTGAGTGGTTGAAAGAACTGCGATGTGGTAGGCTGTCGCCCCAAGCTATTGGCGGTGAAGATAAACTGATAGTAGATTAAGTCAAGGAGTTCCATCCGCGTGAACCAGGACTTCATATCATTGATGACCTTCGAGTGATAAGCATCGTCCAACTGGAGCTCCATAACTTGGATTCGAAGCTCAGTCTCTGATCTTATATCCAACCGGTAACTGCAGACAATAGTTTGATGAGCTCCATCTGCCAAACACCCTCGAATGGTACTAATCTTTAGTTCAAACTATGTATGTGTCGAGGTTTACTATCATCATAAGTCCAGTTGTGGAGCAGAAAATAGAATATACACATACAGCTTCTTGGGTTTGCGGATTGATTTTAGGAGATGGACCACTGGGCAATTAACACACACATGGTGCACCTACCGGAGTACCTGCTAATGCCCACTGACGATCCTGTGCCTCAAAGGCTTGTTTCCAAGCTTCGTCAACCATCGAGTACTTCTCATCGGAAATGATTAGCCAGGGAGTCTTTGTCAATACGATTGCCTCCATGAACCGTTTCGCTACCGCAAAAGTAGCCTTTCGGTGTTGGGGAACATTGTGATCTCCACCGGCCTTTGGTTGAGGAACATTCTGGTCTCCACTGGCCTTGGGAAACGGGAGCGCCTGTACAATGTCAGACTCGCGTGATATGTTGATGGCTGACTTTTGGCGTTTGAGCAATGCTGGTGCGATGGCCCCGACTGGAAGTGGAATGCAGGCAATGACAGTATCAGCACGGCTCCGTTTGTTTGGCAGTGGAACCCTTGTAGTTCATATTGTCTTATCATGGCGCGCCTGGTCTAGATGTAGAACCTCCTGCCAGTTGTCCAAATCATCTTCTTTGATATTGGATGACAAGGTGAACTCTCCAAGGTCTTCACTTTTGTCATTGCTGATCTCCCGATCGGTATCATCATCATCCTGCTTCATCAGAATAATATCCCAGATATTAGCTAGATCTCTAACACTATACTCGAAAGCTGGGTTGGAAGTTCAAACATTTGATCAGCAATGATGATTGGCTGTATCCATGAGTGCATGTGCAAGTGCTCTCGCAAGGTGTGCTTCGTGATTCTTCTGTGAATAGTGATTCCTTACCAGGCTGGCCGTAGTTTCCATGATTGATGAAGTGAAGTTGGGAATATAGAGAGAAGTATATAAGGGTAAATATAGTAGGAAGTTTAATAGATTAACGGGAAAACAGGGCAACAAAGTAACACGCGGTCGAAGACGATGCAATTGGAGGCATGCCTGGCAAAGGTAACGCTCGGCTGAGAAGGATGCAATTCGAGGCGTGCCTGGAGAGAATCCGGAAGACATGTCAGCGGTTCATATTTATATTATCGCTGCTAGTTCTTTGTTGTGATTTAGGAAGTGTCAGGTGCACCGGATTAGATGGATTCTTCATGCCCCAAAATCCCGAATGTTAGCACTCGTATTCAAGGACACTATTGATGCAAGAATTGGTGGTTGGTTTAAGCCAACATACCTAGAATTGAACCAGACGCACCTGAAGAACTCGAGACATTAACATGATTGTATCGCTATCTAACTCTCAGGACCGGACATATGGAATACTGAGAAATAGGTTGATCATGATCGCCCATGCATGTGACTCCGCGGAAGGTGGTTCATTTTGCCTCTTGTTCGAGCATATGAGTGGTGACCGCGTGGCACAGAATGGTCGGTGGGTTGATGAATCTTGCAGGACTTGGACGGAGGATAGAGTTGGGACCTTGCTGAGTGGTAACAGTTACAGTTAACATGGGTTCATACTGAGTTTGTTGCTGATAGTGGATAAAGATTAATCTCTGAATGCGGTATACCAGTCGAATGGACACCATATCTTCATGATATTCTGTTGTTTTTGGATTCTGCAGCAAAGTTAGCAGTCGACTAGGCAATGTTGTGTGCAGAACTTTACTTTCAGCGGTCTGAGTCTGCTGGATCACAATATGTATGCAGTCAGTGTAAGAGAAGACGGAGGATTTGAGTTAATAAAGAAAAGATTCAACATAGAGAAAGAACGGTAAAGGTACGATGAAGATTCAGGGATAATCTAATAGATTCCAGTTGTTGTCAATGCCAAGATTGCTAGCGAATGGGTCATAAATAGTCACTCACATTAAGATGTTGCGCATAATATCTTGTAAACACCGCATCATTAATCACAAACTCATTATGAGTCTCAATGCTACAATGTTGACTTAACATAAATATTGGGGTTCAAAGCAGTGCATAAGAACGATGTGATTGCGTCATGAGGCTTCATCTGACAGCGCAAAGACACATAACAGCATGCAGTGCCGGCCAATTGAGGTGCAGCGAGCATTGAGTCGGCATACAGGATTCAATCTAATGTAATGACTGGGATTGTACGCTCGCCTTACTTTGACAAATACTTGTACTCTCAGAAACTGCCTGTTCTTAACTCGAGCTTTCATCACGATTTGTTCTTCATGCACTCTTGGGATTGGAAGTTGGCAGAAATCTGATATCATCTGTTCATGATTTGTCATGAACTTCAGGTGTTCAAGATATGAGGTGGGCAGGAGCCTGCTGGTCACCGATTGAGCCGCTGAGCAGAGACTGGCATTCAGATTCTATCTCTTCGAGCTCTCTTGATGGAAATCGGTTCACATAATCTATTTTAAGATAAGGTGTTTGGCGGCCCAAACATACTGGTTAGTCAAAATGTAGTTAAGTCTGCATTAGAAGCGTTGTGAATTTAAGCCTATTTGAGGAAGTGTGGTATACAAGTGAGCGGGAGTTGCCGGTCATCTGCAGAATCGCTGAGCAGATGCTGTCAATTGAGGGTCACTCTCTTGAGCTGCAGCTCGATTATGGAGCCCGAATGACAGAAGATATTTTAGGATCTTGGAAATGGACGGTCTGAACATACTTCTGAGTGAAAATCTAGTTAAGTGTGGTTACTAATCGCCCAGGCTGTGCATCTACGGTAACCGTGTGGTAGACATCTTCCTCCAAAGTTCGGTTGACACAGAGGATGACAGTTATGGCAGTTAAGCGGCAGCCTTCACATACCAATCAAGCATAGATTCAGATATTAAGCTGGGTTGGAGCAGGATGAGCCGCGCCTGCACCTAAAAGTTTAGTGTCGGACAAGATGACACTCTGCATGCTGGCAGCCACAGATTCAAAGGTAATGCAATGTGGGTATTCACGGTTCCGAGGTGTGCCTGGAGTGGGATCATATGTTAATGATTAGTGCTTGCATTGTCGAAATTAGCCTTTGAATAGAATATGCGTGCGGTGTCAAATCTGAAACCGTCACACTCGACAGGACAGTGGATCTGAGGTGTGCCTGAACTTCATTCCTGAGCGAGGAAATACATAGCTGTATTCTTCAGGTAAGCCTGGAATACGTGAGCCGTGTCTCAGGATACGATACATTAAGTGGATATCGCTTAGACAGTGTTTCTATCCCTGGATCATTAGAGAGAGATACAATACTGGATCAGTCACAGAAGAGTTGAGAAGTTGACAGCGATTCTCTTGTGCAACGACTCAAAATTATTCAATCTTGTTGATTCGTGACTCTAGTATCCGGTGCGCCTGAAATAGACGAGCAACTAATAATCGGAATCAAACTCGGAGGTTCATACGCACCTGAAAACACGAATCCCTTTCGCAGATTTTGGTGTCACAATTCCACACGGACAATATGGCAAAAAGATGCGTAGTGACTGCAGCTTCGACAGAGTCCTCCATTAAACTGGCGCACCTGGTTTTCATCACATATTGGTTCATCCAATTGAGGCTATGATTTGGTTTACCAGATTTCTGTTTACCATTGACATCATCTCATATTCATCATAATAATCAACTAACACGAAATGGAATTGAACTCTAACCAATACTCCCGGACTCCGCAATTGCGCCTTATTCGCCATACCAGTTGACTATTTTGCATCAGTTGGTGAGAGTGTGTTGCTTGAATGATTATAGAGGTGTACCTTGATTTCACTGCCCTGATAGTTATCGTTCATCCTCACCATCTGGCGGCACGAAATCTCCATGCTCCATAAGCTGCTTCATATGGTGCTGCCGACACTCCAGAATCGGGTATATCATCGTCGTCGTGATGTTTGGTCAGCTTATCAGACCATGCAGGACTCTCATTTGAGCCACTCCAGAGAGCTGGTGGAGATCACTTGCTCTGTTATCATAACGATTGGGTCCAGTGTTCAATAGCGATGTGTGTGGAACTCTGTTTTGCCCCAGTCGGACAACCCGTGCAAATGGCTGCCGCTGCTCATTCAATACCCAGAACTTCTGAGTTATTACCGCATGGTTTGCTGCTGTGAGATTTAGGCCTGTCCCACCCACTTTGGGTGTAGTTACAAACACAGAGAGATTTGGTGAATCTTGGAATTTGAGCTGCATTTCTGTGCGCTCATTGTTGCCCATCTCCGCATACATATAGAAAATATCCAAATGATCCGCAAAAAACTTTGTGAGCCACCACTTCAAATGACGAACTTGGCCTTGCAGAGGACAAAATAGCACTGCCTTTTGAGGTGGAGGTGCAGGAGGCAAGGCGCTTGTATTACTTTCAGGCTTGTGCAGGAGCACCTCATTTGATGCTTCATCTTCGTCAGGTTCGGGATACTCCACAGGTTTGTTGACAAGCATTGGAAGAAATGTCTCTCTCAGCCATCGGGAGATTGGAGAATCCACCTAAGTATCAAGTGGCCATTCGTCATACCATTGTCCAGAAACGTCATTCCGGTTCTCAGTGTCACCCAATACCAACGAGAAACATGCCAGCCGCCATCTATGTACCCTCCATGCTCCTGAAGCACCCTGTGAAGTGTATCTCTCGATGATAGTCTTTAGTTTTGCTTGCTCGTCCTCAGTCCATTTGAGATCAACAAGGTGTGCATTCTCCTTCGGTATCCAAACCAGTGGTTTCCCATTCGCTAGTTTCGATTCTGACCACCTCCTGATCGTCCAGGGCTTTGCAATCTGTATCATATGGTGTGCCGCTGTTAGGGGTTCTCCCATAACAGAGTATATGTAACCTGAGATAACCAGTGATGGGTACTTGTCAGTAACTTCCGAGTTATCTGACATGCAAAACGACTACCCTAGGCATCCTCAGAACTTTCAGTCACGATATCCTTGAGCGGGGATAGAGTGGTACTTGTCTCGATTGGATAGAGGAGTTTCTACCTCTAGCGGATTCATTGAAAGAACAATACTTAGGTAGTTCTGATTTGATGATGCAATAACACTGCCAGATCGAAAGGGATAAAAACCTGCCGAGCGTGTTGTTTTCAACCAGATTCACTTTTCAAGGCTAGAGTGATTATGTCTGATCGGATAGAACAAAGGAGTTCGCCCCGCAGACACGGCAGTTGTTAGCCTAAGCTATTACGTGGGATCTTACGACTGGCTGTGTTATGTGATGTCAGAGCACTGGGCACTCCCCGGCCAAAGGGAATCGTCCCGGCCTGAGCTATGGGTGTGACTGAGAGATTATGACATTGGTTGTTGATATGAGACCTATTGCAACCCCGCACATTGGCGTGTGATGGTATGGCAACTACAAGTATCATGGATACGTGTCATTTAATCTACATCGGCATAGTAGTGGTTGTCCGCCACGTAAACCTATGATGCAATCATACTATAGTATTGATTAGCTCGAAGATGTTTGTACGCTATGTCGGCAACGTTCCCGATTACCGAACCATACGAGAGTGAGATTTCCAAGTTGAAGTTATGATCTGATATATGATATCTTGCGGGTGTGGCCTGATTCTTATCAGGAGCATAACGCTTTAATACCGCACCGGCATGAACACGATAACCATTGGGATTCGTGGCAATACTTGCAAGGCGCATTCGTTTGAATGTAAGACGCAGATGTACATTGCTATTAAAATCATGGAAGACGAAGTATGGGTGCGCATGCGTAACATCCTGAGAAGCTTCTATATAAGAGATCACATTGTCCCGGCAATGAGAAGAACAAGCTCTAGCAGCGAAACAAACAGCGATACCTACCAGCGGAAGAAAACCGTTATTTATTATTAAGTTTTTATGATACCTATATCTACCTATTATTATACATAAAATCTATTAGCTTTGTGTAGCGGCAGCCCCGCACCATTGATAAAGTATTACCTCGAGTAATGACCTTGACCTTCGAGAGCGACAACGAGGTTATAGTATATACGCTAGAGAGAATCGTCTGTTACGCCAGGAAGCATCAGTACATTTTTGTGGTGCGAAGCATCTGGTGGATAGCTTCTGTTATTGACCTTACAGAAGGATTGGTAATGCATATCGATAATCTACGGATACGAGAGATTACGGAGTTAGTTGGCACGTTAGTTACGGACTAACCTGTTAAGGAGGAAGTCAGCATACCTCAACATATTCCAGATTGCCTGAGCATCGGTGTTGAATCAGGATACGTTCATCCTGATAGAAAAGGTCAAGTTGATAATACAATCAACGGCAACGGCAGTGCGAAGAATAGTGATTCTGATTCCGGACGGGCTTCAAGAGTTATAAAGGAAACTAAGGAGTTCCTTAGAAAGTCTCAGAAAGAAAGGAAGAAGTTCAGAGGAAAGCCTGATCCAGTGGCGCGTACAAGATCAGTGCAAATACAAGCATTAGCTTTATCCCGGAAGCAGAAGAATTGTTTACGGGCAATTCCTAAGGATACCATTGCTGCATTCCTCTGACAAAGGAAATAGGATCTACGGCCGTGCAATAGTATTTGCTTAGAAGTATCTCAAGAGGTACAACTAAGTATAGTTACTTACGTGGAAGCACCCCCGTAACAGCCGCATCATGTTGAGCCTCTTCGTCTTCAGTGCGGATGGCATGCATCAAACTCTTCACAGCAGAATACAGTGCATCGGTGCTGTACATTTCCATCACAGTCTCATCCTCTGGATCTTCAGGCGCACCTGAAAACAGCCACATCGCCTGATAACACCAGTCATGGAGTAAATGGACCCCTGGGGTTGCAGTGACCTGAAGCTTGAATCCAATTCTCGCATTCATCGCAATTCTCCAGCCCATGCTATTTTTCGTCTGGTACCAATAAGACTCATCAAACATCCCAAAACTCCACGAACAGTGTGAGAGCCGGCCATTGCTTGATGGTTTCGCTCTGGATGTTAAAGTATCATACGACACATGGTGGATATTCCATCAGTTCCCCGGCTCATCAATACTGGTGCTCAGATCCTCGTAGGTGAGATTCACATTTTCGGCCAGCAACAAGTTGACGAGTTTGAAATTGGTTCCATGTGTCATCTCATTGATGACAGTATCGAAAGTCTCAGCCACTCCCGGCATTGTGACCACCAAGATTGGTTCATGGGCCGATATACGTGCTGGATCCCAGTGAGGTGGTGTTGTTTGTATCTCCAACAGGCGGTGGGGCACAGAATTCAATCTCTGGTGTGGATACCACTCTCGTTCTTCACCTACAACGCTGGGAAAGTCGTTGTGCGCCAAAATCACCCACTCTTCAAGGGTATTCCCCCATGAAATGGACAGTGGCAACCCCATTACAACTTTCTGAGTCACCAATTTGCAAAGCATTGCCACTGCAACCGAGGTGAAAGTCTTTCCAAGACCCATTTCATCTGCCACCAATGCTCCTGGCATATCAGCATCCCAAACCCATCTCCGCACAATGAACCAGATGGCCCAAACCTGGTGCACCAGAAACTTAGTTCCATGCAGGCCTGGAATTGAATATTTGTGGCCTGGAACATGGTCCTCTGTTGATTGGAGACTAGAATGGGCATTCAGCAGCCTGACCGCCTCATCAAGACACTTGTGTTCAAATTGTTTGTTGATTGTGTTGAGAACAGTGCTCAATAATGAAATGGAATTATCTGGATCGAGGACCTCCTCACCCTCGTCCATTTGCTCCTGAACCTCTCTTGATCCTTGGTCGGTCTTCATTTCGTCCTCAATGATCTCTCTCAATTGCTCCGAGCTAAGTTGGGCAGATGGGCTCATACTCCGGTGCTCCTGGAATTCATCGCGATGTTAGGAATTTCACAGACAAGCATTTGGACCCAATAATATATACTCAATTCTATTCACTCAATCAGAACTTACATTAATACTATCAATCTCATTCCCACCTGCCTCCTCATCCACCACTCTTTCATTTTCATCGCATCCGTCCGAAGTGTAAATATCCTGACTAGCAGTGGGCATAACTTTTCTTTAAGAGGCTAGCGGGGATTACCTTGGCCGGTCTCAGGACGTGCTCTGCAATATCCTTCTCTGTCGCAGCCTTGATTTCTACCAAAAATAGTTTCACATCGTGTCCCAATTTCAACTTGAATGCATTAGAAAGAGAACTGTTGTATGAAATCTGACCATATAGAGGGTCATTCATTTGCCCCAGTGTGTATAATCCCATATACTCTTCGTCCAATTCTTCCTGCGTCAAGTTGCATTTGTATAATGCGGTCAGACAGTATGGTTCTTTCGGGCAACAATTTTGTTCGATGAAATCAATTAGCTCCTCCCAGTGCCTCACATCTGTGTACAAAGGTTGGAGTTGCATGCGGGATGTCTGGTGATTGTTGCCGTTTGGCACTCGACGAATCACAACCATGAATGTTGTATTTGGCAACTCTGAGAGGTTACCTCTCACTTTGTTGCCCGCGCACTCCGCCAAATCCGTCGCTGGTCGCTTGTTGCCTCTCCTCCCCTTCTTCCTCGCCTTCCAAACCTCACTTGCACATTTCTTCAAAAACATCTCCACCCACTGTCGCTAAATCCATTCGGCATTATCGAAATTTTCCAAAGGCAGCCAGGTCTCGAAAGTCTCCAAAAAATCTGAAACCGCCGTCTCCCAGTGCAGGGATCCAACTCCGAGCTGTTTCAAACGGTTCTGTCCCAGGATAATGGGCCGATGCTTTTTCTCAAGGAACCCAGCAACCCATACTTTCTTCCACTTGTTGAACGAACAAAAGTTAGGGTGCCCCATCCTGTTGGCAAATTGCTTCAAAGAGTATTCCGTTTGCTTCAAGCTCATTGGGGCTTTGCCTTCAGCCCCGCCCTAGTCCGACGAATCATCGCTCTCATAATCTGCCATCAGCAACTACTCTAGTTTCCGTCAGAAACACCCGGGTGTTCCGGACGGCTCTGACGGCTCTAACGGAACCTCGTACCCTCTGATGGAGAATTTCACAGTACCCGTCGCCCAGGCGACGGGTCGCGTTGCATACGTACTCCTTTACTTTGTGGTGATGTTTACGCGCCATCAGAAGGACACATGTGTTACACTCTTTGCAGGGGCTGCATTTATGCTCAAGCCGTTTACACAACGCCTGGCAATGTTAAATCATAGCTACTACTTATCATTCAACGATTTTCAATACTTATGCATTCAGTTTGTATTCTCCTCTATGTATCTATGTATCTATATAGCTACCTATCTACACACGGTATATCTGGACTGGCAGCACGCGGTGATTGTCAGCAATTCGAGGTGCGCCTGAAGATGCCGATCGAGTGAACTCAGAGATACACACCGAGGCCGTGATGGAGCGAGTTTCGAGATGCACTTTGAGGCCGTGGTCGAGCGAGTTTGGAGATGCACTTGGAGGCCGAAATCGAGTGAACTCAGAGATGCACTTGGAGGCGGTGATCGAGCGAGTTTGGAGATGCAATTGGAGACCGTGATCGAGCGAGATTAGACGAGTACTTGGGGGCGGTCCATGGACGGCATTGCGTGTTTGGAGATGCACTTGGAGGCCGAGATCGAGCGAGATTGGAGATGCACTTGGAGGCCGAGATCGAGTGAACGCAGAGATGCACTTGGAGGCCGTGATCGAGCGAGTTTGGAGATGCAATTGGAGACCGTGATCGAGCGAGATTGGACGAGTACTTGGGGGCGGTCGATGGACGGCGCTGCTTGTTTGGAGATGCACTTGGAGGCCGTGATCGAGCAAGATTGGATGAGTACTTGGAGGCGGTCGATGGACGGCGCGCCGGGACTCAATTCATCAGTTAGTTTACTCGCAACCGTGGGAATGTGACAAGGTGACTTTACCTTTGAAGCTCTTATGGAGAACTGGCTGGTGGCGGTCGATCTGTAGGGAGGAACGCCGGAAGCTGAAGCTACATTCAGGGGTCAACTCGAAATCATGAGAATGAAGGGACGACAGACAATCTTAGGTGTATGCTGCACTCAGTGTTAACTCATGATGATGGCATGGAGAGATAGAGAGGGATGACTTAACTTTGTGTTCTTGCGATGATGGTAGAGTTGTGGACGAGAAAGAGAGAGATGGGAGATGAAGA